>Ga0126314_10000161_pt1 | contig 35180 bp, 30 predicted proteins | sample Plot105B_FD_92535 | JGI IMG/M metagenome (GOLD analysis project Ga0126314, IMG submission 92535) | Serpentine soil microbial communities from UC McLaughlin Reserve, CA, USA - Plot105B | ecosystem: Environmental > Terrestrial > Soil > Grasslands | place: USA: UC McLaughlin Reserve, Lake County... | reverse complement strand
GTGACGGGCGCGCTCAACGGTTGCGCCATCCATGCCCTGCACGACACGAAGAACGACAACCTGTCCTTCCTCCACCACGCGGACTACTCGAGGAACGGCAAGGCGGAGCTGGACGGCTTCCTCTCGCAGCACCCGAACCTCAAGCCGGCCGGCAGCCTGACGCCCAGCGACTATTCGCATCCCACCGGCAAGCACGGCGACCCGACGGGCGCCACGCCCTTCATCCACTACTCCCAGGGGACTGATAATCGCCCCGGACAGTGGACCCTCGCGGGCCAGCTCAACGCCTTCAAGAATGGTGGCACCCCGGGAGGCCGCCCCGAGCTGATGCGCCCCACGGACCTCCAGGTGCCCTTCATGCAAACCGTCCCGGTGGACGTGGCCTGAGCTTCCGCTGTCCTGAATCCCAGACAGACAGCCGGGCCCGGAGAGTCTTTCCAGGCCCGGCCGTGATTCTCAGTCGGTCAGACAGACCCAATTGTTGTGGGGAATGGCCTGGCAGATACAATAACCCGGAGTGCCATTGGCGAAGGTACAGCCAATCTCCGTTTCCGGGCTGCAGAACCTGCCCTTGAGGGACTCGCAGGTGGCGGCCTGCGCGGACACTTCCTGCTCGGGAAGGGCGCCGGTCTCGGTGCCCTCCGCGACTTCTGCTCCGCCACAGCCAATGACTGAAACGAGAGCCGCGAGCGCCAGTACACGAAGAATCATGATGGAAACCCCGTTGCAATTGTAGCCCTTGAATCCAACTGCGGGCCCGGTGCCTGGTCAAGCGGTACCCTCCTGACGCGTTGCGCCCATTGTCCACCCCACGTCAACAGCCGTCGACGGCCGGCGGCGCAGATGGAGACGCGCCACGTGAAGTGCCAGTGGTAGACGCCACCCGGTTGGGAGGTTGACTGGTGTTGGAGTCGGCTCGACGTCCCAGGTGCTGCTGGGCCCGCGCCCCCTGCTGCTCCGGCTTCCGCTGCTCGGAGGCTGGGTGTACGCTCGGCGTCGCCGCGATAGCCGTCCTTCTCCTCCTCGTTGGAACTCCCTGATGCGCGACGGTGATGCCCTCAGTGAGATTTGCCGCAGGCTTGGACCGGCCATCTACCGCCGTTGTCTGAAGATTCTGCGCAATCCGGACGAGGCCGCGGATGCCTGTCAGAAGGTCTACATGCAGTTGGTGCGTCATCGCTCCCGGCTTCCTCCGGAGCCCGAACAGCTGCGCTGGGTCTATGTCGTCGCGACGCGGGTGTGTTTCGCCCAGTTGCGTGACGATGCCTGGGAGACGGCGAGCGGGGCGGAGTTGAACCACGACGCACCCGCGCCCACGGACAGCTTCGCGGAGGTGGCAGACCGGCAGATGGCGCTCAAGGCGCTCTCTTGCGCCACGGAGCACGAGCGCATGGTCGCGTGGCTCGTGCTCGTCGACGGCCACTCCCAGGAGGAGGCCGCCGAGCTCCTCAGCCTCTCACGCAAGACGGTCGGCAAGCGCATCCAGCTCTTTCTGGCGAACGCCCGCCGAGGGGTCTTCGAATGAACGCAGCACGCACGGCGCACTGCCCGAGCGACCTCACGCTCGAGGAACATCTGCTCGACGCGACTCCCGCCACCGCCCGGCACATCGCCGGGTGTGCCCATTGTCAGGCCTGGGAGCGGTCCGCCGCGGAGGCCGCGCGCGCGTTTGCCCGCGAGAACCCTCGCTGGATGGCGAAGGCCCGGGCCAGGTCCTCGCCGCTGAGGCGATGGGCACCGCTGCTGCCAGTAGCCGCCCTTGCCGCGGCCGCCTTGTTCATCCTCCATTCCCCTTCGCCGGAGGCTCCGCGCTACGCGACCAAGGGCGAGGAGCTCACCGTCTACATCGGAGGGCAGGGCGCGCCGCGAGCCGCGACGCAGGGGGAGCGGGTGCGACCGGGAGAGGCGCTCCGCTTCCAGGTGGCGCCGGGTTCGGCGGCCTTTGTCTGGATTGCCTCCGTCGACTCGACGGGCTCCGTCTCCCGCCTCGTGCCCGCGGAAGGGACGACGCCGCTCGCGGTGGACGGGGCACGGCTGCTTCCGGGCAGCGCGGTGCTCGATGCGGTGGAAGGACCGGAGCGTATCTGGGCGGTGATATCGCGGGAGCCCGTGAGCTGGGCCGTCGTGGAGCAGGCCCTCCAGGGGAGCCCGGTGCGCGACCCCTCGGCGGTTCACATCCCCGGCGCTCGGACCGCCACGGTATTGCTGGAGCGCGGCGCTCCATGAGCCGGCTTGCAGCGCGGTGCTTCATGAGCCGGCTTGCAGCGCGGTGCTCCATGAGCCGGCTTGCAGCGCGGCGCTTCATGAGCCGGCTTGCAGCGCGGCGCTCCATGAGCCTGCTTGCAGCGCGGTGCTTCATGAGCCGGCTTGCAGCGCGGTGCTCCATGAGCCGGCTCGCGTTGATGGTCGTGCTCTTCTTCGCGGCTTCCGCGAGGGGCCAGTTGCCCGAGCGGCGCTTCGCCCTCGTGGTCGGCGGCAACGTAGGAGCACAGGGCCACGCGCGGCTGCGCTTCGCGGAGGCGGATGCGTCGCGCTTCGCGGACACGCTGAAGGAGCTCGGGGGCTTTCATGGCGAGGACGTGCGCGTGCTTCATCAGCCCACGCGTGCGCGGCTTCTCGCGGAGGTGCGCGCGCTGGAGCAGCGCATCGCCGAGGCGGCCCGCGGTTCCTCGCGGCGAAACCTGCTGCTCCTCTACTGGTCCGGGCATGCCACGGAGCAGGGCCTGGAGCTGGGAAGCGAGAGCCTCACCTTCGCGGAGCTGAGGAAGCTGCTCGGGGCCTCTCGCGCGCACGTGCGACTGGCGTTCGTGGATGCGTGCAGGTCCGGAGGGCTCGTCACTCCGAAGGGGGCGAAGGCACGTCCAGGCGGCTTCGCGCTCGACGTCATGAGCGACGAGTCCCCGGATGGGACCGCCATCCTCGCGTCCTCGGGCCCGGGGGAGAACGCGCTCGAGAGCGCGGAGCTGGGCGGGAGCTTTTTCACGCACCATCTGACGGCCGGACTTCGCGGCGCGGCGGACGCGGATGGAGACGGCCGCATCACGCTCCAGGAGGCCTATCGCTATGCCTATGTGAAGACTGTCTCCCATACAGCCGAGGTCTCCGGCGTCGCCCAGCGTCCGACGTATGCCCTGGACCTGAAGGGGAAGGGCGAGCTCGTGCTCGCCGAGTTGCGCCACGCGGACGCACGTCTCGTCTTCGCCCCGGGGACGGAGCCCGACAGGCGCTGGCTCGTCGTGCGCGACGAGGGGCTCGGCGAGGTGCTGGAGCTCCGCGAGGACCCGGTGCGGCCACAGCAGCTCGCGCTGCGTGCCGGGAGCTACCGGCTGATTCGCACGACCGCGGACGATGTCCGGACCGGTGCCTTCGCGCTGGTGCGCGGGGAGGAGCGGATGGCCATGACCGTCACGCTGACGCAGCGGCCCTTTGCCGAGCGCGGGGAGAAGGGCGGCGGGGCCGTTGGACGGGAGCTGGAGGTCCTCGCCGTGGTCGGTCTCAACACGCCGCCACTTCGGGGCATGGGGCTCACGCCTGCGCTGCTGCTGGGAGGGGATGTCGCGATGGGGACCTCCCAGACGCTGAGGATCCGCGCCAGATACCAGGACGGCCGGGGCCAGGACTCCGGGCTGCCCTATGCGCTCCGGAGTCTGGGCGGGGATGTCGCGTGGCTCTGGCGGCTTCCTGTCGGGGGGCTCGAGGCCGGCGGCCGGCTGGGTGCGGATGCGGTCCAACAATCGGTGGCGAGCACGTCGACGGGGACGGCGTTGCGCGGACGCGCGGGGTTGGTGCTTTCCCATGCGCTGCCCCTCGGAGGCCGGGTCTCCTGGATCTCGGAAGCGGAGGCACAGCTCGCCTCGTTCCGGCTGAATGACCGCGCGGTCCTTCGGCCCGCGTTCGAAGTCGTCACCGGGTTGGGCTTCCGACTCTGATGCGTGACGCTCTCCTCATCGCGGCCCTGGGTCTGCTCGCGTGCGCGTGTGGCGAAGGCCTCTTCGATGCACGCGGGCGACCCGACGTGCGTGTCATCGGGCCCGAAGGGGGCACAGTCACCTCCCGAGATGGTCGCCTCCGGGTGACCCTTCCTCCGGGCGCGCTCCAGAGCGAGGAGACAGTCTCACTGCGAGAACTGGGGGAGCGGAGCTGGTCGGTAGGGATGACCTACGCCCTGGAGCCTTCCACTCGGACGCTCGCCGTTCCCGCGCGGGTCGAGATGCGCGCCGAGTCGGCGCCGGGCCACCGTGGCCCCGCCTCCCTTGTCCGGATGACGCGGGATGGCCTCCCGGCCCCGCTGGCCGGTTCCTGGAGTGAAGGGACGCGGAGCTTCGGCCAGCTCTTCGCGCTCCAGGACCTTGGGCTCGCGCAGCCCCTGTGCACCGAACCCATCGACTGCGCGGATGGCTTCCGGTGCGAGGACGGCGCGTGCAAGTCCTGTCCCGCCAACGTCTCCTGCCGGGCCAACCCGGACCTTCCCGGCCCGTTGAACACCGGGGTCCCCGCGGGCGCTGTCCTGGTCCGACATGAGGGAGACGTCGTGTTGGACACGCCGGGGGCGGTGCTCGAGGACCGGGACATCCACGGTCGACTCATCATCCGCGCGAACGACGTCACCGTGCGACGGTGCGTGGTGCACGCGCCGGTGCCCCGCGAGATTGACGGCATCATCAGCGTCTCAGGGGCGACGGGCGTCCTGCTGGAGGACATCGAGGTCTTCGCCGAGGAGTCCTCGACGCTCCAGTGGGGGGTGATGGGCGGAGGCTTCACCGCGCGCCGGCTCGACGTGCACGGGGTGGTGGTGGGGATGAGCCTGCGGTCCGGCGCGAGGGTGGAGTCCTCGTGGATTCACGCGTTGGACCCGGTGGGTGCCCAGTACGGCATCGCCGTCTTCGAGGGGCGTGACATCGGCATCTACGACAGCAACGTGCATGGCCCGGGGGAAGACATTGGCGCGGCGGTCTTCGTGAACCAGCAGGTCGGGCCCACGCGCGACGTGAGGGTGGAGCGCAACCGGATGGACCGCGGTAGCTGTATCTTGAACCTGGGACATGCGGGCGGCGCGAGTCTTCAAGGCGTGGTGGTGCGCAACAACGTCTTCGGCGCCCGGACATTCTATGACTGCGCCGTGCTCGTGAGCACCCAGACGCAGCTGTCCGCCGCGGGCAACGTCTGGGAGGCCACGGGCGTGGAGGTCCCCATCGAGCGACACGATTGAGACCTCCGGGCGGCCCTGGGGCTGCTCGCTAGTTCGACGGAGGAAGGACCGTTCCATCCTCCCAGGTGTTGTTGGACCAGACGTTGCCCGGCTCCGAGGTGTCGAAGCTGGTGATGGCCCCGTACCAGCCGCAGCGCCCGCTCGAACCGCGACCGAAGACGTTGCCGATGAAGCGGATGTTGTTCGTCGCGCCCGAGTACGGCTTGCCCTGGGACGAACCGCCATAGGCGCAGAAGCCGCCCGTCGTGCCGGGGAAGTAGTTGTTCTCCACCAGGTTGTTCTCCACCGGGGCGAAGTCGCCATAGCCGGTGAGCGCCGCCGAACAGCCCGCGTCGGGCGGCACGTCCGGCGCGTCGCAGATGATGGTGTTGTGCCGGAGGGTGACATTCCGGCCCATCCGGATGCCGGACTCGTGCGCGGTCCCCGTCTCGTCCGTCATCTGGCCGTGGACGTAGGAGTCGCGAACCTCGCAGTCGTGCCAGCAGTGGATGGAGCGATTGCCACCCTGCACGTGCACGCGGACGGCGGTGAAGTTCACCGCGCCCACTCCCGTGACGATGCGGTCACCCGCGTCGACATGGGAGTCGGTGAGGGTGAAGGAGAAGCCGGTGGAGCTCTCGTCGGTGGCCACGCTCCCGTTGATCTTCGAGTTGCGGATGATGACGCCCGCCGCGCGGATGGTGAGGTCGCAGTTCACCGTCTTGGAGTCGATGAGCGTGTTGGCCACGGTGAGGGTGCACGGCCCGGTGTAGGGCGTGAGCTGCGTTCCCACCGGCACGCCCGTATTGCTCGCGTTCGGAAAGCCGCCGGCCGGTGGGTTGGAGTGGGTCGTCGCCGTGACGGCGTTCGAGTTGGCGCTGAGGTTGCCCGCGGCATCGCGCGCCTGCACCCGGTAGCTGTAGGCCGTGGCCGCCATGAGGCCCGTGTCCGCGTAGGCGCGGCTCGCAGTGGAGGCGACCTTCACGCCATCGCGGAAGACGTCATAGGCCGCGACGCCGACATTGTCCGCGGAGGCATTCCAGCTCAGGTTGATGGCGCTCGCGGACACCGCCGACGCGACGAGTCCCGAGGGAGCGGTCGGCGCCTGGGTATCCGGCGGGGGCTCGGTGCTGTCCGGAAGGAAGACGACATCCACGGCGTAGTCGGTGTTCTGGAAGCCCTGCGTCGGAAAGCCGCCGCCATAGCGATAGACGCCGTTGACGCCATCCACGCCTGAGGCGAGTCCCTGGATGGGGCCGCGTGACTTCTCCGTGTTGAAGCCGCCCACGGTGGCGCCATACCGTCCGGCGGACGCGTAGTACGACACGACATAGGTGGTCCCCGCGATGACGGTGATGGGGGACGCCAGCCGCACCGTCTGCCAACCCGTCGTCGTCTCGCTCGTGGAGGTCGCCTCGGCGAGCTTCGTGCCCGTGCGGCTCCAGAGGCTCACGCGGTGAGGGCCGGCGTTCTGGGCCCCGCCCTTGAAGAAGCGCACGCCGCGGACGGTGCCCGGGACGGACACGCGGAACTTCATCCCCAGCTCCACCGCGCTGGTATCGCTGTCCATCGCGATGGTGGGGCGGGCTGAGTCGAGGAAGAGTGAAACCTCTCCCGGCTCGAGTGACTGGTGCTCACCGGCGAGCGTCTCCTGGCTCAAGGGCTCTTCCACGGTGCCGGTGGAACAGGCGGACACCGCGATGAAAAGGACTGCTGCGAGACTCCGAACTCTCATGGGCACTGCCTCCGAAGGATTTCTTTTCGGGCGGCTAATGCGCGAGCCGCGATTCATGGGAACTCGAAGCGCACGAAAAGTCCCGGCGCCTCGCTGTCGAGGCGGGTTTCTTCGCGAGGGGGAGGGTGATGCAAGAGCCACATGCTCGAGGGGTTCGTGGTATCGGGTCGAGCCGACGCCGCTTCGCGGCGCGATTATTGAGTCAGGCGGCAGGTGGCATGGACGCGTTCGTCGCACTTCTGCGTGGAATCAACGTCGGCCGCGGCAATCGCGTCCCGATGGCGGGGCTTCGGAGCCTGTTGGAGGAGCAAGGCTTCAGCGACGTCTCGACGTTGCTCAATAGCGGCAACGCCATCTTCCGTGCGCCTGCACGCGTCGGGGCTCAAGCCGAAGCCAGGATTGGCCAGGCGCTGACCGACAGGATGGCCATCTCCGTCCCTGTCATCGTCAAGTCAGCCCAGCAGTTCGGCCTCATCGTTTCGGGCAATCCGAACCCCGTGGTGGCCGACCCTTCCCGGTTGCTGGTGGTGTTCTCCAGCGGGCCGGAGGCGCTGAAGCCGCTGACTGCATTGGAGTCGTTGCTGACGCCTGACGAGTCCTTGTTCATCACGCCGCATGCGGCCTACCTGCACTGCACGGCCGGCATCTCGGAGAGCAAGGCCGCGGCCGCTCTCCTGGGCAAGCTCGGTCGCGGCGTCACGACCCGAAATTGGGGCACGGTCATGAAGATCGCGGCTGCGCTGTCAAAACAGCCCCCCTGACGTCTTTCCCAGGGAGCGCGGCGCTCGGGGGACGGGCTGTTTCTGACGTACACGGGCTCCTCATCCGTACCGCGATGCATGGCACTTCGAGGAGGGCCTGAACCCGTTCGTGGAGGTGGGGGCTGGGACTCCACGCGCATTCGGAGGCATGATGGTGGGCGCCGTCGAGGGGTGACCCGGTCCTCGCGGGTGACGCACGAGCGCCAGGAACCCGGGTCGTCGCAGGGGGAGCGCGGGAATGGCGGAGTCGGTCGAGCTGAGGTGCCTCCGGTGTGGTGCACCGGATGCGGGGAGCGTGGCGCGCTGTGTGTGCGGCGCCAGCCTCCGGGTTGACGTGGTGTTGCGGGACGCGGTGGCCGACGAGCGGACGCGCTTCGCGCTGGCCCGTGCCATCTCGCTGCTGGGCCCCCCCGCGCCCTCGTTCTCCGAGGCGCGAAGCCTGCTCGCGACGGCGGGTGCCCCCCTGGCTCGTGGCGTCTTTCGCGCCTTCGCGGAGAAGCTCCTGGAGGTGCTGCGCGCCCAGGGCGCCCGCGCGGACTTGAGGCCCTTCGTGGAGTCGGTGGTGCCCGTCCAGGCGCCCTCTCGCGGCGGGTTGAAGGCGCTGGTGGGGGCCTGCGTCCTGGTCGGGGTGCTGGGCGGCATCTGGGTGGCCCGCTCTCCGCGCTTCGAACGCACGCGCTCGAATGTCCTGGCCTTGGCCACGGGGGAAGACCTTCCGGGCGAGGCGGCGCCCGTGCCCTCGGCCCTCTCCACCGCGGAGATTTCACGCCGCGCGGGCCCGAGCACGTTGACGCTGCGGTGTGGGGGCAAGACGGGCTCCGGCTTCTTCGTGGACTCCGAGCTGGTGCTGACCAACGAGCACGTGGTGTGTCCGCCGGGCAAGCTGATGACGGCGGTGCTGGCGGACGGGCGGGAGCTGCTCGGTGAGACGGTCGCCAGTGACGTGGACCTGGACCTCGCCACCGTCCGCGTCGTGGGAGCGAAGGCCGTCCCCTTGCCACTGGGGGACGTCACGCGCCTGGAGCCTGGAGACCCGCTGGTCTTCATTGGCAGTCCCAAGGGCCTGGACTTCACCGTGCACGAGGGGAAGGTGGGCTTCGTGGGCCGGCAGTACCTGGGCACCGGCTACGTGCAATTCAATGCCTCGGTGAATCCGGGCAACAGTGGCGGACCGCTGTTGAATGGACAGGGCGAGGTGGTGGGCGTCGTCTCGATGAAAATCGAGAACGCGGATGGGCTGGGGCTGGCGCTGCCCATCGCCTACGCGAGCAAGCTCGTCTCCGTGCCCACCACGCCCGAGTCCACGGCGCGCTGGACTCAGTTGCTGGAGCGCGTGGCCCGCGATGAGGAGCGCGAGGTGCGGCGCTTCCAGGTGGACACCGAGCAGCAGGTGCTCCTCTCGGTGCAGCGGGTCGACGCGCTGGGGCTCATCGTGCTGGTCGTCGAGCGGTTCGACTCGCCACCCACGGCCGTGAAGCGCCGCATGGAGCTGGAGGCGGAAGGGAAGACCTGCACGCTGGATTTGGAGTTCGAGGACTGGCGGCCCCTGAGCCAGTCCCTGGCGGCGCAGGAGGACTCGAGGCGGTTGCGCTGGTTCCTCTCGCGAGGTCTCACCCGGGGCATCCACATCGGTGGGGCACGGCTGCCCGTAGAAACTTGCCCGTTGCCGGAGGTCGGCACGGCCTGGCTGAAGTCAGGGCAGGGAAGTGGTGAGAATGAGGAGCGCATCGAGGTGTCGCTCAAGGACGTGCGGGAGGCCCGTGAGACGTGGAGCCGGAATCCCGCGGGCATCCAGCGCTGGGAGCGGGAGCGCTTCAAGCAGAGGCTGGCGGGGAATCGCACACGCGAGGAGGAGGAGCGGTGGCGCTTATCCTTCGGCAAGGCCCGGGCGCGGGTGGCCCGCTTCGAGGAGGAGAGAGAGCGTCTTCGCAAGGACGAGTCCTCCGGCAAACCGGTGGTGAAGCGCCAGTTGGAGGTGGAGGAGGAGCTGAAGCTGGCGAACCAGCAGCTCGCCGAGCTCGAGCGCTACGCCGCGGAGAAGAACGTGCCGCCGGAGTGGCGGCGGTAGTCCCTTGAAGCAACACCGCGACGACTGACATCCAACGAACAGTGCAACTGCCCTTGCAGGTCACAACTGTTTAGATTCCAGGCGAATACGTGAAAGCCGCAATAGCTGGATAGTTTGCTCGTCTTTATTTCCTGGGCGCGTCCGGAATGGACGTCCCTGGCGGGAGCAAGTGCCCCGACCCGCCGGGGTCCTCCCAAACGAATACAGGTGAGCCCATGAGCTTCGTGAAGAACGCCATCCTGGCTGTGATTGCAGTGTGCGCCGTTGCATGCGGTGGTGCCATGGAGATGGAAGAGGACACGGGCGCCCCTGCTCCCGAGGCTGCGCTGGCCACGACGGAGCAAGGCATCTGTGAGGGGTACAGTGGCCCCAGCTCTGTCTGCACCATCAAGTGCACCAGCACCTCCAACTGGTTCTTCGTCAACGGCATCTCGTATGGGCAATGCGAGACGGCCGGCTACAATCGGTGCGGCTTCTGGCCTTACGGCGCCTGTTGGAGCAATGCGTCCGTAGCACCTTGAGAATGGAGAGCCTTCAGTTGTCCTGAAGCCCAGACAGGCGGCCGGGCCCGGAGTTTTCTTCCAGGTCCGGCCGGATATACCAGCTGCCCCCGACAAGGTTCACCCAGCCCGGCGTGACAGGCACGTTCGCGGTGGACTGGAGGCGCTCGGCCTTCGAGGCCCCGCGCACGCAGGTGAACCCGGGCGCGGTCAGCACGTACAACGAGCTCTGGATGTCCGCCCGCCTGGCCGCGCTGAGCTCGGCGCTCGCATCCATCAGCGGGCCGCCACTGCTCGTGAAGCTCAATCCCGACGCGCAGCGGACCGACATCGTCACGGGGAGCATGAAGAGGGCTGGGGTAAGGAAAGTGGCTCTCCACCTTTCTGGTGACACCGCGCCTCCGCCGCAGTTCTCTTCACACGCCATGCGCCTTCTTCCCGCCCTCCTGCTGCTGCTCGTCACCGCCTGCACCCACGCCCCTGCGAAGCCCGCCCCCGCGCTGACACCGGGCGAGCACGAGCAGGTGCTCAACGGCGTGCGCCTCTACTACCGCGTGGCGGGCGAGGGCGCGCCCGGGCAGCCCCCGGTGCTCTTCCTGCACGGGGGCCCCGGCTACAACAGCTACAGCTTCTCGAAGCTCGCCGGCGTGCGGCTCGAGAAGAGCGCGCGCATGGTGTACCTGGACCAGCGCGGCAGCGGCCGCTCGGAGCGGCCGTGGACGCGAGACTACGCGCTGTCCACGCTGGTGCAGGACCTGGAGGCGCTGCGGCACGCGCTGGGCGCGCCGCGCTGGGTGCTGATGGGCCACTCCTTCGGCGGCACGCTCGCGCTGGAGTACACCGCGCGCCACCCCGAGGCGGTGGCCGGCCTCGTCGTGGTGGACGGAATGTCGGACGCACAGGGTTCCTACGCGGGCTGGGTGCAGACGCTGGAGCAATGGCACCCGGGCCGGCTCGCGCAGGCTCCCGAGCAAGGCTCCGACTTCACGCGGGTGATGGCGGCGCTGCAGGGGCAGGACGTGCAGGCCTTCTTCGACCGGATGCAGTGGCGCGACCCGGGCAAGCACATGCCGATGGCGCAGCTGGACGCGCAGAGCGGGCTGCGCAACACGGGCGAACTGGCCGGGGCGCTGTTCGGCGGCGAGCTGCTGCACTACCGCTTCGCCACACCCGAGCGCATCCGCGTGCCCACGCTCGTCATCGTCGGTAGCCACGACCGGGCCATCGGGCCGCAGACGGCGCGCGCGCTGGCCGGCGCCCTGCCGAACGCCACCCTGCGCGAGTACGAGGACAGCGGGCACTTCCCCTACGTGGAGGAGCCGGAGCGTTTCGAGCGCGACGTGACGGAGTTCCTCAGCCGCTTGCGCTGAGCGGCGGCCCGCCGGAGAGCCCCTGCAGCGGTGCTCCCAATGGCAGTGGGCGGCCCGCGTGGTGCGCCGGTGGTGCGGAACTCAGCGGAGGCGGATTTTCGCCCCGGTGCCTTGGTGGGGACTCCCGAGTCGGTGCGCGGGGGAAGGGGAGTGGGCCCTCCTGGATTCGAACCAGGGACCAATCGGTTATGAGCCGACAGCTCTAACCGCTGAGCTAAGGGCCCCCATGCATCAACAACCCGCGTGTCCGGTGGCATACCGCCGCCCATGCGCCGCTGGCAAGGGCCACTCGGGAGAGGATGTCCTCCTGGCTTGAGGCCGCGTCGGCGTGAGGCTTTGTGCGCCTTCCGTCAGTGCTTCCGCTTCGACGCGGGAGCGGGCGTCTCGGGCTCCTGGGGCACCTTCACCCGGAGCACCTGTCCCCGCTGCTCCACCGTGACGCCCTCGGCGCGCAGGCGCTTCGCCTGCTCCTGCGCCACCTTGGGCGCCAGCACTCCGCCCGACTTCGTGACACGCCACCAGGGCACCTCCCGCCCCGGAGGCAGCGTCGTCATCTCCCGCCCCACGCCGCGCGCCGCGCCGGGGCGTCCCGCGTACAGCGCCACCTGCGAGTACGAGCGGACCTGGCCTCGCGGAATCGCTCGCACCGCGCGCCACACCGCCTCAGGGAAGGGCGGACGCTCGGGCGGAGCCGACGCCTCGGGTTTCACTCGGGACTTCGTCCTGGACCTGGAGAGCGCCACGGCGCCCGACTCTAGAAACACGAAGGCCCCCGGTCCATGAAGGAGCGGGGGCCTCGCGCGCTTCCCGGGACGGCTCACGGGGGAGCCGTCAGGGACGCGTCAGCTCTCCACGAAGGAGCGCAGGCGCTTGGAGCGGCTGGGGTGACGCAGCTTGCGCAGCGCCTTGGCCTCAATCTGACGGATGCGCTCGCGCGTCACCTCGAAGTCCTGGCCCACCTCTTCCAGCGTGTGGTCGCTCTTCTCGCCAATGCCGAAGCGCATGCGGAGCACCTTCTCCTCGCGCGGCGTCAGCGTGGCCAGCACCTTGCGGGTCTGCTCCGCCAGGTTCATGTTGATGACCGCGTCCGCCGGCGACACGAGGCTCTTGTCCTCGATGAAGTCGCCCAGGTGGCTGTCCTCTTCCTCGCCAATGGGCGTCTCCAGGGAGATGGGCTCCTTGGCGATCTTCAGGACCTTGCGCACCTTGTCGAGCGGCAGCTCCATCTTCTCCGCGATCTCCTCCGGCGTCGGCTCGCGGCCAATCTCCTGCACCAGGTAGCGGCTGGTGCGGATGAGCTTGTTGATGGTTTCGATCATGTGCACCGGGATGCGGATGGTGCGGGCCTGGTCCGCGATTGCTCGCGTGATGGCCTGACGAATCCACCAGGTGGCGTAGGTCGAGAACTTGTAGCCGCGCTTGTACTCGAACTTGTCCACGGCCTTCATCAGGCCGATGTTGCCCTCCTGGATGAGGTCCAGGAACTGGAGGCCCCGGTTCGTGTACTTCTTCGCGATGGAGACCACGAGGCGCAGGTTCGCCTCCACCAGTTCGCTCTTGGCGCGCTCGGCCCGCTTCTCGCCCAGGCGGATGGCATCGTAGTTGCGGCGCAGCGCATCCACGGGGAGGTTGGCCTCCTCCTCCACCTTCTTGATCTTCCGGACCGCCGTGCGCACGTCGCGGTCCAGGACCTCGAGCTGCTCGGGCGTGAGGTTGAGCTGCTTCTGCAGCTTCTTGCCGATGTTCGGATTCTCCCGCGACTCCTTCAGCTGCGGGCGCAGCTCCTTCATGGAGATGCCGTAGCGGCGCTCCAAGTCGCGAAGCTCGTCCTCGGCCTTCTCAACGCGCTCGATGAGCCCCTTGAGATTCACGACGATGCGGTCGACCTGCTTCTTGTTCAGCCGCATCTCCTCCAAGACCTCCATCATCTTGGTCCGGAGGTCCTTCATCTCCTGCTTGAGCTCCTTCTTGCGCACCTCGGTCAGCTTCTTCTTGGAGATGAGCTCCTCTTCCAAGACGTCGCAGTCCTTGGCGAACTTGCGGAAGCGTTCGATCTGCTTGCAGATCTGCTCAATCTTGTTGAGCTCGCTCTGCGCCAGCTGCGCCGGGGCGTCACCCTCGCCGACCTCCTCGGGAGGCTCCTCGGCGCCCTCGGCCTGGGCCTCCTCGGGCGCGTCCTTGATGACGTCGCGCACGCGCAGCTTGGCCGTCTTCAGCTTGTTGCCGATGTCGAGGATCTCCTCGACGGCGACCTTGCAGGCGAGCAGAGCGCGCAGCACTTCCTTCTCGCCCTCCTCGATGCGCTTGGCGATTTCGACCTCGCCCTCGCGCGTGAGCAGGCTGACGCTGCCCATCTTGCGCAGGTACAGGCGCACCGGGTCGTTCGACTTGCCACCCGGCTCGTCGTCCTCGTCCTTCTCGTCCTCGTCGACGTCTTCCTTCTCCTCCTCGACGGTGACGGTGGGCTTGATCTCGTTGTTCTGAGCAGCCTTCTGCGCATCGACAATCTCGATGTCGTTGTCGCCGAACATGCTCATCACGTCGTCGATTTGATCGGACGACACGATGTCGGCGGGCAGCGCGTCATTCACCTCGTCGTAGGTGAGGAAGCCCTTCTCACGGCCCTGGGCGAGCAGGTCCTTGACTTCCTTGCGCTCGGCGACCGGGTCCTCCTCGACGTCGTCCTCGACGGCGTCAGGGTCCACCTCGACGGCGGCGGCGGCTTCTTCAGCGGCCTCCTCGGGGTCGACGTCCGCGGAGACGACGCCCTTCTTCTTCTTCTTCGTCTCGACGGCTTCGGCGGGCGCCTCCTTGGCCTCCAGGGGCTCCTGCTCCTCGGTCCCAGCCTTCACCCCAGCACCCTTCGCCGCGGGACTGTCCGGTGCCTTCTTCTTGCGGATCACCGGATCCACCTTCTTCTTGGTGGGCTTCACGGACGCCTTCGAGGGCTTCTGCGTCGGCATTCGGGTACTTCTCCTTAAGAAATTCAGGGGCTTGAGGCCTGGGGCGAGCCGGCCGATCTACCGCAAAGTCAGGGTTTCTTACAAACGCGAAGTCAAACCGGTTGCATGGGCGCCTTTGTTCCCGGGGAAGCGGGCTTGAGCTCCTCCAGGACACGCTTCTTGAGCGCCAGCAGTTCCACGCGCTCCGACAACAGCTGCCGCGTCTCTTCCGTGAGGTCGAACGCTCCCGGCGTCTGCTCTGTCGCGCGCTTTATATAAGTGAGCCGCTCATCGATGCGCCGCACCATGATTTCCCGACAGATGGCGAAGAAGGCGTGCTCCAGCTCCTGCCCTTCCGAGGGGAGCTGGCGCCAGGACGTCTCGATGGCGCGCTTCACGGACTCGGCGGCCTCGAAGAGCGCGTCCTGCGTGCCCTGGCCCGACGTGGCATGCGCGAGCGCCATGCGCAGTCCCATGTGGGACAGCTCGTCACAGACGCGAAAGACATCCCTGCCGAGCAGGCGAGGGTCCCTCAGCACGGAGGCCACGTAGAGCGCCTCCATGGGCGGAGGCGGCTTCTCGGGGAGCGGGCGGGCGGGCGCGGCGGGGCTGCCATCGTGCGAGGCCGCGCCGGGCTTGGGCGTGGGGGGCACCTTGCTGCGCAGCGCGGCCTCCACGTCATTGGAGCGCCAGCCGAAGTGCTCCGCGAGGGCGGAGAAGAGCGACGAGCGCACCAGTCCCACGGGCACCTGCGCCGCCACGGGCTTGAGTCGCTCCAGTGCCGCCATCTTCTCCTCGAAAGACGCCCCCTTGCCCTGGGGGAGCAGGGAGGCGAACAGGTAGGCGGTGAGCGGTTGCGCGCTTTCCAGAAGCCGCTCCACCCCTTCCGCCCCCTCTCGACGCGCGAACACGTCTGGATCATCCCCCTGGGGAAGCAAGGCCACCCGGGCGGTCGCCCCGGCGGCGAGCAGGGGACCGGCGAGTCGCTCCACCGCCGCGATTCCCGCGGAGTCGCCGTCGAGCAGCAGCACCAGCTCCCGGGCCTCGCCGCGCTTGAGCACCTGCATGTGGCCCGGGGTGAGGTTGGTGGAGCACAGCGCCACCGCATGGCGCACGCCCACCTGGTGCAGGCCGATGCAGTCGAAGTAGCCCTCCACGAGCACGGCGGCCTTGCGCTTGCGGACCTCGTCGCGCGCCTGGTCCATGCCGAAGAGGGTGTCGCTCTTGTTGAAGAGCCGGGACTCGCGCGAGTTGAGGTACTTGGGGCCTTCCTCGGCGCCGACGAGACGGCCACCGAAGGCGATGGGGCGGCCCTCCGGCGCGCGGATGGGCACCATCAGCCGGCTGCGGAAGAAGTCGTAGCAGCCGTCTCCCGTGTTTCGCTTGAGCACCAGCCCGGCCTTCATGGCCCAGTCCAGCATGCCTGTCTTTTGAAAGCGCTCCGCGAGCAGGCTCCAGGCATTGGGCGCCCAGCCCAGCCCGAAGGACTGCGCCGTCTCTTCCGACACGCCTCGGCTGGCGATGTAGGCCCGCGCGGAGCGGCCCTCGTCCTGCCAGAGGGTGGCGCGGAAGTGCTCGGCGGCCAGGTCCGTGGCCTCCTTGAGCTGCTGGCGCTCGCGCATGCCCGGGTCCTGCTGCGCCTCCAGGTCGATGCCCAGCTCGCGCGCCAAGTCCCGCACCGCGTCGAGGAACGTCTTGCCCAGGTAGCGCTGGACGAAGGACACCGCGTCCCCGCTCGCCCGGCAGCCGTGGCAGAAATAGAAGTGCTTCTCCGGCACCACATAGAAGGACGGCGTCTTCTCTTGATGGAAGGGACAGCGCCCCTTCCACTCGCGCCCCGCCTTCTTCAGTTCCACATGTCGGGAGATGAGGCCCACGAGGTCTACACGCTCGAGGACTTCCTGGATCTTGTGTTCCGGGATCACGTCGGCCACCCCTCGTCCCGCACCTGGGCGGGCGCACTCCCGACATCCTGGCAGCCGGGCCTGACGTCGCCCGTCTGGCCGCCAACCCGGTGGATCACCCCGCCCACGAGGGCGAAGGACCGGCGGCGGGGGGCGGGAGGGATGGCTGGGGACACGTTGGGGCTCCTACGGCCCGGACGGCGCCTCCCTGGAGGGGTGGGGCGCGCGACGGGCTGGCCCAGGCACTTAATGACGGGCAGCCGGGGGAGCAAGTTTCCGCTCACCCCAATCCCATCCACCCGAGGGGTCGCGGGAGCAGGCGAGCGACCCCGAACGGGTGTGGGAGACGACTTCAGCCGAGCTTCGCGAGCTGTGCCTTGACGGCCTCGGAGATGGCCTTGCCCTCGGCCTTGCCCTGGATCTTGGGGGTGAGGTTCTTCATCACCATGCCCATGTCCTTGGAGCTCTGGGCACCCACTTCGGCGATGGCGGCCTGGACGGCGGCGGCCAGCTCGTCGGGGGTGAGCTGCTGGGGGAGGTAGCTCTGGAGGACGGCGATCTCCGCCTCTTCCTTCTCCGCCATCTCCGGCCGGTTGCCGGCCTTGAACTGCTCCACGGAGTCGCGACCCTTCTTGATGAGGCCGGCGATGACCGTCAGCACACCCGCGTCATCCAGGGCGGACGCGCCGGGCTCCACTTCCTTGTACTTGATGGCGCTCTTGATGGCCCGAATGACGGTGGTGCGCAGCTCGGTCTTCGACCGCATCGAGTCCTTCAGGTCCGCGTCGAGCCGTTCCTTGAGGGTTGCCATATATGGGACTCCGCTGGGTTGTGATTCGGGGGGACTGGACGACGGGAGCCAGGGCACCTGACTGCTGGAGGGCGCCCCGGCTCACACGCCGGCCTCGCGACTAGAACGACTTGCGGGCCTTCTTCACCGCGCGCTTCTTGGCGGCGAGGGCCTTCTTCTTCCTCTTCACGGAAGGCTTCTCGTAGTGCTCGCGCTTGCGGATCTCGGAAAGGATTCCGGCCTTTTCAGTGGCCTTCTTGAAGCGCTTGAGAGCGCTTTCAATGGATTCTCCCTCTTTCACTCGGATACCGGGCATGAGTTCACCTCCTTCCGCCATGCGTCAATGTGTGTGTACTTCAAAAGGGGAGCGGGTATGTCCTAGCGGAAGCCAAAACGCAAGGACGCCGGAGGGAAAAGCCCGGGGCGGATGCACTACACTGTCCGCTGCGTGAGCCCTGCCCTCATCCTGATGGTACTGCTGGCGACCGGTCAGCGTGGCGGCACCGGGACGACCGACTGCTGGAACTCCTGCCAACGACACGTGGCCGACCGGGCCCTGCGAGCCCGGGTGTGTGGCGCCTGTCTGTCCGGCGGACGGGTGGACTCCTGGGTGGCGTCCCTGGGCACCATCCGGCCCGCGCCCCGTGACGCGCTGGCGTCCTCTCGCAAGGACGAGGACTGGCGCGTGCGGTGGGCATCCGTGCGCGCGGAGGCGAAGGGGAAGGGGCTCACCGAGCGCCGGGTGCTGGCGGAGTGGGTGGCCAGCACGCCCACGTCGTCGGATCTGCAGGCCTGTCTCACCGCCGCTCGCGCCGCCGCGGAGGCGGATCAATCCTCGGCGACGTTCCTACGGGATGCGGGCGCGAGGGGACCAGAGGCGGCGGCTCGGGTGTGGGCCCGCCGCGAGGCCATCCGCCAGGCGCTGGAGGTGGAGCTGTACGCGGAGGACCCCCGCGCGCGCGGGGCGGCGCTCGGCCACCTGGGCGTGTTCCTGGGTCGCAAGCCGGCGCGGCTGCTGCTGGATGCGACGGCCACCCGTCCGGAGAGCAGTGACGCCATTGGCGCCGCCGCGCTGAAGGCCGTGGCGCTGCGGCAGCGCACGTCGGTGGGGCGCCTGTTGCTGGAGGAGGCGAAACCCGTGGACGAGGTGCTGGTGAACCGCCTCTTCGCCGTGTACTCGCGGGAGCTGGAGGAGCTTCAGCCGGAGCTGACGGCGCCCGAGCCTCGCCGCAGGGACTCGGCGGTGCTGTCGCTGGGCGTCTATGGGCCCCTGGCCCGCAGGGAACTGGAGCGCGCGCTGGAGGACACGGATCCCAAGGTGCGTAACTCCGCCGCGCGGAGGTTGGCGGAGTCGGAGGGCACGTCGCTGCGCGTGGCCGCCGAGCGCCGGCTGGAGGGGCGCGACGCCGCCGTCTCCCGGCCCTGGCTGGAGGCGATGGTGCGGGAGAAGGGCTGTGCGGGCTTCTTCCTGGACGTGGCGAGCGACCCGAGGATGTCCGCCGAGCTGCGAGGCCAGGCGCTGGCGTCGCTGGCGGACTGCCGCGAGAGCGAGAACGAGCGGGTGGAGACGCTGTCGCCGTACCTGACGGACTCGCAGCCCGCGATTCGCGCGGGAGCGGTGCGGGTGCTGGGCTCGCTGTCCTTCCGGAATCCGGAGGTGCTGGATGCCACCACGCGCGCGCTGGAGGACGACGCGCCGGAGGTGGTGGCCGCCGCGCTGGCGGTGGTAGCGGGCCAGCGCCAGTCGACGCGGGGAGACACCGTGGTGGAGCTGCTCGGCTCGGAGCACCCGGTGGTGCGCGCCGCCGCGGCCCGGGCGCTGGAGGCCATTGGCCGCGCGGGCCACGTGAAGGCGCTGGCCTCCTGCCTGCGCGAGGACCCGGTGCCGGAGGTCCGAGTGGCCGCGGCGCTCGCGCTGGGCCGGCTGGGCGGGCCGCATGCCGCCGCCGCGCTGTCAGACGCGGTGGCTCGGGACGCGGACACCCACGTCCAGCACGTGTCTCGCGAGGGGCTGCGGCGGCTGGGCTTCGGGAACTGAGCCGCGGCGTCAGGAGGGGTGGCTGCTTGCCGGCGACGTCGGCGCGGTGTGGCCACCGCGCTCTTCTTCAGGGCCCGCTGATGGCCTTGGCGTCCGAGCGGTTCCGGCCCGCGCGCTTGGCGCGGTAGAGGTACTTGTCCGCCGCGGCGATGAGGTCCTCGGGCTGGGAGAAGTCCGAGTCCAGCAGCGTCGCCACGCCCAGGCTGATGGTCACCTTGATGGGCGTGCCGCCGAAGACGAAGTCCGCCTTGTCCACCGCGTACCGGCAGCGCTCGGCGCAGGCCAGGGCCTGGTCCTCGGCGGACTCGCGCAGCATCAGCGCGAACTCCTCGCCGCCGTAGCGCGCCAGGAGGTCCTCGGTGCGCACCGTGTCGCTGACCCGCTGGGCGATGCGCGTCAGCACGTAGTCACCCGCCGGGTGCCCGTACGCGTCGTTGATTTTCTTGAAGTGGTCCACGTCGAACAGCACCAGCGACAGGTTCACCCGGTGGCGCAGGCAGTAACTGAACTCCTTGCGCACCGTCTCCAGGAAGTACTTCTTGTTGTAGACGCGGGTGAGCCCGTCGCGCGTCGCCGACTCGTAGATGCTGCGCTGGTACTGCTCCTCCAACTCGTCCTGGATGGAGAACTTGAGGACGGTGTTGGAGCCGATCTGAATCTTGTCGCCGTCGTAGAGCGGGGCGGCGTTGACCTTCAGGCCGTTGAGGTACGTGCCGTTGGTGCTCGCCAGGTCCACCACCTGGAAGCGCCCGTCGCCCAGCGCCACCACCTTGGCGTGCTTGCGCGAGATTCCGTCGTCCTCCACCTGGAACTGCGCCTCGGAGCTGCGCCCCATCACCACTTCGGAGCGGTCCAGCTTGAACATCCGGCCGATACCCGCCGCGGACTTGGCGCTGATGACGATCAGATAGGCGCTCTGCCGCTGGCCACTGCCCAGCAGGTCCGAAATGGAATGGACGGAAGTTTTCTCCTCGGACATCGCGATACCCATCTTAAGGGCCGTTTTTTCATGGCGGCAAGCATGCTGCCGGCTTCCTTGCCAGCAACCCTCGCCAGGATTGGACTCACCGCGTCGATTTGTGGCGCCGCTGACCCGGGGGTTCCACTGTCCTGCGTCCGACGGTCAGCTCCCCCGCCACCGGCGTCTGGATGAAGCGCGCCAGCGCCTCGGGAGAGCGGGGATGGTAGGCCAGCCCCTGCATCAGCTTCACCAGCGCCGCCGAGGGCGTCAGGTCCGCTCCGCCCACCGCTCCCTGGGCCAGGGACGCTGCTCCAGATTCGTAGAGACTGAGATCCACGCCGTTGCGGTGGGCCTGGCTGACCACAACGATGGGCACGCCGCGCTCCCGGGCCTGGATGAACAAGGGCATGAGCGAGCGCCCGAGGTCCGGGTCGATGGGGAAGTTGCCGGCCCCGTACGCCTCCAGGACGAGGCCCCGGACGTGCGGCAGCAACTGAAGGGGCAGGGCGGGATCCAACCCGGGGTAGACCTTCAGGAGGAAGACGCGCGGATCCAGCTTCTCGTAGAGACGGAAGGGGCCCTTGGGCCGCAGGCCCGGCTCGAATGTCGCGTCCACGCCCAGGGTGCCCAGCACGGGGCAGTTGGGGCTCTCGAAGGCGTCGTACTCGGACACCTTCACCTTGCGCGTGCGGTTGCCTCGATAGAGGTGCGAGTCGAAGCAGATGGTGACCTCGCGCGGCCCCTGGAGCGCGGACAGCACCGCGTCGATGAGGTTCAGCCGCGCGTCCGAGCGGACCTCTCCCAGCGGGCGCTGCGAGCCCGTCAGCACCACGGGGCAGGGCGGGTTGCGCAACATGAAGGACAGCGCGCTGGCCGTGTAGGCGAGCGTGTCCGTGCCATGGGTCACCACGGCCCCGTCGAAGTCCTGGAGCTGCTGGTGCAGGTGGGTGGCCATCCGCCCCCACAGCTCCGGCTGCATCTCCGAGCTGTCCAGGTTGCTGAAGAGCTGCAGCTCGATGTCGGCGAGCTGGAAGAGCTCCGGGACGCGGGCCTTGAGCGTCTTGAAGAAGGCGGCGGGGCGCAGGGCGGAGGGCCGACCACCGGCCATCCCCAACGTGCCGCCGGTATGCAGGAGGAGGACTCTGGGCATGAGCAAGGAGGCTCCTGCCAAGGCTTGCGTTGCTTTACAAGCCCCGCGAGCGTGGCTAAGACCCGCCGCGTGCTCCTCTCCTGCTGGAAGCGTGTCATTCCCCTGCTGGCCGCCGTGGCGCTGACCAGCTCGGGCTGCAAGAACCCGGAGGGCTCCGCGCCCGCCTCGAATCCGGCCCCGGCCGCCGCTCCGGCTCCCGCCGCGACGCCGCCTCCGCCTCCGGCCCCGCCCGCCGCCGCCCCGACGGACCCCGCCGCGGCCCTCTCCGGCATCCCCGGCATGGACTTCTCCTCGCTCTCCGCCGCGTCCAAGCGGGAGCTGGCCACCGTGCTGAGCGACGAGTTCTGCTACTGCGGCTGCCCGCACACCCTGGGCGCCTGCCTGAAGTCCCACAACACCTGCCGCCACGCCAAGCGCATGGCCCGGGTGGCCGCGCGCATGGTGTCCGAGGGCAGCCCCGCCACCGAGGTCATCGTCCAGTTGTCCCAGTACTACGGCGCCTTCCGCGAGCAGCGCGCCCAGTTCAAGGTGGATGACCGGATGTGCATGGGCGCGGCGTCCGCCCCGGTGACGGTGGTGGAGTTCTCCGACTTCGAGTGCCCCTACTGCGCCAAGGCCCGGCCCGTGCTGGAGGCCTTCGCGAAGAAGAACCCGGTGCAGGTGCGCTTCTGCTACCTGCCGTTCCCCCTGGCCAACCACGTCAACGCGTTGCCGGCGGCGCAGGCGGCCCTGTGGGCGAGGGACCAGGGCAAGTTCTGGCAGATGCATGACGCGCTCTTCGCCCACCAGGAGAACCTCAAGCCGGAGGCCCTGCCCGCGCTGGCCACGGGCCTGGGGCTGGACGGCGCGAAGCTGGCGGCGGTGCTCAAGTCGGACGCCTACAAGCAGGAGCTGGAAGGCTTCCGCAACCAGGGCCGCTCGGCCGGACTGTCGGGGACGCCGACGGTGTACTTCAACGGGCGTGCGCTCGACCTGAGCTTCATCCAGGAGGACCTGCTCAACCACAGCCTGGAGGATGAGCTGGAGTGGGTGACGAACAAGAACGCCTGGGCGGCTGACTGACACGGAGATGACGCAACGGTTCCGCATCGACGCGGGGCAACTCGTCCCCGAGGATCGCCAGAGCCCCTCTCCGTTGGCGGGGCGGTCGGGGACGTACGCGCTGATGCCCACGGCGCCGGACCTGCTCGTCTTCGCCCGGGGCCCGTCCGAGGGCGGCACCATCGCCGCGCCGCGCGTGGTGCTCTCCGGTGACGCGGGAGGCTTCCCGCTGTCGGACCTGATGGCCTTCCTGAGCCAGTCGCGGTGGAGCGGCATCATCCGCGTCCACTCCCCTGGTGGGGAGCGCTCCGTCACGTTCCGGGACGGCGAGGTGCGTGGCGCCTCGTCGGATGACCCGGCGGACCGGCTGGGCGAGGTGCTGGTGCGCCTGGGCTACGTGGACCGCACGCAGGTGGAGGCCGCGCTCAAGGGCCAGCCTCCGTCCAAGGTGGGCCGCGCGCTGGTGGAGAAGGGCTTCCTGCAGGCGCACGACCTCTTCAAGTGCGTCACGCATCAGGTCAGTGAGATCTTCCACGCCATCGTCCTGTGCCGGGAGGGGAGCTTCTTCCTCATCGACCAGCCGGTGGACGAGAAGGCGAGCCACTCCATCCAGCTCTCCACCCAGAGCCTGCTGATGGACAGCATCCGGAAGATCGACGAGATGGCGCACTTCCGGAAGCGCATCCCCCACGGCCGGCTGTACGTGGCGCGCAAGCGCGGCTCGGACGGGAAGCTGGAAGAGGATGAGGACCGGGTGCTGGGGCTGCTCGACGGCCGGCGCACCATCCTGGACCTGGGCCACGCCGCGCGCCTGTCCGAGTTCGACATCACCAAGGTCGTCTACCGGCTGCTGGAAGGCGGCTTCGCGTCGCTGACGGACAAGCCGCTGCTCGTGCCCGCGGGGCCCTCGCCGACGGTGGGGCCCACGGGGGCTCAGACTCCGACCACGCCCGCGCCGGTGGGGACGGGACGTCCTGTCGCGAGCGCCGCTCCGACGGTGGATCCTCGCCCCGTGGCGCGCGTGTTCAACTTCATCTTCCGGGAGATTCGCGACGAGGTGGCCAAGCAGGGCATGGACCGTGAGTTCATCGCCGCCGCCAACGCCGCGCTCTCCGGACAGGCGCTGTCGTCCTCGCCGGTGCTGGAGGGCCTGGCCTTCCAGTCGGACGGGAGCCTGGCCGAGCCCAAGCTGATGGACGCCTTCGAGCGGCACCGCGCGCAGTTGGGCAGCGAGCCGCTGGCGTCCTTCAAGCAGGCGCTCAGTGACGTGATGTTCTTTTTGCTGTTCCAGGCCGGAGAGCTTCTGGAGTCGCGCGCGGACGAGGACCTTGCCCGTCGCGTGAAGGAGCTGCTGGCGACGCTCGAGGGGCCGTGACGACGGATTCGGATTGGCCGCGGTTGACGGCGGATGTTCCTGGTTGTGGTGGTGCCTTCAAGCTGGTTCCCGAGGACTTCGAGGTCGAAGAGCTTCCCGCCTATCAACCGTCGGGCGAGGGGGAGCACCTCTACCTGTGGCTGGAGAAGCGCGGTCGGGACACGCGGGAGGTGGTGCGCGCGCTGGCCTCGTCGCTGGGTGTGTCCGAGGACGATATCGGCGTCGCGGGCATGAAGGACCGGCAGGCCGTCACCCGGCAGCTGCTCTCGGTGCCCGCGCGCGCGGAGGCCCGACTGGGGGAGTTCGCGCTGGAGGGTGCGCAGGTGCTCTGGTCGAAGCGGCACGGCAACAAGCTGCGCACCGGGCACCTGAGGGGAAATCGCTTCAAGCTGCGCCTGCGCGGAGTGCGCGACGTGGGCGCGGCTCGCGAGTGCTTCTCACGGATGTTGGCGGGGGGTGTCCCCAACTACTTCGGGGAGCAGCGCTTCGGTCGCGCGGGCGACAACGCGGACCTGGGGCGCCTCCTGGTGCTGGGGCAGCGGCTGCCGAAGCGGCCCGAGCGCTTCCAGCGCAAGCTGTACCTGTCCGCCTTCCAGTCGCGCATCTTCAACCGGGCGCTCGCGGAGCGCGTGCGTTCCGGCACGCTGTCCACCGCGCTGCTCGGTGACGTGCTGCGCAAGGAAGAGACGGGCGGCCTGTTCGTGTGCGAGGCGCCGGACGTGGATGGGCCTCGCGTGGCCTCGTTCGAGGTGAGCCCGGCGGGGCCCCTGTTCGGCCCGAAGATGACGGCTGCCGCGGGCGCGGTGGGCGAGTTCGAGGCCAGCCTGCTGGTGGGCGAGGGCGTCACGCCGGACGACTTCAAGCGCGGTGGGGGCGAGACGGAGGGAGGGCGCAGGCCGTACCGCGTCCGCCTGGGCTCGCCCGAGCTGACGCCGGAGGGCGAGGACCTGTGGCTCGCGTTCGAGCTGCCTCGGGGGGCCTACGCCACCGAGGTCCTCCACGAGCTGCTCAAGGACGACTGACGCCCGCTCGCGGGGCTGATGCCCTGGCGCGGAGCATGGTGGGCAGCGTCCGCGCGAGGCCCTTCGTATGGGCTTCGCAATGATGGCGGGGCCTGGGCCGCGGTCCCACCAGGGACCTGCGTCTCCTCGGGCGTCGCGCGTCCGTGCCGACCGACCCCCTGAAAAGCGAAGCGCCTCCTCGGGACAGGTGCCCGGGAGGCGCTGGTGCTGCTTGCCCCGGCCTTGAGGTGGCCGGGGCGCAGGCGGCCTACTGCGTGACGATGTTGAACTCCGTGCGGCGGTTCTGCGCGCGGCCCGCCTTGGTGGTGTTCGGCGCGATGGGACGCGTCTCGCCGAAGCCCACCGCCTCCAGGCGGCCCGGGTCGATGCCCTTGCGCAGCAGCTGCGCCATCACCGCGTCGGCGCGCTTCTGCGACAGCTTCAGGTTCGACTCGTCCTTGCCGAGCGAGTCCGTGTGGCCCTCGATGCGGACCTTCTGGATCCAGGGCGCATCCCTCAAGGCCGACGCCACGTCCTCGAGGATGGCGGTGCTCTGCTTGCCGATGATCTTCGCGGAGCCGGACCCGAAGAGGATCTGCTTCTTGATCTCAATCCGGTCCTTCTTGATGACGACGTTCTTGTACTGCTTCGGGCAGCCGCGCTCTTCCTTCGTGCCAGGCGCATCCACGCACGCGTCGAGCCGGTCCACCACGCCGTCATTGTCCGTGTCCTTGTCCGCGCAGCCGCTGTTCTCCGGCGGACCCGCCTCGTTGGGGCACTTGTCCTGCGCATCCGCCAGACCGTCCGCGTCGTTGTCCAGGTCCGGGCAGCCGTCCTCGTCCTGGAAGCCGTCCTTGTCCTCGGGCTCGTCGGGGCACTTGTCCTGACCGTCGTTGACGCCGTCCCCGTCCTTGTCCGGGCAGCCCATGTTCGTCATGGAGCCCGCCTCGTTGGGGCACTTGTCCTGGGCGTCGACGATGCCGTCGTTGTCGTTGTCCAGCTCCGGGCAGCCGTCCTCGTCCTGGAAGCCGTCCTTGTCCTCGGGCTGGTCCACGCACTTGTCCAGCGGGTCGACGATGCCGTCCCCGTCGCGGTCCTTCGGCGCCTCGGCCGGGCAGCCCTGGTTCTCCGCCACCCCCGCCAGCTCCGGGCACTTGTCGTTGGCGTCGAGCACGCCGTCGTTGTCGTTGTCCGCGTCCGGGCAGCCGTCCTCGTCCTGGAAGCCGTCCTTGTCCTCCGCCTGGTCGGGGCAGGGGTCGTCCTTGTCCAGCACGCCGTCCCCGTCGCTGTCCGTCTCCTCGATGCGGACCACGACCTGGGAGGGCTGCTGCGGCTTGGCCTCCGCGGGCTGCTGAGGCTGCTGCGGAGCCTCGGGGCGCTCGCGCACCAGCACCTGGCGCGGGCCGCAGTTCTTCGACAGCTCCAGCGCCCGGTCCACCGCCGTGTCGGCGACGCGGACGTGGGAGGCGGCGCGGCCGCTGTTGCCCTGGCTCAGCTCGCCCTTGGCGAAGTCGAGGTAGGCCTCGGCGGTGGCCAGCTCCACCGGGGCGCAGCGCAAGGCGCCGCTGCGGCGGGCCCGCTCGACGTCCGCGGCGAGCACCTGGGTGTCCGCGCGAATCTTGCTGCCGCTCACACAGCTGGCGGCCAGGAGGAGGGACAGCAGCGCTGCAAGGGAGGGACGCGTCATCGGGAGCGCTCGGTGCGTCACGGGTTCGGGGTCCGTTCGCCGGTGTCGGTATCGCCCGCCACGGACATGGCCTTTTCACGGGCCTCGTTGGCGAAGCGGGAGGCCTTCACCGCGAAATCCACCCCGGCTTGATAGTCGGAGTAGCCAACCTCCTCGCGAGCCTTCTCCAGATACAGGTTGGCGGCGGTCCACTCGTACGGAGCCAACTTGTCGGCTCCGGCCGTGCGCGCGGCCTGAATCTGGACTTCGGCGTCGAGGATGTTCGCGGTGGACTTCACAGGGCCGCATGCGGCGAGCGCCCCCGCCACCGCCACCAGCACCGTCAGCTTCTTCATAGGGTGGCGCCTCTAGAGGAGGGAAAGAGGCATCGGTCGTATCAATCGCCTCTTGGGGGGTCAAGAATCGGGCAGACCCCGTTGAAGCGGGGGGCCGGCCGGCGGCAGGTACTTTGACGGCCGGCGCCGCCCTTGCCATCGTCGTCCCCCCGTGCGCCCGTCCGTCCTCTCCGCCCGCTTTCTCGTGCTGCTCGCGCTGCTCCTCCCCCCCCTGGCCCTGTCCGCCCAGGCCTCCGCCGCCAAGCGCGGGGAGCGCCGCGCCGAGACGGAAAAGGTCGTGCAGACCGTCATCCAGGGGGGGGCCGTCCCCGCCGCCGTCTCCCGGCTGCGCTACCTGCGCGAGGAGCCCTACGCGGCTGAAATCATCACCGACTCCCTCCGCCGGGTGCTGGAGGAGCGGGTCCGCCGCAACCTCGTCGCGGTGCTGGCGGGGCTGGACACGCGCTCCGCGGAGGGCTCCCTGGTCCGCCTCGCCGGCGATGGCGACAGCACGGTGCGCATGTATGCCGCGCAGGGCCTGGCCCGGTTGAAGAGCCGCAACGTCCAGGTGCTGGTGCCGCTCCTGGCGGACAAGAGCAGCGGGGTGCGCCGGGACGCGGCCCGGGCCCTGGGGGCCTCTCGCAACCCGAAGATGGGCAAGGCGCTGATGGCCGCGGCCAAGGAGGAGCAGGAGCTGGAGGTCCGCGCCGTCATGCTGGCCGCCGCGGGCGAGACGGGCGACGCCAAGCAGGTGAAGCCCCTCAAGGAGTACCTGACGAACGCCTCGGAGAGCACCCGCTTCGCCGCCGCGCGCGGGCTGTGCCGCCTGGGCTCGCCGGAGGGCTTCGCCTTCGCCAACAAGCTGCTCGACGCGGAGGACCGCTTCGTCCGCCGCCAGGGGCTGGAGCTGTTCGAGGGCGTCGCCGCCAAGAAGGCCACTCCCGCCCTCAAGCCGCTCCTGGAGGACAAGGACCGGGGCCTGGCCGCCAGCGCCGCGCGCATCCTCTACCAGGGCGGAGACAGCGCCATGCTGGACTGGCTGGTGCTGGCCTCGTGGAACGCGAAGGGCGAAGAGAAGCTGTCGTACGAGAAGGAGCTGGAGACGCTCCAGCTCCAGGATGACCGGCGCAAGGCCATCCTCCGAAGGGCGGGCGTGGCGCAATGACGTGGGCGGTGGTGCTGGCCGCGGCGCTCGTCACCCAGGCGACGCCGGCCCCCTCGAAGAAGGACTCCTCCACGCCCGGCGCGGACCGGATTCTCGACTCCGGCTCGGCGGCGGCCCAGGCGGCCACGGCCACTCCCGCGCGGCCCAACGGCTGGACGGGGATGGACGCGAGCGCCTTCGCCGCCCTGGTGTCGGAGGCCGCCAACGCGCCGTTGACCGAGCGGCTGCTCGCGATGAGCCAGCGCTTCGTCAATACGCCCTATGTCCTGTCCCCGCTGGGCGAGGGCACGGGAGTGGACCCCGACCCGACCTTCCGGCTGGACGCGGTGGACTGCCTCACCTTCGTCGAGCAGTCCCTGGCGCTGGGACTGGCGCGCACGGAGCCGGAGGTCGCCCCGCTGCTGGAGCACATCCGCTACGCCCAGGCCCCGGCCTACGAGGACCGCAACCACCTCATGGAGGCGCAGTGGCTGCCCAACAACATCCGCAAGGGCTTCCTGCGCGATGTGACGCGCCGCTTCGGGGGCGAGGACGCGGTGGCCGTCACGAAGACGCTGACGCCGCTGACGTGGCAGTCCCGCTCGTCCCAGGCGCTCCAGCTCCCCAAGGAGCGGCAGCCGGTGGGCACGTTCGAGATGAACATGATTCCGCTGGAGCGGGTGATGGAGCACGCGCGCTCCATCCCCTCCGGCACCATCCTCGTGGTGCTGCGCGAGGACCTTCCCCTGAAGGCCACCCGCGTGACGCACCTGGGCTTCGTGGTGCAGCGCAAGGGCCGCACCTACCTGCGCCACGCCTCGCGCGGGGGCTACAACCGCGTCGTGGACGAGGATTTGGAGACCTTCCTCGGCCGCAACTCCCGCTATGCGAAGTGGAAGGTCACCGGCGTGAGCCTCTTCGAGGCCCGCCGCCCGGAGTCCGCCTCGCTTGGCGCCGTCGTGCGCTCGCCCTGACGCGTCAGAGGGCGGGTGGGAGAGACGCGGCCTGCTCGGTCTCCCGCTCCTCGTCCTCGGCGGCCTGGACCGCCTCGTCGGTGGTGGCCGCCTCCTGCACGCGCTCGCGTTCAATCATCGCCGCGGCGCGCTCCTGCTGCTCCTCGGGCACGAGAATCTCCCACCAGGGAAGCAGGTTGCCGGTGGTCAGCTTGTCCACGACGCCGGAGCGGCCCGCGCGCACCAGCACCGGGATGTCCGCTTCCTGGAGCAGCTCCGCGAAGACCTCCGCCATCAGCGGGTTGTCCGTGGTGCCCGCGCGCACGAAGACGCGCTTGTCCAGCTCATGGGGCAGCGGGAGGCCCCGGCTGCGCATCTCCCCCACGTCCACCAACCGGGGGTTGCCGGGACAGTCCGAACATTGCTCGACATCGTCCCGATACTCCGAGCCGCACCTGGCGCAGTACTTCATGTCGGTCCCTCCCGCTCGTGGATGTCCTGGAGGGACATAGTAGGTCTGGTGTCCTGTCGCGGCACCGGGGGCCAGTCCTTCCGTTCACTGTCGGGCGTCGTCCCCCTGCCATTGGCGCGCTTCGTCCCCCAGCCGGCTCACGGACTTGCTCAGCCGCTCCACGTCGATGGGCTTGCGCAGGACGAGGTCGCAGTGCTCCGCGCCGTCCACCTGGGTGTAGCCGGAGACGAGGATGACGCGCGTGCGCGGCGCGCGGGCTTTCACCCGCCGGGCCAGCTCCGTGCCATGCAGCCCCGGCAGGGACTCGTCCGTCACCACCACGTCCGGCAGCTCGCTCTCGAAGGCCTTCAGGCCCGCGAGCCCGTCGCTGGCCGTGACGACGTCGAACTCGAACTCGAGCAGCTCCGCGAGGAGCTCCCGGCTGTCTCCGTCGTCCTCCACGAGGAGGACCTTGATTCGCTCGGCACCCATGCGTCTGGGTAACCCTGGCCCTTGTCGGATTCGTCCGCCGCGAGGGTGCGGGGCCGCGTGCTTCTCCGCCTGGAGGGCAGGCGGGTGGAGGAGCCCCCCTCACCAGCGGGCGGGGGACTGTCCATCATCAGGCCTGGAGGTGATGCCATGAAGGTGTTGATGCGGGGCGTGCATCTGACCCTGACGGAGTCGATGAGGGACTACCTGCAGGAGCATCTGGTGCGCCACATCGAACGGTATGCGGACGACGAGGCGGCGGAAATCGACATCTCGTTGGTGGACATCAATGGTCCGAAGGGTGGAGTGGACAAGGAATGCCGGGTGACGGTGCGGATGCCGAACTTCGCTTCCGTGCATGTCACCGAGAAGGCGGAGACGCTGTTTCCCGCCATCGACGCGGCGCGTGACCGGCTGGAGCGCACCCTGCGCAAGGCCGTGGACAAGCGCCGCGACGTGCATACGAACGGGCTGCCCGAGGACGTGGCGGCGGACGTTCCGAACTATTAGCCCGAGGCGTGCCTCGGTGTAGGGCCCGGTCTTCCCGGTTGTCCACCGGGCGGCCGGGCCCGCGTTGTACGCTGTCCGAATCTTGCTGGGTCCGAATGGTGAACGCTATAAGCGGAACCCTTCACCCATGGGCTAAAGGACGGCGATGGTCCGCCTCAAGTTCCTCCTCTTCGCGTTCCTGGTCATCGGACTGGGGCTTGCTCATCTCCCGATGTTGGCGGGACCGCTGCGCGCGCGCGCGGTGGACGGAGCCACGGCCCAGTCCGCCTCGGGTGTGGCCGAGGTGGCGCGTCGCGTGGACGCGCGTCGCGCGGAGGTGCAGGCGCTGGCGCTGAAGCTGGCCGCCACGCCGGACGTCGCCTCCGCCGTCCACGCGCTGCTTCCGCCAAAGCCCGCCGTCCCCCCGCGTCCGCCGCTCCGGGACAAGGTGGACGACAAGGCCAGCGCCCTCCAGCCGCTGACGGCGGAGCGCTTCGGGGCCGTGCGCACGGCCGCCGAGGCCGTCCTCCCCAAGGAGCTCAAGGGCCTGGTGGTGGCGCTGGCCGCCCCGGACGCCGCATTCCATGCCGTCGCGGGCGCGGAGCCGTCCTCGGACGCCGCGAAGCTGGACGTCGCCGCGCTGGCGAAGGCCGGCACCACGGTGGTGGACGCGCTCGGCGCGACGCACGTGTTCGCCTCGGTGCCCGTGCTGTGGGGCGGGGACTTCGGCATGCAGCCGGCGGTGACGCTGGTGGTGGGCGCGCCGCTGCTCGACGAGGGCGCGCTGGAGGCCGCGGTGCAGGCCACCGGTGTCTCCGCGCTCGGGTTGGTGAAGGGTGACTCGGTGACGGCCGTGGGGCCGGACAAGATGCTCGCGGAGGGCTCGTTGGCGCAGGTGGCGGCCAACGCGAGCGGCGTCGTGGTTCGCCGTGGCAGCCTCCAGACGCTTGGGCCCGTGGGCCTGCCCATGATGACGGAAGGTGACTTCATGGGCGGCAAGGCGCCCCTGGCGGTGGGAACCCGCCGGGCGCTGGAAGGCACGCCGCTGGAAATCCTCGCGGTGGCCGGCACGCAGTCGGTGCTGGGCGCCGTCGCGGACTACCAGCAGAGCGCGCTCGTCGCGCTGGCGGGGCTGCTGGCCCTGACGCTGGTGTGGACGGCGCTGATGGGCGGCTCCCGCTCGGGCTCCGGTGACGACGTGCAGGGAACCTCCGACACGCTCAGCCTGTCGGCCGCCATGGCGGCGAATGCGCCCATGCACCACACGTCGGCGCCTCCCGCGCCGCAGCCGCAGCCGGTGGCCGCCGCGCCGGATCCGTTCGCCTCGGCGCCGTTCGCCGCCGCGCCGACGCCGGGCCCGTTGCCGGACCCCTTCGCCCAGGCGACGCCGCCTCCTCCGGCGGTGGCTCCCCTGTCGGACCCCTTCGCCATGGCCGCGCCGCCGCCTCCCGCGGCCCAGCCCTTCGGCGCGGACCCCTTCTCCATGGCCGCGCCGCCTCCTCCAGCGGCCCAGCGCTTTGGCGCGGATCCGTTCGCGCTGCCGCCTCCGGCCCCGGCGCCGGTGTCGAACCCGTTCGCTTCGGCGGATCCGTTCGGCTCGGCGGATGCGTTCCCCTTCCCGGCGCCGCCCCCGTCCTCTCCGCCTCCTCCGACGGCGAGCCCGTACGCGACCCAGCAGCCCGCGCCGACGCCGTTCGGCGGTGCGATGCCGTTCGAGTCCGAGCCCGGTGGCTTCTCCGCTTCGGGTGAGCCCCTGTCGACGGCGTCGCCTCGGCGCGGTGCCTTCGCCTTCGAGGACCAGCCCACGGCGGCGTACACGCTCCAGCAGGCGGCCAACCCGTTCGCCCTGGCGGCGGCGCAGACGCCCGACAACCCGGAGACGACGCGCGTCGCGGCCATTCCGCGCGAGCTGCTCCAGGCCAGCACCCGGCCGGCCGAGGCCCCCATCCCGCTGCCGCCGCGCTCGGGAGGGCCCGCCGCCATCCCGCTCCCCGGCGCGGGTCCGTCCGGCAACTCCGCGGTGGCGCTCTCCGAGGAGCAGCACTTCCAGGAGGTCTTCCGCGAGTTCGTCACCACCCGTGAGCGGTGCGGCGAGCCGGCCGATGGCCTGACGTACGACAAGTTCGTGCAGAAGCTGCGCAAGAACAAGGAGCAGCTCGTCCAGAAGTACGCCTGCAAGACGGTGCGCTTCCAGGTCTACGTGAAGGAAGGCAAGGCCGCTCTCAAGGCCACGCCCGTCAAGGACTGAGCGCGGCTTCCACCGCGAGTCGACATCGAGGCCCGGGGCGATGATTCGCCTCGGGCCTCCTTCGTTTCCAGCTAGGTCGCTCTCACGGTGCCGGACGCCGGGACGTCCGCGCGCGGGAGCACCACGCTGAAGCGCGCGCCCTGGCCCGGCTCGCCGCCGACCTCCAGCTTGCCGCCGTGCTCCTGGAGGATGCGCGCGGCGATGGCCAGCCCCAGCCCCGTGCCGCCATCCTTGGTCGTGAAGTAGGGCTCGAAGATGCGGGCGCGGTGCTCGGGGGGGATGCCCGGGCCGCTGTCCTCGACTTCGATGATGGCGTCCGCGTCGGTGCCCTTCACCCGCACGCGCAGGGGGCCGCCCTTGCCGGCCATGGCCTCCTCGGCGTTCTTCACCAGATTCACGAGCACCTGCGTCAGCATGTCCCGGTCCGCCTGGGCCACCACGCCCGTCTGGAGCGCCGGGAGTATCTGGATGCCCTCGGGAGGCGTCGCGTAGAGGGACAACACGCTCTGCGTCAGCTCGGACAGGTCCACGGGCGCCAGTTGCGGCTTGGGCATCCGCGCGAAGCGGCTGAACTCGTCGACGATGCGCCGCAGCCGGTCCACCTCTTCGAGCACCACGCCCGCGCTCTCCTTGAAGAACTCCGGGAAGCGGGGGTGCCGGGCCTCCTGCGCGGCCAGCAGCGTCTCCAGCGACATGCGGATGGGGGTCAGCGGGTTCTTGATTTCGTGCGCCAGCCGCCGAGCGACCTCCTGCCACGCGGCGATGCGCTCACTGGCCATCAACCGCTCCGTCGTGGCCTTCAGCTCGGACGTCATGTGGTTGAACGTCCGGACCAGCTCGCCCACCTCGCCGGTGGCGTCTGCCGTCACCTGGACATCCAGCGCGCCTTCGGCCACGCGCCGGGCTCCCTCGGTGAGGGCCTCCACCGGCCGCGTCATCCACCGCGACACCAGCAGCCCGAGCAACATGGCGAAGGCGCCTCCCAGCCCGGCGAGCAGGAGGAAGGCGCGCATGACGCCCTCCTCGGCCTCGCGGGCGGCGGCGCGGCTGAAGACGAGTCGCACCGTGGCGGCCTCGCCCAGGGGCAGCTCGCGCACCACCGTGGGCGGCAGCGCGGTGCCCGCCTTCGCCAGCTCGGTGTCGCCCGAGACGAGCGAGACTTGCGCCTGCGTCAGCCGCGCGAGGTGCTGGGCCAGGCTGTCGTCGAGCAGCACGCCCCCCACCGCCCACAGGCGAAGGTCGCCGTAGTCCACCGGGCGTGCGGTGACGAGCGCTGGCATCTGTCGCAGCCCGGAGGAGGTGCGCACCTCCACGCGCACCGGCACGGGCTTGGGCGAAGTCTCACGCGTGACGGCGAAGAGGACCGGGTCCGGGTCTCCGCGTCGTGCGGGCAGGTGCCCGGAGGACAGCACCGTGCCGTTCCGGTCGAAGAGGGCGAGCACCGTCAGCCCGCGCGTCTTCATCAGCGCTTCCGCCGTGCCCGCTTGAATGGCGCGGGTGGGGCGCTCACGCGCCTCGCGCGCGAGGTCCTCCATGGCGGCGCTGTCCACCAGCTCCTCCACCGCGCGACGGGCGGTGGTGGCCGTGCGCTCCAGCGACTCCTGCGCGCTGGTGGTGGCCGCCTGCATGCGTGCGTCCAGCTCGCGCGACAGCGTGTCGCGCAGCCGCGAGAGGGTGGGCAGCACCACCACCGCGAGCGGCACCAGGGCGAGCAGGGCGAAGGCGAGCGCCAGCCGGGTCCTCAGGCGCAAGGAATCGTCCTCCGCACCGTGCTGCTTGAACGGGTGGGGCGCCATCGCGCGACGTCGTCGGGAGGTGCATGCCTCATGGGCGTCTCTCGGACCGAGGTGGCGGGCTGTCCCGCGACGTCCTCTCGTGGCGCGCCCTTCATGGGCGTCCCCCGGTGCCGGCCCCCTCGGGGGGCAGCAGGAAGGCCCCGTCCAGCATCGGCAGGCCTTGAGCGTCCATCACCAGCCCGCCCACCTCCGGCATCGCGCGCAACCCAAGCCCCTGGGCGTACAGCGGCAGTAGTGGCAATGACGCGGCCAGCGCCAGGGCGCGCTCGCGAACCCGCGCATCCCTCGCCGCCGCATCCGACAGCGCTCCAATCGCGGGCAGCTCCACGCCGAGCAGGTCCTTGCGCCCTCCCGCGTCCAGCACCACCGCGAGCGCGGGCCCCGGCACGGGAGGCAGGAGCACCGCATGCAGCATCAGCTCGAAGTCCCCCTTGGCCCAGCGGGCGCGCAGCGCGGAGCGCGCCAGGGGCTCCAGGGCCACGGTGTAGCCGCGCTCGTGCAGCTTCACCTGGATGCGCTCGGCCACCGCGCGCTGGTCGTCCAGGGCCGCGTCGTAGACGAGCGTCACCGTGCGAGCCGGACCCGACGCGGGCGCCGCCGGACGGGGCTTGGGCGGCTGTGGCATCAGCGCGGGCGGCAGCAGGTGCGGCATGGGCACCGCCGGGCCGTGCACGAAGAGGCGGGTGAGGTCCTCGCGGTCGATGGAGCTCTCCACCGCCTGCCGGAAGTCCGTCGGGAGGCGCCGGGGCGAGAAGGCGAGATACGTGGCGTAGAGCAGGGCACCC
>Ga0126314_10000160_pt1 | contig 35366 bp, 30 predicted proteins | sample Plot105B_FD_92535 | JGI IMG/M metagenome (GOLD analysis project Ga0126314, IMG submission 92535) | Serpentine soil microbial communities from UC McLaughlin Reserve, CA, USA - Plot105B | ecosystem: Environmental > Terrestrial > Soil > Grasslands | place: USA: UC McLaughlin Reserve, Lake County... | reverse complement strand
TAGGCGGACAATAAAACGACCCTGTTAACCGCGTTTCTTTTGGCCAGCTGCGCAAACTTCAATGGTATATCATAGTCGATATGTCGCTGTTTGGCACTGGAACCGGCGGCTTTGAGGGTGGTTCCAAAGCATATGAACAATACATCGCCACTGATCTGTCCGGATACTTGCTCCAGATTGTCAAAGTCAGTCTGGATCTCTGTTAGTTGTTTATCGACTACCCCTGTCGGACGGCGTACGAATACGGCCACTTCTGTGTAGTCCGGATCTGCCAACAGTTTATCGACTAGATCTTTTCCTGTGGCACCTGTGGCTCCGATAATCAAGGCTTTCATGTTTTTTTCTTTTAAAATTACCTAAATAAACCTTTAGATCCTTACTGTTTATTGACTAAGCGGTTTGGAGGGTAATGCACATGTAAATAAAAGTAACTAAGATGGCTTGTAACTTTTTCGAAAGAACAGTCCTCCGGTTTCCTGAATTTCATAGCTTGGTCGGATGATGAAGTATTACGCTTTTCTATTTTTCCTACTTTTCCATTTCGTATGTGACGCTCAGGACAAGCAGAAAGAAATAGTTTCTTTCCTGGATGCCTATAAACGCAAATATAATGTTACCAAACTTATTGAAGAACGGCCACGGATGGATGGTAAGCTGGACGAAGATATGTGGCAGAATAAAGGCGAGTGGTCCGAGAAGTTCTCGCAAGTCATTCCCTTTGAACGTGTATATACGGGATCCTGGACGCGAATGAAGATTTTTTACGACAATGAAAATATTTATATAGGCGTTTATTGTAAAGATGAACATCCCGGGAACATGAATGCTTTTATTGGAAACAGAGATGATAATAGCAATGGCGATCTGATCAGCATTGCATTCGATACTTATCATGACTACCGCGTGGCTCCGGAATTTAACATCAATTTAGGAGGAAATAAGACAGACCTCACTGTTACCGATAAACTCTCGGTAAATTTAAGTTGGAACGCTGTATGGGAGGGCCGAACACATGTTAACCTAACAGATTCTTCCTGGACGGCAGAACTCCGCATTCCTTTCAGCCAGTTGAGATATAATCAAAAAAACGCAGATGGAATCTGGGGATTACATGTAAGACGCATTATTCGTAAAAACAACGAGGTTCAGAATTGGAGTTTGATACCTATAAAGAATAATGGCCATGTTTTTTCTTTTGGAGAAATGCACGGAATGACTGATTTGCCAAAGCCTAGGGGGATAGAGTTTCTACCACATGTTATGGGCAAATATATCAACGAACCTATCATACCCAATAGCCCGTATCAGAAAGGCAGTGCCTGGATAGGGAGTGCCGGTTTAGATCTTAAAGCAGCACTGAGCGATTTTACCATGGACTTGACGATCAATCCCGATTATGGACAGGTGGAGTTGGATCCTTCTGTGATGAACCTATCCGCTTATGAAATTTTCTATGATGAGAAAAGGCCTTTTTTTCTTGAGGGAAAGCATATTCTGGAATTTAATAACAATGAGGAGGGGATGATGTTCTATTCCCGACGGATAGGCGCTATGCCTTCTTATCGTCCTCAGGATATAGACAATATTAACAATTATGCAAGTTCCCCGACTTTCATACCGATCATTGGCGCTTTAAAATTGACGGGCACAAACAGAAGGGGAGTAACGATCGGTGTTTTGGAGAGTGTCACTGCTCAAACGTCGTCAAGAGTTACCCGTAATGGCATATACGATAGGGAGTTGACCGAGCCGCTTACTAATTACACAGTGGCAAGGGTTCAGAAGAATTGGGAAGGGAATACATTGTTAGGTGCGATGGTTACGTCTGTAAATCGAAATCTTGTAGCGGACCATTTAAAGGCTACAATGATTGACAATGCATTTACAACAGGGATAGACTTTACACAGTATTTTGCAAATCGTTTGTATTATATAGATGCCAAAAGTATGTTTAGCAGCTTAAACGGTTCTCAACAAGCTATATTAAATAAAAAGATGAACGCAACGCACTATTTTCATAGAGCATCGGGGGCAGAATATTTGAATCTTGATCCCGACAAAAATACATTGCAAGGTACAGGAGGGTATGTGAAATTGGGTAAGAAGGGAAATGCTCAATGGAATTTCTCAGAAACCTTTAGTTGGTCATCACCGGGATTTGATTTGAATGATGTGGGATACCTCAGGGAATCTGATTTCAAGTCGAACGAAACCGAGGTCGTGCTTCGAAAAACGGATCCCTGGGGACCCTTCAGATTTGCAGGAATCAATCTGACTCAGAAAAATGTTTGGAACTATGGCGGGAATCCAACAAATAATGGTGTTGCCCTCCGCTGGCGCAGTTTGAGTATTAAAAGACGTTTTGAAATGGATGTGAAGGAATCGTATAGTTGGAACACCGTTGATAGCCGCAGGCTGAGAGGTGGGCCAGACATGAGGTATAATCCCAACTTTGAAACGAATGCTACCTTAAACACGGATCGCGCTAAAAAAGTGGTATTCAGATTGAATTATATTGGCAGGCATTTCTTAGGACAGGAGACGAGCTATAATGAATTACGTCCCAGTATGATTTTCCGGTTAGGGAATCATGTCCTGGTCACTGGACAGTTCAGTTATGCCCGGAACAGTGACGATCTCCAGTATGTAAATACCATTACACCATCAAGCAGCGGGGCCGATCATACAGCATATATTATGGGACGAATGAAGCAGGAAACTTACGGCCTGACTTTGAATCTGCAGTTGAATCTCACGCCGGATTTTTCTATCCAATACTATGGTTCTCCTTTCACATCCGTCGCTAAATACGACAAATTTAAACTAGCGGCAGATACCCGATCTTCCAACTACGCTGAGCGCTTTTCTGAATTTAAAAATAATGAGATCAGTTATAATAGCGGTAGTTATACTGTTGATGACGGAAACAATACAATGTCTTTCAAAGATCCTGATTTTAGCTTTAATGAATTCCGTTCTAACCTGGTTGCACGCTGGGAATTTCTGCCTGGATCGTCGATGTATTTTGTTTGGGAGAATAATCGATCCAATCAAGACAATACATATCATCCCGGCTGGGGAAGCAATTTGGATCGGATCTTCGCATTGCCGGCCAGCAACACTTTTTTGATGAAAATCAACTATTGGTTTAGTTTGTAAGGGGATAACGGGTTCCGGTGTTGGAACCGTCAATAAATGCGCTGTTTGCGCGATTCTTTAAAGTGAGCAGCATGACCTATCACAAATTAGCAGATATTGAAGATTGCTGGATGGAAGCTACACTGAAGAATCCAGAAAAGTGGTGAAATAGTTCACAAGCAGTAAGTTATTCTTATTGTTTTGTGTTAAATTACAAATAACCTCATTATATGGTTATGGCAGTATTTCGATCACTTAGCAGCGCTTGTATCACCATGAGAAAAACGACATTTTTAGTGCTACTTACCCTGGTGAGTGCATTTGCATTTGGACAACGCGACCCCCTTATCAATGAATATAAATTGAAAGGAGGAGCAATTACCATTTCCAACATCAGTGACTGGCGAATCCGGGAGCAGGATCTATTACTCAACAGCATCGGTGCACTACCAAATGAAGTGAAGCAAAACTTCGCCCGGCAAGCCGATGATCTATTGAAAAAGCCCTGGTCTGTAATTAGACCTACGGACTATAGTGAATATAGGGAGAATGGCAATAGGGTTAACTTTGAGAATTTGTATCTCGGTAGAAGATCAAAGCTATCGGTCCTTTGTGTTGCTGAACTGGCAACCGGCAAAAGCAAGTATCTGCCGGAAATCGTAAAGGGCTTAAACCTCATTCTGGCGGAAACCACCTGGGTACTCCCGGCACATCATTATACCGAAAAGAGAACCACGGACCCTGATCCTTCTGATCCCATCATTGACCTATTTGCCGCAGAAACTGCCGCCGACCTGGTCTGGATCAAACTACTGTTAACTAAACAACTGGAAATCGTTGCTCCGAAACTTGTTAGCGTGATTGACCTGGAACTAGAGAAAAGAGTGTTGAAACCGTATATGGAGCGCAATGATTACTGGTGGATGGGGCTTAATGATAAGGGAAAGCAGAACAACTGGAACATCTGGATCAACTCAAATATGCTCAAGGTCGCCGCAATTGCTAAACAGGATTCGGTCCGGCGGACTGCTATGATCGAAAAGATCATTCGTTCATCGGATAGCTTCGTGAATTCCTATGCCCCAGATGGGGGATGCGATGAGGGGCCTTCCTATTGGAGTGCAGCAGGCGGCTGCCTTGGAGAGTTTATAACTCTTTTAAACAGAATTTCTGATGGCCGGTTGACCTGGAACAAGAACGGGCTAATCAAAAACATTGGCTCCTATATTTATAAGGTGCAGATCGACGGCAGACGCTTTGTCAACTTCGCCGATGCTCCGGCTTCTACCATCCCCGACCCTGGCAGGGTGTATAACTTTGGGCAGCATTTTAAGGATCAGGATTTAAAGTCTTTCGCTTCCTACCTTGTCAAGCTTTTCGGTAACCCAGGCACATACCTTAACGCCGGTTCAATAAATACTTTTGCCGGTAGTGTCAGAACCTTTAAGGATCTGACGAAGGTACCCCCAAAGGCCCCGCTGCCCGAAAAGAATTGGTTTCCAAATCTGCAGATGGTTAATTTGCGGGCAAAAGCTGGAAATACTAAAGGCTTGGCCTTTATGGCTAAAGCTGGCAATAATGATGAAAGCCACAACCATAATGATGTTGGGAATTTCATGATCTATGCGGATGGCGACCCGGTTCTTATCGACCTTGGAAAAGGAACCTACACGCGGGAGACTTTTAGCAGGGACCGTTATAAACTGTGGTATATCCAATCGGGCTGGCACAACTGCCCTACAATAAATGGATCGGATGAACACAACGGACCTTTATATGAGGCAGAACATGTCAAGTTCAGTCCTGGTAAGACGATAGACAGGTTTCATATGGATCTGGCGAAAACCTTTCCCTTGGATGCAGGCATTAAGAACTGGACCCGTGAGTTTGATTATGATAGACAGAACAAGCAGGTCGTATTAAGAGAAAGATATGAGCTGCTAAAATCTGTGGGAGCAACGCAGTTAAACTTCATTGCCTGTAAGCTGCCTGTCAAAGAGAAAGACGGCGTAATTACACTCAGCTCGATGACAGGGGCTTCAGCAATTTCAATGAATTATGATGCCGCTTTATTTGATGTAACTATCGAAAGTAAAATAATGGATGATGAGTCCCTAAAGAGCGTCTGGGGCAAATCGGTTTACCGAATAATCTTGAAAAGGCGCGGAAACGAGCTCAAAGGCGGCCATCAGATCGTCTTTAACAAATGCACAAAGCAAAGACCAGTTTATTGATTACTTAGTAGCAAATAGCGGGCTCCTGAACTCGAAAACGTCAATTTGGAACGAAGTTGTCTGAACTTAGTTTGAACCCAAGAAAATTCGGTTTACTGGCGGAACTATCGCATTGATAATTCGTCTTCAACTGTTGTCCTGCTGCCCGAACGTCAGCAGGTTGTGATCGGGATCGAGTACAGAGAATTCCCGTTGGCCCCAGGGCTTCGTCTGCAGATGGCCACTAGGTTGGAGGGGGACGCCGCGGTCTACAAGGCGATATATTTTAATGGGTGACACCCCGCCAGAAATACGATTACCTGCTGTTGCATAAGCCGATGTACGGAAACCTCCTCCTGCACGATCTTACCAAGCTGGAAGAATACTCGGAACGCTTAATTAGATGATGAAGTGACTCAATATGTAGACCCAGCAGTTCGCAATCTGTAAAGGCTTTGATTACCTCATCAGCTGGTTTTTAGATGGAGGTGCTAACCACACAATCAGCATCTCCATACAGCTCTATAATCCTTTGGCCGGTTTCTTCCAGCCTATATTGGTAACAGGCTCCTTTTAGCAGGAAGGTCAGAGCGTTGCACGTGGCGCCTGCGCAGTAGGTAGTCGTTTTTTTTGAGCTGCCTGAAGCTGCAATGGAGGAGGATTTGCTCAAGCTCCTGCTGATTAAAACTACCGATCTTACCAGACATTCTTTTAAGGCTTTGAGTTTATCCATATGATATGTCATCACTTCAATCTAAGACAAAAAGAAGGGCACATAAAGCAGCAGTGTAGCAGTGTTTATGTGCCGGCATGGTCGTTTTAAACATCAACAAATAGTTCATCGTTCCAACAACGCTGTCGAACCGGATAAATTTTCCAACGGATATGCGGTAAATCTCAGATTTTGCGATTAATACGTACTGGCTGGTGTCTTTTACGCATTTTCAGAGCTCGCTAAAACCTGGCCGTGAACAACGTGTTTACTTACTGCTAAGTGCCATTCCGGGACAGTGAATTGGTGAGTACTTGGAACCTGATGACAAATTTTTTAAACTTATTGGGTTTTTTGTCAGATAGTTTAACTCTTTTCTTACCATAAAACTAATGCCTATGAAACCTTTAACCGTTTGGGCCGCCAATACGCAATCAGAAGTTCAGCAATCTGAACCGGTGGCTTTGCTTGAATCCGCGAAACTAAACCTGGCCGTATTCCTGACCAGTGATTCACTATGGTTATTGCACACCTGGAAGGATGGAAGCTGCGTTGGTTTTCGGACGGCCTATTCGCCTTCGGGCAAGCTGGAGCTGATAGAGCGCTCCGAAGATGACGGGGTGTTCCACTTTGTAATGGAATGTTCTGCACTGAAGCATACCGTGCTGGTCAGTTTTCCGGAATCCAATGGACAGGCCTTCAGGTATAGAGTGCAGATGGAGCCGAAGATCCCTGTGCTATTCCCTTACTCGCCGAGGGATATCCTTAGCTTTGATAAAAGCGGCAAGGTCAGGGAGAACGGCGAAATTCATACCCAGCAGACTGGTACGCGTTCAGGGATACTCTTTTTTAACGATGGAAAATCGGGCTCTGTATTTTACTTTCAGAATTTAACGGCCTTAAACGACTACTGTCAGGCTACGGAAACTTCTGCTGGTGGTGTGGTCGGCGGCCAGTGGCCGGAGATTGGCTTTTCCTTGCCATCCGCCTCAAAACCGTTGGAGGTGGGTAAAACCTTTACCCTCTCGGACGCATTTGTACGGCTGGATCCGGAGGTGATTAAGGAAACATCAGAAATCTCCATTAAATATCTTGAACACCTGGCTGATACCTATCTGGTGATTCCTAGACCGGAACGTCACTACCACAACTGGCTGGAAACAGTAGAGCGCGGGTTGGACGACTTGTATTACCATAAGGGCTGCTGGACTTTTGGCGGCGGAAATAACTATTTAAATGCCTATGTGGCAGATTATAAAAGCCCACCCGAGGTAATGGTACAGCTTGCAGTATTGCTGCCGATGATCGAATATATCCAGTGGAAAGGGGAGAAGAGTCATCGGCTCATCGATGACCTTAAAGCGGGACTGCCGGCATTTTATAAGGAAGGTTTGAAAACGATCGTTCGTTGGCTGCCTTCACTTGAGCAAAACCTGGATCATTCTGAGGAGCAGAAAAAGCCGGATGTGATGGATGCCTGGTACCTGCATCATCCGATGATGAACTTAGCCAGGCTAGCTGATCATGGGGATGAGGTTGCCCGGAAGTTGCTCTTGGACTCCATTGATTATGTTATTAAAGTTGCTCATCAATTTGATTACCAGTGGCCCGTGTTTTACCAAATGGCTACTCTTCAGGTGCTCAAAGCGGAAACAGCTGAGGGCGAAGGGGGAGAAAAAGATGTACCCGGAACCTACGCCGATCTGATGCTGAGGGTCTGGAAGCTGACCGGTGAGCATCGGTATTTCCAGGAAGCTATAAAGGCAGCGGAAAAATTAAAAGGTCTTGGTTTCAAAATCTTTTACCAAGCCAATAACACGGCTTACGGAGCGGGTGCAATGCTTCGGCTGTTTAAAGAGACAAAAGATGAAACGTATTTGAAACTGAGCTACGATTGTTTGGCCGGGGTATTTAACAATGTGCAACTCTGGGAGTGCGACTATGGCCATGCTAAAAACTTCCCGACTTTTTTTTCGGTATTTCCGCTCAAGGACGCTCCCTATACTGCGGCCTACGAAGAAGAGGAAGTTTATGCAGCTTTACATGATTACCTTAAGGAATCGGAAGGAATAGATATTTTGCCTGCTGTGAGACTGCTCATCACAGAATTTATCCGCCACATGGTCGGACGCGTTTGTTATTACTTCCCGCCATTGCTCCCTGGGGAAATGCTGGTCGAAAAATCCGATACAGGAGTGATTGATCCCAAGCTTTGGATTGCCCTGGAAGACCTCCACGATGGATGGGAAGCTTGCGGTAAGGTCGGCCAGGAGGTATATGGAGCAGGAATCTGCTTCGGTGTAATTCCGCGACAGTATTTTAAAGTGCCGGGCGGCAGCTTTACACTTTTTTGCGATTACCCAGTCAGGGAGATTAAAATAGGGAAAAGTTTTGTTCGTGTTCAATTGAGCGGTGATGAGCGGTTGAGCTGCAGGCTAATCATTTTGCCAGAAGCAAGTGCAGATAAATCTTATACTTACACTGCAACCCGTACGGGCGGCAAAAAGAATATTGAGCCGGTGAAGCAGGAAGCGGAGCTCACAGAATTCAGCGTTGCCGGCGGCCAGGCCGTGCAGATCAAGTGGAGATGATTGATCATGGGCACTTGTTAACTTCTGCTCCAGCTAAAAAACGGTGAATCGCAAGATTGGTAGACTGCGGATACTCTGCCAGGGTTTGATGTCCTCCGGGAAGTAATGCGAATTCGCTGCCCGGAATCTGTTTGTGCAGGTGGATGCAGGCGGCAGGGTCAACGAGCCGATCTGCAGCGGCAGCCAGAATCAGACAAGGAATATTGATTTTTTTTAGCGTATCAAGGGCATGAAAACCAAAAGTGTGCAAAAGCATCTGCGTGGAGGTTTTTGCACTGGTTTTTGCAGCAAGGCTTGTCATTATGCGGAGTGTTGCGGCGCTTTGTTTTCCGCTAAAGAGCAGCAACCGATATAGCAGACAGCTCAGACCGGAGGTATAAGCCAGGTAGCCAAGCGCGGTAAATAAAGTGTTCCTTTTTGAAATTTGCTCTAATGCCGGATGGATGAGTGGTTTTTGCAACAGCCAGGACATTGGACCGATAGGCATAGTTTTTAGTGGGTTGGTATAACTGCAGTTTTGCATGATAATGGCTTTAGGGTAAGGTGCGAGCTTTTGGCTGCAATATTCCTGGATGATCATTCCGCCAAGGCTGTGACCATACAACACAGGCTGTTGAACGTTCAGTTGTCTGAGAATGCTGCCCAGATCGATTGCCATAGCCCGGATGGACGGGTCGGTCGCCTCCGGCGAGGCGCCATGTCCTGGTAAATCAATAAGGATCAACTCGTAGTTACTTAAGAAATATTGCGTTTGATGCTGCCACTGTTCGCAGCTTGAATTGATGCCGTGCAGAAATACCAGAATCGGATTTCCCGATTGGCCGATCCGTTTTATGTAGAGCAGATTACCGGTGGGACTTTTAATGTATTCTCCATGATGTTTGTAGTCTGCTCTGAGTTTATTTGGATTCCGGCCTGAAAACAGCCAGCAGACCGGGTAACGTCCAAAAAATAAGGTCATGGCGGCAAGACTATAGCCAGCTGTTCTGAGATTAAACTTCATCTGAATCATAATTAAATGCAGACCGCCGACTTCATCACTTTTTAAAGAAGCCTGTGGATCATCACAATCAGGTATTGCAAATGAAAACAATGTGCTTACGAAATCGTTTTTCGAAACTGATATTCCCAAAAAAAAATTCAATCGGAGGTTTCTGTTGTTTATCGGCCAGCCACGGCCAGTTTATTTGCTGATGGATCCAAGAGGTGGAACCTTTTTGCCATTCGGAAAGGAAAAAATGTCTATTGAGATTTGTCTCCCCACGGCTATGATTTTTCCTTTGACTTCATTAGGCTCATTATAGTAATGGAGGACGTGGGATTCATTATTCGTGGCGTCTGCGGTTTCATTAATATGTCATTTCTACGATGGCAGTGGCATGCTTACCCAAACTTTCGTTCCACCACCTTGGCTGGATTCAATTTTAACCTCACCATTAAGCAACTTGATGCGACTACGTATTGAAGACAACCCAATTCCCAATTTGATATGTCTGTCTGTTAACATTCCTCGCCCGTTGTCCTGCACTATGATCTCAATATCCTTACCGTTTAAGCTCGCTTCTGCTGTCGCTCGGGTGGCACCAGAATGTTTGGCAACATTTAGCATGAGCTCCTGGATGATGCGAAAAACAGCCAGTTCGATATATTTCTCAAGTCTGGAATCGAAGCCGGTTATTTGACAACTGAATTTGACTGTGCTGCTCAGTTGCGTGCATACATCATGAATTGCTGCACTTAAACCGAAGTCCTCCAATATGGAAGGCATCAATTCGTGAGAAATTCGACGGCTCTCGGCTATTGCCTCTCTCAACAGCTCATCGGTATACTTTTTATTTTTGGAGTAAATGTCAGGTTCGTTTACCGCCTGTTTCAGCGTCAGATGTGTCATGCTGATCTTGATGCCATACAATAGTTGCCCAAGGCCATTGTGCAAGCTTTCGGAAATTCGCCTCCGTTCCTCTTCCTGACTGGCCAGGGTCGTACGGAAAATTAGCTCTTGCTGTTGAGCTTCCATTTGCCGGATTTTTTCCTCGGCTGCCTTTGTGGCTGTAGCATCCATATCCACACCTAAAACCCTTACAGGACGGCCTAGTTCATTTCGTATCACAGTCGCTTTAAGCTGAAACATCTTTACTCGTCCGCCGATGTTTATTTCTAATGTCTCTGAAAACTCCGAATCTCCGTGTCGAATGTGGCTGACTACACGCTCTGCCGCCGATCGGCCTCGAAAAGTCGTATATTGAAGGTAAATTTCGGGGTATACTTCGACCCTTTCCTTCATGTCGAACAAACGATACATTCCATCCGACCAGCTAAAGACGCCAGTCATGCGGTCAAAGTCCCAACTTCCGAGTAGTGCCATTTCCTCTGATTGCCGCAAAAGCAGATAATTCTTAAACCGTTCTTCTTCGGCGTTCTTGCGCTCACTAATGTCCATGGTAAAGGCTACTACGCCATCGTTTAATTTAACGAACATGGAAGCATACCATCTGTTGAAGTTTTCATAAGGATAATAGTATTCGGTCTCTTGCGGCTCACCTGTTTCAATGGTTTTAACGATCAGGTCAAACAGGACAGATTTTTTCATGCCTGGATATTCCTTTACATAATGCAGCCCTACAAGGTCTGTACGTCCCATAACCCGCTCATGCTGTTTGTTGGCCAGCATAATTTCGATATCGTTCACTTTACCATCCTCGTCCCGCACAGCCTGCAAAATGGAGATTTGAATGAGACTGGTGTCTAAGATAGATTGTAGCTGATCCCGGCTTTTTTGTAATTCTTGTGTTCGTGCGGATACTTGTTCCTCAAGTTGTGAAGTGAAATCCAGTAATTGCTGCTCGGCAGTTTTACGCTGCGTGATATCGTCGGCCGCCCCCAGCCACTCGGTGATATTCCCTTGTTTATCCAGCAATGGGATCGCCGTTGATATTACCCACCCGATTGCTCCATTGGCCTGATTGACCCGGTGTTCCAATTTGAATATTGATTTTTCTTTGATAGCATGGGTGATAGCTTCTTTTACCCGATACTGATCGCCTTCCGGGATATACGATGCCAACCAGTTGTAGATGGGTTCTGGTGTCTCCCTAAGGAAGCCATTACCGGTTAAATTGTACATGAGCTGCCAATCGGCACTCATGCGGTAAACTAGCTCTGAACTGGTGGCAACAAATGCCCGGAACTGCTGTTCGATCTCGTGTAATGCCTTTGTAGTTCGTTTAATCTGATCAATGTTTGTGATCACAGTGATCAATCCTCTAAATTCGGTAGATAGATCTACGACCGGAACTGCCGCTACCTGAGTCCACACCTGTTCTCCATCTTCCGGTGTGTAAAGCATCTCCAGGCCTGGCAGGACAGACTCGCCACGTGAGGCGAGCACGCCAGGATATTGGCTTGGTTCAATCAGGTTTCCCTGAGCATCCCATGCTTTCCACCGGGAAGCTATATGCTCGGCTACCGATGGCATAATCTTTTCGGGCAGGTAACGGGACAATTCGCGGTTACTTAAAGTAACCCGGCCATCGTTTTCAATTAAGCCGACACCTACTGGTAAACTTTCAAAGATCTTAGACATCAGCTGTTCGTTTCTCTTTAGGGCAGTTTCATAACGGCCCCGTTCAACTGCCTCCCAGGTACGTTCCGCTGCTTCCTCAATCAACGATATTTCAGCCGTCGACCAGCGGCGACATACTGAGGAGGTTACCGCCAGACATGCTACCATCACCCCCTCTTTCATAAGCGGCATGGCCAGCAATGCACGCATTTGATTTCCTAAATATCTGGCCAGCTGGGGCTGGACTTCCGGCATTCCTGCTACATCATCAGCGATGAATGCTTCGCCGGTTCGGATAGTTCTGACTATGGCTTCGAAATCTGCGTAGTGATGTATACCAACGAGGCTGGTCGCACCATTCCGCACATAGTCTTGCTCAATGAAAGCCAATTGGCGGGACTCATCGCAGCTGGCATAATAGGTGCGATCAACATGCAAATATTCGCCAAGCAGGCGCGTGGCTTCCTGTTGAATGGCTTTGGTATCGCGAAGTGAACGCAAAGCATCGCTAAGTCGAAGCAAGATACTCTGCCGTTCCTTAGTTTCTAGTAAGTGATTGGCCTGTTTATCCATTTCTCCGATACGGCCTACACCAAGAACCATTGCAATGGAGCCGTCCTCTGCCGGATATGGCGTCCAGGTAAATGATAATAGGACCTTGTCATTTTTTAGCTTACTATTATGGTTCACAACGCATTCTGTTACCTGGCCGGTCTGGAATGCATAATTAGCGCGGTGTTTCAGTTCAGCTGCTAATTTTTCTTCTAGGGGAAGGTCTGAGAAGTACCTGCCGATTACTGATTCCCCGTGACAGGTAAAATCAAGCATGGCCTGGTTTACAAAGACAATGGCTTCGGCCGGATTCAGCACACAGATCGGGTCAGAAATGATGCCTAACAGTTGTTCTGCCAGGGAAATTGTAAAGTCACCGGCCAGCGGTTGTTTAAAGTTGGATGAATTAAAATTTTCCATAAGGCCCCTAAGCCAAAAAATTTGTCCCTAATTGATCTGAATGTTCTCTAGACGAAAATAGAAAATCTTCTAAATTGTTTTCATAAACTGATGAAAAATGTTTAACCAGCCTTGCGAGTTGTCGGAGCTGATTCAGGCAGTCTCCAAAATTTTACCAACCGGCCAGGCCGATATTAATCTGAACAGTTTTGCTGTCAAACTGTTTTCGTGTAATATGGAATTACTTTTTCCCTTACAACCCGTCGTTCCTGAAGGATTCAGGTACTATTCTGACTTTCTGAGTTTGGAGGAGGAGTCAATATTGCTGGGAATTGTAAATGCGATTGACTTGCGTCCAATGATTTTCCAGGGCTTTGAGGCGAAAAGAAAAGTGAAAAGTTTTGGGTACGATTATCATTTTGATACCTGCAAACTTCAACTTGGTGAGCCAGTGCCGTCGGAGCTGAAACCACTGACGAGAAAAACTGCGCGAACCTTAGCGATTGATCCCGAATCATTTGCAGAAATATTAGTTACCGAATATCCACAAGGTTCGGTTATCAACTGGCACCGGGATGCGCCGCCTTTCGGGATGATTGCAGGTATCTCGTTACTTGAGGACTGCATTTTCCGTTTTCGTCCACATCAGAAGTCCAGGCGAAGCAGGCACTCGGTAATTAATGTAACTGTTAAGCGGCGTTCACTCTATGTTTTAGATGGGCCTTCACGCAGTGAGTGGGAACACAGCATTCTGCCGGTCCAAAATAACAGGTATTCAATTACTTTAAGAACCCTTCAGTAGGTGCATGACAATCAGTCCCAGTTAAAGTACATCTTCCTATATAATCACACCTGGTCAGACATTGCGAGTAGCTGGATTGGCTAAGGCCTATTCTTCTGACCGAGATTTGGGAGCGGCACAATTTCGCTTTGTTCTGCCTGAGCAATAGGGATGCTTTTGTCGGTCGGCTCCTGATTCTCTGAATAAGTAAACCCCGAGCCCCTTACGGTCAACTTGTTAAGAGTTTCGATATCCCGCTCTGGGTTATCCTCAGTTTTTTTGTTTGTTGAATGTGATTTCATTGTTCGCTTTCTTGTACTTAACTGATCTTAAGCAAATTGGTTTTTTTTTTTATAAACCATCTTAAATTGAACTGTAATTGAAAAACCCGACAGATAAAGAATAGCTACCATGCGATTCGAGCAGCAAAGGTCAGAAATCAAGGTAGCAATGTTTCTGATGGGTTTTTACTGAGGACATGAGCTCATTTGCCAGTTCGGGTGCCCTGCGGAGGCGCTTCGAGTTCATCATCAGTATCAAATTCGATCGATTCTAAGCCATCAATATGCCGGGGTGAAGGATGCCGGGCTTCGATCTGCTCAATATCTGCTGGGTTTCGGCAGATGTGCAGGAAGTCCTGATGATCCGGTTCGAGGCTGGCGACGAGGGGTGCCGTTTTGGTAAATGTTGTATTTGCAGTTGCCGTTGATATGGGGATATTCCAAAACCTGAAAGATGTGACTCTTGCTGCCCATATCTAATGCAATTGTAGAGGCGGTTATGGAGGTAATTTAATTGGTCTTGTCAGAAGGCGTACACTATATGCTGATGTTCAGTAAATTAATAAGCGAATAGCATCTAAGAAAAACTGATAATCTCTGGTCGGGTAGCAAGCGTTTCACTCATCTCCACCAAATACTTTTTCTTACCGGATACTTTGAATAACACCATTAAATGATTGTTTTCTTTGGCAATTTCCACCCGTTCTAAGGAAAGGCTTTTTGTACTTAGCGTATTTTCCAAATGCTTAATTTGATTAAAGTCAGGGTCTCGAAAGGTTACACTTAGGAGACGTTCCTTTTGCATTTGCGCAATCAATCGCTCTACTCTGGTCACCATTAACAACACGCCAAGGACAATTAGAGTAAGACTTAAAGCTAATGCATGATAACCGATGCCGGCTGTCATTCCAATTGCTGCGGCAGTCCAGATTACAGCTGCTGTTGTTAGACCCCGAACAGAAATTTTATCTTTAAAAATTACGCCAGCTCCAATAAAACCGATGCCGGTAATGATATTTGCTGAGATTCGGTCATCTGTGCCTACACCATGTTGAGAAACTATAGTGAAGATAGAAGAGCCAAGGGAAATTAGAATTATCGTACGAAAACCGGCAGACTTATTTTTGTATTCCCGCTCAAATCCTATTGCTCCTCCACATATGATGGAGACCATCATCGCAACCATATCCTCTATTTCTACAGTAAAATCCATAAATAAATCTGGGAATTATTATTTGATATTACAAACCAATATAAGTTGATCCTGTCCGGATGGGACAGACATTAGCTAATGTTGATTGTGATACATGGAAAATGCCTGTTATCCTTACTTGTTTATCATGGCATGGACATAACAGAATTGATCAGTAGCCTGGATTTTGAGTCAGGTTTCGATTTAGCTGAATTTCGGCGTCTGGAATTGGCCACAAGTAATTTCTGGCCGGATCAAATATTCGTCGTTGCACCCTAATATATCCGTTATCGACGGATGGGTCTGCAGAAAACTGAGCTCCATGTACAAAACCATCCATCACATCTTCTGCTATTTTCCAGCGTCTGATGTCATCAGCCCTTATTGCCCCTTCAAGTACCAGCTCAACTCTTCGTTCGCGTCTGATAATGTTGGTCATGTTCCCGGAAACCGGATAGTTCAACGCCTCTGGGTTGGTAAAACCTGCTCTGGCCCGCAGCGCGCGGATCGTTGCATTCCATACAGTCTGGTCCATTTGACCGAGCGCTTGCTTGGCTTCCGCATAATTCAATAAAATCTCTGCATATCTTACAAGGTGTAAGTTCTCACCGGATACAAAGTTTGGCAATGCACTGGGATCAAAATATTTTCTCCAATAGTATCCTGTGGGGGAGCTGCTTTGAGATGTTGGGTTGTACTCATCTACTCGTGTTGGGGATGGGTCGGTGCCTGGCTTAATAAAAATTGTCTTTGCCGTTCCATCCGCATTAACCCAATTATAAGCATGATAAACAATCGTCGCATCTAACCGCGGATCGCGGTTCACATACGGATTACTTTCGGTATAGCCAGAGCCGGTTTCATTAATGGTTCTTCCGTTTAGCATGATATAGTCGTTGACCAATTCCTGTGTTGGTGCCATTGAACTTACGCGGCCGCCAACCGATCTTGGGGCGAAATCCCAAAACTCATTCCATGTACGCACTGTTGGTACGTATTGGATCGAAAGCAATGATTCCCGATTGGCTCTATTTACGGTGGGGTTATTAAAAAGATCACTGTAATTGCCCACTAACCCGTAACTGCCGTTTTGAGCCTGGTCTTTCATTAACCGTTCGCACACTGAAATCACTTCAGACATTTGTCCTTCGAATAACAAGACTCGTGCCTTAAGGCCCAAGGCAGCACCTTTGGTGATCCGGCCATTTTCAATGGTAGGCAAATTATCGTTTTTGGGTAGAACAGCAGACGCCGCTTCCAACTCGTCTGTTACAAATTTCATTACTGTTGCACGTGATGTGCGTGGAATTGTTTGTGCTTCCTCTGGTGTTAGAACATGATTCACTAAAGGCACATCGCCATACCACTTTGCTAGGTTGTAATGTTCAAATGCCCTGATGACACGTGTTTCTGCCTGCATCCTTTCGATGGTTGCTGGCGGCAAATTGGTATTACGGGCGATATTTTCAAGGAAAATGTTGCAGGATAAAATAGCTCTGTAATAAAAAGCCCAGTCAGACCTGAACTTACCAAGTGTTGAGGTGTAATTTCCACTGGATATAGCCGCATAGTCACCGGAAGGGCTATACGCATTATCTGTTGTGGCTTCATTGTAAAAATACAACTCGCTGTTATACATCTGATTGTAGTTGTTGTACAGGGCGCTGCTTACATTAGCTTCAACCGCCCAGAAGTTGTCTTCAGTATATACGTCGGTTGGTTCCAGATCCATTTTTTTACAACCGGTCATAAAAATCGTGGCCAGAGTGATCGAAAGGCATGTAAAATATTTCATGTTGTAGATATTAGTGTGTTTAAAACGTTAAATCAAGGCCAGCGCCATAGAATACGGGTAGTGGATAACTGCGGGCACTGTTCGATCCTGCATTCAGGTTCAGGTTATTTCCGAACTCGGTGGTTTCTGGATCGATAAAAGTTAGTTTACTGAGCGTAATTAGGTTTTGCGCTATTAAAGAGACCCGAAAACGTTGAACTCCAAACTTTTTTGTCGTGGCGGCAGGAATTGTGTAGCCAATATTAATGTTTTTCAGGCGAGCGTATGCCGCATTGAATTTATATAAATCTGACCCAGTCCGCCAGTTGTTTGTATTGGATTGAGATCCAACTGCCGCCAGCCTTGGGAACCGCGCATCGGGATTTTCGGGTGTCCAGATATCAGTTTGATGTTCATAAACAGTTGCTCCGTAATTATAATGAAATGGTTCAACAAGTTCTCCCCGTAGAAAGGCATCACGCTTACCCACACCCTGGATAAAAATCATTGCATCAAAACCTTTTAGCGACACGCGATAGGTAAAGCCAAAAGTATAGCGCGGAAATGGGTTGCCAAGTACGGTCTTGTCATTATCATCAATTCTGCCGTCGTTATTCAGGTCTGCAAATTTGACATCGCCTGGACCTACTGCCGCCCCTGAGGTTGGCTTGGGGTAATTTTGAACATCGGCCTGGTCCTGGAAATACCCGTTGGTCTTAAATCCATAATATTCGGTGATCGGCTGCCCGACCTGCCGAATTAATTGAAAAACGTCCTGGTTCTGGATCTGTTGTGTTACCCCGCCGGTAAGTGCGAGAAGTTTGTTCTTATTGTCGGCAATATTAAAGGTAATGCTCTGGTCTGCAGCCCCTGTTTTAAAGTTGTACGTTGCCACGAAATCCCAACCCGTATTTTTTACTTTGGCAACGTTATAATCGGGAAACTGTGATAGTCCAAACAAAAGAGGCACGTCTTGTCTTGAGTTCAAAATGTCCCTGGTAACTTTATTAAAGTAATCGAATGAAGCAGTAAGCTTGTTCTTAAGAAATCCCACATCAATCCCTATGTTGAATGTTGCTGCTTTCTCCCAGGTAAGATCAGGGTTACTAAAATTGAAGTTTGCACCGCCAACTGCGGATCCGTTAAAGCCGTATGCAGCCGGATAATTTGAAAAAGTCGAAAGGTATTGAAAGGAACCGACGTTCTGGTTTCCCAGCACCCCGTAAGTTGCCCTTAATTTAAGGTTACTTATGGTACTTTTCAGCGTTTCCATAAACGACTCTTCTGTTACCAGCCAGCCGAGGTTCAAGGAGGGAAAAAAACCTGCCCGATTGCCGGCTGCGAACCGTGAGGACGCGTCAACGCGAAATGTGCTTTCTAACAGGTACTTGTTTTTATAGTTGTAATTCATCCTGCCAAAAATGGAGGTTAGACTGGTTTGGTCGATCGCAATACTGTTGTATGAGTTCACCGGATCTACCAAAGTTCCTGTGGTGGGTATCCCGAGGTAGGGATCAGTGAGCGTTTGTTGTACCTGGAAACCTCTGTTCGAAAAGGATTCGTTTGACACGCCAAGTAAGACCCTGAAAGTATGGTTGGTTATGGTCTTATTGTACTCTGCAAACAGTTGGGTGTTAAACAAGTTGTTCTTCCTGTTGTTGTCAAAAACCGTCCGGTCTGACCCGTACACGCCGGAGGGGACATAATTAACCTGGATTCTCCGAAAGAAATTGTTGTTATTGTTCAGTGTCCCTCCGAAAATACCGGTCACTTTTATGTCCTCGGTAATGTTGAACTGTCCGTTGAAACTACCAAACACCTGGTCGTTGTCGGATTGATTCGCACCACCACGTTCAAGCACGCCAAGTTCGTTGTATTCAGAGGCGACCTCGTTGGTTAGATAGTTGCCATTTTCATCCTGCCAGCTGAAATTTGCCGGCACCCGGTTTGCATCAGCGAAGATATTGTTGTTTCCTACGGTATTGGTCTTATTTCGGGTTTTTGTATAATTAAGAATGAAATTAGCCCTCAGTTTACCAATAACTGAAGTTTCATTAAGTCTTAAGTTATACTTTGTGAAACCGAAGTCGGCGCCGGACCCTCCATTGCCGATCAGGTTGCTTTTCTGGTCCTGATAGCCTGCAGAAATGTAGTAGGCGCTACTTTCTCCCCCTCCTGATACACTCACATTGTGCGATTGCTGTGGTGCGTTGTGCAGCAAGTGCTCAATGTCCCATGTCCCATTACCCGCATCTCTTAATGCCTGGATTTGTTGGGCAGTGTAGACAGGTGGTAGCTCGGCGTTGATCAACGACTGGTTTTTGTATTCCGCATTCTGACCGGCATTTACTTTTTCTACCAAAACCCGAGGATTTTGCACTCCAAAATTTCCTGCATAACTGATGCTCGGTTTTTGATTTACTTTTCCGCTCTTTGTGGTCACAAGTATAACTCCGTTAGCTGCACGTGAGCCATATATGGCGGCGGCCCCCGCATCTTTCAACACAGACACGTTCTCGATGTCATTTGGATTGATCGTATTGATGTCCCCGCCGATAATGCCGTCAATTACTACCAGAGGTGTGTTATCGCCCAGGGTACCCAAACCCCGTATATTCAAATTGACTCCGCTGCCGGGGTCAAGGGAAGATTGCTGAATAATTAGGTTCGGAGCTTCGCCTTGCAGGGCCTGCAGGGTGTTTAACACCGGTTTACTTTCGATATTCCTTGATGATATCTGATTTACAGCGCCAGTCAGCGATCCCCGCCGCTGGGTGCCATAGCCAACTACTACCACTTCATTTAAAGCGCTGCCTGCTGAGGGTCTCAAACTCACATTAAGTGTCGTCCTTGTTCCGATCGTAATCACTTGACTTGTGTATCCGATATAACTGAAAGTAAGCGTAGTGCTTGCTGTCACTTCTGGCACAGTCAGCCGGTAATTTCCGGTCACATCTGTTGAAGTGCCTGTTGTAGTTCCAGTAACAACGACATTTGCACCGGGCACGGGCTGATTATTTTCATCAACTACGCGCCCACTAATAGTGCCTGGAGGAACTATGCCGCCTTGCTCTGTTATTGTAGTACGGGCTGAAAAGGCGATTACTGCCTGGGCCCAGAACAAAACCAGAATTGTTATTGTCCAATGGTAGGTAAAATTCAGTTTCATAGATAATCTGTTTTGTCATGGTTGACCAACTTTTTCCATAACAAGGTGCGCGGGGCAGCTGGTTTTAACTAATAGGAATTCAGGTATTTATTATAGGAGAATGCGTGAAATCCGCAACTTGAATTGATATACCCGATATGCTTTTTTCTGAAACATTTTTTGTCTGTATTCCTTTAAAAATGTAAAGAACCTAAATCATTAAGTATGGATCGGAAATTTTTGCCGGTAGTATGCACAAAATGATGGAGCCTTCCGACAAAAATGAATAGTCACTATACCACTGATTTCTTAAGGACTGGAAGGACAACTTTCTGGTCACTAAGGGTGTGAGCGCTTTTTTGCGCGGGTTAAATGTTCAGCCTATCGGTGACCCTGAAGGCAAGTGCGCTTTTTATGAGGGTTATTATCAAACTAACAGATCTCACAGTCACGAATGATAGGGCCGTTCGGCAAATTTGTGAAACCGCCCCGCGGGAAACTTGTTTTGTTATCAACTAACTGTCGCTTATGAAAAAACCATCATTGGAGAATTTGATCCAACAGGAACGGGAATGCATGCTCCGTTTTGCGAATAGCCTTTTGCCCGATAAAGATTTAGCAGGCAAGTTGGTCGAAGACACCATCCTTCGTGCCGGAAACAATGCTGGAGAGTATAAAGACTGTACCAGCCTCAGGGGCTGGCTGTTTATTTTAATGAAGGAAGTGCTTTCAGATCAGCAGGAAGGATAGAGGCCCTTTATTTAGATTTGTATCTTCAGGAATCAGAGTTCTGAACGGCAGGGCTATTGCTCTGACCAATAGTCTAAAACCATGACTTCTGCTAGAAGTGGGTCAACAAAAGCACTAAATGCTTTATGTTTGGGGTGACTGCCATAGGTGTTCAGATCCTCTTCGCTTTTCACGGTCACGATAAAGCACTGACTGAACTTCTTGCCGGCCGGTTTGATATCTGTGCCGCCTTCCAGATTCTGGATCTCCGGGATTTCTGACTTTAGCCGCAGAAACCATGCGTTCACTTTTGCTTTTTGTTCGTTTGTAACTTCCGGCTTGTAACTAAAAGCCACCACATGGCGCAACTGCTTGAAAGCGGTGGGTTTACTGCTGCTGAATAATGTGAGGCACATGGCCAATGCGAGGCAGATAACGCCGGAACTGAATTTTGTAGTCATGCTCAAATTTAAGTAAATGTGGAATATTGATGTTACCATGCGCACGAAGACATATATTCGTAGATGGTTGGATTGACACTGCCATCGCTTTTTAGCTTTACCCGCAATACTTTTGCGCTCGTTAGCGAAGCGGACAATATTGACTGGCTTCAGCTAGGCCAGTATGACTAAATTAAAAAAGCTTAGTAAATTTCAACTTAATTGGGCTTAATGTGCTTCGAAGGCTCTGGAAAACACTACCGGGTCATTACTTGAGTTTTTCCGCGTATTAATTTCAGTAGATCAGGTATTTAGCATTTTTTGGCGGATGCAACAAAATCTTTTGCGCAGTGTTATGTTCATCAAACAATTGATCATGATAAAGGCTTTACCCTGCTGCATTTCCTGTAATAAACTAATCCGGGACGGCATTTACAACAGTGCTTTTTATCCGAATTTGCTGACTTTACTATCCGCATTTTTCGTGCTTGCCGGAATCGTATCGGCGTTGGCTTATCTAAATGGCGGGCGTCACCTTAGCAGGAATGCAGGGGCAGCGTTGTCGCCGGTACCGTTAAAAACCGCAGGTACGGTTCTGGGTATCGGGCTGGGCGGGTTTGCAGATGGGATCGTTCTGCACCAGCTACTACAATGGCACGAAATGCTTTCGGCTAAAATACCTGCCACTGATTACATCGGGAAAAGCGTAAATATGTTCTGGGATGGTATATTTCACTTATTTTGTTTGCTGGTCGTGCTGATCGGCGTTGGAATGCTGTGGCGGGCGTTGACTTTGAGTTCCGCTTTGAAGTCCGGACGCATACTGATTGGAAGTATGTTTTGCGGTTGGGCCATTTTCAATTTGATCGAGGGTATGCTCAATCACCAGCTGCTTGGACTTCACAATGTGATGGAATATGCGGCAGATCATCAACCCGCGAATTATACATATCTGAGCGTTTCTGTATTGATGTTGATCTTTGGGATGTGGTTAGCGAGCACCTCCTATTCCAGAAAGCACTAACATCAATTTAAAAAATAATTTGCTGTATTGGCAGAAGAAATTCGGCAGCAGATCCATGCTTGCAAAATTTAAATACTTTTGATGGAAACAACATTTGAGATTTTTAACCTGACTGATAACGGGACTATTCCGAATAGCAAATATCCGCTGATTGTTTACCACAAGGCTGTTACATGGAAGGAAAACCGGCTGCTGATTTCTTAGAAAACAGGTTCTCTGAAAATGGCTGGAGCAATTCATTTCGTTGGCAGGTCTATGATTACCACCATTACCACACAAATACGCATGAGGTGCTGGGGGTGTATGCCGGGAATGCTTCCTTACAACTTGGCGGGCCGGAAGGAGAAAAACTTAATGTCCGGCCTGGAGATATTATGGTGCTCCCTATGGGCACGGGTCATATTGCTTTAAGCCATAGTGCGGGCTTTGCAGTAGTTGGCGCTTACTCTGACGGCGTGAAACCTGATCTGGTCAAATTACAGATCCCGGCCCGAGGGTGTGACCGGGAAAGTTGATCGTATTCCTGTACCGAAAAATGATCCTTTCTTTGGCAGCATACTCACTGGTATGGTCAATCATGGAAGGAACGGGTAACCAGACTTGAGTAAATCGGTTATCCTGTCTGTGGGCTGGCGTGCTTAAGCCTTTCGAGCGGAACCGGTAGACCGTAGAGGTACGACTCAGGTGTGTTTTATGCTACGATACTACTCCTGGGAAACCATTTCCACTACTTATGTAGGTTACACGGTGCTTTTTTCTGAAGACTTCTTTGGCAGCACCGAACGCAGTTAACCGCTCCAGCACTCCCCCTTGTTTAGGTTAGGAGGTACACCGATATTGAAGATATCTTATTCGTAATTTTTATCGTAACGGGCTGACCATTGTTTTCTCAGTATATTTCTGATTAACCCGGGCGCGCAGGCACTTCCTGGCTGGAAACAACACAACCAGGAGTTGCAGGAAGACCGCCAAGCAGTTATTATGTTCGAACCGTCTGCGAGGTCATTTTTCCTTTTAATATGAAGGGCTATTGTAACCCTAATCATTATTAATCCAATAAAAAAAGCAATTGCTTTTACTTACTCAGCCCTGCTTTTATGTGCGCATGACTGCACCTGATCCTGACCAAAACGTAATCGTCTTTTATGCCTACCAATGCTATTTTATTTGCGCTCACGCTTGCCTCTTCGCATTGCTCATACGGAAGGGTAAGTTTAAGCCGGAGGTCTGTGAATGGCTTCGCCTGGTTAAATGCGTCCTTCAGCAGTGTAATCAACTTGGTGTCATGATCAGGTAAGTGCATCACGGAGGTGAATTTTATGCCTATCGCATGTTCCTTAGGCAACTGGACGAGATCGTAGAAATTAGGATTGGCTTTAACAATATGCAACTCTCGGTTAAGGACCACCAGACATTCGCGGGCGGATTCCATGATGCCGGATAAAGTTTCTTCTACGTTTCTGAGATAAACTGCCTGTTTAGCAAGTCTGTCGCTCAGCAAGTCGATTTGCTCCATCAGTTCGGTTTCCACGGTTTTTTTTCGTGTCACATCATTTTGGATACCTATAAAATGGGTGACTATACCCTCGTGGTTCCGTACAGGGGCTATGGACAACTCGTTCCAAAAAAGTGTTCCGTTCCTGTGGTAGTTGCGCAGTTCAACGGTAACAGGCAGTCCCTTGGCAATGCTTTCCGAAATCAGCGATAGCGGCTGTTGTGCCCGGTCATTGCCCTGCAGGAACCGGCAGTTCTTTCCGATGATCTCATTCCGCGGATAGCCCGTCAGATTTTCAAACGCATGATTACAGAAAACTATGGGATTATCACCCTGCCGGTTATCTGTTATAATGATGCCAGAATTTGTCGATTCCAAAGCCATTGCCAAGACATTGAAATCTTCAGGCAATGCACTAATTGCATTTGTCAATTGATTGTTCAGTAAATATCTAAAATCCATGATCCCCGCAGCCACCTCGAGGCTGGCCTCCCTATGTTAAAAACAAATCTATTATTCTAAAATAACTGTTTTACTTTAAAAAATATTGTAAAAATACTTACCCAGTGAGGTACTTGGCGGTAATCAGTCGTAGCAGTGCCCTTTCCGTTTTCGCTTCATCAAAATTATCCTGTAGCAAGTCGTTAATGTCGTTGTTTTTGAACTTTATGGCTGCCATTTGAAGTGCGTGAAAGGAGGCCATTTCAAGGCTTTCTATATTCTGCAAATAATATATAATCGACATGTCCCTGAGTTCAGGACGTCCGTGTTGTTCGTGTGCACCCTGGAAAAGATCTTCTATTAGCCCGGCAAAGATCCCGCATGTTCCGGGCTCATACTTTTCATGCATGATCTGAAAAATTTCTCGCATTCTTGCGAGCTGGTTGAGCAGGTCACGTATACCGCCCTCAATGGCGTCTTTCAAATCCGAGAATGTGGCGAGTTTCAATACTGCCGGGAAATTTTCCACCAGGTGGCTTTTCGCACAATATATTTTGTTCAGGTGTTCGATAAAGTAACGTCTTAGGTCTGCTGAGTGCAGACCCATTTCTGGTCGCTGTGACTGATCTTCGTTTTCCATAGACTGTAAATAAATAGGGACACATACCCCATACAACAGTGCAATGCGGAAAATGTTCGATAGTTGGTTATGGGGTGTTGTTTTCCCGCCGTAGGCAGCGAGCTGCACATTATTGTTAGGTATTGGGTCCAGACAAAAGCGTAAATTTTTTTTGCTGCTCACAAAACTGACAAAGATGCTTGCAAAATCAACATAATCAAGAATTTGCTGTACAATTACAAACAATTTGGACAAAATTTGCATTCGGATAATACTTTAAACACACACCATTTTAATTGAAACGATTTATACAACAGACAGGTATGGATAAGTTGAATTCCCAGAAGGTGTTTGACCTTGAATACTATTTTGAGATTGCACCGGACCTTTTGTGTATAGCAGGATTCGACGGCTACTTTAAGAAAATAAATCCAGCCGTGTCAAAAACGCTTGGCTATACCCAGGTAGAGCTGCTGTCGGCTCCCATCAATTCTTTTGTTCATCTCGATGACCAGCTACTTACCAGCAAAAAGCGCTCTGAATTGATAGAGGGTCACTCACTGCTGAACTTTGAGAACAGGTACCTGACAAAAGCCGGATCGATCGTTTGGCTTTCCTGGACTTCGGTGCCCATAATGCGGGACAACGTGGTTTTTGCCATTGCAAAAAATGTGACCTATAGGAAACAGCTCGAGGAGTATGACCGGATTTCCTCCATTCTGGAGATGATTAATGATGATCATCATAAAAGATTCAGAAAGCAGCCGCGGCCACCTGTTGCTGGCGGCCAATCGATGTCTTCGGTTGAAGACACTGGAGTGCAAGGTTATGTGCCCACACAATCGGATCAGCTGTGGCTGAATAGCTTTGAAATGGTCGTTCGTGATAACGTATCAAATGCAGATTTAAACCTTGACCTGATTAGTGACGGCCTGGCATTGAGTCAGCGCCAGTTGTTCAGGAGGGTAGATCGAATACTGGGAATCACTCCCAACAAGCTGGTCCGGATTATCCGTTTGCAATTGGCTTGGGAAGCCATTGCGACTGGAAAATACCGGACGGTTAAAGAAGTGTCACATATCTCTGGTTATAACTCCAGGAGCCATTTTAGCAGACTTTTCAGGGAAGTTTACGGGATTAATGTTACCGACTTACTTTAAAGATGAAGAAACAGAAATAAAATTGGCTATTTAATAGGGCCAATGGAATAGAAAATAGGAGGATAAAATCAATGGCAAAACGGATACTGGTGATTGATGATGACGAAGATATACTTAACATCTTTAATATTGTGTTCGGAGAAGCAGGCTATGAAGTCATCATTTCCCAGACCGGAACGGATACAGCACATATTAAGCTGTTGCATCCCGATCTGATCCTGCTCGACGTTCGAATTACCGGCTCCCCGAAATCGGGACCGGAGATCTGCAAGGAGATCAAAAAGGAATTTGAGCTGATCACAATTCCGGTGCTACTGGTATCTGCCGAGCCGGATATTGTAAAACTCGCAGGCGCTTGCGGGGCAAATGGTTATCTGCCTAAACCATTCGATATTGATAAGCTACTTGCAAAAGTCGAAGAATTTGTAACTTAGTGGTCAAAATAGCCGCTATGACTGAACAGCCAGAAAAATCAAAGTCCTGGAAAAAGATTAAGCTGGGCTCTGAAAAGCTTAAATTGTTTTTTATTAAACATCTCGACCGTATTTATGGTGCGAAACTGCACCTGGTCTCCAAACTGCCAGTCCTTGCAGAAGAAGTTGAGTTTGCAGATCTGAAAAATGCAATAGATGAAACAGTTGCAGACGTTCAAAAACAGATCGCCCGGATGGAAGTTATTTATTCTTTACTGGACGCCGAGGTTTCCAGGGGAAGTATCCATGGCCTGACTGGATTGATCGAGGATGCCTTTGAGGCAATAGATGAACAGCACGGAGAGCCGGAATTACGTGACCTTTCTATCATTTTCTATCTCCAGAACATTGAAAGTGTAGAGATGGCATCCTTCCAGATATTGCAGATGGCAGCCGTGAAGCTCAAGAATAAACATATCAGCCAATTGCTGAAGGAAAACTATGACGAGGCTAAGGCGGACCGTACATTGTTGCTACTGATCTCATCTAAATATATCACTAACTAGCGTTTAACAAGTCGCTTATCTGTGCGATGTGTTCAGTGGATCAACAGATGGTTAGTTAGTTCGTTACATCTGAACTGAGTGAAAAAAGTACCGCGAACTAAAGATCTGTATGCCTGATCATTTCCGTGGAGTGCAGCTCTGTAGTGACGCGGTAAGTAGCCAGATCGATTCCGGTGATTTTTTCAGCAGGAATCAGGATGTTCCCCATTTCCTCTTTCGTAGTTTGAAGAACCAGATTCAGGATTCGCCAGTTACTTAGGTCTATCAGCAAATCTTCTACGGATCCCACCAGTCCTTCCGTATTGTAGACTTCGTACCGCGATACATGTTTGAAACTTCGCAGGTGCGGATCATATTTTTCTTCATCCGCTTCTTTATGCTCAAGTCTGGAGGCTTCTTCCATCATACCGATGGTTGGATAAACGGTGGCGATGCTGCCATATGCAGGCCAGGCGTAGTAATCAAACAAGCTCAATTCCTGCTGTCTGGAGACAGGAAGGTCAGTGTCGATTGGAGGACTGTGTTTAACCTGGTCCTTGGTCAGCGCTACCGGAATTGTTTTTGAGTCCATGTCAGGTAGGGTGGTTACGGCCCTTGGAGCAATCAGTACAGAACTGGTCAACAACCAGTTTCCGGTTTCCACAACCACGTACCTGATTACCCACGTGTGGTCGTCAAAATACACATCTTTTACTTTTCCGATCTCGCCATCAGTTGCAGATAGTGAAAATCCAAATAATTTCTTCGCAGTAACCAGCATAACATGATATATAAGTTCTACTTATGGCAACATCAACAGTTTATTATTGTTTGGCGTCAGGTTGATGATTTTTGGAGATGCAAAAATTTTGGCTATTTCCGAACCGGGCTTGATCAAAGGGTTGCAGGTTGTATGATGATGAATTTCACAAGGGGGAACTGTTCTCGGATTCTTTCTCGTATTTCGTCGATAGCCGTGTTGATCTGAGCGGTGGTGAGTTGTTCCCTGAACACCAGAATAAGCATCAGGATCACTTCATCTGGAGACTGGTATGTGGATAGAATTTGTTTTACCTGCTCTACGGAAGTGTGCTGACCGGCAATGTGAACGATGCTGTTTTTTGTTTCCGGGGCGATGCCTTCTCCCATTAAAAGACTGCGACTTTCGCGGGCAAGTAACGCAGACACGACCACAAGCAACAGTCCGACCAATAGCGAAGCAAGGCCGTCGAGTATTGGCAGGTTTAGCTTGTGAGCCAAAAAGATGCAGCTAGCCACAATAAGTAATCCGGTTACTGCGGCTGCATCTTCGAACAGGACGAGAAAGGTGGAAGGATCTTTGCTTTTAACTACGGCTTCCCACCAGCCCATTTCGCCCCTGGTGAAGTTAAAGGCTTTAGCGGCGACGACCAGTGATGCGCCTTCAAAAAGTACGGAGATGGCCAGCACAAGGTAGCTGATCGTTGGATCGCCTAGCGGTTCGGGATTGGCCATATGGATGATGCCCTGGTAAATGGAGATTCCTCCCCCCAGGCCAAAAATAAGGATCGAAACGATGAAGGACCAGAAGTAAAGTTCTTTTCCATATCCGAAAGGATGCGCGGCATCAGGCGCTCTTTTGCTTCTGCGAATCCCCAGCAAGAGCAATAGCTGGTTGGTGGTGTCTACCAGCGAATGAATGCCTTCTGCTATCATGGAAGCACTGTTACTGATGTACCCGGCTATGAACTTCGTGAGGGCAATTAAAAGGTTTGCGCCCAGGGCGCTATAAATTGATTTTTTTGACGATGCCATTGACTGATTAACATTGCTGCGGCTTAACTGTTTTGTTTTGAATAAATGCCTCATTTGAGAAATCCATGCCAATAGACCTTGCTACACCGGATAGTTTTGGCGCAGATAACTAGGCTTCACAACTTTTGGTTGTTCGTTTATTGTTTTGGTTAACGCACATACTCCTTTTCGTTCTTTATATTTAGGATAGATTAAAGAGCAGGGTGGGTGAATTTGAACACGTAAATTCTTGAACAGCCCATCTGCTTTTTTTCTTTTTCAGACCCAGGCAAGATGATACAGGTGCGCAAAGCTTGACAATTAACTGTGAACTTGGAATTGCTCAGTGTCATATTGCGAAGTCTTCAGTCGACTTATTATGTTCTATGGCGCTCAGGTAGCCTTTATCCTGATTGCCAACTATGTGCCACAAGACCATACTAGCGGCGTATAAATACCGACATTTCGCCCGTTAAAATCACATCTTTTATTTGATAAACAGGTGTTTTCCTTTTGAACTTTTCTACGGCCTGAAAGTTATTGGTTAGGAAACTGAATTGTAATCCATTCATCAAAATCTAATCTTATGAAAAATTTGATCAATTGTGTGGTCGTTATACTGTTTGCGGGCACGGCAACCGCTCAATCAACGACACAAAACCAGCCTTTGTCTCTATCGGCAGAACAATTTATTAATCAAGCTGCACTTTGCGGCATGAAAGAAGTGGCAACCGGGAAGATCGCCAAGCAGAAGGCCCAGGATAAAAAAGTAAAGGACTTTGGCGCCATGATGGTCGAAGACCATGAGAAAGCCAATACTGAACTGGCCGCTTTGGCAAAATCCAAAAGCATCACCTTGCCAAAGCATAGTGAAATTATGTCTTCATCCTTATCCAGCAACAATGGCAGCACAACCGGGTCTAATCCAGCAGGAAATATAAACGGAAGCTCAGCTAATGCAGGAATCAATGGTTCCACAACTAACACTACCGGGAACACAACCAGTGGCGCTACCACCAATATCAAAAGTGGCACCAATGCTAATACCGGAATAGAAAACACAACCAACAGAAGTGGTAATAATGGCGCAATATCAACCGGAACCATCAGTGATACCAGCGGAACAACAACCAGCACCGCTAACCGAAACACTTCCAACGCGAGTGGAGCCACTAATAATACGGGCAGCCGATCAACAACAAATGCCGCTGGAATGGGCAATACAGCCACTTCCGGAAATACAGCTCAAAATAAACAGGGAAATGCTCAGGCAAGTGCAACTGGCGGGTCAACCTATATGGCCAAAGGAAATGATTCTTTGAAGATGGTTACCCCAAGGGATGTCAGTTCTGCCATTCAGCAACTGGAGGGTCTTAGTGGAAGCCAGTTTGACACCGCTTACATGCAAATGATGGTGACCGACCATAAAAATGCAATCGCTTTATTCGAGCGGGGCGCGACCTCTTCGGATCCGGAAATCAAGGCATACGCATTAAGGCACTTACCTACCTTGCGCAGCCACGAGAAACACGTACAAAGCCTTTCGACAGGGATCGGAAGTTCAAGGCAGCAAAGCACACACGAAGATAGTAAAAAAGGCAGTCAGTAACCCGGTTTGGTGCAAACAGTCGATAACTGCAAAAGGAAGACCACAGGCTTCCTTTTGCAACCTTTCTTTTCTAGAATGCCGACTCCGGATGTTATCCTTATGGTACGACGGTTGCCTTGTGGCAACAAGTGTGAAACGAACAATAAAATCTTACAGATGAAAAAATATACCAAACTCATTTTTATTCCACTAATTGTGCTATTGACAAATTGCACTTCCGGCCATAAGAGCCCGGCAGATTCCCATCCGGGAAGCGGATCTGTAAAATCCGGTCGTTCTGATAGGGCGACGGTGAAAGATACCAGTAAAGCAGATTCACTGACAATTGGGGCCGAAGCGCAAAAATAGCCAATGTCAATGAAACCAACACATCAGTTTACCAGAAAAATAGTTTACACATGATAAGCAACGCTGTGGAAATGACCGGGCTTTCAAACTTAAAGATACTGCCGGTAAGCAAAGTCTGGTTTCCATGGATAGTTTTCCTTTATTGCGTTGTCTATGGCTCCTGCCGCGTGTGGCAAATTTGCAAAGACCATCATTTGTGCTTGCGATCGTGCTTTCCATCGTTTTTCTCAAAGAGAAGGTCACCTGGCAGATCGCTGTTGGTGGTTCGGTAATGATTGCCGGACCGGTGTTGATCACATTGGTATCAGTCATAGTGGAATCAGTACGGTCCGTTGTTATTCGTACTTTAAAATTATTGGTGCTGTGCGGCTTTCTGTTGGCTTTAAGCATTCAGGTTTTCAATTACAGCAACGACCTCAGTATTAAGACGTGAATTCTTTACAGCTCCTGAAGAGCGTCTCTGGGAACCAGGGTGAAAACAAATTTGTGATGGAAGATTATCAATAAGGCCATGGAAAAATTGCAGCCGGAATCTCCGTACTTTAATTTTCCCTGATGATCCTGAGTTCATGTCGGATCACTTCAGCCTGTTTAAATGCGTCCCGGAATGCGGAGCTACTTGCAAACCTGAGCTGCGCTAAGCTACGGGATTCGTAACTGACGGTAAAGAAGGGAATTTCAAATGGCCAGGGGCTGACCACTAAGCCGGAATCACTCGCATACATCTGGTAGGCTGTCCCGTCAGGGCCGTTGCTGATTTCGATTTTTCGGTGTTCGGGTTGAATTAGTCCCTGGGCGATGAGTAGGGAAAAGGCGTCGCAAAATTCCAGCAGTTCATATCCGCGGGTAATTTCTGCCTTGCTGCATGCCGCTGTTTTAATCCAGCCTGCTTCTTGTTTTTTTAACTTTTTGATGAATGTTGTAGCTTTCGGGTCTGACCCATGAACAAACTGAATGTGTCTCGAAAGCAGCAATGCTGTATATGCACTTTTGGTCTCGGCCATGTCAATCAATTTTTGACTAAGAATTTTTTTGAATCCGGTTTCTTTGAAATCAATTGGGCCACCCTGGGCATTGATCAGTTCCTCATTGTCAAGTTCATTGTACACATCATCATGTTCGGCAGTGGCAATCAGCGTTTCTACCCAGCACTCGGGCTGGTTATTTTTGTCCCAGTGCGCACAGATCTGTGCGGCCAGCAGGCCATGCGAACGCTGGCTAATGATTTGCCATCCGGAAGATGTGTAATTCACTATCATGGTATTAATATCTTTGATAAGATAAACCTTTAATCCGCCAGATGGTTTTCGATACCTACGGAAACACTAAGTTACTTTAAACCATTCAAGACACATTCAATTAATAATCGATTGGCTGGAGACTGTACATGGTAGTTTCCCGTAGTAACCATAGCGATCATATCTTGAAATTTAAACACCCTTCCAGCTACTGTAAGATCTTCGTACCAGCATAAATAAGCCTAGTTTACTGAACTTTATTCTAAAAAGCGATATTATCGAATACGGCCAGCTATCATATCTTTGACAATAACCAATCACTAAAATCTTTGATGTTATCAAATAACATATCCGGAAGTAATTCTCTTAAGTCCTGAGGCTGTGCTGTCTCAGCCCACGCTGCTGCAACCACCGGAACGCCTGCTTTCTTACTTGCTGTTATATCGCTCGGGGCATCACCGACGTATATCACTTCATTTTCCTGTATATCCCTGAACTGATCTAAAATTATTTGAATACCCTCGGCTTTGCGTGGCCCGGAAGCAATTCCAGTCTCGATTGCTTCAAAGTACTCAGCAATCCCAAATTGTTCCAATGAAATCTCAGTGCTGTGCTTTCCTTTACCAGTTACCATCGCAATTTTCACTGATTTATTTTTAAGAGCAATCAAAAGTTCTTCAATACCGTCAAACGGAACAGGGCAGATGGTATGTAGCTGCTTGTAGAATTCCAAATAACTGGAAATACCCTGTTCATAATGTTCGGGTACCAGTGCCATAATCGTTCCCTCTTCGGAAGGACCAAAAGTTGCGATAATTTCCTCGTCTGAAAGGGTTTTATTAATCAGGGGCTCGATAGATTTTCTAAATGCAGAGATGCATAATGGCAGCGTATTGCCTAATGTACCATCAAGATCAAAAATTACGGCTTTAATTTTATTCATTTCTTTTAATAGTCTAGTCAGATTTTGGGCGGTTTTTTCTAATTACCTTGCAGGGGTTACCAAATGCCACAGAGTTTTCAGGGATGGAACGGGTAACTACGCTTCCTGCCCCTATAACAGCGTCTTTGCCAATTGTTACACCGGGTAAAATGATTACACCACCACCTATCCACACATTATCCTCTATTTTGACAGGAAGTGCATAGGTACGGAAATAAGGGCTTTCGTCTGTTTCCTTCCAGTCTTCAACAAGCCTTTCATAAGTCTCTACACGATGAGTAGCTGTATAGATCTGTACATTGGAGGCAATCATTACGTTGTTACCAATTTCAATTGTGTTGCAATCAACGAACGTACAATTGATATTTATAATCACATTATTACCAATCGATATATGTCTTCCATAATCACAATAGAACGGAGTGTCAATATTAACGTTCCGGCCTATACTACCAAGAAGATCCTTCAACAGTTCTTGTTTTCTTATAGTATCGGTACTTACTAAATTTTTATAATCTTTAGTTAAGCCCCGAGCCCGGTGAATGATCTTTTGTATTTCAGCATCCGAGGTGTTGAAAATTTCACCGTCAAGGCACTTTTGGATTTCGGTCTTCATAGGCGATGAATAAAGATACAAAAGTATGAAATCCTGGGCTTATAAATTTTCATCTATCTTAAAATCGTTCCCCGGCGCGTAAACTACTAAGGTGTTGCTGCGTCATGCCCAGGTAAGAAGCAATAAAGCCCAAGTTTACGCGCCTAACCAGATCTGGGCTCTCCATGATGAACTTTTCATATCCTTCGTTATGTCTCCTTCTTTACTGAACCAGTTGGTAACTTCATTACTACCTATGAAAAAAAAGGTACGTGTACAACCGCGTTCTATGAAGTAAACGTAATTGTCCTTTTCGCCAGTTTGGGTCAACAAATGATTTTTGGAGTAGTGCGCCTCAATAAATTGCCGGGTAAGCTCATTGATAGATGAATCGGATACCGGATAGTGACGGCGAATTTCATTAACAATATCTTTCAGGAATAAGCGAAGATTATGGCGTTTGAAAGCGGTTGCTATTAAAATAATATATATATAAGTATGTATAAAAAACTCCGCAACCACATTGAATCGATCATGTCACATACAGACGAGGAATACACTTTGGTAAGCAGCTATTTTAAGATAAAATTCTTTAAAAAACACCAATTCATAGTGACCTAGGGAGAGCTAACATCTTACAATCAAACGATTTTGATACATGGTGGTGCAGTCGGCGTCTGATACCGACCATTCAAATCGCAAAGGCTATGGGCACGACCGTCTATACGACGGCGAGAACCGTGCACCATCAAATTCTCAAAGGATTTCGAGCGGATCATACCATTGACTATGAAAAGGAAAATTATATCGACGCAATTTTAGATCTGACAGATAACAAAGGCGTGGACGTTGTGATAGACGCCCGGTACTCATCGAATACAGCCTGACCGAATCCGGGAAGGATATTGCAGATGTGATTGACGCCATGATCGACTGGGAATGAAGCATCGCAAGCAGGTAATAGCACATAGATAATATGTCCATTTAATACATGGCCTAAAGTTTAGTGCTTCAAGTCGGGATTAACTATTTTCATCATTTCTTTCTGCCAGTCTTCGGTAACAAATTCTATGTCTGGAGCGACTCCTTTTCCCTCAAGAGACTTCCCTTCTTTTGTAGTAATTTGACAAACCGGGACATACATGATGTACCTTCCATCACCGGTCAGATTTACAGGATTGCCCCCTCCGCCGGTGTTTTTTCCGATGATAGTAGCCCGTTTCAACTCTTTCATCATAAAAGCGAAATATTCGGCTGCTGAGAAAGTATGCTCTGAGGTTAGAATATAAATTGGCTTATCACCTAAATCCGGCCCACCGGGCAGAGACTCAACAGGCGGCTCACTGCGATGCCAGTCTGGTTCTCCCTTGCATTTCTTTATCAGCATGGTTTCAAAACGTTTGTCATCTGGTTTAAATAAGTAGTGATAAAGGAAGGTCGATATTTCTCCATTGCCTCCACCATTTTCACTGATATCAATGATGATAGCACGGGTATTCCTAAGTAACATCAATGCGCTCTGCGCCGATTTATATGCCTCTGGACCTGCAATGCATTCATTCCAGCGCAAATAACCAATATTCCCTTCCCGTAAAGCCACTTCTGCAAAACCAAAGTTACGCTCTTCGGGTGTTGTCAGGTTCAGGTTTGG
>Ga0126314_10000159_pt1 | contig 35754 bp, 28 predicted proteins | sample Plot105B_FD_92535 | JGI IMG/M metagenome (GOLD analysis project Ga0126314, IMG submission 92535) | Serpentine soil microbial communities from UC McLaughlin Reserve, CA, USA - Plot105B | ecosystem: Environmental > Terrestrial > Soil > Grasslands | place: USA: UC McLaughlin Reserve, Lake County... | reverse complement strand
GGCCACGTCACCTCGGCGCCTTCGTCGAAGAGGCGGCGCTCGCGGCCCTTCTCCAGGTCCTGGGTGTAGAGCTCGGTGGCGATGTTGCGGTTGGACGCGAAGATCAACGTGTTCTCATCGGGCGCCAGTTGCCCGAGGAACTGGTCGCCCACACCCACGGTGAGCCGGGTCGGCATGCGCACGCCGCCGTCGTTCTCGTCATCCTGCGCGCTGGCGCCGCTCGCGACGAGCAGGGCCAGGACCAGCAGGCACCGCCCCTGGGGCGTCAGCACTTCTTCTCTCCCCAGGTGCCGTCAGCGGCCTCCACCCAGCCACCGCAGACCACGCCCTCCGCGTGCATCTGATGCCAGCTCTGGCGCAGCGACTCCTCGGGCACGCCGGGGCGCACGGTCCGCATCCACTTCCAGAGCTGGAGCCGGGCCCGGTTCACCCGCTCCACCAGGGCGACGTCATCGGTGGTCAGGCGCCCCGCCTGACAGCGACGACGGGTGTCCGCGAGGAGCCCGTCCTTCCCTTCGCCCACGCAGTGGCGCCGCAGCAGCTCGTCGACGCGGTCCGCCTGCGTCCTGCCCAGGTTCTCCACCAGGGGCGTGGGCTGGATGCCCAGCTCCTCCAGTTGGTTGGGCGTGAGCGGCACCGGCGTCGGGCTCATGCCCGCGCGCGCGAGCCGCTGCTCCACGTCCTTGAACGAGCCCGACGCCTGCTCCTCGAGCGCCGTCGCGCGGTCCACCATGACGATTTCAGGGGCGCTGATGCACCCGGGAGCGGCCAGCGCGGCCACCAGCAGCAACCCACGGGGATTCATGGCGTGGCCTCCAGGGAGGGGATGGACTTGATGAGCTGATCCACGATGGGCCCCATGGGAATGCCCCGGATGTCGTTGATGCTGATCAGCTTTGCCAGACCGCCCATGGTGATGCTCAGGCTGCCAAAGCCGTGGTTGAAGCTCACGCGCACGTGTTCCGGATAGCCCAGGCTCAAGGCATAGCGGACCCGGTTGGTGGCGGGGTCCACGTGGCGCGGGTCCTCCAGGTCGAGCAGGTCGAGCAGGTGCCGGTTGCCGATGCGCAGAATCTCCGCGCGGCCGTTGATGCTGCGGTCCTTGGCGGAGATGACCATGGCGGCGTTGCCGTCGAAGGGCTCGCCGTGCGACGACTTCACGCCGGTGGCCCGCACCCGCGCCTCCAATGTCGACTGCTTTCCCTGCCAGTCCAGCAGCCACTGGCCGGTGATGCGCCCGCCGCGAACGCCCATCTCCAGTTGGGTCATGGAGACGACGTGCTGGTTGATGGCCAGGTTGCCCGCCAGCGGTGAGATGGAGACCTGCGGCGTGGTGATGCGGGCGGCCGACACGAACCCGCTGCGCGAGAGCAAGGGGTGCTGGTCGGCGAACCGCAGCATCGGGTACGGGTTCACGTCGATGTCATCCAGGAGCCTCACCTGGCCCTCGGTGAGCTGGAAGTTCTCCGTGAGCGGGACGTTGCCATCGAGCCCCTCGACGGCGATTCCCTGCTCGGGCAGGCGGACATTCACGCTCTGGAGCAGCAGGCTGGAGAAGGTCCGGAAGGCCACGAGGTCGGGAGACGCCACCCGGAACTCGACCGCGACCTTGCCGCTGCTCTCCAGGCGACCGGGCTGGGCGAGCTTGGACAGGTCCTGCGCCAGTTGTCCCCGCAGCGCCAGGCGCCGCCGCTCCTCGCTGAGGTCCAACCGGCCTCTCACCTTCAGCTCGGTGCTCGTCCCACCGTTGGACAAGAGCAGGTCGGGGACATGGATGACGCCCGAGGCCTTCCGGCGCGCGGTGAACGACAACGTCAGGTCCTGCACCGGATAGGGCAGCGCCGGCTTCTGCTCCAGCGTGCGCGCCTTCAGGTTCTGCTTCACCTCGATGTCGTCCGCCTCCCACTTGTCGGTGAAGGTGAAGGTGGCGTCGTGGGACAGGTCGGCGAAGGAGAACCGCCGGTCCGCCAGGCCGACCGTGAGCTTCTCCGCGGTCAGCTCACCGTGGACGCTCCGCCGGGGTCCATCGATGTGCGACTCGATTCGCCAGTGCACCGCGGGAAGATTGAGGGACAGGGCATCCTCCCTCCAGCGGATGCCGAGCGCGTCCATCACGGCCGTCCCCTCGAAGCCCACGCCCCGCAGCGGAGTGGGCATCAACCGCACCTCGCCCTCGGAGGTGATGTCCTTGAAGATGCCGAACAGGGTGCCGTGCACATCGAGCTTCAGCGCGAACTTCGATGCATCCACCGCCGCGGGCACATGGAACCGGGCCAGGAGCTTTGACAGGGGACCGAGAGGAGGAAGGTCCGCTGTCACATCGCCGCGAAGCGCACGGGTCTTCCGGTCGAAGGCCAGCGCGACATCGGCCCCGCCCTTCAGCCCCTCCTTGCTGGTGACGACCAGTCGAACCGCGGGCTTCCTGCGGTCGACCTCCACCGTCATGAACTGGTGCTGGGTGCCCACCTCCAGCTCACCGGCGCGCAGCCCTTCGACCCGAACGTCGAGCTCCCCCTTGTGTCGCCACGCATCTCCCCGTGAGTTCAACACGACGGCGATGTTGCTGGCCGTCACGTCGTCCCAGGCGGACCGCTGCAGCCGCAGCTCCGTCCGATGGTCCAGGCGAGGCGTGGGAGAAAAGAGCGCCTTCACCGTGCCCTTGGACGTCAGGTCCACGCCCAGCTCCTTCCAGCCGAGGCGCGCGGCGACTTCGTCGGGAAGGAAGGGCCGTGCGACAGCGAGGTCTGGAGTCTGAACGGCCAGGGTGTACGCCACCTCCTCCGCGCCCTTGGTGGCATCCAGGGATGCGTGCACCGCGCCGACCTCCAGCGTCACGCGGGCCCGGGCCCGGCTGAGCCGTGGCTCGTCCAGCAGCGGGAACACCTCCGACGCATCCAGCTTCACGTGCACGGGGCCCTTCAGCACCTCGCGCCCATCCGCCAGGACGACCTGGAGCGCTCCCACGGGCACGTCCGCGCTCAACGCGAAGGGCGGCTCCTTGGCCAGCGGGGCTCGGAGCTGAAGCCCCAGACGTTCGGCCTTCGCACGGACACCCGAGGCGCTGACGTCCAGGGCCTCCACCATGGCGGACAGCGTCGCATCCCCCGCGAGCATGAGCGGTGAAGACGGCTCCGGTCGAAGCTGGTGTCCCTTCAGTTCACCCTGGGCCTTCGGAACTCGCAGCGTGGTGGGCCCGTCGACGGTCAGCCCCTGGAGCGCGAAGGCCAGTTGAGCGGACAGCCCCTGCTTCGCATCAGGCGTCGCGACCAGGGAGATGCGACCACTCCCGAGCGCCACCTGAAGCGCGTCCTGGGCCAGCCGGACCTTCGTGACATCGACGTCCAGGCCCAGCTTGCCCTGGGTGCCCAGGGTCGGCATGGCGCTCAGCGTGACGTCCTGGGCGTCCAGGTGCGCCTTGCCCTGCTCGAGGACGAGCGGACGCCACTCGGAGGGAATCGCTTGCAGCAGCCGTCCTATGTCCACGTCCGCCAGGGCCCGCGTCACGAGCACGGGCACTTCCGCCGCATCCGGCAGCACCGCCAGGACTTCCACCTGGGCGCTGTCGGTCAGTCGCGTGCGCTCCAGCTCAATGACGGTGTGTCGCTTCTCCGCGTCGAACCGCGCGGCCACGGCGCCGTGCAGCAGCGTGCTGACGGTGAATCGCGAATCGAAGCTCTGCCGAGCGACGTCCAGGTCCACCCGCGCGCGAGCGGCCTCCGCCCCTGCCTCCACCGAGAGCGCCAGCTCCAGCGCGGCCACACCCGTGGGAGTGGCGGGCCCTTCACGGCGCAGCTCCAGGGACAGTGGAGCGCCCGCCTCGCCCAGGTTCGCGAAGACCTTCCACTTCCCGTCCTGCTCCTTCAAGTCGAGCACGGCCGCGAGCCCACGCAAGGACCAGCGGTCCACGACCTCGCCGCTCCGGACGCGGACGTAGGCCACCGACAGGCCAAAGACTTCGACCTTCCCGACGGGAGGCGCCGAAGCCAGGAAGGAGGCGAGCTGCTGGGAGGTTCCGAGGGGCGCTTCAGCGGGCAACGGCTCCGGGGTCGTCTCCGGCTGCGACAAGAGCGTGAGGGACGTAGGCCCCGCGTCGTCGGCCACCAGGGTGACGGCCACGTCCCGCACGGCCACCCGCTGCAGCAGCGTGGGCCCATTCAGGAGTGAGTCCAGCGACCACTGCGCCTCCAGCGTGCCGACGCGCAGCAGTTCGGGCGCAGCGCCTTGAAGTGGCGCAGGGGTGCGCACCACCAGCCCCTCCAGTCGCAACCCCGACAGGATGGCGACGTGGGCGGTCTGGTAGTCCAGTTGCAGGCCCGTGGCCGCTTCCACCTGGGGGAGGATGCGCGGCTTCACCCAGGGGTGGTCGAGGTTTCGCAACACCACCACGGCCGCGAGCAGCACGAGCGCGGGGAGCACGACGAGCAACAGGAGCACGCCCGCGAAGACTCGCGCCCACCGCCGACGAGGCCTTTCCGCTCTGGGGGATTCCATGGTGCTCGATGAGGGCGAGTGGCCATCATCTCGGGGAGCGTCAGCGAAGTCGAGCACCCGTTGCGGGCAAGCGAGCGGGCGCAGGGAGGCAGCGGAGGGCCGCTGGCTGGCCCCCTGGCTGAGCGCGGAGGAAGTGCCCGGATTCCGTGCGGCTATTCCGCTTCGTCTTTGGCGAGCAGCGAATCCGGGTCCGTGAACAACACATCCGCCCGGTCAGACAGCGCCATGCGCTGCAATCCCTCGTTGGCGCCTTCGCCCGCGAAGTCACAGGGGATGTCGCGCAGCAGGAAGGCCTTCTCGGAGGACCTGACTTTTTCGGGCAGCTCACCAAAGGTGTAGTACGTGTGGTGGGGGATGCTGATGGGCTGGTTGGTGTTCTGATACCGGTCCGTCACCTGCGGCGACGCTTCCTCGGAATCGGCGCCCCTCCGACCGTAAGCGGCCTCCGTCATGTCGAAGCGGAGGAAGCACTGGTCCTCGCGGGTCGGCAGGAGGAGCTCATCGAAGCCGTAGGGGACCTCGACGGAATAGAGGACGACGGTGCCAGACATGGGGTCCGTCAGCTTCACCTTGTGAGGGCCGCGACTGACCTCGAAGACGAGGTGGTCGCCGTCCGTGCTCACCTCCGGCGTCGGCTTTCCGTCGACGGAGAGCTCCACCGCGCTGCCCGCGACGGTCAGCACGTGAAGCTTGCCGACGCCGAGCGCACGGATGAGCACGGATGCGAGGCCCGCGCCGACGAATCCGACCACCACGACCGCGACGGCGATGATTTGAACCTTGCGCACCACGACAACCCCCATGCCGGGTCTACCGGCGGCCCGTGCATCGGGGACGATAGTTCATGGCCCCGTGTGTCTGTAGAAAAGGAGGCCCGGCTCCGCTACTTCCCCGCGCCTCGCGGCGACTCCTCGAAGGCCGCGAGGCGGGCGAGCTGCTCGCGCGCCACGTTCAGGTTCGTCCCCGCGACAGCATGGGCCAGTCGCTGAAGCCACGCGGCCCCCGTGGGCCGCTTCGTGAGCCATCGGCTGCCCACCACCATGAGGGCCAGGAACACGAGCCCGAAGAGCACGTTCGCCGCCAGATAGCCCGTCCCCAACGCGCGCCAGGCATCCACCCCGGCGACGCCTCGCAGTCCGACGATGAGCAGCGGCGTCCACAAGAGCGGCGACAGCCACAGCACCCACTGCGTCGTGCGGACCGTGGACAGCCTCAGCGACTCGACACCGGTCTGGAGCTGGGTGATGGGCGCCGCATAGTCGAGCGAGCCCACTTGAAGCCACTGTCGACCCGAGATGGCCGTGAGGACCAGCGCCACCCCATGAAGCAGCAGCGCGGGCACGACGAACCTAAGCTCATGCACGTTCGCCGCGATGAAGGCCCCCAGCGCGACCAGGCTGACCAGCCCCATCACCAGCTCGAACCCCAGCGACACTCGCACCCGAGCCATCGCCGTCCGCGTCCCCTCCAGCTCCGTCGCGCGCAGCAGCCGGTGGTTGAGGCGAATCACCTCGTCCAGCCGCGCGTCATTCGCCTGCCAGCACTTCTGGAAATCGTCGAGCTCCATTGTCAGGTCTCCTTCGTCGTGTCGGTTGAGAGGCTCTTCATGTCGGCGCGCAGCCGGTCCTTCAGGCGCCCGATGCGCGTCGAGACATTGGCGGTGCTGATGCCGAGCACCTCCGAGATATCCGCGTGGCCATGGCCATCGAGGTACAGCATCGCCAGGGCCTTGCTCAGGTCATCGAGCCGGGCAATGGACTGGTACAAGAGCGCCAGGTCCTCCGACGGAGGCCCCTCTACATCCCGCGCCACCTCCAGCATCTCCTGGCTCTCCGGCGCCAGATGTCGCTTCCGAGTCCCCTCCCGTCGCTGGAAGGAGATGGCCACGTTGAGCGCCACCCGGTACATCCACGTCGAGAACTTGAGCCGCTCGTCGTAGCGGGGAAACGACTGCCACAGCTGGGCGATGGTCTCCTGGACCAGGTCGTCCGCCTCCACCCCGGGGCCACCGTAGACGCGGGCGACCTTGTAGAGGATGCGCCGGTGCGCCTCCAGGAGGGCGAGGAAGCGGGAATGTCGGTCGGGTTCGGCCATCGCGGGTGTCCACAGGTTGCGAGGACGCGAGTGACGCGTCCATCGCCTTCACTCCATGGTTCGCCCCAGGGGCAGGAATCTCACACCACCCCTTCTTTTTCCGGAATGCCGCCGGAATCGCGCCTCCACCCGGGCAGCCAGGAGGGCCACCGCTGGGCCACCCCGGCCCTTTAGGACGGGTGCGTACCCATCTGTGGGATAGGGTGCCCGGCCATGACCTTCTCCTCCCTCGGTCTCTCGGACGCGCTCGTCCGCGCGATGAGCGACCTCGACTGCCTTGACCCCACCCCTGTGCAGCGCGCGGCCATTCCGGCGGTGCTCCGAGGCGGTGACGTCTGGGCGTCGGCACCGACAGGCTCGGGGAAGACCGCCGCGTTCGTGCTGCCGCTCCTGGAGTCCCTGGGTATCAGTCCCGGTGGCACGCCCCGGCGGACCCGCGCCCTCATCGTCGTTCCCACCCGCGAGCTCGCCGCGCAGATTTCCGAAACCGTCGAGCAGCTCGGGCGCCATCTGCCCCGGCGACTGAAGACGTGCCTCGCGGTCGGCGGCGTCTCCATCAACCCCCAGATGATGGCGCTGCGCGGAGGCGCGGACCTCGTCGTGGCCACCCCGGGCCGCGCGCTGGACCTGGTGGACCAGAACGCGCTCCGGCTCGCCACGGTGGAGACCCTGGTCCTCGACGAGGCCGACCAGCTCCTCTCCCTGGGCTTCTCCGACGAGCTCACGCGCCTGCTCGCCCTGCTCCCCAAGCGCCGCCAGAATCTGCTGTTCTCCGCGACGTTCCCACCCGCCGTGGGGAAGCTCGCCGAGGAGCTGCTGCACGAGCCCACCCGCATCGACATCCAGCCAGAAGCCCTGCCCGGCGCGGACCTCGTCATCCAGCGGGCCATCGAAGTGGACTCGGGAAAGCGCACGATGCTGCTGCGTCACCTGCTGGAGACCCACGGCTGGTCCCACGTGCTGACCTTCGTGGCCAGCCGGTATGGAACGGAGCACGTGGCGCTGAAGCTCAACCGCGCCGGCATCACCGCCGCGCCCCTGCACGGGGAGCTCAGCCAGGGCGCACGCACGCGCGCGCTCGCGGACTTCAAGGCGAAGCGCATCAAGGTCCTCGTCGCCACGGATGTCGCCGCGCGCGGCATCGACATCGTTCAGCTCCCCGCCGTCGTGAACTACGACCTGCCGCGCTCGCCCGTGGACTACCTGCACCGGATTGGCCGCACGGGCCGCGCGGGCGAGCCAGGCATGGCCCTGAGCTTCATCAGCGCGGACACCCAGGCCCACTTCCGACTCATCGAGCGGCGCCACCAGCTCCGCCTCCCCCGCGAGCAGCTCCCGGGGTTCGAGCCCGTCGACGTCCCCACCCCGCCGCTGGACGTCAATGGCGGCGTGAAGGGGAAGCGCAAGAGCAAGAAGGACAAGCTGCGCGAAGCCGCCGCGGCTGCCGCGAGCCGCCCGCGAGCGCGCAAATAAAAGGGCCGTGAAACACAGGCGGGAAGATCCGCGAACGCCTTCGTTCCTCTGGGGCACAACCCGGAGGTTTCATGCAACGCGGTGCATTCCTGTTGGCTCTCGCCGGTCTCATCCCCACCTGGGCCCTGGCGGCGCCCCACGTCACGAGGCTTCCTCCCCAGAACGCCGCGGTCCAATGCAGCCCTGGCGCGACGTGCATCCAGCCCACGGTGGACGGCTGGGTGGCTCCGATGGAGTACGCCGACGGCAAGAAGTTCCCGCTGCAGGACTATGCGAACGGCGGCCCCAACGGCGAGCTGTACCTGCTCGTCACTGACAACGCCGAGTACACCTCGGAAGAGTGCAACTTCGGAATGCCCCCTGCCGGCGGGATTCCCTCGGTCCAGACGAACCCCTGCCTCTCGCAGACGCTGTTCATCGGCATGCGCCTGCCCCGGCCCAAGGACGCCAACGGGACCTTCCTGGACGCGGCCGGCATCATCGACGTCTGGCTCGACGCCCAGCGCGACGCCACCATCAACCAGGTCGTCGGGGCGAACCAGCCCCGCTCCGAGGACCGGCGCATTCAACTGCGCTACTCCACCGGTCCGAACGGAAACACCACGCTGTCGCAGCGGATGGGCAACAACACGAATGGCTGGACGGCCCTGACGGCGCCCAACCAGGCCTGGGCCACCACCGCCCTGGTGTCGACCCCGAGCGCGCAGTCGTCCCGCGTGCACATCGAGTTCTCGGTGAAGCTGCGCACCAGCGTGCCGCCCATCTCCGGCAGCGAGCCCCTGTCCGCCCTCGTCCGCAAGCTGGGCCTCGGCATCCAGAGCACCGTCTTCTCGGTGGCCGGTGCCACGCAGCGGGTGGGAGGCGGCACCTTCCCCAACGTGAAGAACCAGTCGCCCGTCGACTTCATCCCCTCGACCTGGGAGACGCTCGAGCTCAAGGAGCCCGTCTCCATCCCCCTCAGCTTCACCATGTGGAACGTGGGGCAGATGCCCGACGCGACGTTCTGGGTCCCCGACGGCGGCTCGGGCGAGATTGACACCGTCGCCGCGAAAATCTTCCGCAAGGAGGTCGCCTGCATCTCCGAAATCTGGATGTCCCATGAGCGCGGCGAGCTCATCGAGAAGGTCAACGCGCTGCGCGCCATCGAGTCGCTGCCTCCCATGCAGGCCGTCACGGAGCTCAACGACGACGTCCTCAAGCTGGCCACCGAGAGCACGGGCCTCGTGCTGCTGTCCTCCCGGCAGATTCTGGAGGGAGGCGTGCACCACTTCCCGTCGCACATGTGCACCGGCTCCGACTGCCTCCAGGACAAGGGCGTCATCTGGGCGCGCATCGCCACCCCCGCCGCGACCACGCCCGTCGTCGTCAATGACGATACCGGCGCGCCCAGGGTCTCCACGGCCACGGACTACGGCGAGTTCGTCGATGTGTTCTGCACCCACGTCAACGCGGGAGAGAACTCGCCGGGACCGGACACCGATGCCCGCGAGGACCAGCTCTTCGACATCAAGGCGTATGTCCAGCAGGTGCGAAAGGGCGGGCCCCTGCACGCCAACACCTTCCCGTACCTGCTCGGCGACGACGACATCTTCCCCCAGGGCACGTGGCCGAGCGGCATGGACCGCCCCGCCTTCCTGCTCGGGGACATGAACACCCTGGGACCCAAGGCCACCCAGCCCGACTCCAACTTCCCCCGCTATCAGGACATGGTGGGCCCAAGCTTCCTGGACATCAGCGAGCGCACCCAGTTCGAGAGGGCCAACAGCCTCTTCTCCGAGGCCCGTGATTTGGCGCGCACTTCGTCCGGCCCGGACCCGATGGCGACCGGAACGTGGCTGAGCAGTCAATGCACGGACCTGGTGACGGAGGAGCTGGGTTCCAAGGACCGGCTCGACTACGTGCTGGTGTTCCCCGCCGAGGACACCCTGGAGTTCCCCACCTACGCGCTGCTCAAGGAGCCCACGGCGGACGTCAAGCCGCACTTCGACCCTGACTCCGGCATCCTCATCCAGAGCCCGCAGCAGTTCTTCCAGCAATGCCTGTCTGACCACGCGATGGTGGACGTGAGCGTGGCCTTGACGAAGGTGAAGGACGTCGTGAAGTACAACCCCGCCAAGCCGCACCGGATGGAGTACGCGGTGAAGCAGGTGACGGACCTGGAGACAGAGAGCGGCTGCTGCGCGGACTGGTTCACGCCCCGCGTCCATATGACAGCCAATGGCTTCTTCCGGGAGAACGCCTTCCTGACCATCGTCGAGGACCAGACCATCTACCCGAACTGGCAGGTGCGGACCGGGCCGGACAATCCCACGCAGTTCCCGGACCTGCCCGCCAACTTCACGGGGGTGGTGAACATGACCTCCGCCATCTGGGAGGAGGATGTCGGCCCCAATGACCACTACGACTCCATCCCCGAAGGTGGAGCCGGAACGACGGTGGACGAGCGGGATGGCCACTTCAGCTTCTTCGCGGCGTCGGGCCTGGTCCTCCGGGTGAAGGGCGAGACGACCGCCAATGACTGGCTCAACGGGCTTGAGATGATGGGCAGCTTCTTGAATGGCTTTGAGAACGGCATGTCCCTGGAGACCGAGGGCAAGGACCATGACACGGGCGACAACGCCCGGGTGCGGCACTACATCCAACTGAAGGAGCTGGAGACCCCATGAGCGCAATGAATCTGAAGTACGCGGTGCTCGCGCTGCTCGTCGGGGGGACGGCCCACGCCGTCGAGCCGATGGTGCCGTACGACAACTTCAACCCGTCGGAGTCCAACCCGCCTCGCGCGACGCAGGTGCGCGGCATCGACGCGGCCCGGTGGGCCAGCCAGGAGAGCGGAAGCCGGCAGCAGGCGCTTCGTGAGCTGGCCTTCACCCGCCTGCGGCTCCTGAGCCGGTCCAACACGGGCACGGGACGCTACGGCCTGCGCTTCACCCAGCCGTCGCTGGTGACGGCCATCGAAGCGAAGGTCCGCGTGAACAATGCCCGGAGCACGGGGTGCGAGCCGCCGGGTACCGGGGTCTCCCAGTCAGCGGCGGAGCTGTCCGGCCACTTCTTCAACGCCGCCACGCCGAGCCGGGCCAGCGCGAAGGATGACATCACCGCCTCCATCCGCATCGTCTCCCGGTCCACGGACCCGCTGGGCTCGCAGGACCTGCGCGTGGAAGCGCTCATCGAGCGGTGCAGGGACGTGTCGTGCACGGGGCGCAGCGCGCTCTTCACGTCGGACCTGGGCCTGATTCACCAGGGCGAGCAGGCCCGCTTGCGAGTCCAGTGGGACGCGGCGAATGACCGCTTCGTGTTCCAGCGCGACAGCCAGCCCGAGGTGTATGGCGCCTACACCATCACGGATACCCTGGCTCCCGGCATCGCCAACAAGGAGCTGGTCGTCACGCACGCCCTGCCCACCTGCGCGAGCGGGAGTCCCAGTCCGCTGGGGTATGTGAATGCATACTTCCATGACGTGCTGGTGAACCAGGCGGCGGCCCCCGCGCCGTGAGGTAGCGCGAACCCTGGGGCAGTCCCACCACACCCGGCCTGGCACCGTGCGAAGCGGCGGATGACAGGCCCGGGGGTGCCCCCATCCGCGCTGGCCGTTTGATATGTCGATGCCGATGGTGCTCCCAATCCCTGCGAGCGCCATACCCCGAAGGGGGAATCCACATGAGCATCGTTTCGAGAAGAGGCCGTGGCCTCGCCGCGGTCCTGGTCGGTGTGAGCGCGCTGGCCTCTGTCGGTTGCGGTGAGGGTCCGGACCCGAGGGAGGACACCCAGGCCCCGGTCCAACAGGTGAGCGCGCCCCTGGAAAGCCTCACGGCGCCCACCGTGGCGCTCACCGCACCGGCCCCGGGGAGCTTCCTGCGTGGCACCGTCACCCTCACCGCGGACGCCTCGGATGACGTGGGCGTCGCGCGCGTGGACTTCTTCGACGGCGCCTCGCTCATCGGCTCCGCCACCCAGGCCCCCTTCAGCGTGAGCTGGGACACTACGACGGTGGTCTCCGGCACCCATGCGCTGACGGCCCAGGCCTTCGACGTCGAGGACCACTCGGCCACCTCCAGCGCGGTGAGCGTCCTGGTGGATAACTTCGTTCCCATCATTCTGACCGGCTCGCCCCAGTACAATCCGCAGTCGCTGAACTACGTGCGCGGCGTCGTCGGCCTGAGCTGGGCGGTGACGGACCAGAGCCTCTCCGGCGTGGCCCTGGTGGAGCTCCTCCGGAACGGGACCTTCGTGGCCTCGCAGCCGGGCCACTCGGGCGTCACCTACAACTTCACGTGGGACACGCGGGTGATGGGCAACACCTCCTACGCCCTGACCCTGCGCGCGACCGACAACGCCGGCAACGTCCAGACGAACACCCGGACCCTGGTCGTCGACAACGCGCTGCCCTCGTCCGTCCTCACAGCGCCAGCCCACGGAGCCGTGGTCAGCGGCCTCGTCACACTGTCCGCCAATGCCTCCGATAGCCAGGCGCTGCTCTACGTCGCCTTCGAAATCGACGGTGTCCTCCAGTCGCCCTTCTCGACCAGTGCGCCGTTCACGAGGACGTGGGACACGACGGGCAAGTCGGGCACGCATGTGATTGTCGCCGTCGCCTATGACCGGGCTGGCAACATCCGCCGGAGCAATGCGGCGACAGTCACCGTGCCCTGAGCCGCATGCCCACTGGGCAAGCCCCGGATGACGGGCGCGGCCCACCCCGAGGCCCTGGGGTGGGCCGCTTGAAGGCCCTGACATGGACGCCTATCGGATTCAGCGCAAACAGCCCACGGCATGAATGTAGACGTACGGAGACACCACGCCCGCGCGGATGATTCTCCCATTACAGAGACAGTCCTGCCGGCCGACCTCCTCAGTCTGCGTCGCGTCGCGGTAGTAGGTGATCTGCGTGAGCGCGCCCGGCACGCAAGACGCCGGCCGCAGCTCCGCCGCCTCCGACGCCTCGACAGAGAGCTCGCGCTCCTCGGGAGCCACCTCTCCACCGCAACCCGCCATCAGCACGGCCCCGGCGACGACAGCCCACTTGACGATGCAGTTCATCCGCTCCTCCTGGGTTGAAGCACCGCAACCTAGACCAGCAACTCTCTACAACCAAGTAGAGCCAGTACAACCGGACCACCACCCCGGACTCCTAGCGACGGGTGAACACTCCCAGCTTGTCGCGGTTCCACGCGTTGATGGTCAGCGAGAGGACCTTCGTTCGTGGCGCGGCGAAGAGGGCACCGGAGAACCCTGACTCATTCTCTCCCGTCGTCTGGAAATAGAACTCGTCGCCGCTGTAGTGCCTGAGGGCGAAGCGCTTTCCGGCGGGGCCGACGGTGAACGACAGCGCCCCATCTCGCAGCGACACGGTGAGGTCTCCGTAGACGCGGTTGGGATAGGTGCCGACGTAGGCATTGAGGTTCCGCGCGGGAGCCGGGCTCACCGCGGGCTTGGAGTACTTCGTCTGGTCCGCGGTGATGGGCTCAGCCACGATGGGCGCGAAGAAGGCCAGCCAGTCTCGCGTGGATGCACCGTAACGGATGATGTCCACGAACTCGGCGGAGATGGCCTCCGGCACGCCTCGCGGGTCCGCGTTCGTCAGCACGGCGATGGCCAGCTTCTTGGACGGATAGACGGTGATGGCCGTGGACGCGCCCCGGCCGAAGGCGCCCGAGTGGCCCAACCTCAGCTCGCCGGTGTCCTCGTAACCGACGTTCCAGCCCAGCCCGTAGAAGCTCGCCCGTCCGCCCAATTCCTCCGGCCCCTGGGTGACACTGACAGGCCGCCAGATGGCCTGAAGTCCCGGGACGTCCACCACGGGATTCGGAAGACCCGGGTAGCCGCCTCCCGCGAGCAGCATCGTCAGCCACCGGGACAAATCCCGCACCGACGAGTTCGCGCCACCGGCGGGCGCCTGCCCGTCATTGTTGGCCCCCAGGTCTGGCTTCCATTGGCCCTCCACCAGCGTGTGCAGCGCCGCCCGGTTCTTGCTCGCCTGGAGGTCCGCGAAGGAATAGGAGCTGCTACTCATGCCGAGCGGCGCGAAAATCATCTCCCGCGCCAGGTCCTGCCAGGAGCGCCCCGTCCCCATGGCGAACGCGAGCGCCCCGGCCGTCAACCCATAGTTGGTATAGGCATACGAGTCGCGGAACCGCGTCAGGGGATACAGCGCCAGCTTCGAGATGATCTGCTCACCGGTGTAGCCGAGGTCCTCGAGCAGGTCTCCCGCATGGTCGGGCAGGCCGCTGCGATGCGCGAACATGTCGGCGACCGTGACGTGCTGCCCCACCCAGGCATCCGCGAGCGTGAAGCCAGGACGCAGGCCCTGGAGCGTGTCATTCCAGTCCACCTTGGCCAGGCGTCGCGTCAGCGCGGCGGCAATCACCGTGGAGCTCAGCGGCTTGGAGACCGAGGCGAGCTGGAACACGGTGTCCGCGTCGACGTCCCCCACGACGCCCGCCTGGCGCTCTCCCAGGCCCTTGAGGTACCGGACCCCGCCGTCATAGACCACGGCGACGGCGATTCCGGGCACGGTGGTGGCCGCCTTGTCCTTCTTGACGATGTCGTCGAGCACCGCCAGGGCACGCGTCACTCCGTCAGCGGTGATCTGCCCCGAGGCCACGGCCATCGCCGGAGCCGTGGCCCTTGGACCTGGTGCCGGCGCCGCCGCCTCCGCCACCGAGCCCGCCCCGGAGATGGCGGCGCCAACCCCCGCGACCCCCAGGCCCCGCAGCAGCGTCCTGCGTGCCATTCCCGAGTCCGCCGTCGGTCCTGAACCCTGCCCGTCGTCCTGCGCCATGACTCCCCCCAGAAGCCTCACGTCGAAGAGGTTTCGACGCACCCGCGGCGGGCACAGTGGGAGGGCCGTGGACGCACGCGCAACAGACCCAGGTACCAGTGTGCCGTCAGGTCAACTCCCCTCGTTTTCCAGCGACAGCGGGCCTGTCGGTATTCCTTGACATCAAGGTTTCCCCACTTTAATACGACCTGAAAACGATAATGCGTATCGTTCTCATCCACGGACGTCCCCCTCACCGGGGCAGGCGCCATGGAGGGAGCGGCGCATTTCCATCCCCCCGTCGAGAGGCTGTTCCCATGAAGCATCCTGTTGCCTTCCGTTCCTTGCGATGGACCCTGGCGCTGCTCGCCCCCTGCCTCTTCGCGGGCTGCGGCGACTCGGACGAAGACGACGACAACGGGCCGCTGTATGCCATCACCACGCAGCTGCTCGCCGACGACCCGGTGGAGAGCTACGTCGTCGTGACGAGCCAGGCGGAGCAGACCAGCACGCTGTCGCTGGACAACGCCATCAAGGTTCCTGGCCGGGCGCTTGGCGTGGGCGTCCACAAGTCCGGCACGCTCTACGTGGTGACGGACGAGAGCGCGGTCGTCACCCGGTACAAGCTCAATGACAGCCGTCGCCTGGACGAGGCGGGGAGCGTGAGCTTTTCGAGCCTGGGCGTCACCTCGCTCGGCGAGTACCAGGCCAACTTCCACTTCGTCTCCGACACCAAGGCCTACTTCTTCGACGGAGCCACCGCGCAGGTCGTCATCTGGAACCCCACCGCGATGACCGTCACGGGCAGCATCCCGCTCCCCGCGCTGAACATCCCCGACACCGTGCTGGCCTTCTCGGGCGCCGTCGCCCGCATCGGCAATCAGTTCATCATGCCGGTCGGCTGGCGGCCGGTGTCTGGCGTGGGCATCACCCGCAGGGCGGGCGTGGTCTCCATCGACACGACGACGGACGTGGCCACCATCGCCACGGATGACCGCTGTGGCTACACCCACGACATCGCCGTCGGCTCGGACGGCACGGTGTTCCTCGCGACCGAGGCGTATGGCGCCGCGGTTCGCCGGGTGCAGGGCGCGGACGCGCCGGAGCCGTGCCTGCTCAAGTTCAATCCGCAGACGCGCACCATCGACCCCACGTTCTACCGGTCTCTCGAAGGCCTGGTGGGCGGCGGCACCGCGGGCGCGCTCATCCCGGGCCCCCAGGGCACCGCGTACGTGCGCGTGTTGGACGAGAGCCTCGCGCCGGTGCTCGAGGGCACCCACCCGCGCACCATCGCGAGCGGGACGGGGTGGCAGTGGTGGGAGCTGAACCTGGGCACGCTGGTCGCCACGCGGAAGTCCGAGTTCCCCTCCACCTCCGGCAGCATCTTCCTCTACGAGTCGGAGAACCAGACGCTCTACACCGAGTTCGGCGCGGGCGCCGCGTCGACGACGCTGCGGGTGCTGGGTGAGAGCGGCAGGCCCACGTTGACCACGCGGGGCCTCTCCTTCTCCTTCGTCCAGCTGCGCTGAAGCCAACCCGTTCCTGCAAGTCCCCTGTCCCCGGTTCCAGCCAGACGTGTGTGTGAAAGGAACCGGGGGCAGCCCCCGTCACATCCGATGGTCCTCTTGGAGAATCGATGCGTCTTCTGTTCCGTCTCGCGGGCATCCTCGTGGTTTCGTCGCTGTGGTCCCTCCCCGCCTTCGCCACCAGCACCGGCATCACCGGGCATACGGGCAAGGACGGAGCGACGTGCAGCACGTGTCACAAAGGAGGCGCGCTTCCCACTGTCGCGTTCGAGGGGCCCACGAGTCTGGAGCCCGGAGCCACCGGCCAGTACAGCTTCATCATCCGGGGTGGCGCCGCGAGGACCGGAGGCGTGGACATCGCGGTGAGCAGCGCCGAGGCCGTCCTCCAGGCGGGCGCCAACATGAAGAAGCTGGGGGCGGAGCTGGTCCATACCCGGCCCATGGAGTTCAGCGGCAACGAGCTGCGCTTCGCCTTCTCCGTCACCGCGCCGTCAACGGACGTCACCCTCTCGCTCTTCGGCGCTGGCAACTCCGCCGACGCGGACCTCACCAGCGAGGGTGACCGGGCCGCGACGACAACCCTGGCCATCACCGTGGGCAAGGGCTCGCCCGTGGCTCCTGGCCCGGGGGACGATGACGGGGGCGGTTGCGCCGCCGCGGGCAGTGCCTCCCTGGGCGCGCTGGCGATGCTCGCCCTCCCCCTGGCCCTGCGCCGTCGCCGGAAGAGCTGAGCCCCTCGCTCGAATGAAAGAGAGCCGCGCCCACCTTGGAGTGGAGCGCGGCTCTCGTGCTTCAGCGCTGACCTCGGGCTACTGGCAGCCGCCGGACTGCAGGTAGTCGAGCAGCGAGCCACCGCCGCTCGAAGTCTCCCGGCCCACCAGGCACTGGCCCGCGGAGACGGACACGCTGGAGGCTCCGGCGGTGAGCGACAGCTCGCCCGTCACGACCTGGATGCCGCCCTTGAAGCCGGTGGTGGCGTTGGCGCGCACCGGACGCAGGCTCGGACCTCCGGTTCCACCCGTGAAGCGCACGCGATACGTCGCCTCCTCGTATGCGGACGGCACTTCCATCTCGGAGTCCGCCTTGAGCGGCGCCAGGAAGAAGCGCGCCACCAGGTCCACCTCCGGCTGCACGCGCACCAGCGGCAGCCCGTCATCCCCGCGCGACAAGTTCAGGTCGAAGTGGCGGCCGGACTGGCTGTTGAGGTCCAGCGTGAAGAGCTTGTCGGCGCCCAGGCTCAAGAAGCTCTGCGCGTCGCCGAGCCCCACGTGGCCCACGGTGAAGTCCTTCTGGCCCTCCGTCGCCTCCAGGGTGAACGACAGGCCGGACAGGGACACCGTCCAGTCCTTGCCCCGCAGCGCGGGCGCGAAGCCCGAGTACGGCAGGCGCACCTCGGTGGTGTTCAGGTCCAACAGGAAGCGCGCGCGCTTCGCCGCGCCATCCGCCTCCAGCTCCACCAGCGGCGCGGCGCGCGCCGAGGAGATGGCCAGGGTGCCATCCTCGTCCGTCAGCTCCAGCCGCAGCGCCTGCAGGATGGAGCCGCTGACAATCCAGTGCTGCTCCCCCCGCTTCGTCACCTTCAGCTCCACCTGCCCCACCATCACCGTCGGCAGCGCGGCGGCCGCCTCCGCGTCGAGCTGCTGCACCGCGCTCTTCACGCCCCCCAGGTCCACGACCAGGGAGATGTCCTTCGGCAGGAAGCGCAGCGACATGGGCTGGGCCCGCTTCGAACCGATGAGGAACGCAAGCTCCAGCCCGTCATCGTCCAGGGTCGTCGCGCGCACGCGCAGCTCGGACTGGTTCACGAACTTCACGCAGTCGGTGTCCGCCGCCTGGCTGCCATCGGTGCAGACATTCTCGCCCTTGAGCAGGAAGACGGTGGAGTCACCCTCCGTCGACTCCACGTGCTCCGCGGTGAAGACGCGCTCGCGCAGGTACTTCTCCAGGCGCGCGGCCTGGGCGTCCGTCTCGGCCTCGCTGGAGAAGTCGGGGAGCGACGAGCCGTCCTCCTCCTCCTCCACCTCCTCGCTCGGGGGCAGCACCGGCAGGGGGACACCCGCGAAGCCCGTGTTGAAGACGGACAGGGCCTCCTCCAGGCTGTCCACGGCGGGCAGGCCGTTCATCGTCCTCACGCTCGCGCTGACGCCGCGCACCATCTCCGCCGAACGGCTGGCGGTGACGTCCGCGACCTTCTGCGCGTCGGGCGGGTTCTCGCTGTCGCATCCCGTGGCGACCAGTGCGAACACCGCGACGCCGGCGAGCCAGGACCTGGCGTTCCTCATGAACTGCTCCTTGGAAAGGGGTGTGGGTACGTGTCCCCTCTTGAGCAATGCATGGGCCAAGGGCGATTCCAGGTGTTCTCAGGGGTTAACACCCGGCCCCGCCGTGTAACGCCCTTCACACCGCGACATCGCTGTCACGAATGGGTGCGAACGCAGGTATGCGGCAAGCCCCCCTCCGCTCCGGAACTCGTTCCAGGCCACGGAGGGTGGGCACCGCTCAACGCCGCTCCCTGCTCAGTTGACGCACTCGAACTCGTCGTCGCCATTCCAGGCCTGGAACCAATAGCCGCACCCGGCGGTGACCCAGGCTCCGCTCGGCGGCTTCGAGGTGAGGGCGACCTGGCGGATGACCGTGGAGGCGGGCCAGAACTTCTTGCAGTAGGTCAACCCGCCGATGTCGCAGCCCGACCTGCAGTCGGGGTCCGGCGTCCAGCTTCCACTGACGGACCTGTGGGTGTTCACCTTGCCGCACCACCGGGAGAAGCGACCGAGCGTGGTGCCAGTCGAGGTGCCGCAGTCACCCGGGCACGTGCCCGTCGTCTCGCCGTTGTTGCAGATGCCATCGCCACAGGAGGGGCAATCGCTCGGACAGGACGACGCGTTCTCGTTCGAGCTGCAGACCCCGTCTCCGCAGTACCCGCAGTCATATGGACAGGTGGACACGTCCTCGTTGCCGCCGCAGACCCCGTCACCACAGACTCCGCAATCAGTCTCGCAGTTCCACGCATTTTCATTCGGACCACAGAGACCATCACCACAGTATCCGGCTCCGGAGCAGTCCCAGGGGCAGGTCCATTCGTCCTCGAAGTCGCCGCAGATGCCATCGCCGCAGTACGCGAGTTCCTCATGGCCCGGCGGAGGATTGCCCGGCAACGACTGTTGTTGGGTGGAGGTCGTGCTCGGCCCCACCTCGGTGATGTCGCCAGCGCAGGCGGTGAGCAGTGTCGCAAGGCAAAGCCAGGGCAAGAGTCGTGACATGGGCATCCTCTGGGTGGGGTGTGGGGGTGCGGGCGATTGTCAGACATTCCCGCGCGACCACCATAGACCTGAAGGCCCATCCCCAGACAAAGAGATTTCGCCACGCAATGGCATTAGGGTGGCGCCGTCAAATTGCAATCCTGTCAGAGCCAGGCGTCCTTTCTGGCGGGCCGGGGCCGGTGCCCCCAGCTCCAGCCCGCAATGAAAAGCCGTTCGAAGGCTCTCAATCAGCCGTCAGAAGGCCTCGAGGGTGATGGTCGCCCTGGTGGGCTGGCGCGAGACGGTGAACGAGCTCCCGCCACAGTTGTCGTCGTTGCCGAGCGCATACGCGCGACCGTCGATGGCGTTGGCGTGCACCACGCGGGCGTAGTGATTCGTGAGGCCCTTCCAGGGCAGGTAGCTGTCCCGAAGGGTCTCCTTGCACGCCTCGGTTCCGCTGATGACGCCCAACCGGTCCTGCGCCAGCAGCACCGTTCGATTGAGCGCCGGCGCGAGCGCGCCTTGAATCTGGGAGCCGTGGAGCCCCCCACCTTCCTGGGCGTTGACCTGGTTGGCGAACACCTGGAAGGTCGTCGGCTTCGAGAACGCTGGCTGCACGCTCCCGGCGACGGCCGCCTGCTGGAAGACGAACTGGCCCGAGGCCTCGACGGCCCCGACGAAGTACAGCCCGGCTTCGACTTCGACCCCCAGGCGATAGGGACCGCTGGCCGCGTAGTACTCCCATACCGCGTCGATGTACGGGTCGAAGTAGGTCGGGCTGAACACACCGTTCTCGATGCCGTGAAACGGCGCGATGGCGACAATGTCCTGACCGCCATTCTGGATGACGAGCGCCTCCCACCCGGGAGTGGCCTTGAGCTGTGACAGGATTTTCGAGCGCGCGCCGGCCTTGAAGCCGACCTCGTCCCCTCCGGGCACATCCTTGCCGTACACCCTCAGCGACATGGGAAGGCCGACCATGTCCACCTGCGTGAGGTTCGCGTTGAAGCCCGTCATCGGGTCCTTCGGCAGGTTGACGAACTCCCACCAGTCGAAGAGCGTGCCGAAGTTGTCGCCGTGGGTGCTCCAGCCGTTCGGCGTCGTGTTGTTGAAGTAGGGCGAGCCGATGATGCCGGCCGCCTTCATCTTCAGCTTGTCCTTGACCGAGAAGTACATGCGCGCGCCACCGTTGAGCGCGGGCAGCAGCATCTTCCCGCCATCCGTTCCTGTCCCCAGGTTGATGCCGTAGTCGAGGAGTCCGTTCTTCTCGTCGCCCGGTTGGATCTGCTCGAGCGCGCCGGTCCTCGCATCAGCCAGGCGATACCACGGATGGAAGCGCCCCTCTCCCGGATTGTCTGGCTGCTGCTGTCCGGTGGTCACGAGCCAGATATCGCTGTCCGCATAGGGCGTCTTGTTCACGATTTGAATCGGAAGTGTGGCTGCCATGAAGGCCCTCGCGAGAGTTGAAGGAAGACGTCTCCGGCCACCTACCCACGAGCAGGCCAGAAGAGGGATTGTCGGGCGGCCTCTGAATCGGGTTCAAGGTGTGTGGATTCGCGGGAGCAGGCCTGCCTCGGAGGGCACCTGACCCGAGGACCTGGAGCCAATCCCAGGCGGTGGATGCACTGACAGGACCCTGAGTGGCCATGCGCCCGTGCATCGGCACGAGGCCAGGCTCCAGGGCGCTACCTCGCCAGAGGTGTGCGCGCACCACGGGACTGCCGTGACAGGACCCCGGCATCTCGGGCACCACCCCCAGGGCGGCAACCTGGTAGCCTGGTCGGACCCCGGCGCCGTCCCTGACCCGCCGCCGGGTACCCATGTCCCAGGACCCTGACTGGCCCATCCGCTTCGCCGCCATCAACGCCTTGCAGGAACAGGTGCGTCGACATGGCGACGTCCTGTCCTGGGACGTCATCAACAGGGGCTTCTCCTTCAAGGGGGAGACGCTCCACTTCGCGAACCGGGCGCGCGGCATCTTCTGGCCCCGACAGATGCGCGAGTCCGCCCTCTCCATCAAGACCACGGTGCCGCGTGAGGGACGCGAGGCCCGGTATGACGACCTGCCGTCAGACGAGGGGTTCGACTACCGGGTCCAGGGCGAGGATGTCGAGGGGCGCGACAACCGACGCCTCGTCCGCGCCATGGAGCTGGATGCGCCGCTCATCTACTTCTACGGAATCGAACCTGGCCTCTACTCTCCCATCTGGCCCGTCTACATCTCGGGCGTGGACCTGACCGCGAAGTCCTTCACCGTGTCCTCGGGCCCACCTGGAGCACAGGTGCGCGCACCGGGGAGCTATGCGGCGGACCCGAAGCTGCTCACCCTGGAGCGTCGCTACACGACGGTGGAGGTGAAGAAGCGACTGCACCAGGTCGCCTTCCGTCAGCATGTCCTGCACGCCTATGAGCAGCGCTGCGCCGTCTGCCGCTTTCCGCGCAGGGAGCTGCTGGACGCCGCCCACATCCTCCCGGACCGGGACGTGCGCGGCCGGCCCGAGGTCGCCAACGGACTGTCGCTGTGCAAGCTCCACCATGGCGCGTTCGACGCGGACCTGATGGGCATCCGCCCCGATGGCATCATCGAAATCGCCCAGCGATTGATGGATGAGCACGACGGGCCCACGCTGGAGCACGGCCTCAAGGGCTTCGCGGGCAAGCCGCTGGGAATCCTGCCCCTGCACCCCGCGCAACGTCCCCGTCCTGAGTATCTGGAGGAGCGCTATGAGCTCTTCCGCAGCACGCGGGACTCGTGACGGCGAGCGCTGACCCCCTCCGTCAGGACTGAACGATTTCACCGTTCAACGCCCGTCCGCAGCAGATCCTCTCCGTCCCGAGCTCTCAATCTCAGTCAAATCAAGACGCACGTGGCGGCCCGGCAGGCAGTCACGTGCGTTGGCGCGTCCGTGGGGTCAGAGCCAACATCCGCCCATGCGCGCGTATAGCCATGGGGGCTCATTTCCACGGGTTTTTCCGGGTGCCGGCCGGATGCCCGCCCATGCACAAGCCATCATGAATGCCAGACTCACACTCGCCGCAGGTGTCCTCTCCTCCTTCGTGTGGAGCGCTCCCGCGCTCGCCGAAACCACGACGGTGGACCTCATCTCCCCATCCCACTGCACGATGGGGAACGGGCGCCTCAGTCGCTGCTCCATCCCCACCCAGACACTGACCGCCACGGACTTCGCCACCGCCGTCCCGCTGCGCACCATCCTCCGGCGCGTGATGACAGGGAACTGCTCCACGCAGTTCCCCCTGGAGGTGACGCTGACGCCTCCGGGCACTCCCGCCACCCGCTACACCTTCATGTCGACCCCCGAAGTCACCCTCCGAGATTTGGACCGGGAGCTGATTGCCTCACTGGAGCTCAAGGACTCCTCGGCGTGGACGGGCACCGCCGCGTTCGCCGACACCTGCCGCGTCTCCCTCAGCATCACCTGGAACGAGGTGGACGTGGACAACGCCACCCAGGCCCAGGACATCCTCCAGGCGCTCCAGGCGGCGCTGACCACGAAGACGACGCAGCGAGACCACCTGGCCAGCCTCGTCGAGTACAGCGCCGCGTTCGACTTCATGAAGACGCTCGCCAACAGCTTCCTCGTGGACCTCACCAACGAGACCGCCCACGCCCTGCACGTCCAGGGACAGGAAGCCGCCCCCATCATCTTCAAGGCGGCCATGGGCTGCGCGGGCGTGCTCACCGACGAAGAGGCCGGCATCCTCGCCAACTTCTACTTCGTCCTGGGCTCGCTGAGCGACCCGACGAAGTACCACCACCCGGATGGCTCGCCGAAGACGCTGGAGGAACTCATCGGCCCCGAGGCGCTCCCCGTCATCCAGAAGCTCTCCGCGCTCTCCGCGGCCGGCGCGAAGGAGCAATACCAGGCGCAGTACCAGGTGGCCGCGCAAGAAGCCGCCGCCGCCCAGGCGAAGCTCGACCTGGCCCGGGCGCAGCTCGCGCCCTGGGTGACGCCCTGAGCGTCCCCGTCCTCAATTCCTCTCACTCAAGACATCTTCCAAGGAAACACCATGAAGCTTCCCATCCAGGGAATGGCCCTCTTTTGCCTGCTCGCGGCGACCGCGTGCGGTGCCCCTCCGGACGGCGGTCCTGAAGAACAGGCCCCGCTCGACACCACCCCCCAGGAGCTCCCGTGCTCGACATGCGAGCCGGTGGGGGACCCGCCTCCGCCCATCGTCGTGCATGGCTATGAAATCAACCTGCCGCTGCTGCGTCCGGACATGATGCCGGCGGGCTGGTGCTACTGGGCGCTCGACCAGTACGGCGGCAAGTTCGCCCCGTGCACCGGCGCCAACCGCGCCACCATGGACTGGCGTGGGGGCAACGCCGTCTTCAATGCGACCTACAACTCCTGGTACGACTCCTATTCTCTCTACTACGGCCGCGTCGACGTGCGGGTCGATGCGGTGGATGGCTTTGTCCCCATCGCCCAGACGCTGGGCTACTACCAGCACCCGCAGGACGTGCCGGGCCTGGTCCGGGGCTCCGTCGAGCTGCTCATCCCCAACCAGCCGGGGATTCCCGCCCCCGCCCAGAGCGAAGTCCTCCTGAGCCTCCAGCGGCAGGATGGCGCCACCTGGGTGGACCTCGCGACCAGTCGCATCAGCATCACCAACCTCCGACAGATGCATGAGCTCCAGGCGCTCGTGCTCCCCAACCAGAACGTGCGGTTCCAGGTCAGCGTCAAGGGACGGCCCGACCACCAGAACACCTACTTCCTCTGGAAGGTCCGGATGTTTGGCGCGCAGTGCTACCCGGACTTCGCCAACGGCGGAGGCTGTCTCTAGCCCGCGCTCCCGAGCGTGAACGGACTCGAATCATGGGAGACCCACGAATGACCCAGGCACAGAGAAACATGAGGAGACGTGTCCTCGGCGCGCTGATGCTCGCTTTGGGCGCCACCGGCTGCGACACGAGCGAAATCGCTCCGCCCCCACCTGAAACCCAGACACCCGTCGCCGAGAGCACTCCTGCCCTGGCCTCCGAGCAGGTCTGCGTGGAGGTCTATTTCTGGGCGAAGGGCAGGACGCTGTGCAAGCCCCGAGGCACCAGCATCGACTCGCTCCTGAGCGAGTTCAAGCCCACGCAGGAGGCCCTCTGCAACACCTTCACGGACCCGGAGCTCCACTCGCAATGCAAGTCGAAGCCGCCCTACGTCTTCGCCCCCGCTGGCGACAGCGCCAACCCGAGCATCTGGGTGCAGCGCACGGAGGAGGTCCAGGGCTACTTCCGGATGTCCCTCGGCGCGTCCATGGCCATCTACGAGACGAGCCTGGAGAAGATGGAGGGCGTCGGTGAAGACATGGTGGGGCCCTCCCAGAGTGAGCTCGACCGCAGGAACAAGCGCCGCACCGATGCCCGCGCTCGCGTGGGTGACGGCCTGAAGGCGCGGGCCACGGCCGAACAGCGCGCCGCCAGCACGGAGCTCGCCACCAAGCGGGAGACGCTGGAGGAGTACAAGCACCACTTCGCGTCCTACCAGCTCGCCCTGGAGGCGCTGGAGCCGCAGGTCACCACCACCCTCTCCTCCTTCGTCACGTACCGCGACGGCGAGGCCGCCGTCTTCACCCAGCTCGAGGACATCTCGACTCGCGCCTCCGCCGCGACGCTCGCGCAGTTGGGCGCGCTCCAGGTGGAGCTGGTGGACCTGAGCCGCACGGAGAGCCAGCGCCCGCAGCAGCTCCAGATGGACGCTCGGCGACTGGTCCACGCGATGGGGCAGATTCACGCCCGGCACCTGCTTGCCACCGAGCCCTTCTCGGCCTTCCTCGCGCAGAACAACCTGCCTCGGGTGAACCTCACCGAGCGCTCCGCCATCGTCCTCAACAACATCGCCAGCTATGCGGACGCACGGTATGCCCGTGTCGCCACGGCCGTGGCGAAGCTGCTGGAGGGAATGCGGCTGCGCCGGGGCGCGCTCGTGACGTCCCAGGCGAACGCGGCCACCCGGCAGACGCTCGCCACCGCGGCGACGCTCAAGGCCTCCGAGGCCTTCCTCGCCAATGCCAACCAGCGGACCACCGCGCTGTGGCAACTGCCACCTCGCAGCAGGACCCTGAAGTACTTCTTCCTGGCGGGCAAGCACGTCGACTTCGAGAGCATCCTCCAGCTCGAGCCGCTGTGCGCCAACGTCTCCACCACCTCCACGCCCTGGATGGAGACGGGCTGCATCGCCCTGCGCAGGCAGTTCACCAGCGCCCGCAACTACCTGAACACGACGCTTCCCAACATGGTGCGACTCAACGTCACCAACATGCGGAGGGCCGGTGTCTCCGAGGCGCTCCTCGTGGACGTGGAGACCCACCTCAACAACGCCAATCTCCGCCAGGCCGTGCTCGCGCATGACGTCGCGCTGCGCGCCTCGGACCTGTGAGGCCTGTCATGACTTCATCCATCCTTCGGGCGCTCGCCCTGCTGTTGTCCTGGACGGTCCTCGCGCCCGCCACCGCGCTCGCCACCACCTACCGCGACTATCTGATTGTCTGGCAGTCCACGTCGTACCGCAGCGAAGGCAGTTGCCAGGACACGAGCCGGCTCTACCAGGAGGGGCAGGCCAACTTCTCCGTCAACGCGATGCCGCTGCCGACCCGGACGATTCCTGGCCACTACCGGTTCGACTCCCACGGCAATGACACCAACCTCTTCGGAGCCCCCTTCAACGCCACGCTGCTGCGCTGGGGTGCCAACCAGTTCTACTTCAACGTCATGCTCGCGCAGCCCGACCAGAGCTGCGTCATCACCGATGACATCGTGCAGTTGGAGACCGGCGGCCTGACGGCCAGGCCCCTCTTCCTCGTCAAGCGCCGTGGCACCGCCTACTCGGGCACCGCGGCCGTGGCGCTGGACTTGAAGGAGATCAACCCCCGCCTGTCGGAGAACCTGGCCAACCTGGAGAAGGTGCTGGAGGACCGCAAGTGGCAGTTGTTGAGCATCCACGGGGACCTCGCGCGGGCCCAGGCGGAGCTGGACCTGCTCGCCGAGCTGAAGGGCGAAATCGACGAGCTGTCCAAGCGCCCGCTCGACTCCATCACCGAGGCGGACCTCAACGACATCCTGTCTCGCTACGGCGGCGTGGACCCGCGCGTCCTCAGCCAGCTCCAGCAGCTGCTCCGGGACTTGAAGGAAGACCTGGCGGCGCTCCGCACGGAGATCAACCGCATCATGTCCGACTTCCGAGGGCAGATGGGCGGGCTGGATGACTGGCTCGCCGGGACGCCTCCCACGGGCTCGCCGGACCTCGGTGACTCCGGCACCTACGACCCGGACCTGGACCCCGGCTCCATCCCCGACGTGGAGACGCCGGACCTGGACGTGGGCGACGACTTCGACCCGGACAACGACCCCTACCTCGCCTATGCGACGCAGGTGCTGCAGCAGTTGGAGACCACGCGGAGCGCGGGCGTGGTGGTCAACCGCAGCGGCTTCATGACCATCGTCCGGAGCTGGCGGCAGAACCAGGACATCTTCGAGAAGGCCATCCAGAGCCGCGCCAGCGTGTCCATGGAGGAGGTCGGTGCGTTCATCAACGCCCGCGACATGGTGTGGAACGTCGTGCGCGAGTCCATGGACGAGGCCGGCTGGTTCCTGGACACCCCGGTGCGCCCGTCGACGAAGGCGCTCATCGCCTACCTGCGCAAGCGCCCGGAGGCCGCGCACCAGGCGGACGGCCTCCAGTCCAACCTCAACCTCTGGCAGGGCGACGCGCCGACGGCGCAGCAGAACGAAATCCTCAACACGCTCGACGGGCTCCACGGCGGCTGGCAGTCCGTGGAGGACGGCGCGGCGGTGGAGGACCCGAGCATCATCTCCACGCTGCTGAGCATCGGCGACTCGGCCCAGGTCATCATCAAGGAGGTGGCGCTCTTCGGCGTCGGCATGACGCCCGTCGGTGACTTCATCGACTTCTGCGAGGTCATCACCGGCTGGGAGACGTGCATGCCCAACGGGACGCAGCTGTCCACGGGCGAGCGCGTGTTCACCGCCATGGGCATGGTCGTCGGCACCGGCCGGTTCTGGCGCGCCGTCGGCAACGCGGTGACGCCGGTGGGCAAGGTCGTGGCTGACCGCTGCGAGGCCCTCATCAAGCGCTGGTACGACATCCCCGACAAGGTGAAGCGCGAGGAGCTGGTGGAGCGGCTGGGGCAGGAGGCCATCGACCATGTGGATGGCCTGTCAGGCAAGGACGTGGAGCGGCTCCTCAATGGCCTGGGAGACTCCGCCGTCCAGCGCCTGGCCAAGCACCTCAAGAAGGCCGGACTGCTCCAACTGGAGAAGCTGTCGATGCTCCAGATTCCCGCCGCGAAGCGGAGTCACGCGGTGGCCAACGGCGGGCACGTCAAGAGCATGGGGACCATGAAGGGCAAGACGGTGGCCCAACTGGAGGCCGAGCTCCGGGCCCGGGGCTTCACCAAGAACGCGGACGGGAACTGGGTGCACGACGACTTCTCCGTGGTCCGCATCTCCCCGGGGACGTCGACGAAGCCGCCGTACTTCCGGCGGGAAATCACCAGCGTGAAGGGAAACACCAACCGGGATGCCATCACGGTCAAGGTGACTGGCGTCACCATCGAGGATGACTTCGGGAGCGTCGAGTACGTCTTCAGCCTGCCCGAGTGGGCGGACGACACCATCGGCGTGAGCAAGCAGATCCGCAACTGGTTCGCGTCCATGGTGAACCGCAACCCCAATGATCTGGACGAGTTCGGCCAGGAGCTGCTGGAGCTGGAGAAGTACTGGGGCAAGCAGACGCACTTCGACCTGGAGCCGGAGCCGTAGTGCATGATGACCGACCCGAGGCCACCCGGGAGCATGCGGGGGGCCTCGGGGTTTCGACGCGAGGTGGTGTGGTGATGAAGCAGGTGCTGCGTCCCGACAATGGAAGCCGCTGGTCGCTCCTGGGCCGCTGGGGTACGCCCAGCCAACAGCGGGTCGAGTACCAGAAGGTCGGCTTCTCTCCGAGCGGCCACCTGCTGGTGACCCTGGAGCACCGGGGAGCTGAGCGGCTGCGCTGGTGGCACTGGCGTGAGGGACGACAGGAGTCCCTGGCCGGAGAGGTCGTCGTGCCCAAGGGTGTCGCGATGCAGGCGCTGCCAGCGCTCGGGGGCATCACGGTGACGAACACCCGCTTCGAGCTGGGCTTGTATGCCGAGTCCGGAGGCGAGCTCCTGCGTCAGGCGAAGCTCCCGGACCATGAGTCCTGGGGACTCGTCGCCAGCGCGGATGGCACCCGGCTGGCCATGCATGACCAGGGGAGCGGTGTGCTCCTCTGGGACACCGGGGCCTGGGCGTCCCTGGGCAGGCTCGCGGGGCCGCAGCGGGAGGTCGTGGGGCTCGCCTTCTCTCCCGACGGGCAGTGGCTCGCCGCCGCCTGTCTTCGGGGCCGGGTCGTCCTCTGGAACGCCAGGACGGGCCAGCTCGTGCACGTCCACGAGGAGGAAGAGGAGCAGTTCGTGAACGTCGCCTTCGACCCCTCGGGCACGCAGCTTGTCGCGACGACGACGGGTCCCCGCATCCAGCGCTTCCACGTGGGCGACTGGAGCCTGGGCGGGACGCTGTCAGGCCCCGTGCCGGGCTCACGCCACGCGGCCTTCAGTCCGGACGGCGGGCTGCTCGCGGTGACGAAGTTCGGCTTCCTCGTGCTCGGCATGGACGAGGGTGCCCGGGTGTTCCGCTACGAGGTCGACAACGACTTCTATGGCAGCAACGCGGTCTTCAGCCCGGACGGGACAACGGTGGCGTGGGGCGAGCCCGACGGCACCGTGGGCCTGTGGGGCATCGCCTCCTGAGCGCTGACGCCCAGGCTCAGGCGTTCGAGGACCGTCAGTACCAGCCGGGCCCTGGACCGCCAGGCAGGCGTGCCCTGCCCCACGGCTCCAGGCGTTCACGCGTGACGGCTCACCGTCCGAAAAGCGCCGCTCACCGACGCCAGGTGGGCTTCGCAGATAGGCCCTGCTCGGCACCGGAGGCTCGGGAATCCTTCCGCTCACGGCGGGCGACTCAGCGCCCCGCCCCAGGAGCCTCCTTCGCATGCGTCTTCCCCGTTCCCTTCTTCTCCTGGCCCTCGTCACCCAGTGGCTCGTGCCAGGAACCATCGCCAGTGCCCAGACCTCGCGAGGCTCGCGGTCCCAGCGTCACTCACGAGTCGACGCCATCTTCTCGCCCTGGAGCGGCAAGACCACCCCTGGCTGCGCGGTGGGCGTCTCTCGCGACGGAGTGCTGGATTACGCGCGGGGCTACGGCATGGCGAACCTGGAGGACGACGTCCCCGTCACGCCGCGCTCCGTCTTCAACCTGGCCTCCGTCTCCAAGCAGTTCACCGCGTTCTCCATCGGGCTGCTCGCGCAGGAGGGCAAGCTGTCGCTGGCCGACGACATCCGCAAACACCTGCCGGAGCTGCCCGCCTCCGGAAAGACCGTCACCATCGCGCACCTGATGCACCACACCAACGGGTTGCGCGAGCAGGGCCAGTTGCTGACCCTGGCCGGCTGGCGCGGCGACGACCTGAACACCGAGGCGGATGTCCTGTGGGCGCTGACCCGGCAACGCGGTGTGAACTTCGAGCCGGGAACGGAGATTCTGTACGGCAATGCCGCGTACACGCTGCTGGCGGTCATCGTGCGCCGTGTCTCCGGCAAGTCCCTGCGGGCCTTCGCCGACGAGCGGTTCTTCAAGCCGCTCGGAATGAGCGACACCGGGTTCCAGGACGACCACAATGCCATCATTCCCAGGCGCGCCACGGGCTACGTCACCGGTGAGGGTGGCTGGCGAATCAGCATGCCCAACACGGACCACTACGGCGCCAGCAATCTGCTCTCCACCATCGGGGACTTGATGAAGTGGGAGCAGAACCTGCTCGATGGGCGCGTCGGCGGGCCGGCCTTGACGGCGTTGATGCGGACGTCCGGCAAGCTGAATGACGGCACCGTGACGGGCTATGGCGGTGGCTTGCATCTGGGGGAGCATCGCGGCCTGCGCACGGTGCGACATGACGGCATGGGTGCCGGCTTCCGCACGGAGGCCGTCCTCTTCCCCGACCAGCGGCTGGCCATCGTCGTGCTGTGCAACGGCGGCTCGATTGATTCCACGGACCTCTCGTGGAAGGTGGCCGAGGTGTATCTGGGCGGCCTCCTGAAGGACACGATGCCGCCCGCCGTCGCGCTGCCGGAAGTGGAGTTGTCCGCGCTCGCTGGCAACTACTGGAGTCCCTTGACGGACGAGGTCGTGAGACTGGAGTTCAAGGACGGAGCGCTGCGCGAGGTCGGCTCGACCAATGCCTTCGTCCACATCGGCGAGGGTGCGTTCCGCCCTGGCGAGTCGAAGCACGTGTGGCGCTTCGCGGCGCCGAAGCCCCAGGCCCCGCGCGAGCTGAGCATCAAGGACTCCTGGCCCACGACGAGGGACTTCATCCGCTTGAGCGCGCCCATGCCCGCGAGCACGGACCTGGCGGCGTTCGCGGGGCGGTACCGGAGCGAGGAGGTCGACATGACGTACACGGTGCGCGTCGCGGACGGGAAGCTGGCGGTGCGCTGGCCCCGGAGGGACGAAGTCGTACTGGAGCCCGTGGGCGGAGACCGGTTCGTCGGCGCGCTCGGAGCGGTGACCTTCACGCGGGCGGCTTCAGGGAGCGTCGATGGGTTCCTGGTCAGCAGCCGCCGTCTGCGCCGCTTTCGCGCGGAGCGGATGGAGGCGCCCGCGAGCAAGGCTCCCTCCGTGGGCCGGTCCATCCCTTAGCTCACGTCTGACATGCACCTCGCGACGGCGGCGGCGGCGAGAAGGGCTTTTTCACCAAGCCTCGTCCCTCCTCGCATCCTCTCCTCTTGGCGGCGCAAGAAGTGACGGGCGAAACGCATCCTGGGCTTTTCGCCTGCCGAAGAAGTGACACGCGAGGGCTCAACGCTGGACGGCGAGGATTCTCGCGCCAGGCACGTCCACTGCGTAGGTCGCGCCCATGTCGAGGACGATCTCCCGCTCGTGTTCAGCGCAGTTGCTCGGACTGAAGGAAAAGCGAACGAACACGATGCCGCCTGGGCCTGGGGCGGTGGAGACGTTGAAGGCTTCACGCCTGTAGAGACATTGCTCCAGAGGTGTGGCGCCGCGATGCGGCCTGGCTCCCAAGGGGCGGAAGTCCTCCATCGCCAGGGCGATGGCCGCGGCGAGGGTGCCCGACAGTTCGTGAAGCCCCTGCTCTGGCAGGTCGCGAGGAAACTCCACACGTGCCGCTTCCTCCGGTGGCGCATGAACCGGGCGTGGCGCAGGGCGAAAGAGGGCACATCCAGGCAGGAGCGTCAGGAGCAGGAACGTGCGCTTCATGCAGTCACCTCGCCAACGTCACTCACCGCCGACGTCCGTGATACGCCCATACCGCTTGTCCTCGTTCTTGATAAGGCCGATCAGCACCCACCGCTTTCCGCGCCTCACGTACGCCTCACCAGGACGAGACTCGTTGACGTAGGGAACCAGCTTCATGATGGTGCAGTCCGTGTCGAACTGGACGCGAATCAGGAACCGCTGGAGGTCCGCCTGTCGGTCCTCGGGCGACATCTCAGAGGGGGCCCACGGATGGCTGTGGTAGTCCGCGATGGGCACCCCTCGCCCGCGCTCATCCACGACATATCGAGGCGGAATGCACCGCTTGCGGTTGCTGGGCCCGACCAGGACGGTAGACCCCAGAGGAGAGCCATAGGTCGCGTAGTAGGTTCCATCCCCCAGGGAATAGAGCGCCCCACAGTATTCCTGGCCGTACTCGCCATCACGGGCCCGTGGCAATCGCATGATGGCGGGGCACAACTGGTCGATGACCTCGTCCAGGTCGCTTGACGGCCGGATTTCGGACCATGGGCCCCTGGCCCATACCGAATTGCCGCGAAACCCGAACCACGCGTCGTGACCTGTCCTGGTGTACCAGTCACCGCTGCCACAGGCAGTCGCCAACCCCAGCAGAATCCCAAGTCGAGACCGCATCCGTTCTCCCTACAGCTTCAGATGCAACATGGACTGAGCTGCGGTGAACGCGCTCGGCGACGGAGGGCGGCGCCACGCGCCCTCCAGACCGGCCGTGGGGACTCAGGCGCGGGGCCTCTGGAACGGCTCCATCTGGGCCGCCAGTGCCCGCTGGAACGCCGGCCGGGCCTCACAGCGTTCCTTGTATGCCTTCAGCGTGGGAAATCCGTCGAGCATGTCCGTGTGCCGAAGGATGCGCAGCACCGTCACCATCATCAGGTCTCCCGCCGTGAAGCGGTCCTCCAGGTACTCGCGCGCCCCCAGCCGCGCCGAGAGCTCCCCCAACCGCTCCTTGAGCGCCTCCACCACCCCGGGCCTGCGCAGCTTCGCCCACTCCTCGTTGGAGAAGAACAGGTCCACCTCCGCGAGCGGCTGAATCAGGATTTCAACGGAGTTGAGCGCCGCGAAGAGCCACGTCACCGCACGCGCCTTGCCCACCGCGTCCGACGGCAGGAGCGCGTCACTCTGATGCGCGATGTGGAGGACGATGGCCCCCGACTCGAAGAGGACGAGGCCGTCCTCCTCGAACACCGGAACCTGACCGAACGGCTGAAGCCCGCGATAGTCCGCCGAGGCCTGGTCCGCGCTGTCGATGAGCTTCACCTGATACGGCAATCCAGCCTCTTCGAGCGCCCACCTCACCCGGAGGTCCCGCACCAGCCCTTGAGCGAACGGCGGAACCCACTTGAATGCGCTGACAGTCCTCATGCTCCGGTGTCTCCTCGTCTCGATGTGCGTCCATCAATCACGCTCCACCGACACCGTCAACACAGCCAGGCACCCACTCCTCGCCCCCCTCGCATGTCACGTCTGGTGTGGCTGACGCACTGCACAGACCGGCGACGGACTCCAGAGACAGGCGACGACCCGGTCGGCTCCGCCCCTTCGTTCGACAGATATGACACACATCGACGGGTTCGATTGTGGGACGGCCAAGCGCGGACACGGTTCGCCGCGCCCTTGAAAAGAACGGCATCACTCCCGTCCCTGCTCACGCCGCGGACGCGCGCGCTCCACCGTCACGCAGAGCGCAGTCGTGTCATCAACCGGGTTGAGCCCGTGTTCGAGTCATGGTCTAGGCCTCGGCACCATGCGCTCGGAGAAGCTCCTTCCCATCATCGGCCTGTTGCTCGTCGCTCCCATCCGCACCGTGGAGGCCCGCCCCACCGAGGCGGAAGCCCAGTTCTGGTACACCGTGTCGGCCCAGGGCGGCATCGGAGAGCACTTCCTCTACTATCTGGAAGCGCAGCCGCGCTTCAGCAAGGACGACGGCCGCGTCATCCTCCGCTCGGCGGGGGGCGTGCGGCTGTTCCAAGACATGTCCCTGTGGCTGGGACAGGCCTGGATTCCACTCTGGGTCTGGGACGGAGACCCGGCCCTGCGACAGGGAGAGAGCCGCCTCTTCCAGCAGTACCTCTACACGCCGAAGCTGGGCTCGGTACGCGGCACCCTCCGGGCGCGCCTGGAGCAGCGCTTCCTGGCCGGGACGACAGAGGTCTCCTGGCGCGCGCGCGTCATGCTCCGGGGCGCTCAGCCAGTGGCGGCCGAGGGGCGGCTGTCCCTGATTGCCTGGGACGAGGTCTTCTTCCACCTCAACTCGGTGGAGGGCGGCCCCAGCGCGGGCTTCGACATGAACCGCGTGTTCGTGGGCGTGGGCTGGAAGTATGCAGACCACTCCTCCGTGGAGGTCGGCTACCTCAACGTCTTCACCCGGCGGCCCTCGGCGCAGAGCAATCAGCTCATCCACACGCTCGCCGTCTCCATGCCCTTCAACTACATGTAGCTGTGCGCTCAGGGCGCATCCCCAGGGGCCTTCCAAGGCCCCGCCTGGGGTGGACTGGCCCCATGGGGCGGGTGCCCGATAACCAGTCATCGCTGTGTGGTTTCGAAACGCTTCGAAACAATCCAGAAATCACCTGGAGCCACGCGGACTTAAACCCCATGGCGTCAACACTTTTTACACACCACCCCCGGATACATGGAGCACGGATACTCCACGTTATACATCGATTGCGGGTTTCTTACCCTACAAGACTCATTGGCCCATCAATTGCTCAAGGGCCCGGGAGCGCGGCAGCCGCTGCTGGTGGACACCAGGCGGATGACGCGTCCCCCCGTAGTCTGAATGGACGAGGAATCTCCGATGCCCGTGTTCCAGAAGATGTTCAAGGGAGCTGCTGTCCTCGCGATGACCGGTAGCGCGCTGCTGACTGGCTGCGGCACCGACGTGCAGGTTGATGAGTCGCAGGTCGAGCAGGAAATCATCTCCAACCTGGTCGAGGCCGGCTTCCCGGCGAACGACATCATGGTGGCGGACGGCAACGTGTACGTGGGCCGCGACGCCCACGTGACGCTCGAGGCGTCCCGCGAGATGCTGCAGCAGCCCGAGCAGGGCCCGGAGCAGTACCGCACGACCAACCTGGTCAGCTCCAGCATCACCCGCATCTGCATCGTCCCGACGGCCGCGTTCAACGGCTACGCCCGCCTGAGCCAGGGCCTGGATGCGGCCATCGCGAACTACAACGCGCTGGGTCTGAGCTTCACGATGGCGCGTGGCAGCACCGGCACGTGCAGCGCGACCATCAGCGCGCGGACCACGTCCGGCACGGGCGGCTCCGCGGGCTTCCCCTCGGGCGGCCGTCCCTACGGCACCATCAACATCGGCACCGGCCTCAACACCTACAGCGTGGGCGTGAACGAGCACGTCATCACCCACGAGCTGGGCCACACGGTCGGCTTCCGTCACTCTGACTACTACAACCGCGCCATCAGCTGCGGCGGCGCCGCCTCCAACGAGGGCACCGCGGGCGTGGGCGCCATCCACATCTCCGGTACGCCGACCACGGCCTCCACCGGTGGCTCGCTCATGAACTCCTGCTTCCGCTCGACGGAGACGGGTAACTTCACGGCCTCCGACCGCACGGCGCTGACCACCCTGTACTAGTCAGCCCTGGAGCGCCCCCACGGCGTCATTGCTGACTCCGTGGGAGTCGACCCCCGAGCCTCCGGTCCGCGACTCACGTCCGGGCCGGGGGTTCGTGTCGTTTCAAGGCTCAGGTCGAGGCCGGCCTGCGCGCCCAGGCGCCCAGCAGCATCAGCGAAACGAAGAGGCCTCCCGCCGCGCGAGCCTCGTCGAGCACCCGCTGGTCCAGC
>Ga0126314_10000158_pt1 | contig 35909 bp, 33 predicted proteins | sample Plot105B_FD_92535 | JGI IMG/M metagenome (GOLD analysis project Ga0126314, IMG submission 92535) | Serpentine soil microbial communities from UC McLaughlin Reserve, CA, USA - Plot105B | ecosystem: Environmental > Terrestrial > Soil > Grasslands | place: USA: UC McLaughlin Reserve, Lake County... | reverse complement strand
GATCTTAAGAAGAAGCAAAAAACCAGTTTTCACCATCGTAAATAAAGTAGACAATACACAACTTCAAAACGAAGCATCGGTATTCTACGGCTTTGGCCTTGGCGAGATCTACCCGATCTCATCCATGACAGGTTCAGGAACGGGAGATCTGCTCGACGACGTCATCACACATTTTGAAGACATTCCTGAAGAAGAAAACGCACTGCCGAAGATCACGATCGTAGGCCGTCCAAATGTAGGGAAATCGTCACTGATCAACGCGCTTATCGGGAAAGACAGGAACATCGTTACCCCGATTGCCGGTACCACCCGCGATTCCATCCATATCCATTACAACCAATTTGGTCACGAATTTATGTTTATCGATACCGCAGGTCTGCGTAAAAAGACCAAGGTAAAGGAGAACATCGAATTTTACTCTGTAATGCGTACTATAAAGGCGCTGGAAGAAGCAGACGTAGTGATCCTGATGGTAGACGCCATGGAAGGTCTCGAATCACAGGACGTGAATATTTTCCACCTGGCAGAAAAGAACAAAAAAGGAATCGTTATCCTGGTCAACAAATGGGACCTTGTAGAAAAGAACAGCAAAACCATCAATGTATTTGAAGAACAGATTCGTCAGAAACTGCAGCCATTTACAGATATCCCGATCGTATTTACCTCGGTAGTCAATAAGCAAAGAATCTTCCAGGCCATAGAAAAAGCGCTTGAAGTATTCCAGAACAGAGGTAAGAAAATCCCGACATCAAAACTTAACGATGTCATGCTGCCGATTATAGAAAAATATCCGCCGCCAGCGTTAAAAGGCAAATACATCAAGGTAAAATACATTACGCAGATCAATGGAACATCACCAATGTTTGCATTTTTCTGTAACCTGCCCCAATACATTAAGGAACCTTACAAACGCTTTATTGAAAACAAGCTAAGAGAGAATTTCGACTTCAGCGGCGTACCGATCCAGATCTACTTCCGTCAGAAATAACATAGAAATCCTTGCCGGAGAAGAAAGCCCGGAAACAAAGGAAACAAAAAATAAATGATATTATTGCAGGCTCGTAAGGGCCTGCTTCACAACAGGATCACTTAGGTTGAGGGCCTTATAATAGCCCGATTCACCTAAGTGATACTTGCATAGAAGCACCTTCAGATCATTTAAAATGATCTGTTTAGACGAGGCAAGCTGCCGGGGTTCAGCCACAACATTCTCGTTCTGGGCATACCTGATGAAATCTTTAAAATCCGCATCACTGATAGAGAACCCGGCCAGGTTCTGCTCAATATACGAGGCCGTATACCTATTGGCCAGTACATCATATACAAAATCAGGCAGCACCCGCTTTTCAGCAAGCAAAGCATAAAACTTATTATAACCGGTGGTGTCCATTTTCACATAAATATCCGGCTGTATCCCGCCACCAAGAAAAGCCCTGCTCCGCAAACTATCTTTGCCCGCAGCCTTTTTAGCAGAAGTAATCTCACCATTGCTGTAACGGCTCTCAATTTCATTCTGATAAGCCTTGTAGCCATCCTTATAAGACTTCTGAATACTTCTACCCGAAGGCGTGTAATATCGCGCAATCGTCAGGTTCAATGCAGACCCATCTCCAAAAGGAAATTGCTCCTGCACCAGCCCCTTACCAAACGAGCGCCTGCCAATAATGATCCCCCTGTTCAGATCCTGCACCGCACCCGCAAGAATCTCACTGGCCGAAGCCGAATTCTCATTGATCAGCACAGCTAGCTTACCATCCTCAAACTCACCCCCGCCCGTAGCAATATAGTCCGTCCTTGGCTCATGCTTGCCTTCCGTATAAACAATCAAAGCATTCTCCTGCAAGATCTGGTTAGCCAGTCCGGTAGCAGCAGTAAGGTAACCGCCGCCGTTATCACGAAGGTCGAGCACCAATTTCTTCATTCCCTTTCCCTTCAGCGTTTTCACCGATTCCACAAAATCCTTATCCGTTTCCGCACCAAACTTACTGATCCTCACATAACCAATATCAGTCTCCAGCATATAGGCCGCATCCACACTGCTCACCTTCATCCGGTCGCGTTTCACGGTCAGCACTACAGCCTCCTTATTTCCGGGGTGCATAATTGTCAGCATTACCGGCGTACCTTTCTTACCCTTAATCTTACCGATCATCTGGTCGCGGGGCAATGCCTTGCCGCTCACAAAAATCGTATCGATCTTCAATATCTTATCACCCTGTCTTATTCCCGACATAAATGCAGGTCCATCTTTGATTACGTCCGTAACCAGCAAAGTGTCCTTCAAAATGTAATATTCTATGCCGATCCCTTCGAAATTACCACCAAGATTGTCATCAAACTCGCTGGCTTTCGCAGGCGGAAGATAAATGCTGTGGGGGTCCAGCTTATGGAGCAAACTATCAATCGGCAAATGATTCAGACTATCGGCATTAACCTCATCTACATAATTTCTGTTGATGATGTGGATGATCTCATCGACCTTCTCCGCATTGTTATCTGCAGTAAGCGTAACTTTCTGGAACTGATATCCCTGATCCTTTAAAAATTTATAACCCATAAACATACCACCTATCAGAGTGAACGAATAAGTAAGCGCAATCAGGACATTATAACGGGTATTCTTTTTCATGAATTAAAGGCACTGTAAAGCTACATAATTACAACCTCATTTAATTAATTAACCCCTGTCAATTTTATTTGTTTTCAGTATTTTACGTGTCTTTAACACACTTTCAGTCAATTTTTTACACAAAACACTCAGAATTCCACCTCTTTCTCTCCAAAACGTAGTTTAAGCATGCAATGTGCCAGCACCACCAAATTGTATAGGCCAAACTATAATCACGAATTCGTTCGTTTATTATTTCTGCTTTAAGAAGAAAATAACGAATTTTAACAACTCATTATGGGGCTTACGCGCTACAAAATGGATAAATTTGCGAGCAAAGAATATTAAAAGAGGAAAATTACGACAATGATAAGAGTAACCGAGCAAGAATCTAAGTATATCGATATCGACCAAATGTCTGTACTGGAGATTCTGAAAGGCATAAACGAAGAAGACCAGACTGTTCCCAAAGCAGTAGAAAAGGTAATTCCCAATATAGAGAAACTGGCCACAGCCGTAGCAGAACGAATGCTCAACGGAGGCCGGCTATTTTATATCGGTGCAGGCACCAGCGGTCGTCTTGGCGTAGTTGATGCTTCCGAATGCCCTCCTACCTTCGGCGTTCCCTTCGATTGGGTAGTCGGTATCATTGCCGGCGGCGATACCGCCATAAGAAGAGCAGTAGAAAATGCAGAAGACGACGACCAGCAAGCCTGGGTGGATCTTCAGGGATATAATATAGACGAAAAAGACTGTCTTATCGGGCTTGCCGCATCAGGAACAACCCCCTACGTTGTCGGCGGTCTAAACACCGCACGCAAACACGGCATCCTAACCGGATGCATCGTATGCAACGAAGGCGGCCCCATTGCCAAAGAAAGTGACTTTCCGGTAGAAGTAGTGGTTGGCCCCGAATTCCTTACCGGATCAACCCGTATGAAATCGGGCACAGCACAAAAGCTGGTACTCAATATGCTCAGCACAACCGTAATGATTAAACTTGGCCGTGTAAAAGGCAATAAAATGGTCGATATGCAGTTAACCAATCATAAACTGGTAGACCGCGGTACACAAATGGTAATGGACGAGCTGAACATAGACCACGACCATGCAGCCGACCTGCTGATCCGCTACGGAAGCGTACGCAAGGCCGTAGAAGCCAGCAATAAATAAAGACGACTTATTATGCATGAAATAGAACCTTTTTATCTCTGGAGGGATGATTATATAGCGGCGGAAGATGAAAGGTCTCCCTTTTACAACACAGAATATTCTGAGTTTTACTTCGACAAGCAGCTGTACAACTTCCTGATCCACCCACAGTGGGACGAATTCGGATCGCCGACCATGTACCTCAAAGTCCTCTATGCCGATTACGACAGGGGCTACGCCATTATAGAGTTCATAGGCGAATGGAACGACACCATTGGCAACGACATCATGGTCCTGAAAAGGGAGATCCTCGAGCTCATGATGGATGAAGGCATTAATAAATTTATTCTGATCGGCGAAAACGTATTGAACTACCATTCATCAGACGACGATGCGTATTACGAAGAATGGTTTCAGGAAGTGGAAGAAGGCTGGATCTGCGGCGTCAATTTCCAGGAACATGTGGTCAGCGAATTCAGAAACAGCAATGTAGACTACTACATCAATTTCGGCGGACAGCTGGACGATTTGGCATGGCGCACGCTCAAACCGCTTCAGTTTTTCAAAAAAATTGAAGAAATACTGACAAAAAGACTCGGGGCATAGCTTTTGCTAAACTGAAAGTATTAGTATCTTTAAATAAAATTAAAAAACAATGGATAACAACAATAATTTCAACTGGGCAGACAAATCTGTATTTGTAGAACAAGGAACCAGAATGGTTGCCAAAAAATTCTTCGCAAATGTATTCTTGTGGATGTTTGTAGCTTTAAGCTTATCTACCCTTGCTGCATTGTTTATTTCATCATCACCAGCGGCAGTTGATCAGCTTAGGGATTTCGAAACCGGCAGAAGAACCGTACTGGGCTATATCGCTATGTTCGCACCGCTTGCATTGGTTTTGTTAATGGGTGCAGGCTTTAGTCGTTTATCTTACCCCGCGCTATTAGGCGTTTTCGTCCTGTTCTCAATTCTATTGGGCGTAAGCTTAAGCTTTATTCTGTTAGTCTATACAGCCGGTTCAATCGTGGCCGCATTTGCCGCCGCAGCCGGTATATTTGGTATCATGGCCTTTTTAGGATATACCACAGAAGTAGACCTTACCAAATTTGGCCCTATCCTTATGGTAGGTGTAGCAGGTTTGTTTATCGCCAGCCTTGTAAACATGTTCATTGGCAGCAGTACCTTTGGCTACGTAATGAGCTTTTTCGGAGTAGCTATCTTTACTGCATTAACCGCATATGATGTACAAAAGCTGAAACAGATTGGTGCAGGGATCGAAGCAGACGGAAGTCAGATCCAAGCTGCTGATGCAAAGAAACTTGCTATCATGGGTGCTTTATCACTTTATCTGGATTTCATTAACATCTTCCTGTTCTTATTAAGAATCTTTGGTGGAAGAAAATAATCGTCAACGAAAACATATTAAAAGTCCTGTTGCAAATTGCAGCAGGACTTTTTTTTTTGAATCATCTGGCTGCTAACCAGGATTACTGAATATAGAACTCTTCAGATAGTACCAGCTTTTTCCATTCCTTGTCCTTACCCAATCACACACAGCCAATCTTCGATAAGTAAACAGATAGACCAGCCCTTCATACCTGTGGTAGATCTCGGTATAGGCATACTGATCTCCCTCTTTCAGCAAAGCTGCGAGTTCCCCATCAGTATATGCGGTGTATGCATCCATTGTTTGTATATCCCTTTTACCCTACGACCAATATAATTAAATAAAACCGGATTCGTATATAACTCCTACTCACCTGGTACTCTAATACCTGCCACCAGTTCCGGTTCTTCTGCGCCCCTTCTGCGCAAGACCTGCGGTAAACAGGTACCTTTTTGCGAAGAAGGTACGCAGATTGTACGTTTCTGCCGCAGCTTTGCCCAATGGTAGGTGAGTCGCAGTAGAGTCCCAGACCTATAGCAGCTCATTTCTTATTCTATGGTAAGATTTAAGAATTTGCGCCTCCGTAAATTTGTACTGTCATTAAAAGATTAAGTCATGGAAACACAAATTTTAGGAATACACCACATCACTGCGATAGCAGGAAATGCAAAAAGAAACTACGATTTTTATACAAGAATTTTAGGATTAAGGCTGGTTAAGAAAACAGTCAATTTTGACGATCCGAATACCTATCACTTCTATTATGGCGATGAGCAGGGAAATCCCGGAACGATATTGACATTCTTTCCATGGGAAGGTATTGCCCAGGGCAGAAGAGGATCAAGACAAGTTACAGAAATAGGGTACAGCGTACCTTCAGGTAGCCTTGCTTTCTGGCAGGACCGTTTGGAGAAAAACAATGTGATTTACAATAAACCGGCAGAGAAATTCGGCCAGAAGTATCTGACCTTTTTAGATCCCGACGGGTTGAAATTTGAATTGACTGAAGTGGAAGCGGATACCAGGAAACAATGGATCACTTCAGAGATCAGCGAAGAAACTGCGGTTTATGGTTTTCATCACATCACCATTACGACCAATAAAAAAGAGTTTACAGAAAAAGTGCTTACAGAGTTATTGGGTTATAAATTGGCTGCTACAGAGGTTAACCGCTTCAGGTATGTGACCGACACGGTAGAATACGCAGCAATTGTAGACCTGGTTGAGGCTCCGGGAGAAGCTGTTGGGCATGTAGCCGGTGGCTCGGTGCACCACGTAGCCTTCAGGGTGAAAGATGAAGCAACCTTAATGGCTTATAGAGACAGGGCAGTTGCAATGGGGCTGCACATTACCGAGAAGATAGACAGAAACTATTTTTACTCGTTATATTTCAGGGAACCGGGTGGCGTATTGTTTGAAATTGCTACCGATAATCCTGGCTTTACTGTGGATGAGCCGCTTGAAGAATTGGGCACCAACCTGAAATTGCCGCAACAATATGAATCGAACAGGGCTGCGATAGAGAACGTTTTACCTAAATTGAGCTAATATGTACACGCATCAGAAACAAATTACAACTGCCGGGGTTCCGGTGGCTGAAGCAAAAAGAGCGGTGATATTTTTGCATGGCAGGGGTTCTACTGCAGAAGATATTCTATCGCTCAATAACCATCTGAAATTGGAGGATGCGGCGCTGTTTGCGCCGCAGGCCACCAACAACAGCTGGTACCCTTACAGTTTCCTTTCTCCTGTTGCAGAAAATCAGCCTGCGCTGGATTCTGCCCTGGGGCTGATCAAAGAACTGGTAAATGAGGTAATCGCAGATGGCATACCGGCCAACCAGATCTATTTTGCCGGATTTTCGCAGGGGGCATGTCTTGCGCTCGAATATGTAACCAGGAATGCGCAGCAGTATGGTGGTGTGGTTGCCTTTACCGGCGGCTTAATTGGTAAGGAGATCAATATGAACAATTACAAAGGCGATTTTAAACAGACTCCTGTACTGATCACAACCGGTGATCCCGACCCGCATGTTCCCGTTAGGCGGGTTGAAATGAGCGAGGGGATCATTAAAAAAATGAATGCCAGCGTTACTGTCAAAATCTTTAACGGCCGTGCACATACAATCGGTGCTAAAGAGATTGAGCTGGCAAGGGAGCTGGTGTTTAAAAATTCATGATGAGACTGTGGTCTTTGAGACTTAGCTTAGTCAGCAAGTAATGCATAAAAAAAGCGGCAGGTATAAAACCCGCCGCTTAACTAACTACTAACTAACTAACCAAATCTTCCCTTCTATATATTATTTCGCTGTCAGCAGGGCGGTTTTCATGGCCAGCTCCGTGCCTTGGCTATTCGTATTAATGCTTCTGAAATTTTCTGATTTTACATTTGCGATGTTACTTGCCAGCAAAGTATGATCGTGGGTGATTCCGCTGATGTTCAATACTGCATCGTCATTCACTACGGTATACATGCTGCCTGCTACTGCGTTGATTTTTGCTTTTGCGCTCTGGCTTAAAAACAACTGAAGGTATTTAACATTAAAACTGTTGCTCATTACCACTACCGCATTGCCCGCGGCCTCTATCCTTTGTAAATCCTTCACTGAAACTTTAATGGTTACCTGTCCGCTTTCCATAGAGTTGATGTACAGCGTCTGTCCTTTGCTCATCACCGAAGTTTTCTCTGCATCGAAGCCTTCTGCTACAAACACGCCTTCTGTATCGCTTTGTGTCAATTCTATTTTAACGTTTCCGGATACCCAGATTTTGTTGAAGCTATTTTTTACGCTGGCTACCTTTACAGTGTTTGCGGCTAAAGTTGTCATTGCAGTTGAAGTTAAAACTACTGCTGCTAATAGCGTGGCGAATAATGTTTTTGTAAGAGTTTTCATATTTTTAATGTTTTTATGTTTAAGTGTTTTTCTTAATTGTTTGTAGTTAAGACGACCACTGCACAAAAACGTTTCAGGCATTGTACGGGCATTATACCAGTTTCAGACAACACACGACCAACGCCTGAAATTATTCGACGAACGGGTGTAAGAAAAATTACCTATTCATTCCTTAAAGCATCGACAGGATTCGCCTTTGCTACTTTTACCGACTGGATACTTACCGTTAGCAGGGCAATGACCAGGGAAAGGATGCCGGCCAGCGCAAAGGGCAATACTGAAATGGGTACCCTGAAATCAAATGATGACAACCACTTGCTGACAATTACATAGCCCAGCGGAAAGGCAATCAGGTTAGCGATGATCACCAGCCTCATGAAATCTCGATTGAGCAGCGTCAGTACGCTATAGGTACTTGCACCGAGCACCTTACGGATGCTGATCTCTTTTTTACGCTGTTCAGCCATGTACAAGGCCAGGCCCAACAGCCCTAAACAGGAAATAAATATAGCGAAGCCGCCAAACCAGTTAGACAAAGTACCCAGCAGCTGTTCTTCTGAAAACTTTTTCTTAAACGTTTCATCCATGAATGTCCGGTCGACCGGATAATCAGGATTGATGCCCTTAACGATCTCGTCTATCCTTGCCAGTGATGAACCAATATTCCGGGTTTCGTTTAACCTGACGAGAATGACCTGTGCATTAAACTTACTGATCGGATGGAAAAGCATCGGCGCAATTTTTTTATAGGCTGATGCAGAAACAAAATCTTTCATTACACCGATTATCGTAACAGGATTATCCCAGAAATTAATGATTGTGCCGACCGGATTTTTAAGGCCCATCGCCTTAACCGCAGCTTCATTGACTATTATACTGTTTGAATCGGCATATTTCGCAGAAAACTCACGCCCGTCGAGCATTCTGATTCCCATAGTTCCGGTAAAATCATATCCTGCCGAGCGATAGTTAAACAGAATACTTTCGTTAGGGTCTTTGCCCGTCCAGCTTACGGCAGAGGTAGTCCTGCTGTTCAGATTGACATCGGCATTAAAAAAGGTTACATGGGTTGCAGCCCCGGATTCCAGCAGCTGTACTTTGAGCAGGTCCAGTTTTTTCTGACTATCCAGGTTTCCCTGCACTTCTATCTGAATCAGGTTGTTTTTGTTATAACCCACTGGTTTATCTTTGATGTAGTTCAGCTGCTGATAAATTACGGTGGTACAGATCATCAGACAGGCCGCAAATACAAACTGGAAAACGACCAACACCCGGCGGACAGAAAACGATGAGCCTGTTTTCATATTAAAGCCCTTCAATACTTTTACAGATTCAAATGAAGAGAGATAAAATGCCGGATAGCTGCCGGCCAGCAGACCGGTGAAAAACACCAGGACAAGCAGGGTAAGCCAAAATTGCCAGTTCTGGTATGCTATTGTAAGTTTAATATCCAGTAAATTATTGAAATAAGGGAGGCTCATCTCTACCAAAACGAAAGCGAGTGCCGTGCTCAATAAAGAAAGCAACACGCTTTCGAACAGGAACTGAACAATCAATGACTTTCTGCTTGAACCGATCGCCTTGCGGACACCAACTTCTTTAGCTCTCTTCCCAGACTTGGCGGTTGTCAGGTTCATGAAGTTGATGCAGGCAATTAACAGGATGCAAAATGCAAGAATGAGAAAGATCCTTAACTGGTCGATCTTGCCGCCTACAGATTTTCCGTTTTCAAACTCACTGTAGAGATGCCATTTGGCGAGCGGGTGCAGAAATGCCTCTGAATTGGAGGTTTTATCATTGCGCAGATAAATTCCTTTGATCGCTGCGTTTACCTGACCAAAAAAGCTTTCGTCTTTTAATTGCACCAGGGTTAAATAGGAATTATCTCCCCAGTTCGGGTTTTTTAAATCGGGCGTTCCTTTTTCTGCCAATGCCCAGGGCACTAAGTAATCGAAGGTAATACTGCTGTTGACGGGCACATCTTCAATTACGGCTTCAACTTTTAGAAGTTCCTCGTTGTCGAATTTTACGACCTTATTGATAGGATCTTCATTTCCGAACAGGTTTGCCGCCAGGGTTTTGGTCAGTATTACCGTGTTTGGCTCGCGCAGTACTGTATTTGGGTTACCCTTTATGAATTTATAATCGAGGATTTTAAGAAAAGAAGGGTCTGCGGCGATGGCTTCCTTTTTAAACTTCTTTTCTCCGTAGCTGATCAGCTGCGCACCCCAGTTGGACGAATGGGAGGTGTAGGCCACACCTGGTATCTTCACCTGAATTTCGGCAGCCATAGCATTGGGTGTTACTGTTACACTAAATGTTTTCCCGCTGGCCTTAATGTTATTATATACTACACTGGTCTTTTCATAGTTGGTAAATTGCCTGTCGTAGTTCCATTCGTTGTTTACGTACAGCAACAAAACGATACAGCTGGCTAAGCCTATTGCCAGGCCGCCAACGTTGATGAAGGTAAAGCCTTTGTTTTTCCAAAGGTTCCTGACTGCGACTTTAAAGTTTAATTTGAACATCTGCTTTCATTAAAAGGTGATATGCGCCAATATTCAAGGCATGTGCCAAAGCGTATTTTATCTTTTAACGACTTAATAATAGGCATTTTGGTGATCATACTTCAATAAATCGCACGTTATCGGACAGTTTTACGTGCGAAATCGAACAGTACTGGATCGATGTTCTTGCCTAAACAGGATCAGGCAGAAACGTGCTTTTATTGATTTTCCTTTGCTGTGTATACTGATAAACAGAACCTGCTATAAACAGAACGAGTATAACCACTAAAGTTTTACCGATCAGCGGATCAGTTGGGCCTGTTGCTAAAGGCGCGCTGAGCGGAACACGGGTAAGAGTTTCATTTACGGTAGGAATCATGGAGAGAAAAAAGCTGAACGAAAGGAAAAAGTTCTCGAAATAGCGGGCTCTAGTATTTCCCATCCTTTTTTTGTGCAGAAAAAATGCAACAACAACCAGGACAAGTACGAGTAAAGACAATACATGCCCGGGATTAAATCCGCCATGCTTGCTTAGCCCCAGGGCGGTTAATGAAGTAATGACAGTTCCATAAAAGTAAGTAAGTCCGCCTTTGCCTGATAGATTTATTCTTCCATACTTTCCATATGATGCTAAAGCTGCGATGATGGCAATGATACCGATTACGGTATGAAAAATGCCTAAATTTGATAATCCCATTTCAATTTGTTTTTTTTCAAATGTCTGTAAAGATTAAATACACTTTTTTCACTTAAGTTAAAATTTCAGGGAATTTAATTGACTAAATTTGAATGGTCCGGGGGCTGCGATCATAAGCAGCGAGATATATAAATATTCTACAATAAGATCATGACTGAAAAAAACGAGATCATAGCAAATCATCTGCGAAATTTCGCCCCCTTAACTGACAAAGATATTGCTGAGGGCCAGGCGTTATGGAAACCACGCAAGATCAAAAAAGGTGATTTTTTTAATATGCAGAACATGGTCTGCAACGATCTTGGATTGGTCATAAAGGGAATCTTCCGCATCTATTACCGTGACCCGAAAACAGATACAGATAAGAACCTTTTCTTTTTTTCTGAGAACCAGTTTGTTGTTTCTTTCCGGAGCTTTGTTTCACGGAATGCATGCTGGTACTTCATAGAAGCTATGGAGGATGCTGAAATTCTTTTCATTTCCTACCAGGACCTCAACGGTCTTTACGAAAGGAATACCAACTGGATGAGATTCGGCAGATTGCTGGCGGAACTGTTTTTCGGTTATGCGCAGACACGCGCAGAAGAGTTTATGTTTTTCTCACATGAAGAGCGTTACCTGAGGTTGCTTGAAGAACATCCGAATATCGTTGAGCGGATTCCTGCCTATCATATCTCTTCGTTTTTAGGTATAACCAATCCTTCGCTGAGCAGGATCAGGAAACGTGTAAAATCTTAATGTAATGAACGAACCAGACAGAAAAACAATAGAGACATCTTATTCTCTTAAGTACTGTAAACGAAATTTAATTCCTAAGTCCCTTTTCAAATAGCACATTTCTGCAATATAGTTGGCTTTAATCCTGTATTTTTTGGAATTGATTTTTCTTTGTTGCATTTTTGCAGTGCTTATAGAGAAAGACGGAGGGATTAGACCCTGCGAAGTCTTAGCAACCTGTGCTTACAAGGTGCTACATTCTACCGGAACCGGTTGCTGGTCCCGAAAGATAAGTTAACTGGTAGCATTAGCTATAACATTTAGCTGGACTCCGCAACTTTCCCTTAAGCTTTGTATATAATAGGTTCGGCACTTGTTTTGGCTCAGGCCACTATCAAAAATAGCTTATTACGTACTCACATAGTGTAAACCGTTAAATGAACATTAGAGAAGAACTAGAAAAACGCATCTTAATTATCGACGGTGCCATGGGTACCATGATCCAGCGATATGTCCTGACTGAGGAAGATTTCAGGGGAGCGCGTTTTAAGGATCACCCTTGTGATGTGAAAGGTAATAATGACCTGCTCAACATCACACGGCCTGACATCATAAAGGCCATCCATACCGAATACTTAAAGGCTGGTACGGATATTATTGAAACCAATACCTTCAGTACCCAGCGCATTTCACTGGCCGATTACCAGATGGAAGAGCTAGACTATGAAATGAGTTTTGAAGGTGCTAAGATCGCCAAAGAGGCCGTCAATGAGTTTATGGCTGCCAATCCGGACAGGAAATGCTTTGTGGCAGGTGCCGTTGGGCCAACCAACCGTACGCTTTCTATATCTCCTGACGTAAACGACCCCGGATACAGGGCGCTGACTTTTGATGAGCTTGTAGATGCTTATTATGAGCAGGTACGCGGCCTGGTAGATGGCGGCTCTGATCTTTTGCTGATCGAGACCATTTTTGACACACTGAATGCTAAGGCCGCGATTTTCTCTATTAAAAAATATGAAGAAGTTATAGGTCGTAAAATTGAGATCATGATCTCGGGTACCATCACGGATGCTTCGGGAAGAACGCTGAGCGGACAGACTGCTGAGGCTTTTCTGAACTCGGTGATCCATGCCAAACCATTGAGCATCGGTTTTAACTGTGCGCTGGGTGCTAAAGACATGCGCCCCCATATTGAGGAGCTTTCTGCCAAGGCGGGCTGCTATGTTTCGGCCTACCCTAACGCAGGCTTGCCGAATGAGTTTGGCGCATACGATGAGATGCCGCATGAAACGGCACACCTGGTGGAGGATTTCATTCAGCATGGCTTTGTTAATATTGTAGGTGGTTGTTGCGGGACTACCCCCGAGCACATTGGCTGTATCGCCGAAAAAGCTAAGGGTGTTGCGCCAAGAAAGATTCCTCAAATTGACAACAACATGCGCCTGAGTGGGCTTGAACCGGTAACGATTACCCCTGAAAGCATTTTTGTGAACGTGGGTGAGCGGACCAACATTACCGGATCGCCTAAATTTTCTAAACTGATCCTGAGCGGCGATTTTGAAGCTGCACTTACCGTAGCCCGCCAGCAGGTTGAAGGTGGTGCGCAGGTGATCGATGTAAACATGGATGAGGGGATGATCGATTCGGAGGCTTCGATGACCAAATTCCTGAACCTGATTGCTTCTGAACCGGACATTTCTAAACTGCCGATCATGGTAGATTCGTCTAAGTGGACGGTTATTGAGGCCGGTTTGAAATGCCTGCAGGGAAAGGGTATCGTAAACTCGATTTCTTTGAAGGAGGGTGAAGATAAATTCAGGGAAAGTGCCCGCAAGATTATGAACTACGGTGCTGCCGTGGTGGTAATGGCTTTTGATGAGCAGGGACAGGCCGACAATTATGAGAGAAGAGTAGAGATCTGTACGAGGTCTTATAATATCCTGGTCAATGAACTGGGCTTTCCGCCGCAGGACATCATTTTCGACCCGAACATCCTGACGGTTGCTACGGGTCTGGAAGAACACAATAATTATGCGGTAGATTTTATCAATGCTACACGCTGGATTAAGGAAAACCTGCCCCATGCCAAGGTAAGCGGTGGTGTTTCTAACATTTCATTTTCCTTCAGGGGAAACAATACGGTTCGTGAAGCGATGCACTCTGCATTTTTATACCATGCGATTAAGGCAGGTATGGACATGGGTATCGTAAATGCGGGTATGCTCGAGGTGTACCAGGAAATTCCGCCCGAGCTGCTGGTTCTGGTAGAGGATGTTTTGCTGAACCGCAGGGATGACGCTACCGAAAGACTGGTAGAGTTTGCGGACACGATCAAGTCTAAGGGTAAGGAAATTGTACGCAATGAGGAATGGCGCAATGAGTCGGTAGAGTCTCGTTTGTCTCATGCCCTGGTGAAGGGTATCCTTGAATATCTGGATGCCGATGTGGAAGAGGCCAGACAGAAATATGCCAGACCTATCCAGGTGATAGAGGGCCCGCTGATGGACGGAATGAACATTGTCGGCGACTTGTTTGGTGCCGGAAAGATGTTTTTGCCACAGGTGGTAAAATCTGCCCGTGTAATGAAAAAGGCGGTGGCTTATCTGCTGCCTTTCATTGAACAGGAAAAGCTTGATAATCCGGATCAGGATCAGAATTCTTCTGCCGGACGGATCCTGATGGCGACCGTGAAGGGTGATGTCCATGACATCGGCAAGAACATCGTTGGTGTTGTGCTGGCTTGTAATAACTTTGAAATTGTAGATATGGGTGTGATGGTGCCCGCGCAGGACATCATCAAAAAAGCAAAGGAGATCAATGCAGATATTATTGGCCTTAGCGGGCTGATCACTCCTTCATTGGATGAGATGGTTCACTTTGCCAAAGAAATGGAGCGTGAGGGCTTTACCATTCCGCTGATGATCGGCGGAGCTACGACTTCCAGGATCCACGCGGCGGTTAAGGTGGCGCCAAACTATTCGGGGCCGGCCATACACGTGCTGGACGCTTCCAGAAGTGTAACGGTAGCGAGTACGCTGATGAACAAGGATACCCGTGATGAATATATTGCCGGAATCAGGGCAGAATACGATAAGGCGCGTGAGGCGCATTTGAACAAGCGCTCTGATAAAAGGTTTAAATCTCTGGAAGAAGCGCGTGAGTCTTCATTTGAAATAGATACCTCGCTTGTAGCCCCTCCCCCTACTTTTACAGGGACGAGGGTGTTTGAAAACTATCCTTTGGAAGAACTGGTGCCTTATATCGATTGGACGCCTTTTTTCCAGACCTGGGAACTGCGTGGCAGTTATCCGCGTATTCTTGAGGATAAGGTGGTTGGAGATGAGGCAAAGAAACTATTTGCGGATGCAAAGGCATTACTGAAAAGGATCGTAGACGAGAAATTGCTTACGGCTAAAGCTGTGATCGGTTTCTGGCCGGCAAATGCAGTTGGTGATGATATTGTATTGGATGTGAAGGATGGTGATGCGCATAGCGAGGTGGTAATCCACACCCTGCGCCAGCAGGCTGAGAAGACTGCCGATCAACCCTATTACGCGCTTTCTGATTTTATCGCACAAAAGGAAACGGGAATACAAGATTATTTTGGCGGATTTGCACTGACCACAGGCATCGGCTGCGATGAACTGGTCGCGGAATTTGAAGCCAATTATGACGACTACAACAGCATCATGGCCAAGGCACTGGCCGACAGGCTGGCTGAGGCCTTCGCAGAGAAGATGCACGAACTGGTGCGTAAGGATTACTGGGGTTATGCTGAAAATGAGGCGCTGAGCAATGAAGACCTGATCAAGGAAGAATATGTGGGTATTCGTCCTGCTCCGGGTTATCCGGCCTGTCCGGAACATACGGAAAAGGGCACTTTATTTGAACTGCTGGACGCCGAGGCAAAAATAGGTTTGCGCCTGACCGAGAGTTATGCGATGCATCCTACCGCAGCGGTAAGCGGTTTCTATTTCGCGCATCCGCAATCGAGGTATTTTGGTTTGGGTAAAATCACCAAAGACCAGATTGACGATTACGCGGTTAGAAAAAACATGCCTGTAGAGGAGGTTGAAAGATGGCTAAGCCCTAATCTTGCTTATTAATAAATATTTGATACCCTGGCAGTACAGTAGTTGATGTACCTGCCTTAATATAGACCGACAAACGGACATGAAAATTGTAGACCATATAAAAAACGCGAAGGGTAAAACCTTGTTCTCTTTTGAATTGTTGCCTCCTGTAAAGGGCAAAAGCATAGAAGAAATATATAAAGCGATAGATCCTTTAATGGAGTTTAACCCTCCTTTTATCGATGTAACGTATCATAGGGAAGATTATATTTATAAGCAGCATGGCAATGGCTTGCTGGAAAAGGTTTCTTATCGCAAAAGGCCTGGCACTGTTGCCATATGCGCAGCCATCATGAACAGGTATAAGGTAGATGCTGTACCACATCTGATTTGCGGGGGCTTTACTAAAGAGGAAACCGAAAATGCCCTGATCGACCTGCAGTTTTTAGGTATTGACAATGTGCTGGTGCTTAGGGGTGATGCCCGCCATGCGGATTCTTCTTTTATCCCAACTCCCGGTGGTCATGCATTCGCTACAGATCTGTTGCAACAGGTAACGGATATGAACGCCGGAAAATATCTGCACGAAGATCACGCTGCATTTAAAACAGATTTCTGTATTGGGGTGGCCGGTTATCCGGAAAAACATTTTGAAGCGCCAAACCTGAAGACGGACTTTAAGTACCTGAAGCAAAAAGTGGATATGGGTGCCGAGTTTATCGTAACGCAGATGTTTTTTGACAACAGCAAATATGTGAATTTTGTGCAGCAATGCCGTGAGAACGGAATCAATGTGCCAATTATACCAGGTTTAAAACCAATTACTTCATCTAAACAACTGATCAGTTTGCCTAAGGTATTTCATATAGACCTGCCTGAAGATCTAACAGAAGCTGTACAGGCCTGCAAGGATGAAAAACAGGTAAAAGAGGTCGGTATTGAATGGATGATCCAGCAATGCAGGGAATTGATGACGGTTGGTGCGCCCGTATTGCATTTCTATACGATGAGTAACCCTGAGCCTACAAAGAGGATCGCTAAGGCAATATTTTAAGGTTTTAGTGATTTCTGCATTGTGAATTTTGGAATACTCTTTGTACCTTTCATTTCTCACAAAATTCTATTGCCATGAAAAGACTCACCATACTTGCTTTTATTGTAACGGTTGCTTTTGGCGCGTGTACAACTATTAAACCGGGCACCATAGGTAATGGTGGTCTGTCTGGGCTGAGCGGAACCTGGGAACTGAATTATATTTCAGGCCCGAGAATCGCATTCAACGGCTTATATCCGGCAAAAAAACCGACAATTAAGTTTGATCTGGCAGAGAAGCGCTTTAGCGGAAATACCAGTTGTAATTCTTTTTCGGGCGCATTGGTGGCCGACGACTCGACCATCAATTTTACGGGCCCGATGATGATGACCAAAATGGCCTGCCCGGGTGAGGGTGAAGCAACTTTTACCGAGATGCTGAAGAAGGTAAGTCATTACGACATTACAAGCGATACCACCCTCAATTTCATGATGGGCGATATCGCAATTATGCGTTTTAGCAAAAAGTAATTAATAGCTTTTTAAATAGCTTTTGAATGATTCAAAGCTGGTATCCATCGTTTCGGCTTTCTTTTCTTTACTGAACAGGCTGTTTACCTGACCGGGTATTTCTATCTGCGTTTTAATGGCCTCGGGAAATATATCGGGAAACTTGCAGGCATGTGCCGTAGACAGGAAAACGCCTGTGTAATCTCCTTCATTCTCGGTCTTGTATTTTTCCAGAGCCAGCCAGGCGATAGCGGTATGCGGACAGGCGATATAGTTGTGGTTGTTATAAATCGTGTTTATAGCTTCCAGTGTCTGTTCGTCGGTAAAGCTGCAGCTTTTTACAAGTGCTTTGACCGTTTCACGATCGTTATCGAACATGTCCATGATCCTGACCCAGTTGCTTGGTGCACCCACATCCATTGCATTGGCATAGGTTTGCACTGATAGCCTGGTTTCATATATTCCGCTTTCGAGGAAACGTGGCACCGTATCGTTTACATTGGTAGCGGCAATAAACTGTTTTACAGGAAGACCCATCTTATAGGCCAATAGCCCTGCTGCAATATTGCCGAAGTTTCCGCTGGGTACTGAAAACACCACTTCGGTTTTGCCCTGGCGCCTGAGTTGTGCATAAGCGTTAAAGTAATAAAAGGTCTGCGGAATCAGCCGGGAGATATTGATCGAGTTTGCTGAAGTCAGGCGGAGCCTGCTGTTCAGTTCATCATCGGCAAATGCCTGCTTTACCAGGGCCTGGCAGTCGTCGAATGTTCCGTCTACTTCTATGGCGTTTATATTTTGTCCATTGGTGCAGAGCTGCAGTTCCTGGATATCGCTTACTTTTCCCTTAGGATAAAGAATGGTTACCCTGGTATGTGGTACACCTAAGAAACCAAGTGCTACCGCTCCCCCGGTATCTCCTGAAGTAGCTACCAGTACGTCGAGGGTCTTTTCATTTTCCCTTAGGAAATATGCCATCACGCGGCTCATGAACCGTGCGCCGAAATCCTTGAAAGCTAAAGACGGGCCGTGAAAGAGCTCAAGCACGTAGGTTTCTTCACTGATCTCTACTACCGGCGCCTCAAAATTGATCGCGTCGTCGATAATGCGCTGCAGGTCTTCCAGGGGAATGGCGTCTTTCAGCAAAACTGATGCGACCTTATAGGCGATTTGCGATAAGCTGAACTTGTCTATATTGTCGATAAATTCCTGATCTAGTTCCGGAATGTAGGAAGGCATATAGAGGCCTTTGTCTGCAGGCATGCTGTTGAATACCGCAGTGGCAAAGTCTACATTCAGATCGTGGTTGTTGGTGCTGTATAATTTCATTGTGTGCTTAGTCTAAAATGATCGGCCCTTTTTTGTTGACTTCAGAAATAAAGGACAGGCTATTGATGGCAAGGCCTTTTAAGTGCTCCTGGAGTTTTCGGGTAATATTGGCTGCTGTAACTGCATCTCTGGTGAGTGCGAACACGGAAGGGCCTGAACCCGAAATACCAAAGCCGAGTGCGCCGTTTTCGAGCGCGAGTGATTTCATTACGGCAAAGTCAGGAATCAGAATAGATCTGGTGGGTTCGACCAGGATATCGGTCATACTTCTGCCGATGAGGTCGTAATCGTTCATGAAGAGTCCGCTTACAAGTCCCGCGACGTTGCCCCATTGGGTAACGGCGTCTTTCAGCAGAACCTTAGAGCGGATCATCTGCCTTGCGTCTTTGGTTGGTACATCTACTTCAGGGTATACGATTGCAGCGTGGAGATCCTGAGGAAAGGGCAAACTGATGATGTCTAAAGGCTCGTAGCTTCTGATGAGCACAAACCCGCCCATGAGTGCAGGGGCTACATTATCGGCATGGCCGTAACCGCAGGCAAGCTCCTCTCCTTTCATGGCAAATGGTACAAGTTCCCTGTTGCTGAGTTGATTATTGAAAAGGGTGTTGATGGCAAACAGCCCAGCTACAGTACTTGCAGAGCTGGAACCAAGTCCGCTGCCAATAGGCATTTTCTTGTGCAGTTCTATCTCAACACCTGTATCTGGCTTGCCGATATGGTTTAAATAATGTTGTACACTTGCGCTAACGGTATTCTTTTCAGGGTTCAGGGGCAGTTTGCCATCATCGCCTGTGATTTTGGAGATGGTGATTCCCTTACCGCCAGTGAAGCGCATGATCACTTCATCTCCGGGCTCGTTTACTGCGAAGCCCAGCACATCATAACCGCATACTACATTGGCCACTGTGGCCGGAGCGAAAACTTTAACAGAATCTTTCATTATCTTTTACCTACGTTTATGATATCAGCAAATACACCTGCAGCAGTTACTTCAGCACCGGCTCCGGGACCCTTTACAACCAGAGGGCGGTCTTTGTAGCGGTTGGTCGTAAAGGAGATGATATTGTCGCTTCCCGACAGGGTAAAGAAGGGATGGTTTTCATCGACCATCTGCAGGTTGATGGATACTTTGCCGTCTTCCATTTTACCGATGTACCTAAGGACTTTATTGTCTTTCGCTGCTGTGTTTTTTAATCCTTCAAAATAATCGGCGTTGTTTTCCAGTTCTTTGTAGAAATCGGCAACGCTCTCTGCAGCCATACAAGATGCCGGCAGCATATTTTGAAGTTCTATTTCTTTTTCTTCGAGCGGATAACCTGCATCCCGTGCCAGGATAAGCATTTTGCGCATGAAGTCCTTTCCGTTCAGATCATCACGCGGATCGGGTTCGGTATATCCCTTATCCTGTGCTTCTTTTACCACTTCATGAAAAAGGGTTCCTTCTTTATAATTGTTGAAGATGTAAGATATGGTGCCTGAAAGAATCGCCTCAATTCGTTTGATCTTATCGCCGCTGAGCATCAAATCCCGAAGGGTGCGGATGATCGGCAGCCCTGCGCCCACGTTGGTTTCATAAAAGAAATCTACACCGTATGTTCTTCCGGCTTGTTTGAATGCCGCGTATTGTTCATAATCGGCAGAGTTGCCTATTTTATTGCAGGTCACCACAGAGATACTGGATTGCAGGATGTCCAGGTAATATTCGATTGGATTGTGACTGGCGGTATTGTCTACAAATACGCAGTTGGGCAGGTTCATAGACTTCATTTTCTTGATAAAGTCTGAGAGGCTGGCTTTTGTTTCCTGGCTATCCAGTTCCTGCTCCCAGTTGTTCAGGTCAATACCGTCCGGGTTCAACAGCATTTTCCGCGTGTTACTGATCCCCATTACCTTTACCTGGAGATCGTTGTTATCGGCCAGGAAAGGCATTTGGTCCTGCAACTGACTGAAAAGCGTTTTCCCTATATTTCCGGTTCCCAGGCAAAAGATGTGCAGAGTCTTTTTAAGGTCTGAATAAAATGCGTCGTGCACTGCGTTTACCGCTTTGGAAAGATCCGTTTTGGAGATGATGACCGAAATGTTGTATTCGGAAGAGCCCTGGGCGATGGCCCTTACATTTACTCCGTTTCGCCCGAGCGCGCTGAACAGCTTACCGGCCATACCTGGCGTCCGCTTCATGTTCTCACCAACGATGGCCAATACTGAGAGGCCGTTTTCTACTTCCGGGTATTCCAGTTTCCTGGCCTGCAGTTCCAGTTCAAATTCTTTATTGATCAGCGACAATGCTTTTAATGAATCGGATGGTTTAACCGCAAAGGTAATGCTGTGTTCTGATGACGATTGTGTGATCAGGACAACGTTGACCTGTTCACGGGAAAGCATAGAGAACAATCTTCCGCTAAATCCTGCCTTGCCTACCATGCCGCTGCCTGAAAGGTTGAGCACACTGATTTCATCTATGGAAGAAATTCCTTTAATGGGTAAGGTAGAGGGGCTGGTGCCATGTTTAATATAGGTGCCGGCGAAGTCCAGATGGAAGGTATTTTTGATGACGATGGGGATCTTTTTCAGAAAGGCGGGGATCATCGTTGGCGGATAGATCACCTTGGCACCGAAATAGGAAAGTTCCATGGCTTCGGTATAACTGAGCTCTGGCAGGGAAAATGCCTTTTTTACAATCCGGGGATCTGCAGTGAGCATGCCATCTACATCTGTCCAGATCTGAATTTCCTCTGCATTTAATGCCGAGCCCCAAATTGCTGCTGTGTAATCGCTGCCGCCACGGCCAAGTGTGGTTATTCTTCCTTCGTCATTGCTGGAAATGAATCCGGTAACGAAGAGCAGCTGGCTCTTATTGGCTTCATAGAAATCCTGAATGAGCATCTCGGTAAGGTTGGTATTTACTTTTGCCTGCCCGAAGTTGTTGTCTGTCTTGATCAGTTGAGATCCTTCTACATATAAAGCATCGGGAAACTGCTGTCTGGCGATATGGCTTACCATTACTGTTGAGCAGCGTTCGCCATAGCTGAGTATGAGGTCTTTGGTCTGCGGGCTTAGTTCGCGCAGGTTGTATACCGATTGGAGTATGTCTTCGAGCTCATTGAAATAGATTTTTAGTTTAGTGAGCACCGGATTTTGCGCACTGGCCGGAAGCAGTGTGCGGATGACATGGAAATGCTGCTCTTCTACCTGCTTCAGCTGCGCACTATAATCCTGAAGAATTCTTGCGTTTTCTGCCATCTCCAGCAGTATATTGGTAACACCGCCCATCGCCGATAGCACAACAACAGGATTTTGCTCTTCTCTTTCAGATTTGAGTATGGTAATCAATGTACTGATGCTCTCTACAGAACCTACAGACGTACCCCCAAATTTTAAAATCTTCATAATAATTGGTTAAAAAAAAAGCACCTTCCTGGTTAGAGGAAGGTGCTTTTTTATGGTTTTTATTTTTTCAGTTACCCCATTAGCTTACCTTCCCCGGTTTAGACCGGTGGTTGTGGTAATGGTTGTAATTGTTGAGTTTATATACATTGTATTTTTTACACTAACTGTGCTGAGGCTCAAAGTAAAGCTATATTTTTCTAAATAGCAAATCATTGTTAAAATATTTAATTGGATTAGTAATTCTTACCTTTACGGCAGTATATGCAAGGATTAGTTATAAAATCGACGGGTAGCTGGTACCAGGTGCGCACTAAGGATGGCGCGGATCACTATTGCCGCATTAAGGGTAAGTTCAGAATCCAGGGGATTCAGACCACCAATCCCATTGCAGTTGGTGACCGTGTTGGATTTGAGCTAGAGCCTAATTCTGATAAGGGTGTGATTGACACGCTGGAGGACAGAAAAAATTACATCATCCGGAAGTCTATAAATCTGTCCAAGCAGGCACAGATCATCGCCGCAAATATGGACCAGGCTTTTCTTGTTGTAACCCTTGCCTCGCCCCGCACTTCATTGGGCTTTATAGATCGCTTTTTAGCTACAGCAGAGGCTTATAGCATCCCTGCAATGCTGATCTTTAACAAACTGGATCTTTTTAGTGAGGAGGGCATCCAGATTCTTGATGAGTATAAAAGCATTTATGAAAATATTGGTTATCCCTGCTATTCGGTCTCTGCGCTTGAGGGAACAAATATTCCGGTGATAGAAGATTTGCTGAAGGATAAGGTAACTTTGTTTTCAGGTCACTCGGGTGTTGGAAAATCCAGTTTGATTAATGCCCTGCTGCCTGGCAGGGAAATTAAGACCGGTGAAATTTCTGAATCGAGCGATAAAGGGCAGCATACGACTACTTTTGCAGAGATGCATCTGCTTCCTTTCGGGGGTTATCTAATAGACACACCAGGGATTCGTGAATTGGGTATATTCGACATCAGACCGGAAGAGCTTGGACACTATTTTAGAGAAATGCGCGACCTGATGAACCAATGCAGGTTTAACAATTGCAGGCATGTAAATGAGCCCGGCTGTGCGGTGATTGAAGCGGTACAGGAAGGGGAAATAGAGTTGAGCAGGTACGAGAGTTATCTGAGCATTTATCATGGCAATGATACAAGGGCATGAGGGCAGTTATACAAAGAGTAACTCAGGCCAGTTGTGCGGTAGATAACCACATAACCGGAGCAATCGAACAGGGCTTTTTAGTTTTGTTGGGCATAGAAGATGAAGATACAAACGAAGATCTGATATGGCTTGCCCAAAAGATTGCGGGAATGCGGGTTTTTAGTGATGAGAATGGGATGATGAACAAGGCCCTCGATGATATTGGTGGCAATATATTATTGATCAGTCAGTTTACCTTATTTGCTTCTACCAAAAAAGGGAACAGGCCAGGCTTTACCCGGGCCGCCAGGCCTGATAGGGCGGTTCCACTGTATGAAAGTATGATTTCGCAATTGTCGTTGTTAACAGGCAGGGAAACACAGACCGGAATTTTTGGTGCTGATATGAAGGTTAGCCTGGTAAATGATGGCCCGGTGACGATTATCCTGGACACGAAAAATAAGGAATAGCTTAAAGATAGGGCTGCATTTTTTTTAACTGATGTGTGTGTCTTTTGGTGTGGACATTGATAAACGCAAGCCATTCTAACCGGGTTAACGGACCATCTCCGGGAAGCTCGAAATCGGTGCAGGTAAGAGAAATATCATTTGATCCGGCAAAATCAATCAGTTCCTTTGTTCGCAATTCCAGTGACTTCAGCAATTCTGTCTTTTCTATTGTTCCTTCATGTGGTATGATAAAATCCGGAGATTTCATCTTGATGTCAAAGTTGAGAAACAGTTTTTCAATTTCTGCTCTTTTCGCATCTATGGGCCTGCTGGTTTGGACTACATTCCCCTTGAGTGTTTCTATGGCGTCATAAGACATAAAGAGATGGTCTGCGACTTGGCCTGGGGTCCAGCTGCCTTCGAACGGCACTTTGTTCCATTGTTGCTGATCGAGTGCGGAAAGTATTCCGGTCAGTTCATTGAACGATTGCTGCAAGGATTTTACTATTTCTGTGTTCATAATCAGTTTTTTATTTAGATGTGCTTTTATTGGCAGATGTAAAATTAGAAAGTCTTCGAGGAATTGGTCTTGTGTGGTTGCGACAATTTAAGGGGGTGATAATGACACCTGGCAGCTAGCAATTACCTATTGGAAGGTGTATATTTGAAGGTATAAAAATGGCCTGTAATATGACGATAAAGGAAGCGCAACAGCTAGTGGATCAGTGGATAGGAACCACTGGCGTGAGGTATTTTAATGAATTGACCAATACGGCGATACTGATGGAGGAGGTCGGTGAGGTCGCCAGAATTATGGCGAGAAAGTATGGCGAGCAGTCTTTCAAAAAAAGTGATGAAGAGGTAAATCTTGGCGATGAAATGGCTGATGTATTGTTTGTATTGATTTGCCTGGCCAATCAGACCGGCATTGACCTGACTGACGCATTGGAGAAAAATATGGTTAAAAAAAACATTCGCGATTCGGAAAGACATAAGAACAATAAAAAACTGCGGTAAAACAGTTGCAATAAAAAAGCGGGGCCAAATGTTTTGGCCCCGCTTTTTTATTGCTGCTTAGCGCTTAATCTGTGGCCAGAGCTGCTTTGATCTTTGAAGCTGCTCCGGCAAGTTCTTCAGGCGTCGGCTGCAGCTTTTCTTTGCTGAAATTCATATCGCTCACGTTGTTCATCGGTATGAGGTGAATATGTGTATGCGGCACCTCAAGGCCAATAACGGCGATACCGATTTTCTTGCATGGGAATGCTTCTTTAAGCCCGCGGGCAACGATTCTGGCAAATAATGTTAACCCGAAATAGCTTTCCTCATCCATATCGAAGATATAGTCTATTTCTTTTTTAGGGATAACCAGTACATGGCCCATTACAAGGGGGTTTACATCCAGGAAAGCCAGGTATTCCGTAGTTTCTGCTACTACATGGGCAGGGATTTCGCCGTCTACAATTTTTGAAAAAACACTTGCCATATCGTCTGTTTTTATCTGCTGATCTCTAATATTTCAAATTCTATTTTGCCGGCCGGGACCTGGATCTCGGTTTTATCTCCTACCGACTTACCCAGTAAGCCCTGTGCGATAGGTGACTTTACGGAAATTTTTCCTGTTTTAAGGTCTGCCTCAGATTCGGCTACCAGCTGATAGGACATGGTAGAGCCATTTTTAACATTCTTGATCTTAACAATCGAAAGTGCAAGCACTTTGGTGAGGTCAAGTTTGGATTCGTCAATTAACCTGGCGGTAGAAAGTGTAGTTTCCAGCTTCGCAATCTTTGCTTCATGAAGACCCTGAGCTTCCTTTGCTGCATCGTATTCCGCATTCTCCGAAAGGTCTCCTTTGTCTCTGGCTTCGGCAATTGCTTTTGATATTTGATGTCTGCCTGTAGTCTTTAAATACTGTAGTTCTTCTTTCAGTTTCTCTAAACCATCGTGGGTATAATATGTTACCTCTGTCATAGCTCGTTTATTTTGTTAGTTACTCTAAAAAACAAACAAGACTACATCGGATTTAACCTACATAGTCTTGCTTCATTGGAAACGAAGATAATCGGGTAATACCACAAAAGCAAATAATTGTAACGAAAATGATGAAGTATTGAGAAAAAACAGGGTTTAATTTAGCTTTGCATCGGTAACTGACTCATTATGCAACGCAACACATTCAGGCTTTGTGCCTTTTTCCTTTTTTTGTCCGCAGCGCTGAACGCGCAGGAGCTCTATATGCCCCGAAATATCAGGATTGCTTATGAAAAAGGCACCAGATCTTTTGATGGCAAACCCGGAAAGAATTATTGGCAAAATCATGGAAATTATGACATTTCTGTTGAAGTTGAGCCCCGAAACAAAATAGTGAGCGGAAGAGAAACAATTGTTTATCGCAATAACAGCAGGGATACACTTAAATCGGTAGCAATAAGGTTTGTGAACAACATACATAAGCCGGAAGCTCCGCGGGCAGGTGAGGTAAGTACCGACTTTCTGACCTCGGGCCTGAAAATATCTTCCTTTAAAGTTGATGGCATAGCGATAGCCGTAAACAGTGAGGGATGGGGAACTGTGGCTGATGTAAAGTTAGGCAACGCAATTCTTCCGGGTAAGAGTTCTTCATTTGAGATTGTCTGGACTTATCCGCTTTCGAAGCAAAGTGGCCGGGAGGGCCAGATTGACAGTACTACTTTTTTTGCTGCGTATGCTTATCCCAGAATTTCTGTTTACGATGATTATAACGGTTGGGACCGGGTTCCACACACCGACAGAACGGAGTTCTATAATGATTTCAATGACTATAAACTTGCTGTTAAGGTTCCTAAAAACTACGTGGTATGGGCCACCGGTGACTTGCTGAATCCTGATGAGGTATTGGACCCTAAGATTGCAGCGCGGTATAAAAAGTCGCTGAGTTCGGATGCGGTGATACCTGTTGCTACATCCGATGAAGTGAAAAGGAACATTGTAACGAGGCAGGCTGCCTGGAACACCTGGAAATTTGAAGCCAGCAATATTAGTGACGTTACATTTTCTCTGAGCAGCAGTTATGTTTGGGATGCTGCGAGTGTAATCGTGGACAAAAAAACAGGAAGAAGAAGCAGTGTGCAGGCGGCTTACGCTGAGACTGCCAGAGACTTTGCCCAGGCTGTAAGCTGGGGTCAGCAGGCACTTTCCTGGTTCTCGAACAACTGGCCGGGTGTACCTTATCCTTTTTCAAAAATGACAGCTTTTCAGGGCTTTGCTGACATGGAGTATCCGATGATGATTAACGATTCGAGCACACCGGACCCGGAGTTTTCACAGTTTGTACTGAATCATGAGGTTGCACATACTTACTTTCCTTTCTATATGGGCACCAATGAAACGCTTTATGCTTTTATGGATGAAGGATGGGCAACTACACTGGAATATCTGATCGGCATTGACCAGTTAGGGAAGGAAAAGGCTTCAGAAAATTATAAGGAATTTCGTGTTAAAAGATGGATACTGGATGCTTCGGCGGAACAGGACCAGCCGATTATTTCGATGTCTACGCAAGTATCTGGTAAAGGCTATGGTAATAATGCCTACGGAAAGCCTTCTCTAGCTTATCTGGCATTAAAGGATATGCTGGGCGATGAGCTTTTTGCTAAGGCCCTTAAGGTATATATGGATCGCTGGAATGGCAAACATCCGATTCCATGGGATTTCTTTTATTCGATGAATGCTGGCAGCGGCCAGAATTTGAACTGGTATTGGAACAATTGGTTTTTCAGCAATAATTATATCGATCTGGGGATTGAAAAGGTAACTGTAAAAGGCAAGGAGCATTCAATCCTTGTAAAGAATACAGGAGGTTTTGCCGTTCCTTTTGATGTAAGAGTTTTATATCAGGATGGGAAAACTGCCGTTTTTCATCAGAGCCCTTTGGTCTGGAAGAATAATGAAAGGCGGCTCACTATTGACCTGAAGCTTGAGGGGCCTGCCCGGTCGATTACTCTGGAAGGTGGCATCTTTATGGACGCCAACCCGGCAGACAATGTCTGGAAATAAAAACTCCCAAATATCAATTGTTAAAGTGTGCTCAACTTTTCGGCGAGCACCTCTGATATTTTGCGATAGGAATCGAACGTCCAGCCTCCAACGTGAGGCGTAAGTAAGACCTTGTCAGATTGGATGAGTTCCTGGTACCAGTCTTGCTGCCCCAGGACCGGGAATTTTTCAGCCTGCAAAACATCCAGCCCTGCCCCTAGTATTTTGCCGGTCTTGATGGCTTTTAGTATAGATTTGACATCTGCGATTTCACCGCGCGCTGTGTTGATGAAAAAAATAGGCTTGCGGAAGTGAAAGAAATATTCGTCGTTCAGCATCAGACGGGTTTCTGAAGTTAAGGGTATGTGAAGGCTGACAACATCGCTGTGTTTTACAATTTCTTCCATACTAACCTCATTGGCGTAGTCATCGGAAAATCCTGTCTTATACTTATCATAGGCGATGGTGTGAACATCAAATCCGGAAAGACGTTTTGCAAAACTGCGCCCCATATGGCCATACCCAATGATGCCCACGGTTTTGCCTTTTAGTTCATATCCTCTGTTGCCTTCACGATCCCATACTCCGTTTCTGATTTCATGGTCACCTTTGCGAAAGTTGTTCGTGAGTGAAAGCAGCATTCCTAAAGCATGTTCTCCAACAGCATCTCTATTACCTTCAGGCGCATTTAATAGTTTTATATCTTTTTCCTTCGCATATCGCTCATCAATATTATCAAGCCCTGCTCCTGCTCTTGCTACAAACTTAAGCTTTGGTGCGGCGTTGATGAGTTCCTTATCAATAAGAAATTTTGTCCGAACAGCTATGCCTTCATATTGTGCTATGATGTTTAAGGTTTCAGCCCTTGTGATCAGAGGTTCGTCGTGAACCTCATAACCCATTGCTGCTGCGCTTTCCTTGAATACAGGATGCAGGTCATCTACAATTAAGATTTTTCCTTTGGTCATTGTTGTGGTAGGGAGAGTTGGGTAAGGTGTTGTGTTAACGCGATGAAATCGGACACGGTTAGTTGTTCAGCACGTTTATCGAAAAATAGATGGTTATCCATTTTATCTTTTGGCACTACTCCTGAGAGTGCGTTCCTCAGCGTCTTTCTGCGCTGATTGAATCCTGCTTTTACGGTACGCCAGAAAAGCTTTTCGTCACACGGAAGTGCTTCCACATTATTTCTGCTGAGCCTGATGACACCTGAATTGACCTTGGGTGGAGGATTGAATGTCCCTGGCTTTACGGTAAACAGGTATTCAATGTCGTAATAGGCCTGGATAAGTACACTTAATATACCATAGTCTTTTGTGCCAGCTTTTGATGCGCAGCGCTCGGCAACTTCCTTTTGAAACATACCTACCATTTCAACAACATTAGCCCTGTTTTCCAATATTTTAAAGAGAATCTGGGAGGATATGTTGTAGGGGAAATTTCCTATGATGGCATATTTCTGCGGAAAGATTTCTGAGAGGTTAAGTGCAAGAAAATCGCCGTGAATAAGTTTGTTGCCCAGCTGAGGGTATTTATTTTTTAAAAAATGGTAAGATTCGACATCGATGTCTATTAGAAAGGTTTCCAGGTCTTGCCGTTCCAGCAAAATATCTGAAAGGATGCCCATGCCGGGCCCGACCTCAAGCACCTGTTTATATTTATCGGTATGAACAAGTCCGTTTACGATCTTTGCCGCAATGTTCTTATCCGTTAAAAAATGTTGCCCGAGGTGCTTTTTTGCCTTTACCAAACTCATATCCAGATCTGTTATCTGCTGCAAAATAAGTAAAGTTTTACCACTATCGGACTAACATTCAGGTGAAATTCTGTAATTTGCGCTAAATTTCTAATTGGACATGAGCAATAAAATTAAAATCGGGATAAGTATCGGTGATATAAACGGCATTGGACTGGAGGTGATTCTTAAGACTTTATCGGAAAGCCAAATCCTTGATTATTGTACGCCAATAGTATACGGACACACAAAGGTGGCCTCTTTTCATCGTAAGGCACTTGGCATAAATGATCTGGTTTTTAATGTGATCGCTAATACTGATGCCGCAAATCCAAAAAAGGCAAACCTGATCAATTGCTGGGAAGAGGATGTTAAGATAGATCTTGGGGTTTCTAACGAGACAGGCGGAAAATATGCTTTGCTGTCACTGGAAAAAGCTACTGAAGATTTGGTGAACGGACGTATCGATGCACTGGTGACGGCTCCGATCAATAAACACAATATACAATCTGATACTTTTAAGTTTCCGGGGCACACGGAATATCTTCAGGAAAGAAGCGGTGGGGATGATGTACTGATGTTTATGATCAGCGAAGATCTGCGTGTAGGTGTCGTAACGGGGCACATTCCCGTAGGTGAAATACCACAACGGATTACTAAGGAAAAGATTCTGAAAAAACTGATCATGATGAATGAAAGTCTTAAGAAAGATTTTTGGATAGAAAAACCAAAAATTGCTGTATTGGGACTGAACCCGCACGCAGGCGACAATGGCCTTTTGGGTAATGAGGAAACTGATGTAATCATTCCGGCCATACAGGAGGCCTTTGATAAGGGCATCATCTGTTTTGGTCCTTATCCTGCTGACGGATTCTTTGGAAATGGCACCTATAAGAAATTTGATGCTGTTCTGGCCATGTATCATGACCAGGGGCTGATTCCTTTTAAGACTATCGCTTTTGGTACAGGTGTGAATTATACCGCAGGACTTAAATTTGTCCGCACTTCTCCTGATCATGGCACGGGATATGATATTGCAGGCAAAAACTTAGCCGATCCGTCTTCCTTTATTGAAGCTGTCTTTGCGGCCACTCATATTGTGAAACACAGACGTGAACAGGAAGAGCTGCTAAAGAACCAACTGAGAACGGGCGGTAAAATTGTTGAAACCGCATTTGATCTTAAGGATGATGCAAATTAGGGTTGATTATATTTTTTAAATAACATTTTAGGATTATCAAATTAATCCATACATTTGCGGGCTAAAATTTTGTTACAATTGAAACCTTTAAAACAATTTTCAATCCCCTTCACCGGCTTAAAAATTGGCAAACATCAGTTTGATTTTGAGATTGATAACAGCTTTTTTGACGCATTTGAATACTCTTTGGTAAAAAAAGGGAATTTAAAAGCCGAGGTAGAGTTAGACAAACAGGAAACGATGCTGATCCTGCATTTCCGGATAAAGGGAACGATAGTATTGGATTGCGACAAGTGTTTGTCAGAATTTAATTCTCCTCTTGATATACAGGAAAGGCAAATTGTAAAGTTTGCAGAAGATGAATTGCAAAGTGATGATCTGGAGATCGTCATCTTAAATAAGAAAGAAAGTGAAGTTGATGTTTCGGGTCTTATTTATGAATTCATTACCGTTTCTGTTCCTTACATAAAGGTCTGTGAGGAGAACGGCGATGGGCAGCAGTGCGACCAGGAGATGATAGCGAGACTGGAAAGTTTGGCTACCGGAACCCAGAATGAAGAAGAACAACAAAATGAGGATCCACGATGGGCCGCATTAAAAAAATTAAAATAAAATAATTAAATAAATCAGTAATGGCACATCCAAAACGCAAGATTTCTAAGAGCAGAAGAGATAAAAGAAGAACGCACTATAAAGCAGAAGCCCCTTCTTTAGCTACTTGTCAAACAACAGGTACGATCCACACTCCACACCGCGCTTACAACGTTGATGGTAATTTGTACTACAACGGTAAATTGGTTATTGAAAACACTTCAATAGGTTAATTTTCTGAAAAATAGTTTGTGTTTTAAGTCTTCGAAAGGTTAACTTAGAGATTGAAAACGCGGGTAGTTTTACCCCAAGCACAAACTGATTTTTACTATGAAAATAGGTCTCGATATAATGGGCGGAGACTATGCTCCCAAAGCAAATGTTTTGGGAGCAATAGCTGCCCATCCATTGTTATCACCAGATGAGCAGATTGTGCTTATTGGCGATACGAAGCAGATTAAGCCGCTTATCTCAGCACACGGATTTGATCCAGAACTCTTCGAGTATGTCCATACCGAGGAGGTGATTGGCATGGGCGAGCATCCCACAAAGGCTATTGTTCAAAAGCCAAATTCAAGTATTTCTATAGGCTTCAATTTGCTGAAAAACGGTGAATTGGATTCATTTGCAAGCGCGGGTAATTCTGGCGCTATGCTTGTTGGCGCTGTGTTTAGTGTAAAAACTATACCCGGAATTATCAGACCCTGCCTGTCGACATTCTTACCTAAACTTAGTGGTGGCGTTGGACTAATGCTTGACGTTGGCGCCAATGCAGATTGTAAACCAGATGTATTGCTACAGTTTGGCGTACTTGGAAGTTTGTATGCGGAGAACGTAATGCAGATCAGCGATCCAAAGGTTGCACTTATGAATATTGGGGAAGAAGATGAAAAAGGAAACATGCTGAGTATGGCCACTTTTCCATTAATGAAAGATACAAGGCTATTTAACTTTGTAGGTAATGTAGAGGGAAGGGATTTATTCAATGACAAAGCGGATGTTATCGTCTGTGATGGTTTTACAGGTAATGTGATGCTTAAACTTGCGGAGTCTTTTTATGTGCTTACTCTGAAAAGAGGTTTAAAGGATGAGTTCTTTGACCGCTTTAACTACGAAAACTATGGGGGAAGTCCAGTTTTAGGTGTTAATGCCCCTGTGATTATAGGGCATGGCATTTCCAGCCCGACTGCAGTAAAGAATATGATTTTCCAGTCGAGGGATATGGTTACTACTGGCTTGGTAGGTAAAATACAAGCCGCATTTAATAATTAGGAGATAAAAATGAACAAAATTCACGCTGCGATTACGGCTGTTAATGGTTACGTTCCCGATTACGTAATGACAAATAAGGAGTTGGAATCGATTGTAGATACTACAGATGAATGGATTACAACCAGAACAGGCATAAAGGAGCGAAGAATATTAAAAGGTGAGGGTCTTGGAACCTCAGACATGGCTGTTCATGCCGTGAATGGACTTCTCAAAAAACGTGGCATCGGCGCGGAAGAAATAGAACTGATCATTTTTTGTACAACTACACCTGACTTCCCGTTTCCGGCATCGGCGAATATCTTAGCCGATAAGATCGGTGCGAGGAATGCCTGGGGATATGATCTTCAGGCTGCATGTTCGGGATTTATATTCGGAATTACCACCGGTGCCCAGTTCATAGAATCGGGCAGACACAAAAAAGTGCTGGTTGTGGGTGGTGATAAGATGTCATCCATTATCAATTATAACGATCGCACCACATGTATCATTTTTGGAGACGGCTGTGGTGCAGTGCTCCTGGAGCCTAATGAAGAAGGTCTTGGTGTGATGGACTCAATTCTGAGAAGTGACGGTGCGGGCAAACAGTATCTTCATCAAAAAGCCGGAGGTTCTGCCAGACCGGCTACTCATGAAACTGTCGACAACAATGAGCATTCAGTTTACCAGGAAGGGCAGACCGTTTTCAAATTTGCCGTAACTAATATGGCTGATGTTGCGGCTGAGATCATGGAACGCAACGGCCTGACTTCTGATGATGTTGCGTGGTTGGTTCCGCATCAGGCTAATAAGCGCATTATCGATGCTACAGCCTCACGTATGGGTGTTGGCTCTGATAAAGTAATGATCAATATAGAGCGTTACGGCAATACCACAAACGGTACAATACCATTATGCTTATGGGAATGGGAAAGCCAGCTAAAAAAAGGCGACAACATCATACTGGCGGCCTTTGGAGGCGGTTTTACATGGGGTTCTGTTTACTTAAAGTGGGCTTATTAATATTTTTTATCATAAATAATCATACCTTAGTTAATTCTAAAAACACATTGTTTTCTTAAAATAACACCAAAAAATGGATATCAAACAAATTCAGGAACTAATTAAATTTGTTTCTCGTTCGGGCGTAAATGAAGTGGCTATCGAACAGCAGGACTTCAAGATAACTATTAAAACGAACCAGACTCCAACAGTTGTTCACGCTACTGTTCCAGCTCCTGTTGCAACATCTGCGGTTCCTGCAGCGGCAGCTCCACTACCGGTGTCAGCTACAGAAACTAAACCTGCGGCGGCGGTTGAAGACACTTCGAAATACATCACTATAAAATCTCCTATGATCGGAACGTTCTATCGCTCCGCAGGGCCTGAGAAGGCTTCATTTGTAAATGTGGGCGATGAGGTTTCATCCGGCAAAGTGATCTGCATTATTGAAGCAATGAAATTATTCAATGAGATTGAAAGTGAAGTGTCAGGTAGAATAGTAAAAGTGCTTGTTGAAAACGCATCGCCGGTAGAATACGATCAGCCATTATTTTTAGTAGAACCAATTTAATATTTGCTTAAAGCAAATAACATTATATCAAAATATGTTTAAGAAAATATTAATTGCCAATCGGGGCGAAATCGCTTTGCGTATCATTCGTACCTGTAAAGAAATGGGCATTAAAACTGTTGCGGTCTATTCTACTGCCGACAGGGAAAGCCTGCATGTGCGGTTTGCTGACGAAGCGGTTTGCATTGGCCCTCCGCCAAGCAAAGATTCCTATCTGAGTATCCCTAACATTATTTCTGCAGCGGAACTGACAAACGCTGACGCAATACATCCGGGATATGGGTTTTTGTCTGAAAACGCCAAATTCTCTTCAGTTTGCCGTGATTATGGAATCAAATTTATTGGTGCAACTCCGGAACAGATCAATTCGATGGGCGACAAAGCGTCTGCCAAGGAAACCATGAAGATTGCCGGTGTACCCACTATACCCGGGTCTGAAGGTTTACTGGAAAGCGTAAAAGAAGGCATAAAGCTAGCTAATGGAATAGGATATCCTGTTATTTTAAAGGCAACCGCCGGTGGTGGTGGCCGTGGAATGCGTGTAGTCTGGAAAGATGAAGATTTTGAAAATGCATGGGACAGTGCACGTCAGGAATCGAGCGCCGCATTTGGAAATGATGGATTATACCTGGAAAAATATATAGAGGACCCACGTCACATAGAAATCCAGATTATTGGAGATCAGTATGGTAAAGCCTGTCACCTTTCTGAACGTGACTGTTCGATACAGCGCAGGCATCAGAAATTGGTAGAAGAGGCTCCTTCTCCGTTTATGACTCCTGAACTGAGGGAAAAAATGGGTGAAGCTGCCATCAAAGGTGCGATTGCAGTACAATATGAAGGCGCCGGAACGATTGAATTCCTGGTAGATAAGCACCGTAATTTCTATTTCATGGAAATGAACACGCGTATCCAGGTGGAGCATCCGGTTACTGAGGAAGTTATAAACTACGATCTGATCAAAGAGCAAATCAAAGTAGCTTCAGGTGTACCGATTTCAGGAAAAAACTATATGCCTGATATGCACGCCATTGAATGCCGGATCAATGCGGAAGATCCTTTTAACAATTTCAGGCCATGTCCTGGAAGAATTACTAATTTCCACTCGCCGGGGGGCCATGGTGTGAGGGTAGATACACATGTTTACGCAGGTTATCAGATCCCTTCGAACTATGATTCAATGATCGCTAAACTGATCTGTGTTGCGCAAACGCGTGAGGAAGCAATCAGTACAATGGAACGTGCATTGAGTGAATTCGTTATTGAAGGTATAAAAACGACCATACCGTTTCACTTAAAATTGATGAAAGATCCTAACTTTAGGGCAGGTAACTTTACCACAAAGTTTATGGAGACCTTTGAATTTTCAGAATAGCATCATAATAGAAAACTATTTATAAGATTTAAAACGTAAATACCATTCTGAATTAAATAGAATGGTATTTTTGTTTTGCAAATAACATACATGAGTGATACTAAAAAAAGGGACCTTATTGGTGCTATAAAAGAAAAAGGAAAAACACTAGAGGCTGAAATGTCTTTCTTTGACCATATTGATGTGTTGAGAAAGCACCTGCTCAGGGCTTTGGCTGTAGTTCTCGTGCTTACCGCTGGTGCATTTTACTATACCGACTTCATTTTT
>Ga0126314_10000157_pt1 | contig 35945 bp, 27 predicted proteins | sample Plot105B_FD_92535 | JGI IMG/M metagenome (GOLD analysis project Ga0126314, IMG submission 92535) | Serpentine soil microbial communities from UC McLaughlin Reserve, CA, USA - Plot105B | ecosystem: Environmental > Terrestrial > Soil > Grasslands | place: USA: UC McLaughlin Reserve, Lake County... | reverse complement strand
TCCACCCTGGGCCACCGTCACCCGCGCCTCCTGCGCGCCCTCACCGAGCAGGCGGGCAGGCTGCCCCACGTCTCGCTCGCGGGCATCACCCACGAGCCCGCCGCCGCGCTCGCCTCGGAGTTGGTGGCAATCGCACCGGGTGCGGACCGGCAGGATTTGCCCGCCGGTGAGCGGCTGACGCGCGCCTTCTTCTCCGACAACGGCAGCACCGCGGTGGAGGTGGCCATCAAGATGACCGCCCAGTACTGGGCGCAGAACGGCCAGCCCCGGCGCACGCGCTTCATCACCCTCTCCGGCGCGTTCCACGGGGAGACCATCGGCTCCACCAGCGTGGGCGGCGTGCCCCTGTTCCGCGAGGTGTTCGGACCGCTCCTCTTCGACGTGGTGCACGTGCCGTCTCCGGCGGAGGAGGGCGGCTGGGAGCGCGCCTTCGCCCAGGTCCAGGCCGCGCTGCGCGAGCACCCGGACGAAATCGCCGGCGTCATCGTGGAGCCCATCATCCAGGGCGCCGCCGGCATGCAGATGTACTCGCCGGACTTCCTGCGCGCGGTGCGTGAGGCCACCCGCGCGGTGGACACCTTCCTCATCGCCGACGAGGTCTTCACCGGCCTGGGCCGCACGGGGGCTCGCTTCGCCGTGGACCTGGCGGGCGTGGTGCCGGACCTGCTCTGCCTAGCCAAGGCGCTCTCGGGTGGACTGATGCCCTTCGCCGTGACGCTCGCGTCCGAGCGCATCTTCTCGGGCTTCCTCGGCGCCCCGTCGCGCGCGCTGTATTACGGGCACTCGTACTGCGGCAATCCGCTGGGCGCGGCCGTCGCCCGCGAGGTGCTGGCCGTGTATCGCGACGAGGACGTGCTGGGGCAGGTGGCTCGCAAGGCGCCGAAGGTGAAGGCCGCCTTCGAGCGCATGGCGGCGACGCTCCCCGGGCTCGTGCGTCCGCGCGCCATCGGCATGGTGGGCGCGGTGGACCTGGGCGGCGGAGGGTATCTGGCGAGCAGCGGGTGGCGCGTGTACGAGGCGGCTCGGCGACGCGGGCTCTACCTGCGGCCGCTCGGGGACACCGTATACATCGCGCCCGCGCTCAACATCCCCGACGCCGCGCTCGACGAGCTGCTGGGCGGCGTGGAGGACTCGCTGCGCGAGGTGGCGCGCGGCTGACGGTGTCGTCAGGACGGCCCGGGCGGCGACACGGTGGAGCCCACGCGGGCGAGGCGACGCTCCTGTCGGAACAGGAGCATCTCCCGGAAGAGAATCTGCACCGTGGCCGCGACGGGCACCGCCACCACCGCGCCGACGACGCCCGCCAGCTCCGCGCAGAACAGCACCGCCAGCAGGATGAGCAGCGGGTTGACGTGCACCGTGCGCCGGAACACGAGCGGCGCCAGCACGTTGCCCTCCAACTGCCCGTACAGCACGAAGTACGTCAGCACCCCCAGCGCCATCCACATCCCGCCCGTCGCCCACGTCAGCAGCGTGATGAAGCCTCCGGCCACCACCGGCCCCGCGTAGGGCACCATGCTGGAGAAGCCACTCACGATGCCCAGCGGCAGGAAGTACGGCACCCCCAGCGCCGCCAGCACGGTGGACGTGAGCAGCGCGTTGAAGGTGCAGATGAGCGTGAGCCCCATCAGGTAACCACCGGTGGCCCGGTACACGTTGCGCAGCACACGCACGTAGCGCATCCGGTGCTCCGGCTTCGGCAGGTCCAGCAGCCGCTTCAGCAGGCCGCCTCCAAACACCAGCATGAAGACGACGAGGAAGAAGACGCTGAGCGCCCCGCCCACCAGCCCCACCATGCTGCCGATGGCCTGCACCACCAGCTTGGGCAATGTCCCCGTGGCGAGCTCCGGCGTGGCGTCCTCGAGCTGCCGCGCCCACCCCAGCGTCTGCAGCCGCGCGCTCAGCCCCCGGAAGGGACGTGACTCGCGCACCTCCTGCCAGAGGTGGGGCCACTGCACCACCAGCGCATCCACCTGCGCCGCCGCCGCCGGAATCACCAGCAGCGCCAGCAGCGCCAGCACCGTCAGCGCGGCGAGCAACATCGTCGCGATGGCCAACGCCCGCGGCATCCTCCACTGCTCCAGCCGCGAGACGCCGTGCTCCAACGCCAGCGCCAGCAGCGCCGCGATGCCCGTCAGCGTCAGGGCGACCCGCGTGCGCACCACCAGCACCACGAGCACCAGCACCGCCAGCACCGCGAAGCACACCGTGAACACCGTCTTCGGTGTCACCTGGGAGCCCTGCCTCGTTTCCCCCTGCTCCGCCACCGTACCCCCACGCGACAGACACCTCGCCTCGTGGGGGTATGCAGTGCCTCGCCTGGATGCCAGCCTCTCCCCGCACCGAGGCGCGGGTGGATGTCAGGTCGGCCCCACCCGTGCCCGGGTCTCCCGGCACGGCGTGTTCAAGCGCTGACACTGGCGATTCCGCACATGCCCCTCTTCAATGAGGCACGCCTGACCCGTGAAGCGCGGGGTCAGTTGCGCGAGGGGAAGATGCCTTCCATCGCGATGATGAAGTTGAGGGCCAGGAACGGCGACATGTTGTTGTGCGGCTGGCTGCCACCCGCGACGCCGATGGCCGCCGGGTTCATCGTCCCGTCAATGGGCGCGGCCCGGTAGTTGAGGACCGTCGCCGTGCTGTCCGCCGCCAGCACCACGCCGACGGGGGTCTCCGTGTCGCCCTGCTGCGAGCTGACGTTGAGGGTGTGGTTGTGCGCCGGCATCTGCGTCGAAATCAGCGTCACCGTCTCCGAGCCCCCCTGCTCACCCAGCGTCCGCGGCGACAGGCCCGGCCCCTGGCCCGGCTGCATGGGATAGCGACCGCGCAGGTCCGGCAGCGCGAAGGTCGTCTGCCCGTTGCCGCCATAGGTGGTGCCGAGGATGGAGAAGAGCGCGGTGTTCTGCGCGATGGAGAGAATCTGGCCCTGGCAGAACTGCCAACCACGCGGAGCAAAGTTTCCCGCGAAAAGCTTGATTTCACCGATATAGGGCTCGGACACGTGTACGCCTTTCGTTGCTTGAGTGTGTGTGTTTCACGCGAAACTCAGCACGCGTTTGTGTCCTGAGCAAAGCATCGGCCACTCTTTGGACGTGGGTCACTTTGGAGTCGGGGCGCGCTGTGGGGCGCCTGCTTCCAGAGTGGGCGTGAGGGTTTTGAGCCATCTGCCTTGTCGCGTCATGCGTTCCGACGTGACGCGAGGCGCGTTCGCACGGAACGCGGGGGGAGGGCTGTTTCGCGCGAGGCCTTTCGGGCCACAATCCCTCACGCCCTGCTGAGTGGGGCGTGCACCCCAATCAAATCCATCCTGGCTCGTGACTTGCTCTGGGCTCCGGCCCTGAGTTGCACGACGAGGAGAACCACCCCATGGCTCATGTGAACTGGCGACACCCCACGTACTGGACGCGGGGCCTCCGCGCGCTACCGATGACGGCGCTGTTGCTGTTGTCCGCCTGTGAAGAAGGCTCGCAGGGACCTCAGGGTCCCCAGGGGCCACAAGGTCCCGCCGGCCCCGCCGGTCCCACGGGGGCTCAAGGCCCCTCCGGGCCGGAAGGTGCCCAGGGCGTCGCGGGCCCCAAGGGAGACAACGGCGACTTGGGTCCCATCGGTCCAGTGGGTCCGCAAGGCCCTGAGGGCCCCGCGGGTCCCGCCAATGGACCGCGCGGTGAGGAAGGAAAGCCCGCCGTGGCCCGCACCACCGTGGAGCCCGCGGGTGCCAACTGCGCCACGGGCGGCGTGAAGCTGGAGGCGGGCGTCGACGACAACGAGGACGGCGACCTGGATGACGATGAGGTGGATGTCACCAGCTACGTGTGCAACGGCGCGCAGGGTCCGCAGGGCGTCGAAGGGCCGCGTGGCGCAGAGGGTCCGCAAGGGCAGACGGGTCCGCAGGGGCCCCAGGGACAGCAGGGTGTGCAGGGGCCGCAGGGTGAGACCGGCGCGACGGGCGGCGTGGGCCCCGCGGGTCCGGTGGGCCCGGCGGGTCCGGTGGGTCCGCAAGGGCCTCAGGGTGAGGTCGGCTCCCAGGGACAGCAGGGGCAGCAGGGCGCCACGGGCCTGAGCGCGCTGGTGCGCACGTCGGCCGAAGGGGCCGGAGCCAACTGCGCCACGGGCGGCGTGAAGCTGGAAGTGGGCGTGGACGCCAACCGCAACGGCACGCTGGACACCGCCGAGGTCAATGACGCGCTGACGCGCTTCGTGTGCGCGGGGCCCCAGGGTCCGCAGGGCGTTCAGGGTCCGCAGGGTCCGCAAGGCCAGCAGGGTCCGCAGGGCGCCGCGGGCATCCACTCGGTGGCGGCGACGGCCGCCGAGTCGGCGGGCGCCAACTGCGCCACCGGCGGCGTGCGGCTCCAGTTCGGCCAGGACGCCAACGGCAACGGCACGCTGGACGCGGGCGAGGTCATCGCGGCGCTGACGCGGTACGTGTGCTCGGGGGCCCAGGGTCCGCAGGGCGTTCCCGGTGCGACGGGCGCGCAGGGTGCGCCGGGCACCCCCGGTGCGACGGGTGCAACGGGCGCGACAGGAGCGACGGGCGCCACGGGCGCCACGGGTCCGCAGGGGCCCGCGGGTGCGACGGGCGCCTACGGTGACGGCTCGGGTGGCACGCTCAGCGTCCCCTTCGGCAACACGCTGGACCTCACCACTGTCAGTGGCCTCACCACCCTGGCGGGGCGCCAGCACCTCCAGTTCACGAATGTGACCATCGCCGGCCACCTCATCGTCCCGAGTGGCATGGTCATCCGTTCCACCGGTGACGTCACCATCAGCGGCACCCTCACCGTGGACCAGGGCACCGAGGACAGCGGCGCGGGCCCCGCGACGGCGGGTGTGTCTCGAGCCGCCGCTGGCGAGCCGCAAAAGGGCCTGGGCCTGCAGCCGCTCCAGGCCGCGCAGCTCCTGCGGCCGGGTCCCACGGGCGGTGGCTCTGGCGCGAAGGCCGCCGGGGTGGCCGGAGCCGGAGGGGGTGGCTCGCTGGTCATCCTCGCGCAGGGCAACGTGCGGGTGCCGGCGGGCGGCGTCATCAACGCGCTCGGCGATGGGGGCGGAGGGGCGGCCAATACCCCGGGAGCGGGCGGTGGCGCGGGTGGCGTCGTCGTCATCGTGGGCAAGGCCAGCGTGACGGTGGGTGGCATCATCCGCGCGGTGGGCGCTCGTGGCGGAGATGGCAACAACGCGGGCGGCGCGGGCAAGGGTGGTGGCGGTGGTGGCGGTGGCGGCATCATCCACCTGCTCTCCAGCGCCAGTCCCGCCATCACGGGCACCCTTGACGTGAGTGGCGGCGCGGCGGGAACCACGGCTCCTCCCCAGGGCGCGAGCACCGCCATCGCGGCGGGCGGCGGCGGCGGCGCGATGGGTGGCGACGGCGGCGACGGCGGCGCGACGGGCATCACGTCTGGCGGTGGCGCGGGGGGCTACTCCTTCCAGACCATTGTTCCCGCGCCGGAGAACATCTTCCTCTAAGCGGAGGAATGCGCACCCTGGCCCCCGCCGTCCGGCCCTCGCGGCCCGACGGCGGCTGGGCCTGGTGCAATCGCTGAATCGCTGGACGGGGCGGCTCGCATCCGAGTCGGGGGGACACCGCTGGCATCCTGGCCATGGACGTGGCGCGAGCGGCCCCGTGCCTGTCCCTGGCTTCATCACCCGGGTCGTGCGAGCGACCCCGGAGCAAGCGCGCGGAAGTGTCCTCCTGTTGTCTGTCTTCAGGGCCTCCGCGCGCTTCTTCGCCTTTCCCCGCCAGCGTCACGGTGCGCGCAATCGGCGCGCGGCCCGTTCGTGCTCCAGGGGCATGGCGCGCTTCCCCCAAGCCGGGCCCTGTCGCCCTCAGCCCGCTCGTGACGCGGGCGTCCACTCCATGGCCACGTACGGGGACTCCTCCCGCGCGCCGGGCTCTCCCTGGAACCCCAGTCGCGAGTACAGCTTTCGCGCGGGACTGTCGTGGAGGACGTGCAGGCGCACGCACACGCGTGCCTCGCCCGCGGCCTCCAGCAGCTCCTGCAACAGCTGTGTCCCCAGCCCCCCGCCCCGGTGCGCGGGCAACAGGGCGATGTCCACCAGCCGCCACTCCTTCTCGCCGCGCGCCACCAGCAACCTGCCCGCCGGCTGACCGTCCACCAACACCACCCGGTCCTCCGCCGTTGGATATCGCGCGGACCAGTCGCGCCCCCGCGCCAGCCACTGCATGCGCAGGAACACCTCCGCCTGCGCGGATGTCCAACCCCACGCCGCCAGCTCGCCCTCCCGCGTGCTGGCGTACAGGGCGAAGAGGAAGTCGCTGTCGGAGGGGGAGATGGGACGCGAAGCCAGGGGCACGGTGCCGCGAAGCATGGCCGCGCGAGCCCGCACCCGTCCACCGCCGGACACCGCGCGCGGGCCCCGTCCGCCACCCGACGCGCGAGTGAAGCAACCGCGAACACCGACGTCCGTGGATTCAAGGTCCACACGTCAGACCTGGATGAGAGCTTGCGGGGCAATCCCGACAGGAGCACGGAATGAAGAAGACGCGAGACCCTGAACTGACCCTGGCCCTCCAGGAGGCCCGCGAGACGGAGGACCGGTGGCGAGGGCTCGCCACGCGCCTGCTGGAGCTGGGGGACGACGCGATGGATGCGCAGCTGCTCGTCGCCTTCCGCGCCGCGCGCGAGGAGGGCGTGGTGCCGCCGGACGCGGGCTTCTTCCTGGTGGCCCACATCCTCACCGCCATGGCGGACGAGGCGCTGACGGAGGTACCGCGCGTCCAGCGCCTGGCGCTGGAGCTGGACTTGATGGAGCGCGAGTACGGCATGGAGGACGGCATCTGGCACGACGACGAGGAGCCGCCGCCGGAGGACTGGGAGGCCCTGCTCGCCGAATACGAGAACGCCTGCGACGAGGCCCGCGCCGCCTTCTTCCGCGCCTACGGCGAGGAGGACATGGCTCGGATGTACGTGGAGGACCGCGTCAGCTTCCACCGCCGCTTCGAGAGCGGACGCCGCTTCTTCCACGGCCTGCCCATGTTCCCCGAGCACCTCCATTGATGGATTCACGACCGCCGTGGAGCGGCGCGTCATTCTCGGGCGCTGATGAAGCGCGAGTCACAGGGCGAGAAATCGAGAAGGTGGGGGAAGATTTTCCGGGGCCCGCGTTCATCAGCGTGCCGACCGGGTCCGCCGTTTCGCGGAGCTCCTCCGCGCGTGCTTCTCCGCCCCAGTGGGGAGGTGACGCGTGCGCACCCGGCGGTGCTCGGGGGTTGTCCAGCGCGAGCCCGGTGTGGGGTTTCGCGGTGGAAGAGGGTGGAGGTGGGCCTGGGGGCCTGTCTCCGCCCTCGCCTGCGACACGCGCGCTGACGGTGACGTGTCGCGGCACAGCAACGACGCAACTTTACGCTCACAATCGTGTCAATTAGCGGGACTACAGGGTGGCGCAACGCGGCTTTGATGCCCACTCTTGCGCGGCACTGGCGTTTTCCAACGACGCACCCTATTTCGCCGCACGACTTCGGGTGGCGCCGAGCGGGCCGGAACGGAAGTCAATGCATACCAAGAAGGGTACAGAGACTCGAAACTCCAAGGCGAGTCTCTAGCGCGCGGCGCGCGTCTCCGAACGAAGTCCCCTCCAAGGGCTCGGGGCCGCGCGCCGCCGCACTTTTCTGGGCGGATTAGAGTGCGCCGCCATGACGACTTCTCAGGCCACCCGGCTGTTGGACTTGCTCTGGGAGCGCTACGCCTCCGAGGTGCCCTTCGCGCGCACCTTCGTGCAGCTCTCCGGGGGCAGCTTTCGCAATGACCATGTCGCGCTGCGCTCCCTGGCGCGGCCCGGCGGCGGAATCGCCCTCTTCTCGCGTCCGTTCGAGCGGCTGGGGTGGAAGCCCGCGGGCGCGTACACCTTCCCCGACGCGCACCTGTCCGCCATCTACCTGTCGCACCCGGAGGGGCTGCCGCGCGTCTTCATCTCCGAGCTGAAGTCGGAGGAGCTGTCGCCGCGCGCCCGGGAGCTGCTCGGCACGCTGCCGGAGGACCCGCCGCCGCCCGAGGACGTGGACGCGCTGGCGGCGTGGTTCTGCTCCCCGCCGCCCCCGTCGGAGGCCGCGCTGCTGGAGCTGGAGAAGGAGTCGCAGTACGGCGCCTGGCTCCTGGCCTTCGGCCGCAAGGTGAACCACTTCACCGGCTCGGTGGATGACGTGGAGGCGTGGCAGCAGCGCATGCGCGACGCGGGCGTGCCCATGAAGGCGGACATCGAAGGCGCGCCGGGCACGTCGCTGCGGCAGACGGCCACCCAGGCCGCGCCGCTGTCGGTGACGCTGCGCGAGGGCGGACGCAGGCCGTGGCCCTACGCGTACTTCGAGATTGCCCAGCGCTCGCCGGACTTCGACGGGTTCCTGGGCCCGCAGGCGCGCGCGCTGTTCGACATGACGAAGCGCTGAAGACGTCAGCGCAGCGAGCGGATGACTCGACAGGGATTTCCCGCCGCCAGCACGTACGGTGGGAGGTCCTTCGTCACCACGCTGCCAGCGCCAATGGTGACGCCCTCGCCGATGGTGACGCCCGCGACGATGATGGCGCCGCCGCCCACCCACGTCTTCGCGCCGATGGTGACGGGCCTGGCCAGCTCCGGGCCCTTGATTCGCTCGTCCGCGTCCAGGGGGTGCGTGGCCGCGTAGATGTGCACGTTGGGGCCAAACGACACGTCGTCCCCAATCGTAATCTGGTTGCAGTCCAGGATGACGCATTGGAAGTTCATGTAGACGCGCTCGCCCAGGGTGATGAAGGTGCCGTAGTCGCAGTGGAAGGGCGGCTCCAGGTAGCACCCCGCGCCGCGCTTCCCGATGAGCTGGTCGAGCAGCTTCGAGCGCGTCTCCTCGTCCTCCATCAGCGTGTCGTTGTAGAGCCGCAAGAGCCGCCGCGCCCGGGCCCTGGCCGCCGTCAGCTCCGCGTCCCAGCCGTTGTACAGCTCCCCCGCAAGCATCTTCTCGCGCTCGGTTCGTGCCATGGCCCGGCAGTCTTCACCGGCTCCGGCGCTCGGCTTCCTCGAAGTGCGGCGTCTGTCAGGCGATGGACGCGCTGAGTCACTCCTCGCACGCCAAAACTTCCGAGGTCCAACGAATGACGACTCCGGCCTGGGCACCGTGCGAGGAGCGCGCGAAGCAAGTGTCCGGACGCGTGGACGTCCCACTCATGTAGTCTGGTGCCCTCTTCCAGACCCGTGAGGGGATGTGTTGATGCGGATGGTGGCGAGAGTCGTCGGCCTGGGGTTGGCGCTGTGGTGCGCGGTGCCCGCGTTCGCGCAGGTGGGGGAGTTGGCGCCCGCGCCCTCCGCGTTGGACCGCGAGACAGTCGTCATCCGCGGGGCCGCGACGAAGACAGGCAAGCCGTCGGTGGAGGCCATCCTGGGCGCGGTGGGGCGCACCACGCGCTTCCGTCAGGTGGCGCTGTCTCCGGAGGGGACATGGGTGGCGTGGGTGGAGGTGGCGTCGGCGGGGGGCACGCTCATCCACGCGGTGGAGCTGGACGTGAGCGAGCCCAGGGCGGTGCGCCTCAGCGCCTGTCCCGAGGCGCGCGCGTGTGACGAGTCGTCCATCGCCTGGAGTCCGGACGGCAAGCGGCTGGCGTTCCTCTCCGACGCGCTCCAGCGGGGACAGCCCCAGGTGTACGTCGCGGAGCTGGGGCAGGTGCCGGCGCGGAAGCTGACGTCCTTCACGGGGCCGGTGGCCTCGCCCCAGTGGTCTCCGGATGGCGCGTCCCTGGCGGTGCTGGTGATGGAGGGCGAGGGGGCCGAGCAGGCCAAGGGGCCCAAGGACCCGGCCGCGCGCGAGACGGGCGTGGTGCGCGAGTCCAGCCCGGTGCGGCGCGTGGCGCTGGTGTCCGTGGCGGACGGCGCCCACCGCGTGGTGTCCCCCGAGCAGCTCTTCGTCTACGAGTACGCGTGGAGTCCGGACGGCATGCGGCTGGCATTCATCGCGGCGCCGCCTCCCGGAGACGCGAGCTGGTGGCTGGCGAAGCTGCACGTGCTGGAGACGGCCAACGGCCGCGCGCGCGTGGTGTACGCGCCCCGGTGGCAGCTCGCCGAGCCGGTGTGGAGCCCGGATGGCAAGCACGTGGCCGTCATCGAGGGGCTGATGAGCGACCAGGGCTCCAACGGCGGAGATGTGATGCTGGTGCCATTGGATGGCGGCAAGGCGCGCAACCTCACGGAGGGGATGAAGGCGACGGCGACGACGCTGGAGTGGGTGGCGCCCCGCAAGTTGATGTTCGGCGCGCAGGTGAGGGGCGAGTCGGCGGTGGCCTCGGTGGACCCGACGGGGCAGGGCGGGGTGACGGTGCTGTGGAAGGGGCCGGAGCGGGTGAGCGCGGGCGGCTCCGTGGGGCTGTCGCTGTCGCGGGACGGCAAGCGCAGCGCGGTGGTGCGCGAGTCCTTCGCCCAGGCGCAGAACGTATGGGTGGGGCCGGTGGGGGACTGGGAGCGCCTCACGCGTCGCGAGGAGGACGTGCGCGCGCTGGTGGGTGAGACGAAGGACTTGTCATGGAAGAGCGACGGCGTGGAGGTGCAGGGCTGGCTGGTGGCGCCCGCCGCGTCGATGGCGCCCCCGGCGGGTGCGCGGGCGCCCATGGTGACGATGATTCACGGCGGGCCGGCGGCGGGCGTGGTGCCCTCGTTCCGGCCGGACGTGCTGCTCTTCACGGCCCGGGGCTACTACGTCTTCCTCCCCAACTTCCGGGGCAGCTTCGGCCAGGGCGCGGACTTCGCGCAGGCCAACCGGCGCGACTTCGGACGGGGGGACTTGCGCGACATCCTGTCGGGGGTGGACGCGGTGCTGGCGCGCGCGCCGGTGGACCCCTCTCGCATCGGCGTCATGGGGTGGAGCTACGGCGGCTTCATGACGATGTGGGCGGTGACGCAGACGCAGCGCTTCCGCGCGGCGGTGGCGGGCGCGGGCATCGCCAACTGGCAGAGCTACTACGGCACCAACCGCATCGACGCGTGGATGCGGCCCTACTTCGGCGCGTCCGTGTACGAGGAGCCGGAGGTGTACACGCGCAGCTCGCCCATCAACTACATGAAGCTGGCGCGCACGCCCACGCTGGTGCTGCATGGCGAGCGGGACGTGGAGGTGCCCGTCACGCAGGGCTACGAGTTCCACCACGCGCTGAAGGAGCTGGGGGTGAAGACCCAGTTCATCATCTACGCGGACGAGGGCCACACCCTGCGCAAGCCGGAGCACGTGGTGGACCGGATGCGGCGCACGGTGGAGTGGCTGGACACGCACCTGCCCCCAGGCGCGAATGGCGCCCCCCGGGCCGTCGCGTCTCCGCGCTGAAGCCGCCCCGCGCGGGCCTTCAGTGCGCGCCGCGCAGGTTGAGCAGCACGACGCCGGAGATGATGAGCGCCACGCCCAGGAGCTTGGTGGCGCTCATGGGCTCGTCCAGGAAGACGACGCCGATGGCGACGATGGCGGCCGTGCCCAGGCCGGACCACATCGCGTAGGCGACTCCCACCGGCACCTGCTTCACCGCCTGCGACAGGAACGCGAACGCCACCGCGTAGCCCGTGAGGCAGCCCACGGTGGGCCACAGGCGGGTGAAGCCCTGGGTGGACTTCAGCAGGCTCGTCGCCACCACTTCACAGGCGATGGCCGCCAGCAGGAACAGGTACGCCACGGTGCGGCCTCCAGACTATTCGGCGGGGGTGGGGCTGCCCTCGGGGGCGACGAGGGCGGTGAGGATGTGGTCCCTCCAGCGGCCGTCGATGCGCAGGAAGTCGCGCGCGTAGCCCTCCACCGTGAAGCCCAGCCGTCGCAGCACCGCGGCGCTGCGGAGGTTCTCCGGCAGGTGGTTGGCCTGGATGCGGTGCAGGCCCATGGCGGTGAAGGCGTGGGCGCAGACGGCGCGCAGGGCCTCTGTCATCAAGCCCTGGCCCTCGTGGCGATGGTCCAGGCCGTAGCCCAGCGTCACCGCCTGGAGCGGGCCCCGGACGATGTTCGTGAGGGAGATGTTGCCGATGACGGGCGCGGAGGACAGCGGCTCCGTGCGCGGGAGGACCACCAGGCGCAGCGACATGTCGAAGCGCGCGTCCTCCAGGTCCTGCGCCAGCCGCGTGCGCCAGTACGTCAGCGTGTAGAAGTGGGCGGGCCGCGTGGGGGACACCGGGCCCAGGTGGTCCCGGTTGGCCTCGTAGTAGGCCACGACGCGCGCCGCCCCGTCTGGAGGCAGCTGGGTCACCCTCAGGCGCTCGGTGGTGAGCAGGACGATTTGTTTGTCGGCGGCCATGGCGAAAGCGGCCCGCAGGCTAGCGCGTCCTCTGTCGTCCCGCGTCAGAACCTGGAGGGCGGAGGAGATGGCGGCGCACCAGGCGACAGGGGCTCGGCGGGGTGGCTGAAGCACCACGCTCCGGGCCTCCCGGGGCCCAGGGGCCACCCGCGAGTCCGGAGCGAGGAGTCTTCACGCAAGCCATCCAGGTGCTTCGTGCCGGGCCCACCCGGCGCGAGGCCGGGCGGGCGTCAGCGCCGCTACTGCTTCACGTCCGGGTTGGCGCTGCCCGAGCCGCCCGCGCCATGGAAGTCCTCATGGTCGGCCGACGTGCCCTGCTGTCCCTGGCTCTCCGAGGCGGGGATGTTGCCGCTGCCCCCCGTGCCGTTGAAGTCCTCGTGCTGAGAGGCCGGGCCCTGCTGGCCCGAGGGCACCGCGCCGCTCGTGTTCTCCTGGGGCGGCAGGGTGTCGCGGGAGGAGCCTGACTCCGGAGCCTGCTTCTTCTGCTCGGAGCCCGCGCCACCGGTGCCCTCTTCCTGGCCGCTGCCGCCGACGGCGCGCTGGCCGCCCCGCTCGATGACGATTTCCACGCGGCGGTTGTTCGCGCGGCCCTCGGCCGTGGCGTTGGTGGCCACGGGCTGGAACTCACCCATGCCGCGCGCCTCGATGCGATTGGCGGGCACGCCCTGGTCCACGAGGAACTCCTTCACACGCTCGGCGCGCGCGTAGGACAGCCGCTCGTTGAGCGCGTCCGAGCCCTGCGAGTCCGTGTGCCCCTCAATGAGCAGCGGCTTGTCGCCCTCCTTCAGGACGTCGGCCACGTCGGCCAGCCTGTCTCGGGCCACCGGCAGCAGGTCCGACGCACCGGAGGCGAAGAGGACGCTGCCCGACAGCGTCAGCACCGTGCCGCGCGCCTCCTCCTTGACCTTGAGGTCCTTGTTGGCCCGGTCCAACTGCGTCAGCGCCGCGCTGGCCTTGCGCTCGGCCTCCAGGCGCGCCTGTCGCTCGGCCTCCAGTTGCTGGGTGGTCTGCTGGTCCGTCTGGCTTCGCGCCTGCTGCTGCGCCTGCAGCTCCGCCGTCTGGCGTTGCAGCTCCTGGTTCTCCCGGGCGAGTCGCTGCGCCTCGGTCTCCAACTGCTGGCGTCGGGAAGACTCCTCCGACAGCCGCTGGTCATTGAGCTGCTGCTGCTGGGCCGCCTGGGCCTGCGCCAGCCGCTGCTGCTCCTGTCGGGCCTGGGCCTGGCTCAGGGCCCGCTCGGCCTGGGCCTGCTGTCTGGCGGCGATTTCCGCGCTGCCCCAGGCGCCGGCGGTCTCCGTCCTGCGCAGGGCCACGTAGGCCAGCACCCGGGTGCGGGTGGAGTCCTCGTCGTTCGCGTAGGCCTGCTCCGCCTCGCGCAAGGCATCTCTCGCCTCGGTCACCTCCCGGGGACGCTCACGCCCCTGGGGACTGGCAATCAATTGCTGGTAGGCCGACCTCGCCTCCACGAGCTCCTTGGGCGGAGCGGCACTCGCGCTCCCCGCCGCGAGGAGCGTCGTGGCTCCGACGAGGGCCTTCCATCCACGCTTGGTTCGCACCATGACGGTTTCCTCCGGGACTGAGGCTCACTGCAGGCCGCGTTGCAGCGCCTGGGCCGCTGGGTGGTTTGTTGTGCCTGCCGCTCCAGGGGCAACGCACGTGCGAGCGCCAGCGCGAGGTCCGCGTCCGCGTCCGCCTGCATGAAGCTCAGCTCCGCGCCGGGCGTGTCCTCTTCCCTCATGAGCTTCTCGCCGTTGTTGACCTGCTGGCGAGCGAACTCCAGATGTCGCGCGGCTTCGGGGATGCGCGCGGCGCCGGCTCCTTCGGCTGCGCGCATGGAGGCGATGGCCTCCGTTCGTTTGCTGTTCGAGACGGGTATCACGCTCTGGCTGGCGCACCCGAACAGGGTGGCGCACAGCATCGCGGCAAGCAGCTTCGGGCGCACGGTCTACCTCCAGCCGTCAATCCACGGAGCGCGGGTGTCGCGCCCCAGGTCCAGAAGTGTGCTCGGGCCGACAAGCCGGCAATCCGCTCGGGGTCAGGACGCCCGGGGAGGGAGCGGGCGGCCACGCAGGGAAGCGGGCCAGCCTTGCGCGCTCGCGGCGCCGTGACAGGCCAGGCTGGAGCCCCTGGCTGGAAGGCGCCAGGAGCGGTAGGAGGAGGGATGCGCCTGCATCTGGTGGATGGCACCTACGAGCTGTACCGCGCCCACTTCTCGCCCCGACCGAGCCACGCCGCGCCGGACGGGCAGGACGTGAAGGCGACGGTGGGACTGATGTCCTCGCTGCTGATGCTGCTGCACGACGCGGACGAGGCCGTCACGCACATCGCGGTGGCGTTCGACAACCCCATCCGCTCGTTCCGCAACGCGCTGTTCGCCGGGTACAAGAGCGACGAGGGCGTCCCGCCGGAGCTGCGCGCGCAGTTTGATTTGGTGGAGGAGGCCGTCGCGGCGCTGGGCGTGCGCGTGTGGTCCATGAGGGAGCACGAGGCGGACGACGCGCTGGCCACGGCGGCGGCGAAGTGGGCGGACGCGGTGGAGCAGGTGCGCATCTGCACGCCGGACAAGGATTTGGGCCAGTGCGTGCGAGGCCAGCGCGTGGTGCAGGTGGACCGGCGGCAGGAGAAGGTGCTGGACGAGGACGCGGTGCGCGCGAAGCTGGGCGTGCCCCCCGCGAGCGTGCCGGACCTGCTCGGGCTGATGGGCGATGTCGCGGACGGCATCCCCGGGCTGAAGGGCTTCGGCGAGAAGGGCGCGGCGTCGCTGCTGTCGGCCTACGGGAAGCTGGAGGCGATTCCGGACGACGCGAGCACGTGGACGGTGCGCCCGCGCGGCGCGGACAAGCTCGCCGCCACGCTGCGCGAGCACCGCGAGGACGTGCTGCTCTATCGACGGCTCGCCACGCTGGTGACGGACGCGCCGCTGCCGGGCACGAAGACGCTGGAGGACGTGGCGTGGCGGGGCGTGCCCCGGACGACGTTCGAGTCCTTCTGCGACAGGCTGGACGTCACCACGATGAAGCGCAGGCCGAAGCGCTGGGCGGACTGACCCGCGCGGCTACCCCGCCGCCTGGTCGTCAGCCTCGGCCGCCTTGGCGGTGAGCGCGACGGGCGACTGGCGGGGGAGGCGCACGGTGAAGGTGGTGCCCTGCTCCTGGGTGGAGTGCGCCTCCACGGTGCCGCCGTGCGCCAGGACGATGCTGCGCACGATGTAGAGCCCCAGGCCGATGCTGCGCATGCCCCGGTCCTCGGGACGCTCCACGCCGCGCTCCAGCGGCTCGAAGATGCGCGACTGGATGTCTCCGGGAATCGGCAGGCCCTTGTTGTGGACCTCCAGCACGATGCCCTGGTCCTCGCCCCGCGCGATGACGCGCACCACCGTGTCCGGCGGGCTGTACTGCATCGCGTTGCCCACCAGGTTGCCGAGCACTTGCACGATGCGGTCCGGGTCCCATGCGCCGACACCGGTGCCCTGGTACTCGGAGACGATGCGGCGCTCCGGCCAGGCCGCCTGGAGCTCGTCCAAGGCCGCGTGCACCACCTCGTGCAGGTCCATGGGGCGCGGGTAGATGGGCAGCCCCCGGCCCTGTCGGGCCCTCGTGAAGTCGAGCAGGTCGCGAATCATCCGCGTCGCCCGCTCCGCCGCGCGCAGGATTCGCTGCACGTTGCGCTGCTGGCGCTCGTCCGCGTCCGGGCGCTGCGCCAGCAAGGAGGCGGCCAGCGTTATCGCGCCCAGGGGGTTGCGCAAGTCATGGCTGACGATGCCGATGAGCTGCCGCTCGAAGTCCGCCTGCGCGTGCACCTCCGACAGCAGGCGCAGGCGCTCGGCCTCCGTCTGCTGCCACTCGGTGACGTCCTGCATCGCCCCCACCACCTGCACCGCCTGGTTGTTCTCGTCGCGGACGATGTGGCACCGGTCCACCACGTGGGCCCAGGTGCCGTCGCCTCGCTGGAAGCGGTAGGTGTCCTGCCACTCGTGGCTCTCGCTGGAGACGGCCTGGCGCAGGCCGCGCACCACGCGCTCGCGGTCCTCCGGGTGCAGGCGCTCCGCCCACCAGGCGCGCGTGTCGCGGATGTTGGCGGAGACGTGGCCGAACAGCTCATGCAGGCCGCTGGTCCAATCCACCGTGTCCGTGCGCGGGTCCCACTCCCACACCGCGTCACGAGTGGCCCGGGCGGCCAGCCGGAAGCGCAGCTCGCTGCGCCACGCGCGCTCCTCCGCGGCCTGCACCTCCGTCAGCGTGCCTTCGGCCAGCATGCGCCGCGCGCGCTCGTCCTCCAGCAACTGGCGGCGCTGGCGCTCCAGGCGGGCGAGGGCGAGCACTCGCGCTTCCAGCTCCACCGGACGGAAGGGCTTGAAGACGTAGTCGTTGGCGCCCGCGGCGAGCGCCTCCACCACGTCGTCCGCGCGGGTGTTGACGGTGAGCAGCAGCACGGGAATCAGCGTGGTGGCGGGCCCGGCGCGCACGAAGCGACACACCTCCAGGCCCGTCATGCCCGGCAGGTACCAGTCCAGCACCAGCACCTCGGGCAACAGCCCGTGCTCCTGGCCCAGCTTCTCCAACAGGGCGGCGCCGTCGGTGAACGTCACCACCTGACAGGCGGGCGTGAGCACCCGGCGGATGGCCTCCGTCTCCACGGAGCTGTCGTCGAGCACCCAGACGCGAGGCGGAGGTGACGCTCGAGTCTGGGGAGGTGGGGGGGAGGGGGCCACGGGTGGCGGAGGCTCTAGCAACCGACTCTCACCCCGGTCAAATCTTCCATGGGAAACCCGCGAGGGCCCTGCCAACCTGTCGCTCTCTCGACAGCCCTCATGGCGGCGCTCCGAACGCCCGTTCTCCGAGGGAAACCCCGCGCCCGCACCGATGTTGAAGGATGTCATGCCCGTTGAGCTCAAAATTCCCGCCTCGGACGATTGGGTGCCCACGCTGGACGACACGCCGTATTCGCGCATGGGAGGCGCTGACGCGGTGATGGCGCTGGCGGGGGCCTTCTATGACGCGATGGACGCGCACGAGCCGGTGCTGGCGAAGCTGCACGAACTGGACGAGCAGGGCCGGGTGAACGGGGGGACGCGCGAGCGCTTCGGCCTCTTCCTCATCGGGTGGCTGGGCGGGCCGCAGCATTACGCGCAGCAGCATGGCCACCCGCGCCTGAGGATGCGTCACGGCCATGTGCCCGTGGATCTGTCCATGCGCGACGCGTGGCTGCGCGCCATGGGCAAGGCCCTGGACGCCCGGGGTGTCACCGGCGGGCTGCGCCGCTTCCTGGATGAGCGCTTCGCCCAGGTGGCTGACTTCCTGCGCAACACCGAGGGCTGAGGCGCCCCGGTTCATCGACTTGCGGAAAAAAGCACGAGCGTTTAGAAAGGGTCCATGCGCAAGGGAGAGCTCACCCATCAGGCGATTCTCGAGCGGGCCATCCAGCTCGCCAGCCGGGTGGGCTTGCAGGGGCTGAGCATTGGCGGGCTGGCGGAGGAGCTCCAGCTCTCCAAGAGCGGCCTGTTCGCGCACTTCCGTTCCAAGACGTCGCTCCAGGTGGAGATATTGGAGGCGGCGACGGCGCTGTTCACCGAGCGCGTCATCCGCCCGGCGTTGACGCAGCCCCGGGGTGAGCCCCGGGTGCGGGCCCTCTTCGAGAACTGGCTGACGTGGGAGCGGGAGCTGGTGCCGGAGGGCGGGTGCATCTTCGTGGCGGCGGCCACGGAGCTGGACGACGCGCCCGGCCCCGCGCGCGACAGGCTGGTGCAGACGCAGCGGGACTGGCTGGACTGCCTGGCCCAGGCCGCGCGCATCGCCGTCGCGGAGGGGCACTTCCACAAGGACGTGGACGTGGAGCAGTTCGCCCACGATGAGAACGCGCTCCTGCTGGGCTTCCACCACTCCGCGCGCCTCTTGAAGGAGCCGCGAGCGGAGACGTGGGCCCGGCGTGCCTTCGACGCGCTCCTGCGCGCCGCCCGGCCCCAGGGCTCCTGAGCTTTCGTTGGTGGTGTGTCGTTCCGAGGAGGACCTCGTCATGGCGAAAAATAGCACGAACGTTCGGGCGAAATTGTCGATGTGGGGTGTGAGGGCGGCGGCGTTGAGCGTGGGGGCGGTGGCGCCGGGGCTGACGGCGGCGTGGGCGGACCGGATGTTCCGGACGCCGCGACGGCCGCATCGCTCGAAGACGGCGGAGGCGGTGCTGGCGCGGGGGCAGCCTCGGATGCTGACGCTGGGGGGCGAAGAGGTGGCGGTGTGGAGCTGGGGCGTGGGCCCGCGCGTGCTGCTGGTGCACGGGTGGAGCGGGTATGGCGGGCAGCTCACGGCCTTCGTGGAGCCGCTGGTGGCGGCGGGCTTCTCCGTCGTGGCGTACGACGCGCCGGGGCATGGGCAGTCGTCGGGGCGGACCAGCTCGTTGCCGGAGATGGCGGAGCTGGTGGCGGACGTGGCGCGGGCGACGGGCGGGCCGTACGCGGTGATTGCGCACTCGCTGGGCGCGGCGGCGACGGCGGTGGCGATGCGGGACGGGTTGAAGGTGGGCAGGGCGGTGTTCGTGTCGCCGCCAGCGGACCCTCGCAGCGGCATCCAGGCCTTCGCTCGGGCGATAGGGCTCACGGATGGGGTGTGGATGCGGATGGAGCAGCGAATCGAAGAGCGCTTCAGTGTGCGGCTGAGGGATTTGGCGCTGCCCAACTTCGTGCCGCTGTTGGGGCGCGTGCCGTTGCAGGTGTTCCACGACGTGGGGGACCGGGAGGTGCCGCTCGTCGCGGGCGAGGCGGTGGCGAGCGCGTGGCCGGGCGCGAGGCTGACGCGCACGCAGGGGCTGGGGCACCACCGCATCCTGTATGCGCCGGAGGTGGTGTCGCAGGCGGTGGACTTCCTCGCGGAGGGCAAGCCGGAGACCGCTTGGGCGGACGTGGGGCTGCTGGCGTCGGCCTCGGCGTCGGCTCACACGGCGTCGCGCGCGCCGCTGCGGCTGGTGCGGCACTCGTGAGGTGACGCGGGCCCGCTGGCGGTTCGAGGGCGGTGTTGTCGGGACAGGCCCCGCGTGCATGGTGTCGTGAGAGGGATTGGCTATAAGTGCGCGCATGTCCCGCGACGAGAATGCCCGCTACCTCGAATCGATTCGCCAGCGCAGTGCCGTCGCGCCCTTCAAGCGCTGGATGAAGTGGTGGCCGTTCCTGATTGTCGCGTACGCCGCCATGTACTTCATGTTCAGCGGCGGCAAGCTGCCGGGGCCGCCGTCCTTCGCGGACCTGAGCCGGGTCGGCTCGCAGCTCCTCATCGGAGTCGTGGTCTTCGTGGGCGCCCTGGGCTTCGTCTTCTGGAGGGCACGGTCGGCGCTGCGAAAGACCTGGGCGGCCTTTCGGCATCCCGACGCGAGTGCCCTGCTCGCCGTCCACGACCGGATGCTCGCGTCGAACAGCCGGTTTCCAGATATCGACTACGTCCGTGTGAGCTCCCGTGCCATGGCCCAAGCCTTCTACGGTGACGCGGCCTCCGCACGCCGGGAGTTGGCGAGCATCGACTGGACAGGGCGGCCCCCCGTCGTCCGCGCGATGGAGCGAGTGGGGGAGGCGACCATCCTCCTGCTGTGCGAGGACGCGCCCGAGCAGGGGCTCGCACTCGCGAAGGAGGCGCTCTCCATGGTGGAGCTGCCTGACTCGGACGTGGACTCAGCCCAGGCGCGCGCCTACTACGAGGTCTGCGTGGGAATTGGCGAAGTGCTTACCGGCACGGCGACCCCCACTACAATCGCGGCTCTCGAAGAGCACAACCAGCAGACCGATGTCCCCGTGACCTGGTTGATGAGCGGCTGGGGACTTCGGGTGGCCTACACGCGAGCGGGTGACACCGTGGGCGTCGAGGCGATGCGCAAGCAGCTTCAAATCGAGGCGCCGCACTGCGCTCCGCTCCACCGAATCCCCGCCTGAGTCCCCGGGCGGGCGGACACCGTGGCATCACGGTGCTCCAGCCCACATGTGAGCCCAGACACAGTGAGCGTCGTCCACGCGTGTCCTGGGAAATGAGTGCCTGCCTCCAGGCGTACAGGGGGCATGCTCTCCCTCCGCAATCTGGTGAAGGTGTATCCGGGCCCGGTGTCCGCCCTGCGTGGCGTGGACCTGGAGATACCTCGCGGGATGTTCGGGCTGCTGGGCCCGAATGGCGCGGGCAAGTCCACGCTGATGAAGATTCTGGCGGGTCTGCTGGAGCCCACCTCCGGTGAGGTGACGCTGGACGGGCTGGACATCGTCCGCCACCCGGAGGCGCTGCGCCCCCACCTGGGCTACCTGCCTCAGGAGTTCGGCTTCTACCCGTACCTCACGGGCGAGGCCATGCTGCTGTACCTGCTCAAGCTCAAGGGCGTCACCGCGCCGCGAGGACTGAAGGCGCTGTGCGCGGAGCTGCTGGAGCGGGTGAACCTCACCTTCGCCGCGAAGCGCAAGGTGAAGGAGTACTCGGGCGGCATGCGGCAGCGGCTGGGAATCGCCCAGGCGCTCGCGGGAAACCCCCAGCTCATCATCGTGGACGAGCCCACCGCGGGCCTGGACCCCGAGGAGCGCCTGCGCTTCTACCGGCTGCTCGCGGAGGTGGCCAACGAGCGGACCGTCCTCCTCTCCACGCACATCGTCGAGGACGTGGCGATGCTGTGTCCGCGCTTCGCCGTCATCCGTCAGGGCCGCGTGGTGGCAATCACCTCGCCCACCGAGGCGAAGGCCGCCATCCAGGGCACCATCTTCGAGGGCACCGCCTCCACCGCCGAGCTGGCCGAGCTCCAGCGCACCCGCCGCGTCACGCAGGCCGTACTCTTCGAGGGACGCAATCGAGTGCGCATCCACTCGACGGGAAGTGACGTGCCCCCGGGCTTCGAGCGTGTCACGCCCACGCTGGAGGACGCCTATCTGCTCCTGATGAAGGATGCGCGCGAGGCCCCCGCGACATCGCAGCCGACGCCCGGCGTGGAAGCCGCGCGCGAGGTGGCGCGATGAACGTGGCCCGGCTGGGAACGGTGGTGCGCACGGAGCTGTCGCACCAGCTTCGCCGCCCGCTGTTCATCATCCTGTTGCTCATCACCTTCCTGTCGGTGTGGGGCCTGTCGTCGGGCAACGTCACCATCGAGTCCGGCGCCAGTCAGGTGGGCGGACAGAAGGCCTGGGTGACGAGCGAGTTCGCCGTCTCGCAGACGCTTCTGTTGCTCATGTTCCTGCTGTACACCTTCTTCATCTCCGTGGGCGCGGGCATGGGCATCATCGCGGACGAGGAGGCGCGAGTCGGCCCCCTCCTCCACACCACGCCGCTGACGCCGCGCGAGTATGTGTGGGGCAAGTTCCTCGCGGTGCTGGGCGCGTATGGGGTGGCGCTCGCGGCGCTGGTGCTCTTCCTCGTCTTCTTCCACCACGTGGTGCCCGCCGGAGAGAACGCCGAGTACCGGGGCCCGCTGTCGTGGCTCAACTATGTGCGGCCCGCGCTCTTCTTCGGCGTGCCGCTGCTGGTGTTCTTCGCGGGCACCGCGTTCGCGCTGGGCGAGGGCACCCGGCGCCCGGTGCTCGTGTACTTCCTGCCGGTGATGATGTTGTTCCTCTGCGCCTTCTTCTTGTGGAGCTGGTCTCCCGGCTGGTTGGACCCTCGGGTGAACCGGGTGCTCCAGGCGCTGGACCCGGCGGGCATGCGGTGGCTGAGCGAGACGTGGGTGAAGGTCGACCGGGGCGTCGCCTTCTACAACGTGGAGCGCGTGGGGCTGGATGCGCTGTTCGTCTTCAGTCGACTGGGCTTCATCGCGGTGGGACTCGGCGGCGTGGCCTGGAGCGCGCGACATGTGGCCCGGGGCCTTCGCGGCGCACCGGTGCGCGACGTGCGCGGCAAGACGTTGGCGGACATCCCGCTGGCGACGCCAGAGGGAGTGACTCGCGAGGAGACACCGCTGGCGACGCTGGGCATGCGGGCCCGGTCTCCCAGGGCGCTGTCGGGCCTGTGGGTGGTGGCGCGCGCGGAGCTGAGAGGGCTCCTGTCACAGCCGGGTCTCTACCTGTTCATGCCCATCATCCTGTTGCAGACGGTGACGCAGGCGCTGAGCAAGGTGGGCCCGTTCGACACGCCGCTTCTGACGTCCTCGGGTTTCTTCGCGGTGGGCACGATGGGAGCGGCGTCCACGCTCGCGTGTCTGCTGCTCATGTTCTACACGGTGGAGTCGCTGGAGCGGGAGCGCGCGTCCAACTTCGCGCCCATCCATGACGCCTCGCCGGTGCGCACGGTGTCGGTGCTGCTGGGCAAGGCGCTCGCCAACAGCCTTGTCGGCGTGTCGCTGCTGGTGGCGGCGGGGCTCGCGGGCAGCCTCGTCCAGCGCTCTCAAGGACAGGTGACGCTCTCGCCGTGGCCGTATGTGCTGACGTGGGGGCTGCTGCTGCCCACGTTCTTCGCGTGGACGTGCTTCGTGCTGGCGGCGCGCGCGGTGGCGGGAGGGCGCTTCGGCGCGTATGGCCTGGCACTCGCGGCGCTGTGCCTCACCGGCTACGCGGCGGTGCGCGGCAACCTCCACTGGGCGACGAACTGGCCGCTGTGGGGTGCGGTGTTGTGGTCCGACATGGGGCCCTTCGAGGTGGACAGGTCCGTGCTCCTCTTGAATCGCGTGGGCACCCTGGGGCTCGCCGCCTTCTTCACGGCGCTGGCGGTGCGATTGGATGGGCGGCGCGCGGCGGACTCGGTGAGCCTGCTGGAGCGCCTCCGTCCCGGGGGCTTGCTGCGCGGCGCGTGGCGACTGTCGCCGTGGGCGGTGGTGCCCGCGGTGGCCCTCATCGCGGCGGCGGTGCAGGTGGGGCAGGGCTGGCAGGGTGACGCCGCGAAGAAGCGCGCGAAGGAGTACTGGCAGAAGAACCTGGCCACATGGCTGGACGCGCCGCAGCCGTCGATTCAGGACGTGGACCTGGACGTGGAGCTGGACCCCGAGGGGCGCTCCCTTCGCACGCGGGGCACGTACACGCTGGTCAACCGACACGCGAAGGCGCTGCCGTCCTTTGCCCTCACGGGAGGAGACCACTGGGAGGACGTGCGCTGGACGTTGGATGGAAAGGACGTCACGCCGGAGGACCGCTCGCGGCTGTATGTCTTCAAGCCCGAGACACCCTTGGTCCCTGGCGCGGTGGTGCGCGTGGGCTTCGAGTTCCACGGCGAGTTCCCCAAGGGCATGACGAAGAACGGCGGCAAGGTGTCGGAGTTCATCCTGCCTTCCGGCGTGGTGCTCACCAGCTTCGAGCCGAGCTTCGCCCCGGTGGTGGGCTTCCGCGACGACATCGGCGTGGACAAGGACGAGAACAAGTACGAGCCGCGCGTCTACCCCGACGACTTCCATGAGGGCCTCACGGAGGCCGCCTACGGCATGGGCACGCCCTTCACCACGCGCATCCGCGTGACGGGGCCGGCGGAGTACACGCTCAACTCGGTGGGCGTGCTGGAGCGCGACGAGGTGAAGGACGGGCGCCGCGTCAGCGTGTGGCGCAGCGACGCGCCGGTCAGCATGTTCAACATCGTCGCGGGCCGCTGGACGGTGCTGCGCGGCGAGGGCACCGCCGTCTTCCACCACCCCGCGCATGTCTACAACGTGGAGGACATGCGGCGCGGACTGGATGCGTCACGCCGGTACTACTCGGAGTGGTTCCACCCCTTCCCGTGGAAGGAGCTGAAGCTGTCGGAGTTCCCCGGTCTCGCCACCTACGCACAGGGCTTCGCCACCAACATCACCTTCTCGGAGAGCATCGGCTTTCTCGCGCGGAGCACGCCCGAGGCGAACGCCGTGCTGCTGATTACCGCGCACGAGGCGGCGCACCAGTGGTGGGGCAACATGCTCATCCCCGGCAAGGGGCCGGGTGGCGCGGTGCTTTCGGAGGGCACGTCGCACTACTCGGCGATGAAGCTGATGGAGCAACTGGAGGGGCCCCGGACGCGGATGGAAATCGCCAAGCGCCTGGAGGAGCACTACGCGAAGGAGCGGCACGTGGACGGGGAGCGGGCGCTGGTGAAGCTTGACGAGTCCCGTGAGGGTGACACCACCATTCTCTACAACAAGGGCGGCTGGGTGTTCTGGATGCTGGAGGACCTGATGGGCCGTCCGGCGATGCACGCGGGCCTCCAGGCGTTCCTCCAGAAGTACGTGGGCCATGAGGACCACCCCGTGCTGCAGGACTTCACCGCGGCGATGCGTCCCTTCGCGCCGGACGCGGCGGCCTATGACGCCTTCGTCCAGCAGTGGTTCCATGAGGTGCATGTCCCGCAGTACCGCCTGTCCAACGCCCAGGTGAAGCAGGAGGGCGGACAGTGGGTGGCCACGGTGACGGTGGAGAACGTGGGCGACGGCCGCATGCCCGTGGAGGTCGCAGCGGTGAAGGGCGAGCGCTTCGCGGAGCGCAAGGACGCGAAGACTCCGGACGCGCAGTCACCGGACTATCGAGATGAGCGAGCGCGCGTGGTGCTGGGCGCGGGTGAGAAGACCGACGTCACGGTGCGCGCGGACTTTCCGCCCGAGCGCTGGGTGGTGGACCCCGACGTGAGCGTGCTCCAGCTTCGTCGCGAGCAGGCGGTGGTGTCGCTGTGAGCCGGTGGACCGCGCCCCGGTGGTGTTCTCGGAGCGCGGTCGCCGGACGGCTCAGGGCCGCGTGACGGGGAGTCGCAGCGCCTCGACGTCGGGCAGGGACTCGGCGCCCGTGCGCGTGCCGGTGAGCAGCAGGCTGAAGTCTCCGACGACTGGCAGGGGGAGGCAGGTCAACGTGAACTTTCCCTCCAGGGTGAGCTGGAGGGGGCCATTCGTCGCCCGGCTTCCTCGCCCCGAGGTGACGCTCAGGTTCGCCGTGCAGTTGTTCTCCTCGATGAAGACCTCGCACGAGCCTTCGCTGACGGAGAAGGTGTTCTCTCCCGTCATGGTCGCCCGCAGGTCCTGGGCGCAGGTGACGGACTCGGAGCGGATGCTCAGGGCCGTCTTGGAGCCGGAGGCCGCCGCGATTCGCACCGTGTCCTCCAGCTCCACGTTCTCCGTCTGCCCGTTGAGGGAGGCACTCAGGGTGCCCGTGCTGTCGTAGGCCCCCGTGACGTTGGACCGATGGTCCGTCGTGGTGTCCTCGCTCCCGTCCCCCTCCGCGTCGTCGTCCCCACAGCCGCCCAGCACCAGCAGCGCGGACGCCAGCAGCATTCGCATGCGCATCACTTGGACTCCCTCCATCCCCAGATGAGTGCCTTCGTGTGAGAAGGCTCGGGCGCAAGTATCTGGATGCCCGGCGCACCGCGCAACGTGACGTGTCCGGAGGTCCCCGGTCCTGACCCCATTCGCGTGTTAGCGGACAGTGCCCGCTGTGTCATGGCGTGTGGAGCGGGGTGGTGCTCGCGCCGAGCTGGGAGCCGACGTAGCGGCCCTTGCCGTCGTAGCGCACTTCGATGTCGCCCGGCTTCAGCGTGACGGAGTGCTCGTCCACCGTGCGCACCACCTTGGGGCGGGCGTCGCGTACGTGCTCCCGCGTCACGTGTCCTCGCGCCAGGGTGTCGAGCCAGTCGCGGTGGGCCTCGCAGTCCGCATAGCCCTCGCTCATATGGGTCTGGGAGGTGCCGACGTTCACCACCGCGTAGGCCCCCACGAGCAGGGTCAGCCCCCACACCGGCAACATGACGAAGAACGCCACCTTCCATCCATTCATGGTCGGGACGTTAGCCGCATCGGGCTCGCGTGGCGTTCTGTCCGCGCGCTGTCAGCCTGTCATTCGTCGCGCGAGCCCTCGTTGACACGATGTCGTGGGGTGGGGGGCTCATGAGGCGGGGCTCCCTCTGGAGTGAGGTTGTGCACGCTCGTTGCACAAGGGGAGCGGGTCGCTGGACGAGCGTTCCAGGGACGTCATCGGGGGATGTCCAAACATGAAGCCCATTCACATGCTGTGTCTGACGTTGCTGTCGTCCGCTGTCGCTCATGCCCAGGAGCTGAGCGCCGCGCCGTCTGTTTCGCAGGGTCGCAAGACGGTGCTGGGGGTCGCCATCACTCCTGACCAGTGGAGCGTGGTGACCCTGGAAGGAGAGCGGGTGGTGAGCCCTCGCGTGTCATTGGGGCTGGGGCTGCGCACGGGTTTGGCCGGTCGCGACGGGGACTCTGGCCTCCTGGTGAATGGCGAGCCAGTCGACACGAAAAGCTCGACGTTCTTGCTGGGCGTTTTGCCCCGGGCGCGGTTCTTCCTGGTGGGGGACGCGCCCGAAGGGCTGTGGGTTTCTCCCCAGCTCGAGGTCACCCGGAAGTGGTCGACCTACGAGCAGAAATGGGCGGGGATTTTCGCGGACTCTCGAATCCGCACGTGGCACCTCGGCATGACGGGGTTGCTGGGATACACGGCCATCCTGGGACGAGGGCTCGCGGTGCAAGCGGGAGTGGGCGCCGAGGTCTGGCGGGAGTCGTACCGCAACATGGACCGTGGCATCCAAATGCACGACGGTGAGGTCATTCATGAGGGCGAGAGCGAGAACAGTACCTGGGGGCTCGACGAGCGCATGATGTTGTCGCTGGGCTGGGCCTTCTGAGCCGTGGCGCGGTGCTACACCGGCAGGCGTCGGCGGAGGCATCCACGCGGCAAGCGCGGGTGCTTCCGAGGGCCGGGGGCGTCGATGCGCTCCGGGCCGCAGCGGCAGGTGGGCCATCGTCTTCACGTCGTGCACGAGGCCCAGCCAGGCCAGTGCCTTCACCGCCCACCAGCCCGGGTCCGGCTGTCGCCAGCCGAAGCCCATGCGCGCCGAGCTGGGATAAGCGTGGTGGTTGTTGTGCCACGACTCGCCCATGCTCACGAGGGCGAGCCAGCCCGCGTTGCGGCCCTGCTCCGCGCACTCGGGCAACTCGTAGGGCTGCTCTCCTTCGACGTGGCTCACGTAGTGGATGAACCAGAAGCCATCCTGCGTGAGCGCCAGTCGCACGAAGACACCCCAGACCACCCATGCGGGGCCGCCCACCGCGTACAGCGCGAGCGCGAGCGGCACCTGGAGCCAGAGGCCCGCGCGCTCCAGGGCGAGGAAGAAGGCGTCATTCTCGAGGTCGGCGTCCACGGGGGGATAGAGGCTCGGGTCGCGCGCATGCCACGTGCGGAAGAGGGCGTGCGTCATCGCGCTGAGGAAGCCGTCGCGGTAGCCGAAGTACTCGGGGCAGTCGGCCTCCGGCTGGTTCTGGTGGAAGTCGCGCAGGAGGTGCATGCGGCTCATGCCGAGGACGCTGCCCAGCCCCGCCAGCGTGCCGAGGAAGCCGAGTGCCCGCTCCACCATGCGCGGTGCGCGGAAGGCGCGGTGGATGAGGCCGCGGTGGATGCCCACCGAGAGACCGAGACACATGGTCACCCCGGTCAGCACGGCGAAGACCGCCACCGCGCTCCACGAGAAGCAGAGCGCTCCGCCGACGAGTGCGCCCACATGGAGCAGGGTCCACCGGAGCACCTTGCCCGCGTCCCACCGTGCCTCGCCCCACCTCGTGATGTCCGTGTTCATGCACCGCCCCTTTCGGAGCGGGGCCAACGCAAGCACCCTGCCAGGAAGACACGGGCCTGATTCCAGGGACTTGAGCGGGCGCACGGGCGGCGCTGTCAACGCAGTTCACAGCGCGCCGCGCACGGTGTGGACGGTGAGTCGCTCAGCGCTCCAGTCCGAACTCCACGCCGGGAATCCAGTGTCCGCGCCGGTGCCCGTCCACGCGGACTCCATCGAAGTCGAGCCCCAGGGCGCCTCGCACCGCGAAGTCGCCCGCCCTCCAGCGCAGGCCCGCGGCGCCGCGCGCCGTCAGCCCGAGCGAGTCGCCCTCCCTGCGGCCGGGTCTGTCCACCACCGTCATCAACCAGCCCGCGCCCACCTCCGCGAACGGGGCCAGCGTGCCTCGGCCGCTCAGTCCACCCATGGCCAGCACGGACACGCGCTGAAGCGTGGCGTTGTCCACCCAGGCATCCGGCGAGAGGGAGTAGCTGGCGCGCGCGCCCCACCGGACGCCGCCGGGGCCCGGCACGCGCCAGGCCAGCGACAGCCCGCGTGCGAGGCCTCGTCCCCCCAGCGGTGGCGCGCCGAGCGTGAGGCCCACCTCCAGGCCCAGCGAGCGCGGCAGGCTCGACGGGTCCCCGGGCGTCACGGTCTCTGAGAAGTCCACGGCGGGCCCACCCGTCGACGTGACGTAGCCCTCGTAGAAGTCGCGTCCGAAGGGCAGGGCGAAGAGCCCCTGGAGCAGGCTCTCCTCGGCCGCGCCGCGCCGGGCCACCTCGGGAGGTGAGGGGCGGGGGAGCTGTCCCTCCCGCAGGTCCTCCAGCCGCACGCGGGCCTCTCCTCCGGGGGTGCGCAGCCAGTACGCCTCGCGCTTCGGCAACGCGAGGGCCAGCGACTCTCCAGCGGCTTGATGCGCATCCGCGAGTCGCACGCCCGCGGTGTCCTCCACGGAGATGCGCGCGCCCCGAGGCGTCGCTGGCAGGTCCAATCGCGGACCGTCGGGCACGGGGCCGATGAGCGCTCGCGAAGGGCTCAGGGTCGGCGGGAAGGTGCGCAGCGCGAGCCGGGCCTGTGGCGATTTCACGCCTCGGATGGCGGCGGCGACGAAGGCGTCCAACTCGCTGTACTCGACTCGACCGTCGCCGTTGACGTCCGCGCCGCCCAGCAGCGCGGAGCGTGCCGCATGGCTGAAGACACCCGCGCGGATGCGAGACCACTCGTGCGTCTCACCCTCGTTGCTCTCCGCGAAGATGGCGCCGACGCTGGGGTGCCCCGCGAGCTGCTCCTGCTCCAGCGCGCGCCGCAACCGCCGGAGCACCAGCGGGTCCGCGCCCCGGCTGCCCACGACGCCGGCCGCGTGACAGGCATCGACGAGCAGGTGCACGTAATCCGCCTCGGCCCGCTCCACGACGCGCGAATACAGCGCCTCCTGGTCCAGTCGTCCGTCGGCGAGTGTGAGGTAGGCGCGCGCGGAATCGCCGGTGCGGCCATGGCCCACGTAGACAAAGAGGAAGTCCACGGTGCGGCCGGCAGCGCGGTCCGCCGCGTTGCGCCGGGCCAGCGACGCCACGGCTTCATCGAGTGCGGCGAGCGTGGGCACCCGCACGTCCGAGAGTCGCTCACGTTCCGCTTCGGCGGTGTCGGCGTCGGCGACGGTGAGCAGCACCACGTCCACGCCGAGTCGCTGAAAGGTCTCCATCCAGCGCACGCCGTCGTCGTCCGCGTAGCGCAGGGGCGGCATGCCCGGGGAGTCGCTCCCGTTGTACGCGACGACCAGGGCCCGTCTCACGGGAGGAGGCTCCGAGGACGTGGCACCCGTCTCCGCGAGAGCCACCGTCGCACAGCATGTGAGCCACAGGACGAGGACACCGCCAGACACCGGAACCGCGAGGAGTCTCATGCTGTTCCTTCCACGGACACTGCCGCGTCCCGCGCGGCGAACGGTGGGCTCACGAGCAACAAGAAGGCACGGACGCTACCGGGCGCGGGAGCCGCGATGAGGCTCATGGTGCCCTCCGCGCCCGCCCAGCCGTGGCTCGAAGCAGGAAGCGGGCTCATGGCTTCCCCGAGATGCGGACGCGGTGCTGCACGCGCACGACGTCTTTGACGGGCTCACCGCGCGCGGCGGCGAGCGCCTCGGACGCGCTGCTCGCGAACACGGCGGTCAGCTCCACCTCGCCCGTGTCGGGCAGCTTCGGCGTGAGGTCCAGCGCCGCCTCCGAGCCCGGAGACGCCTTCACCTCGAACGGCCCTTCCACCCGCAGGCCCTTCTCGGTGCGCACCGTCACCACGACATGCGTATAGGGCGCACGGACTCCCGCGGCGAACGCGAGCGCCGCACCGGCCGGACAATCACCCTGGCCTCGGACCTCCCGAAGCTCCGCCTCCTCGGGGACGCAGAACAGCCGCATCACCGGGGCAGCCTGTCCCTCGCCACGCGTGCCCCACTCCCTCGTCGTGTCGCTCGGCAGGCCCCACCACAGCAGCCCCGCCGCCGCCATCAAGCTGACCACCCACGCGCCGCCCACCCGCGGCGCATTCCAGCTCCGAAGCACCCATGTCCACAGTCGCCGCCCCAGGCCCCACGCCCCCCCCAGGTCCTCCTTGTGCAACCGGTCCGCGCGCGCGGCCTGTCCCGAGGACTCGGGAGACATCCGCCCCTCCACGGCGGCGAGGACGACGCTCAGTCCGCGCGACTCCAGCGACTCCAGCTCCCCTGGCGTGGGCTCGGTGACGGTGTCGCGGGCGAACACGCGGCGCAGGTTCATCACCCGCTCGTAGCGCGCGCCGCACCGGGCACAACCCCGGGCATGTCGCAGCACGCGGGTCCACTGGCGTGGAGGGAGGACGCCCTCGTTGGCGAGGTGGACGAGCTGTCGGTCCACATGTGGGGTGAACAAGGCCATGGGGAGACTCACTCGGGTCAGGGCACGAAGTGGGGGAAGAGCAGGGCCATCACCGCGGCCGTGGCGGCGGCGGAGGGCAGTGCATCGGGCGCGTCAGCGGTGAGCCAGCCCTCCTCGACGAGGAAGTCGGTCATCGCGCGTCGCAGCTTCGTCTCGCGCGTGCGCAGCTCCTGTCGGGACCACCCGAGCACCAGTCCCGCGCGCTCCTGGGACAGGCCCTGCACGAAGCGCAGGTCCGCGAGCCGCCGCGTCACCTCATCGAGGCCGGAGAGAAAACGTTGCACCAGCTCGCGCGTCTCCGCCTCCAGCGCGCGGTCCTCGGGAGAGGGCGAGTTGCTCGCCAGCCGCTCCGCCGTCGGCGTGTCATCCAGCGTCACCGCCTCGCGAGCGATGCGCCCCGCCGCCCTCAGCACATCCACCGCCGCCTGCCGTGCCAGCGCATTGAGCCAGAGGGAATACGGCCGCACGCCGTCATACGTGTGCCGGGCCTGCTCGCGGAACGCGCGCACGAAGGTCTCCTGGTGCGCGGCCTCCAAATCCAACGGCCCCACGCGCGCCAGACCTCCAGGGCCTCGCGACACGTACGTGCGCGACAGGAACCGCGCCACATGTCCGGAGTAGGCCCGGTACACGCGGGTCAACGCTCCCGGCTCTCCCCGGCGAAAGGCCTCCAGCAACAGCGGGTCTTCCTTCAGCAGCGACATGCCGTCCTCCCTCTCAGGGGGCCCCAAGCCCCTGGACCACGGCCGGCGCCACGCGGTCCGACTGCGTCCCATCACCCAACTGGCCCGCGGTGTTGTCGCCCCAGCACCGCACCTGTCCGTCGCGCATCACCGCGCAGGTGCTCGTCTTTCCGGCGGACAGGTCGACGACGGCGCCGCCCAGGGCCGTGACTTCCACGGGCGCCGGACGGTGGATGAGCGTTCCATCGCCCAACTGTCCTTCTTCATTGCGTCCCCAGCAGTGCACGCGCTCTTGGGCGTCCAGCGCGCAGGTGAACTCATTGCCCGCGCGCACCTGCCGCATGGTGGACGGCAGCTCCAGCGGCCGTACCGGAATGGTTCTGTCCAGCGCGGTGTCATCCCCCAGCTCGCCGCGGTCATTCCTCCCCCAGCACTCGATGCCGCCCGTCCCCACGCGCGCGCAGGTGTGTCCCAGGCCCGCCGTCAACGCGCGTACAGGGCCCGTCAGCCCTCTCACCCGCCCCACTCCTGGCTCGGGCGTCGGACTGGTGAGGCCATTGCCCAGCGCGCCCTCCGAGTTGTCCCCCCAGCACCACGCCTCGCCATCGGTGGTGGCGGCGCAGGTGTGTCTGGCGCCCGCGGCGAGCACGGTGAGGTTCTCGGGAAGCCCCAGCACCTGCACGGGCCGGGGCGTCTTTTCCACCACCTCCCCGCCCAACTGGAAGAAGTCGTTCGCGCCCCAGCACATCACCTGTCCCCCCGCGTGCAGCGAGCAGGAGTGCGCCAGGCCCACCGCCACCGCCACCACGTTGGTGCCCGCGCCCGGCACGTCCACCGGCTCCAGTGACGCCATCGTGTTGCCATTGCCGAGCTGCCCCAGGGAGTTGTCCCCCCAGCACTTCACGGTGCCGCCCTCCACCACCGCGCAGGTGTGTTGTCCTCCGGCGGCAATCGAGAGCACGCCCGAGGCCAGTCCCCGCACGCCCACCGCCGAGATTCGCAACGCGCGCGTCCCGTCTCCCACCAGCCCCGTGCCGCCCCAGCACCGCACGCCGCCCGTCTCCAACAGCGCGCACGCGTGCTGGCTGCCCACCGACACCTGCCGGGCCAGTCCCCGCTGCCCGGTGTCCGTGTCCGGGTCGGGGCACGAAGCGCCGTCCTCGTCGCAGCCCGGGGCCGTGGTGCTCCGGATGGGGTCCAGGCACGCGCTGGTCGACGCGAGGAGCAGCACGAGGAGGCCAACGCGAGGCTTCATGGGGCTCGGCTCTCGAGAAAAGGGACAAGCGGGCACCGAGGAGAAAGTGGCTCCGCGATGCCCGCCCTGGTGTCTGGGTATTTCCGGGACGAATGTGCTGGGAAAACGTTACGGGAGCGGATGCACGTTGATTGCGCTCCACGGCGAAGTGCTCGTGTCCACCAGCACCAGCCGGAAGCCCGCCTCGCTTTCTCCAGGCGTGGGAGAGAGCGCGCCCGCGGCCACCGCGAAGACGCCCCGGCCCACGAAGGCGGACGTATCCAGTTGGAAGCGGGCCACCGGTGAGCGCTCGGACGCCGCCGAGGCGGACACCCCCACCACCACCGCCGTGAGCGAGGGAATCGCCGCACCCTCCGCCGCCGAGGCGCGGCGATAGGGCACGTCATTGAAGGCCGCGTTTGTCGGGACCAGGCCACCCTCCAGCGGGCTCACGTCCACCATCGGCGCGTCGGGCGAGGCGTGCACCACGCGCAGCCGCAGGTTGTTCGCATCCGACGCGAAGCCCTCGGAGAATGCGAGCAGCTCGAACGTCGAGTCCGCCGGGTCGTCCCTGGAAGGGCTGAGGAAGCCCCCGGCCAGCGCCAGGTAGCGCTCACCAGCCACCAGCGCCGGCGTGGCCCTGGAAGCGGCGGGTGCGCTCGCCGGACGCGTGCCGCCAGCGACGTTGGCGAAGAAGTCCAACGTGTAGCTGCCCGGGGGTACCTGGATGGGAGTGGACAGCTCGCCGAAGGTGAGGTCATCCACCAGCTCCGTGGTGCCCACGAAGAGGTCCACGGCAGGCGCGTCCGGCGAGGCGTGCAGCGCGTAGACGACGGGGTTCTGGCGGACCAGCCCGACACCCGCGGCCAGCAGGCCGAAGCCAGCGGGGGCGCTCGCCTTCTGGGAGAGCTGACCGGTGGCGATGACGAACACCTCCCCGCGCGAGGGCAGGGCGGGCACGGTGAAGGCCGTCACCTTCTCGTTGGTGGCCGTGCGGATGCCCACCTGGAGCGACTGGCCGGAGGGCAGCTCCACGCCCGTGGCGCCCGTGTCCTGGAAGCGCTGCAGGCCCGTGACTTCCGAGGTGCCGTCATCCCCCACGTCGATGGAGACGGTGGGCGCGTCCGCGCCCGCGTGGACGATTCGCACCCGCGTCTTGCCGTCGGCGGGAGGATTGAAGCCCTCGGTGAGCGGCAGCACGCGGAAGGCGCGCGTCGCGTCGGACGAGGCGAGCAGCCCCGCGGCCACCGCGCTCACGGTGTGGCCGGTGCCCAGCACGAGCGGGCCGGTGGAGTAGACGGGCGCGGAGGTGGCGAGGGCGCCCGCCGCGCGCACCTGGACGTTGTACGTGCCCGCCGGCACGGTGGCATAGGCGGTGGTGTCGCCGTACTTCACGTTGGTGAAGATCGGCGTGGTCTGGCCCTCCGCGTAGATGTCCACGGCGGGGGCGTCCGAGGACGCGTGGATGACGCGCAGCTTCGCCTGGGTGGACGGCGTGTCGTCGGGAGGCGTCTCGTCCTCTCCGCAGCCGGCGAGGGTGGACAGCGTGGCGGCGAGCGCCGCGGTGAGGCAGCGGTGACTCCAGGGGCTCTTCGGCATGTCGCACTCCAGGGGTGTGCGGCCGTCGCCCGAGGGAGCGCGACCGCGTTTTCGGGAGCCCCTTACGAAACGAGCCGTGAAACCTGGTTGGTCCCGCGTGTCGGATTCGGCGCGGCGAAGGACTGTCCACCCGCGAGCAATCACCGGGCTGGCGATGGAATGACGCGGTGCGGGCAGGACAGCTGGAGTGCTGCTGGTAGCGTGCGCGCACCATGAACCCTGGACTGCTTCCTCTCGTCGTGTCCCTGCTCGCCGCGCAGGCCCCCGCGCCCGCTCCGGCGGCCCAGGCCCCCAAATCCCAGGCCGCCGCCAGCAAGCCCTCGCAGGTGCCGGGAATCGCGCCGCTGCCCGGCCAGCCCAACCTGTGGGTGAGCAACGTGCCGCCGGTGCCGGACGCGTTCCGTCAGCGGATGGAGCAGTATCTGGAGGCCCGCTCCGCGGCGCTGGTGGACATCAGTGATGACGGCAAGCAGCTGCTCATCACCACGCGCTTCGCCGACACGAATCAGCTCCACGTGGTGGAGACGCCCCTGGGCGCGCGCACGCAGCTCACCTTCGCGAAGGAGCCCATCAACAGGGCGGTCTTCCAGCCCGGCGATTCGAACGTCATCTACTTCCTGCAGGACAAGGGCGGCGGGGAGTTCTTCCAGGTGTTCCGCCTGGACCGGCGCACGGGGCGCTCGGAGCTGCTGACGGATGGGAAGAGCCGGCACTCGGACGTGAGCGTCTCTCCGGATGGGCGGTGGCTGACGTACGGCGGCACGGGGCGCAACGGCAAGGACACGGACGTGTACGTGGCGCCCACCGCGCAGCCGAAGCAGGCCCGTCGCGTCACGGAGCTGGAGGGCTCCTGGGAGCCGATGGCGTTCTCCAACGACGGCTCGAAGCTGGTGGTGGCGCAGGCGCGCGCCATCGACGACGTGGACCTGTACGTGGTGGACGTGGCCTCCGGCGCGCGTCAGCGAATCACGCCCCAGGAGGGCAAGGGCGGCGTCACCTCCGTCGTCTTCGCGCACGACGGCAAGAGCGTGTACCTGGCGACGGACCGCTACAGCGACTTCTCGGAGCTGTACCAGGTGGCGCTGGACAAGGCGCCGCCCACCGCCGCGCCGACGTCGCTGACGCAGGCCGTGAAGTGGAACGTGACGGGGCTGGCCCTGTCGCCGGATGGCCGCAAGCTGGCGGTCTCCTTCAACGAGGATGGCTTCACCCAGGTGTCGCTGCTGGACACGCGCACCAGGGCCCTGTCGCCGCTGGACTCGCTGCCCCGGGGCGTGGCGTTCGGCATGGGCTTCCCGCTGAAGCGCTCTGATGTGCTGGCGCTGACGGTGGGGGATGCGAAGAGCCCCATGGACGTGTGGACGGTGGACTTGAAGTCGCGCAAGCCGACGCGGTGGACACGCTCGGAGGTGGGCGGGCTGGACACGAACACCTTCGTGGAGCCGACGCTGGTGCGCTACCCGTCCACGGACGGCGTCCAGGTGCCGGCGTTCCTCTACCTGCCGAAGGGCGCGACGGGGAAGGTGCCTGTCATCGTCAGCTTCCACGGCGGCCCGGAGGCGCAGAGCCTTCCCACGTTCAGCACCTTCGCGCAGTTCGCCACGGCGGAGCTGGGCATGGCGGTGCTGGTGCCCAACGTGCGCGGCTCGGATGGTTACGGCAAGGCGTACCGGGCCATGGATGACGGCGTGAAGCGCGAGCAGAGCCTCGCGGATATCGGCGCCACGCTGGACTTCATCGCCTCGCGCAAGGAGCTGGATGCCTCGCGCGTGGGCGTCTCGGGCGGCTCGTACGGTGGCTACATGACGCTGGCGTCGGTGGCCTTCTATCCGGAGCGCTTCAAG
>Ga0126314_10000156_pt1 | contig 35984 bp, 38 predicted proteins | sample Plot105B_FD_92535 | JGI IMG/M metagenome (GOLD analysis project Ga0126314, IMG submission 92535) | Serpentine soil microbial communities from UC McLaughlin Reserve, CA, USA - Plot105B | ecosystem: Environmental > Terrestrial > Soil > Grasslands | place: USA: UC McLaughlin Reserve, Lake County... | reverse complement strand
GATGAAAATAATGCAAGATGGTTTGGACACCTAAAGTCTATGGTGCCTCCTTTTCATGTTTTGTATACAGGCAACGAATTTGTCATAGGGCTAGCATCAAGGGAAGTTCAAATCAGAAAACCATCATTTTTGAAAAAAGAAGAGTACAATGGGACTAATATTCGCAAACAAATCGCTACTATGCAGCAGCAAAATAATCAGCAACTACAGCAGCAGAATTGGAAAGATTTAGTTCCAAATGCAGTTTACACTATAATTGAAGAAATAGATGGCATCAAAAGAATTGAAATGCTTCTAGGATCAGATAGCTATCCACAACAATGGTGATGATGACGATACGACTGACTGTAATAGTGATAGCGGCAATAATATGGTATTAGCAATATGGAAGTAGGAGACGAGTTTGACAAAAGGTCTTAGAGCCTGTCCTATTTGCCCTGAGTGTGGCTCAAAGAAATTTAAAGTCATAGACGATAATGGCGGCAGTAGTAGTTATAATGATAAGATCAACAATACTAACACAGCAGCACATACAGTAATTGTGGAATGTCTAGTTTGCACAAAGAAAATCGCTATTTAGGGCGTTTTTGAATTGATTATACAGAAGCTCAGTTAACATAATGGTATTCTCTCTGTACGATTTTCGCTAATGAGTTTGGATAGTTGATCAACGATATATGAGTCTGTTTCGGACTTGGTCTATTATGAAGATTATACTCACTAACTTGATATGCTCACTTTTAATGAGCAATTCTTATAGATTTGCAATACCTATGATCTTTTACCAGAACACATATACGCGCATTCAGCAAGAACGCAGCAGACATCCATAGCAATCAAGCAAGGACAACTAATCAATCAATCTGTGTAGAGAGTAGCAAAATCCCCCAACCAATCTTCTCCTCCTCACATGCCACTCCCAGCGATTGATAATCCTTGCTTGATGATATATTTTTCTTGTTATCGAGTTGTAAAAAGTTAAGATTAATATTTCTCAGGTTAACACCCTTCCTAGCTGAGAAAATTAAGACAGAAAAGGTGCAAGTGTTATAAATAAAAGCAAGTTGTTATTTTTTTTGATTCTGCCTCTAGTGGTAGGCATTGTAAGCATAGCCCTTACTATGGTTTATAATTATAAGTTGTTTAATCTTAACAATGCATCTTCTTCATTACGACCATCTTCTTCATTCACATCCTCATCATCAGGTCAACAGCAAGAGCAAGACATAGTAAAACCATCACTTATAGGATTAAGAGAAAAAAATAGTTTGAAGGTGGAAAATTTTGTTGCTCATGGTTTGTTATTTCCAACGAGCATGGCTTTTGTAGATGACAGCAACATTCTGGTTTTAGAAAAGGCTGGTCAAGTTCATCTCATTACAAATGGAGTACTACAAAAACAGCCGGTATTGACGGTACCTGTAGATAATACAAGTGAGCGTGGCTTATTAGGAATTGCAGTATTAAAAGCAAGTAATAGTAGTGGTCTTACTGACAAAAAAAATGCCGGCGTAGCAAAAACAACAAGAACAACAACAACAATAGCAAGCACAACAATTACAGCGACGAAAGTGTTCCTATATTTTACTGAAGCTAATGGGAAGGAATCATTAAGAAATAGAATTTACAAATACGATTGGGATAGCAAGAATCATCTGCTTTCAAGTCCCAAGCTGATATTGGATGTTTCAGCACTTCCAGGACCAAATCACAATGGGGGAAAAATGGCAATAGGTCCTGATCATTACCTTTATGCAGTAATAGGAAATGTTAATGCTGGTGACAGCATACTTCAGAATTATAAGCGTGGAAGAGGCCCGCATGATACCTCTGTCATATTTAGAATAGATCCAAATAATGATGGATTACCAGCTCCTAAAAATCCTATTTCAAGTTCAGATAATAATTCTACTACCAAAAATATAGTTGGCCGATATTATGCATATGGTATTAGAAATAGTTTTGGAATAACGTTCGATCCGATAACCGGAATGCTATGGGACACAGAAAACGGGGAATTGGCATATGATGAGATTAACTTGGTTCAGCCAGGTTTTAATAGCGGTTGGCAATTGGTAATGGGTCCTATTTCCAGAAGTAATATAACTACAAAAGATCTGGTTAACCTTCCAGGATCTCACTATGCAGACCCTGCTTTTAGCTGGCTAACTACAATTGGGGTCACTGATATAGAATTTTTAAAATCATCAAAACTCGGAAACAGATATGCAAATAATATTTTTGTTGGAGATATCAACAATGGTAATCTATACTATTTTGAACTCAACAAGGACAGAACCGGCCTGAGCTTTGGCTACAATAGTGATTATGACAATAACGAAGCTGCACTATTATCAGACTTTGTAGCAGATGATAAAGCTGAAGTATCTACAATAATTTTTGGAAAAGGTTTTGGGGGTATAACAGATATCAAAACTGGTCCTGATGATGGCTTTTTGTACATATTGTCTTATTTCAGCGGGCGCATCTATAGGATTGTACCTGGTAGTAATAATAATAACAGTAATAGTATTAGTAATGATAACGACAATAATCCTATCCGACAGCAATAATAGAAATCACTACTGTGATAAAGTACCATCGGTTACTTTTAAGAACATATGGAATTTTTTATTAAATTACTATGTGTGTTGTGGACAAAAGTCTATTTTGTTAGGTTAGAAAACATGAATCTATTATTGTTATTTTGACAATCATAAGAAGTGATAGCGCATATATATGCGCCACATATTCAATAATGGCTATGTCATCAGCAGCATCGTCATCATCTTCTTCTGCAGCAACTGTAACAACGACAACAAGGATAGGAGAAGAGCAACAACAACGATCAACAACAGCATCAGGAGTATTAAGCGCAAAGAAATGGCACGATAACGAGGTAAGTTTAGATCCACTAAAAGATCAAACTATAGCTGTGATCGGATATGGAATCCAAGGTCGTGCACAGGCCAACAACATGAAGGATTCTGGAATGAATGTTATTGTAGGACTAAGAAAAAATGGTAAAACATGGAGTATGGCAGAAAATGATGGCCATAAAGTAATGGAGGTATCCAAAGCTGCTGAGAGTGCCAATATAATTCATATTTTAATTCCAGATATGGAGCAAGCAGACACTTATAATAAAGAAATTGCGCCTTACGTAACTGATGGTAAAGCATTATGCTTTTCACATGGCGCAGCCATTCATTGGAAGTGGATTGTACCTCCAAAAAATGTTGATGTTTTAATGGTGGCACCAAAAGGACCAGGACAGAGAGTTCGTGAATTATATGTAGATGGTTTTGGCACACCATCACTAGTGGCTGTATACCAGGATTATACAAACAAGGCTTGGGATAGGGTTTTAGCCATAGCAAAAGGTATTGGCAGCACAAGGCCTGGTGTAATTAAAACTACTTTCAAAGAAGAAGTAGAAACAGACTGGTTTGGAGAACAAGTCGATCTCTGTGGTGGTGCTCATGCACTTGTAATGAGCGCATTTGAAACTCTAGTTGAAGCAGGATATCAACCTGAAGTAGCATACTATGAGTGTCTCCATGAATTAAAACTAATTACAGATCTCATACACAAATATGGCATCACCGGAATGTACAACCGCGTTAGTGAAACAGCAAGATACGGTGGACTCACAAGAGGACCTCACGTAATTGGTAAAGATTCCAAGAATAAGATGAAAGAAGTTCTCGAAGAAATCCAATCAGGACAATTTGCTGAGGAGTGGGTCAGCATATATAAAAAAGAAGGTAAGAATTCTTTTGGCAGATATATGAATGAGATAGAGAACCATCAAGTCGAAAAAGTTGGCAAAGAGATGCGGAAAATGATGTGGCCTAACGAATCTAATATCTGAGGTCTGCGCAATTAAAATATTATTTTTATTTTTTCTTTTATTTAATCCATTAACTATGTTAATCAATGTTATTTAACTTATTGTTATTATCATTATTACAAGTAGATAGAAGGAATGGATAAACAACTATGTTAACTAAACAACCATCACTACAATAGCCAGTTCCACAAGAGGAGCAAAAGCGCATTGGTATCAATCTATACGAATCAGGTATAGCCGAAGAGTTTATTGCTTTGCAACTAGATCTAGAGATTCCAGTCGTTATTGGTATTCTGAGTCTAATATCTACAAAGGAAATTTTGACTAACAAGAATTAAATAAATAAATAAATAACAAACAAAAAACCTCAAACGGGTGACAATATTCCAGAAGACATATTAGAACTGTTTATATTATGTATTTTGCAACGTAAAATGCATAATGTGATGAGTCCAACCGTAAAGTTACTATTAACAGCCATAATTCTGGTATCCTGTCTAGCAACAATGGCTGTGGTTACAAATCCCGTACTTGCATCTGCAGGAATCAGCTTCAAAAATAAATCAGAATGTATGGAATATGTTATGGGTGATACCAAAGTTGTTAGAAATCACGCTATTCAAAGTGCCAAAGTGAGCAAACAACTAGCAGAAAAATTATGCGCTGAATATTGATTAAATAGAACCTAAACGGTTCTAGTCTTAGATAAACACACGATTTAGTTAGTGAATAATGATAACAAAAAAATTAGCTAACCTTCCTCTGATGGTGGCGTAGGAAGTACTGATGGTGCTTCTGTTCCTGTGTCTGTTCCATTGGATATGCTCGGTTGTACTGTTTTTGGAATACCACATATTCTTGATTCCGTTGTATTAACAGGGTTAAGATTTGACGATGGATTATTAGGATCACATATTGCTGCTCTTTGTTCTGGTGTCAATGATGATGACGATGACGTATTGTCTGCTGCTTGGCCCTGAGCCGTACCAAAATTTGCAACTTCTATGAACATTACTATGGTTGCCGTAAAGACTGCGAGTATGCCTATGATACTAAGACGTGCTTCTGTTCTTAACATGGCTAACTGAAGAGGAAGAAAATAACGGTATATAAAAGCAACTTTTTGGGAGCTAACTGAATGTACAACAAGCAAACAATTGGTCTTCAATCCAAGACAAAGTTAGACACAAATAATTTTATGCTTTATTACTATTTCATTGTTATAATCAATCTCAATCCCTATTTGAGCGCAACTTTTTTACATTTTCGGCAATATGATTAATTATAGTCGGTAAGGGCGTTCCCGGACCAAAGTTTCCAGTAATTCCTCTTTTTTCCAATAGTTCTTTATCTTTTTCTGGAATAATGCCGCCGCCAACAAGTAAGATGTCATTTACTCCATTTTCTTTTAATAATCGAGCAACCTTAGGGAATAATACTAAATGTGCCCCATTTAGTAAACTCATAGCAACGGCATCAACATCTTCATCAATTGCAATTTTTGCAACCTGTTCTGGAGTACAAAACAAACCAGAGTAAATTACTTCCATACCAGCATCTCTTAAAGCTCTACATATTACAAGAGCTCCTCTATCATGACCATCTAGTCCCAACTTGGATACAAGAACTCTAAGTCTTCTTTGTTGTTGTTGCTGTTGTTGCTGTTGTTGTTGATCGAGGTGTTCCTGTATTGGCATTTATCAATCCATGATTGGCAAGTCAGCTTTAAAACCTTTATTCTACCTAAAAAGGTTTGAAACAAAAATATGTATAATTATAGATATAGCTATATATCTAAAACATCTGATACCTTTTATTCTATCACACCTCTATATTATGTAAGTATAATAATAACAATGATCAAGAATTTAATTTAGATTTTTCAATTAGTGCAGCCCTTTCTAGCTGCTGTAATAAATTTAAGGAAAAACATATAGGAATATCCACTTTTGATAATTTTGTATCAAAGTGCTCAGAAAATAATTAATAGCAAATTAAGGTCATCATTGGAGTCTGAATAACAAGTGGCTTCCCTAGTTGGTTCTCTGAAGGCTATTGCTGATGAAAAAACGCTAGCACTATTTAATGCTATTGCTGCTGAAGGCGGAAATACAGATACACTAAGAAAAAAGGCCTCATTTAGCCGCAAGCAATATTATATGAGAATTTCCACCTTAAATAAGGCAGGCTTGATAAGAAGAAGTAATGGGATTTATTCTCTTACTAGTCTTGGTAGAATAGTCTATAGTGCCCAGAATCTGATCAGAGAAGCTATTGACAATTACTGGAAGCTCAAGGCAATAGATTCAATAGAATCCTCAGAGCACAAAAATAATGCATTTTCCATACAAGAGCGTAAACAGATAATGGATAGTCTAATTGAGAAAGATTCTGAAATAAAAGATATACTTCTTAAATCATAACAGCTGCAATATATAAAAATATGTATATGTATATATTAATTTGTATATTTCCTGTTATTTTCTCTCTGATTTTTATTTTATTTCATTTTATTTTCGTGTATTAATACCTCGTTTAGATGACTTCTGTGTTTCGGTTGCTCTTTCTGTTTTTCAGCATCAGAGTTAAGTATAGCTTTGATTTCATCATTGTCTATTATATTATCTATAATTCTAGTACACTCCTGCACAGGCAATTCGCTAATTGCTGAGGTCAGAATTGAGTCAATTGCCTTGAGCTTCCAATAATACTTGGTTGCAGTTTCGATTTTCAGATATGAATTAAACATTATTTTGCCAAGCGAAGTCAGGCTATATCTACCACTAATTCTTCGCACTAGATCAGCATCCATTAATTCCATCATAGTCGAATAATATTGTCTACGGGACAATCTTAATTTTGATATAAGGAGATTACTGCAATCATTTTCTGAAAGTGCGACGGCTTTAAATAGCGATAACGCTTTATCGTGAGAAATTGCAGATATTACGGAGGCAGTAGAGACCATGGAATTTACTCACGAATATGTAAAAAGCACATATCATAAATACCTTCTATGGTATTTTATTATAAATGTTCTTAGTATAGGAAATCATATATAACATTGATATTCTACAAGAATTTGGCATTTCATGCCAAAAAAATGGAACAAAGTTTTTTTCTTAATGCTCTTAGGTAAAATTAATTCCACAAAATATATGTAGAAAGAATAGTGTTTTTACTTTTACTAACGACATTTTTTAGCTATTATTTATTCATACGATTAATTTTTTAAATAGTAGAACAAAAATATCAGAAATTTTTGATATCATTGTAGTAAATTTATGCTGATACATTTTACAGTCCATGAGTTTGATAGTTTAGTCAACAGTTATTGGTCGTTGTTTGTGGTTTTGTTGCCGAGTAACCGCATCAATGATTAATATTGATAAATATATTATGCACATACATCCATAATAATAAATAGCATGTTAGCGGTGGTCAAAGGTCTCCTTGAAGGAGAAAGACGCTCTCTGGCAAGAGCGATTTCCATAGTTGACAACTGTGAACCTGACTCACAAAAGATTATACGAGAAATATTTAACAAGACTGGCAATGTTAAAACTGTGGGATTTACAGGACCCGCAGGTTCGGGTAAAAGCTCTCTAATAGGAAAGCTAGTTCCCAATTTACAAGCATTAGGATACAAAGTCGCGGTTGTTGCAGTAGATCCCACTAGCCCAATCACAGGAGGGGCAATATTAGGAGATCGAGTTAGAATGCAAGAGGCGATGGATGATGGCAAAGTGTTTATGAGAAGTATAGCATCTAGAGGCGCGGCAGGAGGAGTCTCAAAATCCCTCAGGAACGTAATTAGGATACTAGATGCAGCAGGCTATGATCTTGTACTAGTCGAGAGTGTAGGAGCCGGACAGATTGAAGTAGAAATCTCAAATATCGTCAATATAACTGCTGTAGTATTTACTCCTCATACAGGTGATAATATTCAAGCTATCAAAGCAGGCTTGACTGAAATTGGAGATTTGTATGTTGTTAACAAGGAAGATCTAGACGGTGCAGGGGCTCTTTTTAATTCAATTTTGGATTTGATAGGAAATAGTGCAAGGAAACCACTTGTCGTTAAAGCCTCTGCAAAGAGAGGCAAGGGAATTAAGGATTTAGCAATGACTATTGATAACCTACTAAAGGCAAAAAGTAGTAATTATAAACAGAAAGAAAGAAAAATGCTTGAATCTGAACTAAATGATATGGTACTAGATATAGTAGAACAAAGAGTTTCAGCCTTACTTAACAGTCATAACAAATATCTGCTTTTTATTGATAAATTGGCGGAAAAAAAGATGGACCCTTATCAGGCTGCAGAAGAATTAGCCGCAGCAGTATTGAAGACAAGGTGATCAAAAAGAGATATGACACAATCACAACCACAACCAAAACCACCACAATCATCATCATCGACAACAACTGATGCAATAAAAACAGATTCTAATATACCTGTTAAAAGGGCTTACAAAAAAGGCGACCTACTGAAATTCAATAACAATAATAAGCATCAGGATGAGGAACCAGGAAAGTTCCCATATACACGAGGCTTGTATCCAAGCATGTATCGTGAGCGTTTATGGACAATGCGGCAATATAGCGGATTTGGAAGTGCTGAGGAGACTAACAAACGATTCAAGTTTTTACTTGAGCATGGACAAACAGGATTATCTTTAGCCTTTGATTTGCCTACACAGACAGGACGTGACTCAGATGATCCTCAATCTGAAGGTGAAGTTGGAAGGACTGGAGTAGCAATTAGTTCTATAAAGGATATGATGACTTGCTTTGAGAATATTCCATTAAACAAAGTAAGTACCTCTATGACAATTAATTCAACGGCTTCAACATTGCTTTCATTATACATTACTGTAGCGGAATCCCAAGGTGTTTCTCCAGCAGATCTAAGAGGTACAACACAAAATGACATACTAAAAGAATACATTGCTAGGAATACTTACATTTATCCTCCTAAACCATCCATAAGACTCATTGGTGATATGATCCAGTACTGCTCCCAAAAAGTTCTCCAATGGTACCCAATCAGTATTTCAGGATATCATATGCGAGAAGCTGGCTGCAACGCAATACAGGAATTAGCATTTACATTTGCTAACGCAATAGAATATATTCAAACCTGCGTTAATCGAGGACTAAAGGTAGATGACTTTGCTCCTAGACTGTCGTTTTTCTTTTGCTGTACAATGGAGTTTTTCGAAGAGATAGCCAAATTCAGAGCAGCTCGCAGAATATACGCTAAAATAATGAAAGATAGATTTCATGCAAAGAATGCAAAGTCGTGGCACCTACGTTTTCATGTGCAGACCAGCGGCGAATCATTAACAGCTCAGCAAGTTGACAACAATATTGTCCGCGTGACTACAGAGGCTCTAGCTGCTGTACTTGGAGGCTGCCAGTCCTTGCATACTAACTCTAGGGATGAGGCACTCGCGTTACCTACAGAAGATTCTGTAAAAATTGCACTACGTACACAGCAAATAATAGCTACCGAGACTGGTCTTGCAAAAACAGTAGATCCAATGGCCGGTTCATATTATGTAGAATATCTAACGAACAGAATCGAAGAAGAAGTAGAAAAATACCTAAAAAAAATTGATAGGATGGGCGGCGCATTATCTGCTGTTGAGAAAGGATTTTTCCAAGATGAAATTAGAAGAAATGCGTATCAATTGAAAAAGGAGATAGATGAGAACAAACGCATCATTGTAGGTGTTAACAAGTTTCAAGATCGAAATGACGTTGAACCAAAGATAAACACAATAGATGTTGAAATAGAAAGAAGACAGATATCCAGACTAAAAGAATTTAAGAATTCTCGTGACAAGACAAAGATCGATCAGGCCCTAAGTGCATTGCAAGACGCTGCTGAAAAGCCTAATGAAAATCTGATGCCACATATCATATATGCTGTAAAGAGCAATGTTACACTAGGGGAAATAAGTAACATCTTTGTACAAGTCTTTGGGAGGTATGAACCAAAGATATCTTTTTGATATTGATACATCTGGAAATATGATATCTTTATTATAGATGGACTCACAGCAGCACTAGCAGTAGCAACAACAATAAAAATAACAAAAAGAATACTCTATTTGTGGCATAAGCGTCTATTCTTCCTGATCCTGCTCCTCACATTTTTTTACACCATAGCAAAACCTTCCTTGATTAATTGCAAGTGACAAATAAGAGAAAATCTAAAAAGCAAATTATTCTCTAGCTTTTGAGTCATATCATCATGCAAGAATCACTTCATGTCTATTACTTTCTACTTCTGGAATAGCTGTCATATGCTAGTCTAATTAAGTACTATTTCAAAGTAAGTACTATTGACTGACTGTGTTAAAATATAGAGCAGTTGACCTAGGTTATCTAATAATAATAATAACAATAACAATAACGATGAGAATTTGTGCTGTAATCTAACAATAGTCTAAGAGGGAGAGAGATCAAAAATGACCGGCGAAAAAAAGAATACAAGAATAGGACGAATATTAGTCGTAGACGATGAACCAGATATTGCTTCACTTCTAAAGATGGCATTAGAACATGATGGATCATTTGATATTGTCAAAACATTTGATGATCCTACGCTAGCACTATCAGATTTTAAAGCAGGTTTGTATGACCTCGTGATTCTTGATCTCACAATGCCAAATATAGATGGCTTTGATCTATTTCAAGAGATGAGGAAGATAGACAATAAAGTTAAATTTTGTTTTTTAAGTGGTAGAGAAACATGTTGCGATGAATCTTCAAATGGATATCATTCTATGAGTAATGACATGTTTATTAGAAAACCTATTACAATTACGAATCTTTTAAAAGAAGTGCATAAAAGGCTAAGATAACATGTATAAAAATATCTTAGTAATATAAATGCTACAAGTTATATAATATTTACCATTTATGTCATTGCTATCCTAATATTTTTTAATATATTATCGTATTTCATGTATACTATTGTATACAATACAAATCTAATCTATAACCGCAGATCTTAAAAAGATCCTCAAGATATACATTAGAGTTGGGGGATAGGTAACAAAGATGGCAGGAAAGGAGTGCACACACAACGGCTTGGCACTTAAATATTCGAATATTTTAGATAAGCTAGAATATTTGCCAATATCCTCTAAAGCTGCGAGGATCCTTCATAATGCAACAAGGAAGTCTCTTGAATGTGTGGTCAATTAGCCTCTCAAGCCATGATAGATGGCATGTGTTCTATCAATGGAGACTCTGAAGAGGATTTACTTACAAATTGCGACTTGTTACATAAAATATTAAGGAGTAGACCGGATGTTATTATCTGTAACATTAGAGCAGAGATTCTACCGCATGCAATACTGATAGATCCGACCATCTCGATCAGTGAAATCAGTAATCCACAATTTACTATTGGAGATATTTTTGAAACGTGTTTGTTCTGCTGAAACGCTCCACGATATTAGAACAAGAGTTGGCCTTTAATTGAGTAATAGTCTTCCTAATTTCAGAATTAATATTTATTTATCTTATTTAACTAAATTATTTAATTTTCTAATCAATACGGTAGTAGTAGTAATATTAGTATCTATAGTGATACTAGTATAATCTCCGATCCTATGTTGTGAGACAAGAGATAACTTAACTTCTCTCGCAGTATCAGAATACATATATTTATTATATTCGATATAGCAAGGAAATTGAACCATACGTGAAGAAAATAGACCTAATAATATCTCATGAGCATTTTCTAGAGGTTAGTGAACTTCTTCGTAAGCATAAAATCGACGGTATGACATTCTATAGTGTAAAGGGTAGAGGACGTAGTAGGCAAGAAGAGGTATCAGCTGGTAGAGGAATAGCAAGAACCGTTCCTGAATTCGTAGCTGGAACAAAGATTGAATTAATAGTTGAAGATTCAGTAGTGCAATTAATTATAGGGGATGTACGTACAATCCTATCTAAGGGTTCATTTCCTTTCGGAAAGATATTTGTGTCTGATATTGTAGAAGTACATGATATAAATACACATGAAAGCAGTGACTCAGCTTTATAGGTTATTACTTCTATTGCCTTTGCAATATTCATCAGACATAGTATAGAATAAGAGCAAGAGATATCGGCAGACTTTGCTAACTTGACTACTACGATTTGTATCTAATAATAATTAGATGATATTTCTCTAACATGACATTTTTACCAAATCCTATATCTTCTCATGATGATTGAACATTAACTCTATTGCAAGCTATATCAACAATAGAGCGTCTTTATATTATGTAAGAACGTGATTACTAATGGGTATCAATAATGATAAACAAGAGGAGAAGGGAGAACCTCAACGACTACAAGAAGACGACAGTAAAAATGATAATAAAATTGTCAAACGTGCCAACGATGTAGAAAATGATGATATAGTAGATTATGATGATAATGCCTGCCATTATAATAATGACGAAATTGGAAATACTATAATTTCTGACAAACATCCAAACACTATAGACAGTTTCTGGTTTGTACTTGCACCTGGAACAATCGCCAAACCATTTGACTTTGTTACTGTTGAACAATCCTTTCAGTCATCTTCATCCTCATTAGCAGCAGAGACAACGCCAACAACAAGAACAGGAAGGCCACGCTCATACAGTACTAAAACTATAGGAATGATTCAGGATCTTCAAGCCGTCATACCAATAGATAATCCTCATCATTATCTGTTTCAGTCTTCGAATCAAATAGAACCATTTCCAACGAACAACAACAATAAAAACAGCAATACAAGTGTTACTTGTGACTTAGATCACAACATTGTTCACCAAAACGGAATTACCGTTGCAAGAGTTGCAGTTATGGCCAATTATGACTTTTATACAGATGGAAAATTAAGTAACATACCTACCGGAATGCCTGTAGGATTAGGAAAGTCTGTAAGGTTTTCTAACGCAGAGGAAGTAATGTTTGCATTAGGAATTCCAGAGATGGCTTATCCAATTCCAGCTGGAATAATAGAAATGAGCAATGGTTTACGAGTTCCTATATTTTTAGATATTTCGTATCTAGCCGGTCCTGATACTGTACACGTAAATGCCTCTGGGATTTCAGGAAATGCAAAAACTTCCTACCTACTCTTTCTTCTACAATCTTTGTATCAAAAACTCAGAGAATACGCAGAAGAATATGCAATAATAGTATTCAATACAAAATGTGGTAGCCTGCTGCACATAGACAAAGATGAAGGACAGAGTTTTAAGAAAAATAATGACAAAGAATCATTTGATATTCTTAATTTGGATATAGCACCGTTTGATAACGTAACATATTTTCTTCCGCGAGGAAGAGACGGACGACCCAATTCAACCTATGTACCAAAGAATTCAAAAACCTACTCATATGAGTTAGAAGACGTCTATGATAGATTAGATCTTTTATTTTCAGAAATATATGATCCTCATTATTATAACCTATCTTCAATTGTAAATTATATTTATGAATTTTGGCCAATTGGAACAACTAATACAACTGCCACTACTCCTACCATTAGCAATGGTTCGCCAGTAAGAGAATACATGAAAGAGAAAAAACAAGAAATAGCATCAGACAGACAAATAGTAAAGACTTGGACTGATCTATTCAACTTTAAAGACTACCCTGAGGAAATAATTACGAACAAATCCTCTCTCTTACAGTTCCAAGGATATATTCAGCGATTTAGAAGGTCATCGCTATTTATTGACAGGAAAGTAACTAGTACATATCTTGGAAAGGAAATCAAGCAAATACGTACAGGTGATATTTATGTCGTGGATATAGCTATGCTTTCCTCACTAGAAGAACAGGCGTTTGTAATAGGAGATGCCATGAAAAGCATTGATGAAATATACTCTGCAACTGAGATGTCCAATGAAGCTCTCACTACTGGCAGTGGAGAAAATGAAGACAACAGAAACAACAACAACAACTTCAACAATGCCAACAATAAAGGTAATATTAAAACTAGTAAAAAGCCAAAATTCTTTTTAATTTTCATCGATGAAATTAATAGGTTTTTGCCAAATACTATGACATTTGGAAGGCGAAACACAGTAGCGGAACAAATAATGAAAACTATAATTGCAGGAAGATCCAGACATACAATTTTGTTTTCCGCACAACAATTCAAGAGTGCTGTAGATTATTCCCTGCATGAGAATACAGGATTGCATATCACTGCAAAAGTAGGGCTCTCTGAATTATCATCAATGCCATATAATATAATTGATCAAAGTACGAAAATGAATATTGCCAGATTGAATAAAGGGGAATTAGTTATGGTACATTCAGCATTTAGACATCCCATCAAGATAACATTTCCAAAAGCCTCACTTGAAAGGAAATGAAACTATGATGTACCGTCTTCATATAATGAACTGGGAATCTTATCTCCTTTAGTGGGCGATAAAAAAGCAATATATCAAGTCAAAAACCCCCTCTTTCCCTCATCATTCCTGCTCGTTTATTTTTTGCCCACCTATTTCTTCCTTCTTTCATTCCTTAATTTCTTCTGTCAGATTACAGAGTCTTATATCAAAAGATATATAACAACCAGAATTTACATTATGTGTTGTTGCATCTATCACCGGATTGTTATGGCGATATGCATGAGTGAAAAGAAATGCGAGTAGACCACATTGCAATAGCCGTCAATAATGTTGATGAAGCATTAAAAAATTATCAAAAGATATTGAATATTGACCATCTTGAAATGGAAACAGTTTCAAACGAAAAGGTGAAGGTTGCAATGCTAGAATTACAAGATACACGAATTGAACTTATGGAGCCGACTGCTGATGACAGTCCAATAAAAAAATTTCTCATTGACCGAGGTGAAGGAATTCATCACATCGCAATTACGGCAGATGACATAGAAAAAGATGTTGCAAGAGCATCAGCAAATGGCATGAAAATGCTTGGTCAATTGCGTTCTGGCTCGTATGGTCGCAAGATCACTTTTATTCATCCAAAATCTCTGAACGGAGTTTTAACTGAATTTTGTGAAGCACCAAAGAAAACATAGTATCTTGACGGACGGATAAAAGAAGTCATGCGGCATATTAGTAAATGTCATCGCATTATCATCACACATATATCCTGGCGGCGAAATTTTTATCAATGCGTACAGGTAGGTGTATATATATATATTTATCTCAAAGGATTGCGACGCTGAGCCCAGTCTATTATTGAGCCATCGTACATACGTACATTCTCAAAACCTGCTTGTTTGAATTGCATGAATTTATGTGATGACCTCGAACCAGAATGGCAATAGCAGATAATTTCCTTATCTGGTGTAATTCCGTTATTCTCAAAGTCTTTTTGCAATTCTTCCTTACTTTTGAAGATTGAACCATTATCCCCTAGACCTTCTTCCCAGTTATGTAGTATAGAGCCGGGAATTCTTGCTTGCATGTGTTCTTGTGGAGTTCTTGTATCGACAATGATTACATTTGGATCTCTTTGTTTTGCTTTGATCATATCCGCATCTGCTCTTATTGTGTTGATTAGATTGGAATTGAATTTGACAGGGTTGGTATTAATAGTGATTGCAGTACCACGGCTAATTGGTAACCCTAACCTTTGCCATGCAGTAAATCCAATATCTAATAGCTTGGTGTTCTGATGCCCATGATACATTAAAGTCCAAACTATTCTTGCAGCTGAAGGATCCATGTTTTCCCCGTAAACTACAACCGTCTTAGAATCATCTATTCCAAGATCACTGAAAATCTTTTCAGCAGACGACCGATCTAATACCAAGTTAGCCCCGTTACCTGCCACTGAGATGACGTTTTCAACTGCAAGAGGTATTGCATTTTTGATGTGTGCTAATCTATATGGTATGTTCCCTCTGCTATCTATAATTACTGTTTGAGGGGAATCGAGGTGGGATGCTAGCCATTTGCTATCTATAGTTATCATATTGCTGGATATTGCTCCTTTTATTGAGGAGGGTCTTTTGCATATATATTTCTTGGAACTAACAAACACATTCTAGCCAAAATGACTTTGATATGCCTGCTATAGCAAATGCATAAATGCAGTTTATTGCAATTCTAATTATTTGCTTTTCATGCGTAAATGCTGCGTGAATATTCGAAGCTGATGCTTTATTTACCCGTAAAATTGGTATTAATGAAGAAATATGCTTGTAGTCTGTTTTAGATATATATCAATGTTTTACGAGTTGACTTATCTATTCAACCGCTAGCCCCAAAATCTTTGTGATATGTTAGTCAAATTCTTTATTACTACTCTTCGTAGATTGGCTTTCCGTCAGAACTGTATTTCTTTACCTTTCTGTCTGCATTATTGTAGTTTTTCTTATCAAATGAGGAAGAAGATGGCGGTACAGTGGGAGTAGTTGTAAGTCCACCTGATCTCATCCTAATACCTTTTGATACAAAAAGCAGTGCTGCTAGCCCTATCATAGTACCTGCTGTCGTCACAAACATGAATAATTGATCAGCCATTTATCAACATCTTAATATTACTATGAAATAATTAAACATGTCGTTGCAAAAATGCATATGGTTTATGGATTTCATCGACAGATTAATATCTTTTCCAAAATCTATTATAACACTCAATCATTAGGACCAAAAAATTATTCTTCATATATATGTAGCAATCGGTTAATCTGCATTTATAATTCGTTTTAAATTAAGAAAAAGAATACGAGAGACAACAAGAGAAAATCTGCATGAAAAGACTAGGCCATTCCCTGCTACTTTTAAATGTGTACGTGGGTAAAAGTGCATGTATTTATATACTTAGGTATATTTATATATGCATACGCTAGTATATAGATAAAGCTACCAATTTTGTGAAATCCGTAGTTGAAAGTTTACCACCTATGTCCTTTGTTTTTTTGTTTTGCTTTAATAAGCTAATTATTACCTCCTCTATACGCTGTCCTATATTGAATGCATTTGGATCATTATACTTATCTGCTAACCATTCAAGCATCATTTTAGTAGATAATAGAATTGAAGATGGATTTGCAACATTCTTTCCAGCTATGTCAAAAGCAGCTCCATGAACTGGTTCAAACAATGCAAAGTTATTTCCAATGTTAGCCGCTGGGCCTATTCCTAAACCCCCTACTACTTGCGCTGCCTCGTCAGATAATATGTCGCCGAAGAGGTTCGTTGTTAAAATAACATCAAAATCTTCAGGATTACGTATTAGATTCATAGCACATGCGTCTACATACATTTCAGTACATTCCACATCACGATATTTATGAGCAACTGATCTACATGTATTTACAAACAGGCCATCTCCTTTACGCAAAACATTTGCTTTATGAACAATTACAACTTTCTTTTTTTCGTTCCGTAATCTGGCTGTTTTGAACGCATATTCCGCAATTCTTCTTGATGCTGTCTCTGTTGTCATACGTAATGCAATAACTGTGTTTTCATCTATATTGAATTCCCAACCTAGGTACACATCTTCAGTATTTTCTCTTATCGTTACCAAATCTACAGTTTCAGCTAGATTTTTGATATTAGGATATGACTTTGCAGGTCTAATGTTTGCATATAGATCGAATATGCGCCTTAGAACAATAACTACGTCGGCAGCAGTTTCCCCAACAGGACCCTTCAAGCAAACATCAGATTTTTTTATTGTGTCCAAACTAAAATCTGGAAGGGCTTTTCCAAATTTATTGAGCGCATTATCACCTGCATCAACATCTTTTATCCTGAATTTGATTTTAGAATTGTTATCATTTATTGACTCGAGCACCATTTTAGCTGATGCCGTTAGTTCAGAACCGATACCATCGCCAATAATCAATGCAATGTTATAGCGAGTCAACAAAAAATTTTATACTTGGAATAGCCTATAAAACCTTTTAGTTTGCAGTTTTAGTTTAGTTCTCAGAATATACCACCTTTCTTAGCATTACTTTGTTGATAGCATCTACCATCGCCTGAACGGATGCAACTACTACATCCTCACCTGCCTTCCTTGCTGAGACAATGTTACCAGTTTTATCCTCTACCTTCACTGAAACTTCTGCCAAAGCATCAGAGCCTCCTGTAATAGAATCTAGTCTGTATTCACGAATCTTGATACTGGCCATTTCTACTGCAATCTTTTGTATAGCTTTCAATGCTGCGTCAACTGGTCCCACTCCAATTTCGGAGGCAATGAAATCTTTCCCATCAGTATTTAATCTAACAACAGCAGTTGGTATAGTATTCATTCCAGTTATAATGTGAAAATCATACAGTTTGAATTTTTCTTCGAATTTGTTATTGTGCATTACGTCACTAGTTATCGATAACAGTTCTGCAGTCGTTATCGACTTTCCTTTGTCGGCAACGCTTTTTTGTTTTTCGACGATCTCTTGTAACTGTTTATCGGAGGGCCTAATTCCGAAATCTTCTAGCATTGCCTTGATACCGTGTGCGCCAGCATGTTTTCCAGCCTGAAGCCATCTTCTTCTGCCTACTATCTCAGGACTAATTGGCTCATACGTGAGAGGATTACTTATAATACCGTGCGTATGGATGCCAGACTCATGTCCAAAGGCATTTTCACCTATGATTGCTTTATTTGGCTGGACTACTATGCCCATTGTATTAGAAATGTACTTCGAAGTTTCATAAAGTAATTCTGTTTTGATGTTGTGCTTCTTACTGTATAAGCACTGAAGCGCCATGACCAATTCTTCAAGAGACGCATTTCCTGCTCTCTCTCCTAAGCCATTTATCGTCACATGAGCGCATGAAGCTCCAGCATCTATTCCAGAAATTGTATTAGCTACTGCTAAACCAAAATCATCATGGCAATGCATACTGATTGGAATTTTATTATTTGTTTCTGCTTTTACATCAGTAACTATCTGAGCAATATATTGAGGGGTGGCATAGCCTACAGTATCCGGAATATCTAATCTGTCTGCACCCGCATCAGCAACTGCTTTGAAGACTAGTCTTAAAAATTCCCTGTCAGATCTTGTTGCATCCTCTGCAGAGAATTCTACTTTCATACCATGTTTCTTGGCATAATCAACTGACCATATTGCTTTTTCAAACACTTGCTCTCTGCTCATTCTCAGCTTGTGTTGCATATGTATGTCTGAGGTTGCAATAAAGGTGTGTACATAATTTACATCACAATTTATAACGGCATCAATATCTGCCTGAACTGCACGCGCTAGGGCACATATTTCAGATTTTAAGCCATACTGCGAGATAGTTTTTATTGCTGTCATTTCGCCATGGGAAACAATTGGAAAACCAGCCTCAATAACGTCAACGCCCAATTCATCAAGTTTAATAGCAATTTGGATTTTTTGCTGCGGCGTAACCGATACACCCGGTGTTTGTTCGCCATCTCTTAACGTAGTATCAAAAATTCTTACTTTGTCGTAGTGATAATCATTTTTCTCTGTCATTATACTTCTGTACCTCTCGGAAGTGCAGAAACACCCGTCCTTGCCAACTGTGTAATCCCGTAATGGTCAACCAGATTTTTAAATGCATCTATTTTATCTGGTGTTCCTGTAAGCTCTACAATGATGGTCTCCTTTCCTATGTCAAGTATGTTCGCTCTAAATATGGATGCAAAGCTGGTTATGTCCATTCGTGAAGTCGGAGTGTCCGCTTTCATTTTTATAAGTGCAAGCTCTCTGTAAACTGTTCTTTCTGTATCAAGCACTTTTACCTCGACCACATCAATTAATTTCCTAAGCTGTTTTACAAGCTGATCTAGGGTTTTCTCGTCACTTTTGGTTGTGATTGTCATCCTAGAGAGATCCGCTTGTTCAGTTGAGCCTACTGTTATACTTTCAATATTGAAGTTTCGAGCCCTAAAAAGATTTGTTACCCTAAATAGGACACCCGGTTTGTCTTCCACTAATGCTGACAATATGTACAGTGGTCCGCTAGTTTTCTCCTCATTGATCTTAGCATTCGATGAAGTGGACATAATTTTCACATCATGCTCCTGTAATCATATCTTTTAGACCAGTACCCGGTGCCACAAAAGGGTAAACATCCTCTTCAGGATCAATTGGAATATCGATAACTGTAGCAATTTCACTTTTGATTCCTGACCTGATTGCCTTTTCTAATTCTTCGGAGGATTGTACTTTGATGCCTTGTGCACCATATGCTTTGGCTATCTTTGAATAATCAGGGCAACTATGTTGGTGTACGCCCATATATCTTCTGTTATAAAATGTTCTCTGCCATTGAGCGACCATCCCAAGCATATAGTTATTCATCAGAAATACAATTACTGGAAGATTGTCAAGAACAGAAACTGCTAGGGAATTCTCTGTCATATTAAATGAACCATCACCTGCAATATCAACTACTGGCACTTGTGGTCTAGCTGCCTTAGCTCCTATGGAAGCTGGAAATCCAAATCCCATCGTTCCTAGTCCTGTCGAACTAAAGAATGTGCCAGGCGAAATTATATCAAAGTGCAATGACGCCCACATCTGACACTGACCGACTTCCGTAGTTACTATGGCACCACTTGGTAAAAGTTCCCTTAATTTTTTTAATGATTTCTTTGCTGTAATATCTCTTGAATAGTCTTTAATTGTTTCTGCATAATAATCAATAAGCTCTTTGCGTCTTTTTAGCCAAGGATCATTTATATCCTTTTTAGCAATATTTCGTGGGATCATCTTAACAAGTGTTCGTAGCGATGATTTTACATCCCCAATAACAGCGACATCTACAGATTTATTCTTGCCAATCTCTGCTGGGTCAACATCCATGTGAATTATGTTCATGCCCTTTCCAAATTCTTCAAACCTTCCTACTGATCTGTCAGAGAACCTCGCGCCCACTGCAACGATACAGTCTGCTTCAAGAATTATCTTATTTGCCTCTGCATGGCCATGCATTCCAATGGGCCCAACTGCAAGAGGGTGGTTCTCAGAGAACGCTCCTTTACCCTTAAAAGTAGTCACAACAGGTATCATCAAAGATTCTGCCAGCGCTTGCAATTCTGAAAAAGCACCTGAAAGGATAACACCACCTCCAGCCATTATGATCGGTCTTTCAGCTTTGAGCAAGAGCTGTACGGCCTTTCCTATTTGAGATAGATCAGCATCTATGATTGGATTGTACCCTCTTACTTTGATTAGTTCTGGGAATTCCATGTCTGCTTTCTCTTGCTGGACATCCTTAGGAATATCGATAAGAACAGGACCAGGTCTCCCACTTTCCGCTATATAAAATGACTTTTTCACTGTCTCCGGAATTTCACTCGCGGCTCTAGGCTGGAATGCATATTTGGTACAGGGATTAGCAACACCAATTATATCTGTCTCCTGGAAGGCATCCTTACCTATCATGGCAAGTGGTACTTGGCCAGTAACAGCGACCATAGGTGAGGAATCAGCATAAGCAGTTGCAATACCTGTGATGATGTTAGTAGCCCCTGGACCAGATGTAGCAAAACAAACTCCTGCCCTTCTCTTTATTCGCGCATATCCATCTGCCATATGTGCTGCAGACTGTTCATGACGTACAAGGATATGGCGTAGGCTATTTGCATCAACTAGCGCATCGTATATGGGAAGGTTTGCCCCACCTGGAAGTCCAAAAACTACGTCGACTCCTTCCTTTTCGAGAGCACGAATCAGAGCCTCCGCACCAGTCATTTCCGCCATGTATGTATATTTCCACCTTTCATATTCAAATGATTTCAACTTATCGGTCTTTTAAAATTTCGCGCGGAATTGATTTTTCTGTCAATAATAGCATCTATTATAGAATCTATCCGTAAGCCGTAGTATACAACTAAAAACAAATAAGTATTTAGGATAAAAATTTATATTATGACCATATTTGGTCATTTCTGAAGTAAATATTTAAGATGTTCGATATTTACAAGCTAGAAATAGGAAAAATAACTTTCTCAAAAAGTGAGATGAAAATAACACCTATTCCAAGAACTTATAGACAAGCTAATGCCATATGTATTGGATAATCAAATTAAGCTTGTATCAGAAATTCAAGTAGGATCGGATACAGACACCCTATATTGTGATGCAATTAGAATAACCCAGGTATTATCCAATTTAATAAAGAATTCAATCGATTTCGTTCCCCAAAGATAAGGAAGAATAATTGTGATGGCTCAGGAGTATAAGTATCAAGGCAATTGCCACAAAAATATGGGAGTCAAGATAAGAATAATAACAATAATAACAATACGTGCCTCGAATCTGATCACGGTACAAGATAATTGCGTACGAATTTCACAAGACAAAATTGACGACCTTTTCGGAAAGTTTTATCAGCTTGATACCAGTAAACACTAGGAAGCATGGTGGAACAGGACTTGGATTGGTAATATTCAAGGGAATAGTGGAAGTCCATGGAGGAAAGATATGGGTAGATAAAAGTTACAGAGAAGGAGCTTCAATTATGTTTAGTTTGCAAATCAAAAAAGAAACAACTAACAAAAATGCACGTGGCAAGAAATTATAGCTATTCATACAATCATATAAATTTAGTCGACATGCTTTCTAATACATCTTTTATACCAGAACTCTTAATCACCGGTGATGAAAGCTGTCTCTATTAAAGGTAAAGAACTAGTTTCTATTGATGAATTGGCAACTCCCGAATTGGAAGATGGAGATATCCTAGTCAGAATGCGTGCATGTGGTCTATGTGGTTCTGATTTGGAAAAAGTGTATGGTCAATACGGGATGCCATCAGCTAAACTTGGACACGAGCCATCAGGAGAGATCATAAATGTAGGAAATTCTGTCAAAGATTTTAGTCCAGGAGACCGTGTTTTCATTCATCATCATGTTGCATGCTATTCATGCTACTATTGCCTGCATGGAGATTATACAATGTGTAATATGTACCAAAACAGCAACATACAACCATGTGGTTTATCACAGCAAATCGTGGTTCCGAAATGGAATATTAGCCGTGGAGGACTTTTAAGATTACCAAATAATATAAGTTTTGATGAAGCTTCACTTATAGAACCGTTAGCATGTTGCATACGATCTTTAAACAAATGTAATTTTCAGAAAGGTGACGATATAGCAATATTTGGAGCAGGTCCAGCGGGAATGATGCATGTTGCTCTTGCAAACGTATTTGGAGCTGGGAAAATCATTGTGGTTGATATCAATAACTTTAGAATAGATTTTGCAAAAAAATTCTGTTATAATATCTCAACTTTTAAATCTTTACCTAGTAAAGAGGAAGATTTGACCCAGAAAATAAAGAATAGTACTGATAGCAGAGGTGTCGATATATCTATTGTAGCTACGGGGAGTACAAAAGCGCTTGCGCAAGCCTTTGATGCAACAAGAAAAGCAGGAAAAGTCATGCTTTTCGGAGTTCCTTCCAAAAATTCTAACATTTCTTTGAATATGAACAAATTATATTCAAATGAACAGTCCTTCCTTTCATGTTATGCTGCATCGGAGATCGAAACAAATCAAGCGCTTAAATTGATAGCTGAGACGCGACTTGATATAAAGCGTTTAATAACCCACCGGTTCAGTATTGAAAATGCTGACCAAGCAATTAAATGTGCACATGAAGCGAAAGATGCAATGAAAGTGATTGTGACTTCAAATTAAAAATAAAAGCGATTATTGAAAGTATAAATAATAACAAAGGAGCATGAATGGGGGAGGCTATGATTACTAAATGGATTGGGGTATGAAAAACAGAATGTCAAAAATCATCCGGCCAGAAGACAATCGATGTGTTATGCTTGCGGTAGATCACGGGTACTTTTTGGGCCCAACAGAAAGATTAGAGGTGCCCAGTAATACTATAAAGCCACTTTTGTCATATGCTGATTCCTTGATGCTTACAAGAGGAATTTTGCGAACATCTGTAAATCCAAACAATGGTATACCCATAGTTTTACGAGTCTCTGGTGGAAGTAGTATTGTTGGAGAGGATCTCTCAAACGAGACTATCACAACTTCAGTTGAAGAAGCAATTAGGCTTAATGCCTCCTGTCTTGCTATTTCAATTTTTGTGGGTAGCAAATACGAGCATCAAACACTTTCTAATTTAGCTAAACTTGTTAATCAGGGCGAAAGATACGGTATCCCTGTTTTAGCAGTTACAGCAGTTGGTAAGGAAATGGCTAGAGATGCCAGGTACCTTAGTTTGGCATGCAGAATTGCCGCAGAACTCGGTGCACATATTGTTAAGACATATTATTGTGAAAACTTTGAAAAAGTTATCGAAGGATGTCCTATTCCTGTCATTATAGCTGGTGGCAAGAAATTACCACAAGAGGCTGATGCACTTGAGCTAGCGTATACTGCAGTACAACATGGTGCTGCAGGAGTAGATATGGGCAGAAATATTTGGCAATCAGATTATCCTGTTGAAATGATAAAGGCAGTAAGGGCTGTAGTCCATGAGAACTTAAATGTAAACGAAGCCTATAATATTCTATTAAGAGACAAAAATGAGAAAGGAGAATATTCCATATAGAAATATTCTGGTTCACTTCTATTCTTTACTTTTATTTTCTTAATTCTGATAGGTTTATCAGGCATATAACCGCTTTCCATCATAAACTTCAGCACTTCTGCATGTTTTATTCCAAGACTACCTTGTTGTTTGAATAGTCCACGATTTTTTAATAAGAACTCTAAGACAAGCATTTTCTCTTCTGGCAAAGGTACTAGAGGTATTCCAAGCTCACGGTGTAATTTGTATAGTATCCATGCATAATACTTCTTTCCTTGTGGATTATTTTCCTTGTATGAAATATGGTAACCCATCTTAGCTTTCTTTAAAGCATAATATCCCTGCTGTCTTGTAAATCCAGAATTAACTACATCCTTATTATCTTCTGCCATATATTATATTACATTATAATATCTGATATAAAAAAGCTAGTTAGTATTAATAAATAACTAAGTGCATATTAGGCATCATACATTACATCCTCAAACTAATGCTTATTGAATCTTAACTGAAAGCATAGGAAGTAAATTTTCTAAATTCCTATTGTGCGTATCATCTGCCATTCTACTATTGCTGCAATAAATAATATAGTTACCACTATTCCTATCTCAATAATAGTAGGAATAACATATTTTCGCCATGAATTTCTTTTGTTTGTATCTTTAATCAACTGGTAACACAATATTCCACTTCTTGATATTGCGATACCATATGCAATAATTTCTAAAATTCCAAAAGGTGTTAGAAAAACTACTAGTGGAGAAATACTAGATATAGTAGGTGAAGTTTGCGCTATTGCATTAAATACCAGTCCAGTCGAAAATGCTGAAAAGCCTCCTAATGCAATACCAAATCCAGGAATAAACATTCCTAATGCTACCTTAAAATTATTTGCAAAGATACCATATTGATTAATGCCTTTGATTTTTGTTTCAAAATCTTTTTTTATGAATTCTAGTTGACTAGCATTTATCTTTACAAGTGTTGCACCAACAAAATATGCAATTATAAACGCAATGATGCCAAATACAAAGAACAGAAATCGCCATCTTTTCGTTAACTGGAGAGACAATAAAGGATATTCTGTATTAGTTACTGCATTTCAATCTTATTATGATAACGTTTACTTCAGATGTTATATATATGTATATATATCAACTAATCCGTAAAATTCTCGTGATAGTCATCAGTGAACCTATCAGATTTATTCTCGTCATCTTGAAAATATTCACTATATGTATCAGTGAATCTCTCCTGTTCATAGTGACTGTCACCTAGATAATTTTCTTCTTCTGCTGCTTGTTGTTCTTGATTATTATTATCCTGTCCAATTTCCGATAGAAAGCTAGCTGCTGACCTTCCTATATTGTCAAATGAACTAATTGGTAGTCCTAAGTCATGTTGGCATTCCTGGATTATACGTGCATAGCGCTCCAGTTTGTCATATTCATCCTTATTTTTGGCAATCACATAACCTTTCCAAGACTTATGGAGAGCACCCCAAACCTTATTCTCATAGGAGCCTGATTCTAGTATTTTACACCTACCCGTGTTAATCATATAATCTGATTTCTTCTTTGACTTTGGGTCATAGATATAGTAGAATGGTTTTCTTCGTCTTCCAAATCTATAGTATTTCATGGTGGATAGTTTTGCTTGAGTATTGGTACCCCATTAGTTATTGGAGTTTAAAAATTTTATCTCACGAATAATGTGGTGATAAGTATGTAAGCCCCTTCTCTATCTTATCAAGCAAAAAGCAGAAGAAAACTGCAATGCTATCTGATGTATACTCATAGACCAGCTATCAGTAAAAAAAGGGAATCCACCGGTTTCACATATTGACAAGTTTCTCAAATATTATGGAGACAATGCTTTATTCAAAATATTCTTGTATCCTTACTTTGAAAAACAAACAATTTACGCCGCTCACATTGATATGCTTCTTAAGCTGTTCGGATACTTGCATAATTGCTGCAAACAGGTAAACATTTCAAAAGGAGCCAATGCGGTCCAGCACTTGTTCTTTTGGAATAAAGTGCCAGGCGAAAACAATAGTCAACTCCTAGCCTCTCTGAAAGAAACCTTTATGTTAGAAAACATAGATTCTGACAATACTATTATAAAACCATAACAGTAACAGCTGCACAAGTTACAGTTCTTATAAAACTGGACGAGAGAAGAAAGAAAGCCACAGCAACAGTTCATAATCCTGCCAATAATTCAAAAAAATATGACTACACTTTATTATATCATGGTCCTGAAATAATTGCTTGTGTGCTACAGGAAGACAAAAGCCACATATTAGAGACTAAGAGGTTGTTAGAAGCGCCAATATACGAACTAGTTTGTGAAATAGGAAGAGAGGATGGTAGTTCACAAGGCGACATAAATCTGCTTTACCAGGATACAAAGTTTATGAGCTTGGTGGAACAAGCACAACGAATTCAATAAAGGATATCATTGTTTAATGAGACTTAGAAAGAATTCATGATAACAATACGTATTTTCGCGTATTAGTATTCTGATTGAGGCTGTCAGTTACAGAACGCGTGTGTATTATCCGTGCTGCTGTTTTAGCCCTTGCACCTCGGACATTAGTTTCATTACTTGGTCTGATAGATTAGCTATTGCGTTAGTATTTACAGAATCACGCTGTCTTAGGAGCTAAATCTCTTTTTCTTTCTCAGATAATTTAGATTCAATATTCTTACCTATAGCTTCTAGTGTTGTATAGTCTAAGAATGTTAAATATTTCATACATTTGGTAGCATAGATTTCTCTTCTCTCGGGTTCTTTCTTTGTATAATAAGGACTTTTGTTATGGCCCAAAAACCATTCAGAGTAATCTGTATTTGTTTGGTCACTAATCACAGTTTTTACAAACCTTCGAAAGGAATGCAAAGTTATTTTCCTTCGTCTTAGCTTACCATCTTTTCTTTCATCCAGACCCACAACAGATAGTACCTTTTGAAATTCAGACAATACTTTGACGTATACTGTAGTTGGAGTTCTAGTCCTATATACTGTAAATACCAAGTCGTCATCATCCCGTATCCTGGACCTTTCTTCGTTGTCATATTTCCAATTTATCCACTGTCTTAGATATTGTGTTGCTTCGTCTGATATGTAAATGTCTCTTGCTGCTCTTGTTTTGGAATATTCCTTTCTAATATGGATTTTAGTTGGATTAACTGTAAAATCTATATCCTTTAACCTTATTGCTAGTGCTTCAACAGCACGCATACCTCCACTAGCCAAAACTAAAAGGTATGCTTTCAATCGTCTATTGTTGCACGATAGCAGAATCTTTTAAGCAAATTTTGCTTTTAAACTAAAAGAATAAAGCACTTGTTATTTTTATGAATAGTCGTAAAAAAATAATGCATATCGAGAAGAACAATATTAATGGTAAAAGCAGGAACCATAACTCCTGCGATGTTTTGATAACTGATGCCTCTGTAGTGATTCCAAAGCTAGGAATAATCAGAACAGATATTCTGATTGAAAATGGTAAAATTAAAGATCTTAGGAAATCGACTGGCAATGTTCATGGATCAAAAAAAATTAATGCTAATGGGAAATACATATTGCCAGGAGCAATTGATCCGCATATACATTACGGAGTGTATACTCCTATAAATGAGGCTGCTCAAACTGAATCTAGATCGGCAGCGTTAGGTGGCATCACTACAGTGATTCGAATGATGAGGCTAAGTGGAAGTTATAAAAATATTGAAAGCCAACTTAGAGCAAGCAAAGGCACTCATTATATAGATTATTCAATTCATGCGTCAATTCTTACATCGAATCAAGTAAAAGATATCCCTTATTTGAAGAGTGTAGGAATCAATTCATTTAAAATATACATGAATCTTGGAGCAGAACTCAAACATATTTCTATGGATTTAGAACCTGGTACTTATGATACAACTAGCGAAGAAGTTGACATGACCGATGATCTAATTTCTATGATAATGATGGAAGCAGGTAAGATGGATTCGACAGTACTTGTCCATGCCGAAGATCCAGTTGTATGTTCAGATCGCATTCGCAAGAGAAGAGAAATAGAGGAAAAAGAAGAGACAGTAAATAAACTATCAAATAATACTATGAAGATATCACGACTAAAAATCTGGTCTGACTGCAGGCCACCCTCTTCCGAGGCAGAATGTATAGGCAAAGCAGCAGCATTTGCAAATAAGTTTCATCCAAAGCTATATTTTGTTCATATAGGATCAGCTGTTGCCATTAAAGCAATATTGGCAGAAAAACGAAAAGGAAATTGTAATCTCTTCATTGAGACATGTCCTCATTATTTGACTCATACCGTAGAGTTTGATGATCTTAAGGGAAAGGTAGTTCCTCCATTGAGATCCAAAAGTGATGTTCAATATATCTGGTCAGCATTGAATTTTGGTATCATAGATACAATTGGAACGGATCACGTCGCTAACAGGCTGTCAATGAAGGTTGGACGTGGTGATATTTGGTCTGCACTATCAGGCTTTCCTGGAACAGCCACCATGCTTCCTATTTTGCTCAGCAAAGGGGTAAATGAAAATAGAATTACTCTGGAAAAAGTGTCAGAAGTAACAAGTTACAATACATCGAGGATCTTTGGTTTATATCCCAAAAAAGGTACCATACAACGGGGTTGTGATGCAGACCTGACTATGGTAGATCTCGACTTGGAGCAGAGGGTTACTCCTGATCTATTACAGTCTTACTCTGATTATACCATATATAATGGATGTAGAATCAAAGGGTGGCCAATTTTGACTATGGTACGAGGACAAGTTGTTATGCATGACGGGCAGATTATAGGTAATACTTTGGGACATGGTGAATTTGTTGCTAGACCTGTCCATGATGTTGAAAGTTAGGGTTTTGCTTACAAATAATAATAAAAATGATAATTGCAATAAAAAAGATTAGCAAGTAGTAACTGTTTGTATGTGTAATAAGCACAGCTTAATGAACTGACTATCGATCTATTATTATATTTACATCGTTATAAGGTGGTTGCCTCAAATGAGCCATCCGATTTAGCCTTATAGTAAACATCCGCACGTCTTGTGAATAGACCAACCTCTATCACGCCTGGAATATTTTTCAAGTTGAGCTCATTAGCAGGTACATTATATTCCATATTGAACGACGTATCATAGATTATATTGCCATTTTCTGTGATAAACGGGTAGCCTTTTTCTACTGTTCTTAATTTTGGTATCCCCCCCGCTTCTTGCAACTTAATCCAAACTATAGAACGAGCGAAAGGATGAACCTCTATTGGAATAGAGCGACTAAATTTATCTACAAACTTGTTTGAATCTGCGATAATGATTACTCTCTTTGCTGCTGATATTAGGACCTTTTCCTTAAGTAAGGCCCCTCCACCTCCCTTGATCATATAGAATTTGGAATCAATTTGATCTGCTCCATCAATAACTATGTCGATATTAGGAATTCGATTCTCGTCAACTATTTTTAGCCCATTCTTTTCTGCTTCCTGCTTTATTTGAAGAGAAGTAGCAATAAATTCTAATGTGATCTTGTCTAGTAATTTTGGCATCTCTTTCACAATACCTGCTACTGTACTTCCGCTACCCAATCCAACAATTTGAACACTGTCGTTTGAGAATTGATGCTTGACCAGATGCCCTGCAAGATTCTTTATGGCGTCATGCAATAGATTATGTGGACAAGGAGCAGGATGTGATGGTGGTGAATGATTCAAATTCGACATATAATGAGTGAAAATAAAGGACCATTAATTTTTATCTAAGCTGGCGAAGACAGCTCTTATCATTCGTATCAGAATTAATGTCCATGTGTTGACCAGTGGAAAAATTATTATCCTTATCATTATTGTCGGGGGCAGTATTCATGTTATCATACTCATTATAGTCATCATTATTCATACCTGTTTGTTCTAATCGAGAAAGTGCCTCCATAATCTCATTTTGCAATTTCTCTATATTCTTTCCTTCTGAGATAGATTCAGATGTGTTTTCTCCTGTACGGTGGATATTGTAGCGTTTTTTATATTCATGCTCTCGTCCAGATGCATGCCCATGGATAGCGTGATAGTCGTTCTGTACTAATTGCTCACTATCTGCCTCGTTTTTTCCTGTTCCTTCCTCTATCTCTGATATTTGTCCTTGTTGGCAACTGTCTCTCTCAAAAATTGAAGACGAGTTATGTGTACTACCTTTTGATTTGAAGATAGAAGAGTCTGCGAACGATGTCTCAGACTTCTTGGATAATTCAGCTAACTGTTGGTCAATAGATGTAATTCTTTTTTCTAAGAGGTTGACAACATCATCCCGCATGTCATTAAGTTCAGAAAGATCCACCAACGGTAGTAATGCATCAATTTTTTCATCATATATAACTAATTGACGCTTATATTTGAGCAAAAGCCTGTCGCGCTCCATAGCATCAATTCTGCCTTCTTGTACAGCCTCATAGATTCTAGTAATTGCTTCGTGTAGCAAGCTTCTTTCAAATTTAAGTGATTCAAGTTCGGCTTTAGCAAACCCGCGTGGTTTAATGAGATTCTGCTGCGCCCATTCCTTTGCGGGATCTCTTCTCTTGTATAGTTTAGGAAACACAGTAGTACCGAAAATCGCTCCTGCTAGTGTAGAGCACGTTATAAATGCCTCTTCAATCAGATATTGTTACACCTCTTTTTTTCAATATAAATGAGAATCACAATCATTACAGTTAAGCATTGCTCTATCATAAAGTGAGCAGACACATATCATACCTATACTCGGGATATGTGCTTCATGTATGCGGTATTGCATATATTACCTTGTATATCGTTTTACCCAACCATATTTTCTTATTCTTGCATCAGGATAACCACAGCTAGCACATCTTTTCGCCCGCTTATGTAAAGAGTTACGACCACATCTTTTACATCTAACGTGGGTTTTTTTCCTTGTGAATTTACCCATCGACGTTGTGCCTTTAGTCATAATTATACACCATATTCCTGCCTACTCTTACTACCGATTACACGGGCGGGGGCGATATAATAACTACGTTATCGCCCCTAACAACAATGGTACCCAAATCATTGGATCTATTTTCTTCCAAAAGCTCCACCGAGTCTTGAAGTAATAGATTCATGTGTTGATCGAAACCATGTAAATTACCCCTGATAACCTTTCCTCCCTTCAGCTTTATAAGCACAACTTTGCCAAGGCTCTCGTCAAGAACCTTTACTGCCATATCTACGGACATGATAATTTTACCTCTATACGTAGGCATAATATAGGCATATATTAAAATTTCATTACAGCTATCATGCAAATACGTATATTAGTGCTATCGATAGAAGTTTGGAACCTATAACATATTATTCTCCAGTTCATGGATAGCCTGTATTAAATTTTTGACAATCTCATGTAAGAGTTCTCTACCTTTCTGTGCCGTAGCAATAGTTGGATCTCCCCATACTCCGTTGCCAGTAATATTTAAAAAAGAACCAGGATTATTCGTGATGCTAGAATACATAATCTTTGAATCGAAAATTTTTTTGGAGTTTGGTTCAGCCTTTTCCATCTTCACTAACTCTGGCGATATTGCGAGTACAAGAGAAGTTTCAACTTCCCCAGCGTGGTCAAATTTATGTTGCATCATGTGCCAATAGTTTATACTAAAGATTCTGATATTCTCAGGAACCTTTCCATGTACATTCTGACTAATATATTGCAATACTCCAATGTTTCCATAATGGCCATTCAGCAATACAATGCTCTCTATTCCATTTTCAACTAGTGAAATGCATATGTCGGAGATTACATTAGACAGTGTGGAATTATGTATTGAAAGGTTAAACATTGGCTTGTGCTCATAAGATACTCCATATGAAATTGCAGGTAAGATAAAGGACGGCATTTTCTCGGCAACTTTAGTTGCAATATACTCCGTGATTAAAGAATCTGTTGACAAGGGTAGATGAGCTCCATGTTGTTCTAGTGATCCAACTGGAACTATTGCTCTGCGTATCTTGTTTTTGATGAGATTATGAAAATCAAAATTACTAATTTTATAAATAGACGTGGACATCAAAAAATATAAAACACTTGCATATTTATCAACCTTAACTTGCTTTTTAATGACCCGAGTACTCATTCTAATACTAAATAGATGCTTTGGAAAAGATTCAAAATTCAACATTTATTAGCAATACATGTTATATTGAGAAGGAAAGACAATTACGTTGGTAATAATAATAATTACTATAATATCAGAATTGAATAATAAGATGATGTTATGCTCGATGATAGTATACTAATAATAATAAATTGAAAGATCGATCTAAAAAAGCAGTATATGCTGCACTGTTTGGTAATATGGGTATTGCACTGTCCAAACTTATTGCAGCATTATTTACAGGTAGCATCGCAATGTGGGCAGAGACTCTGCATTCATTTTCAGATACATTTAATCAAATATTGATTCTAATTGGAATTAAAACAAGCTCAAAGGCAGCAAGTGAACGGCACCCTTTCGGCCATGGTAAAGAACAATTTTTCTGGTCGTTCATAGTGGCAACTATGATTTTTGGAATATCTGGAATACTGTCAGTACAGCAGGGCATAGGTACGATTTTTGGTAAAGTTCACCATATTGAAAACATTAACGTAAGCTATGTCATTCTCGCAATATCTGCAGTTTTCGAAGGGAATGCACTAAGGGTAGCTCTAAATTCTTTTAAACAAACCATTAAATCGCATGGAGAAAAAGTTGGTTTCAAGACGTTAATTAAGGAGTTTCGGGAAAGCAAAGACCCGTCAATCCTTACAGTCATAGTTGAAGATTCTGCTGCTTTATTTGGCATAGCTATTGCAGGAACAGGCATTCTACTATCGCAAACAACTGGGAATATAATCTATGATGGAATAGGCTCTTTAGGCATAGGAGCAATTCTGATGGTTTTTGCGTTTTTCTTAGCTAGAGAAAATAAGGCATTACTTATAGGTGAAGCGATTTCTAGGAAGGAATACAAGATAATCATTGAGCAGGTTCTCCAAATACCGGAAGTAAATAGAGTAATTTCATTACGAACTATGCATTTCGCTGCAGAAGATGTACTGGTTGCTATGGATGTAAGCTTAATCGATGGCTTGAATACGGATCAGATTGAATCGGTAATAGATAATATTGAGCAGAAAGTAAGGCATGTTATTCCTTACATCAACCCAACAAAGATCTATGTGGAAGTAGAACAAGATAGTTGTCGTATTAATTTTAGAAGAAAATGGGGAAAACACCCTTATTATGATAAAGATAAAAAGATTTTATAGGTTTATGTACTAGCTAATTTGTATTTACATTGTCATCGCCTAAGCATTCTATTATTTAAGAGGTGTTAAAACACGAAGCCTTCATTCATATTAACATTATCGACATAAAAAGAGGACTTAATAAGCTCGTCAGCAATATGCTGTTTAATAATATCTAATCTAATATTTTCATATTCTGTCAAAAGATGTTATAATTCTTATTACAATAGCAACTCTATAATGATGCTTAATCATTTAATCGTACAATTTAACGAAACATTTAATAATTTATGCCATGACTATATGTTAACCAACAATATTCACTGGAAAAGATAGAACCCTCCATATCCTCAGGGGAGATTTGGTCTGCCCCGGCTCGATAGGAGGCTCGATCTATCTGTCTTATTCTATCGCCTGTTCTTTTATTATGTATTATTTTTCTGCCTCATATCGTTGATTAGAAACCAAAAGATGACAGGAGGCTACCTGATATCGAAAGGTGCACATTTCTTCCGTCGTAATGATCAACTCGTGACTTTGGAATCATATATTCATTTAATTTTGTCCCCTCAAACTCTATTATTATGATGTTATCTCGATATTCAGCTACTATGTTTCCACAGACCGTTTGATCGCTAGTCTTTACTATTCCCTTTGCTTCAATTATTTTTGGCCACTCAAGTGAATCATCATTCTTCATATTAAAGAGCACTTTAAATTATAATCTAATCGTAAAAATTGTATTTGTAACAAAATTGATGATGTGAATCAAATTATTTTAGCTTGGCTACTCAAAAGCATAGTCCCAATATTCTTACAAAATAATTATATATAATAAAAACGTAGTAGTTTGTAGCATGGATCCTAGTATTCAGCTATTGGAAATTGCTCCTGGGCTTAAGAATTCGCTAATGGAAGCGGGATTAAGTATCCGATTCATTCTTACTGCAGGTCCTTCTGAAGTCGCATCCATACTAGGAATAGAATCCTATGTCGCAAAAATTATTTTCGATGCGGCCAAAAAAATTGTCCAGGAAAATAGCCTATTAACGGATACGACACCAGCGACTGCAATTTAAAACCACTTATTTTTGTTCATATTATAGTTACTATGTATGTATGTTATAGTAACCATAGAAGCGTATTGTTGAGGATAATATTCCAGTTTTCCTCCTATCGTTCGATTACCAGCCCCCACTCTAATATAGACATATGCCATGCTATTATAGGGAAAATTTACCATATCACAATATAATTAAAATACAGTAGTTATAATGATGATAAAAAACTTAGTTCTATTATTATTATAGGTATGATCCTAAATGCATTAAAAGCAGATCTCCAAGCTTGCTAGCGGTTGCAATTAGTATTTCATAACTCGGTCCATCATCTGCAGTCGCTTATATCTGACAGTCGTGACTGCCCTGCATCCTCGCTTAAAGTTTTCGGACAGCCATTAATTGTTAGAAACGTGGAAGTAGCATGCAATGTTCTTGATATTGATGAGGTCATGATACCAGATAATTTTTCTAATGCAGCAACTCTAATTCAAGATAATTTTCCTTCCCTTGAGGTACAACAGTTCTCAGACGAGAATGAAAATGTTGCCAATCACAAGGCTTCCTGTAACATAATTGATCGCTATGATCGCTTATCAAGCAACAATAACAGTAATAAGCTGATAAGCCACCAAAAAGGAAAATTGGATGTTCCGTTAAATACACTTATTGACTACTCTTTAGAAAGAGGTTCTTTTTTGATAGACACTATCATCTACCCATGGGACTTCCTATATATAATGCAGAGGGTAATGCAAGATAAAATTGTACATACGACCATATCTCCTAACGCATCGGTAGACAGATCTAGTATAATAGATGGTCCATGTATAATCGAAGATGGCGTTACAATTGATGACTTTTGCAAAATAAAAGGACCTACGTATATTGGAAGTGGTAGTTTCATTGGTATGGGATCGCTTGTTAGAAAGTGTATGATAGGTGAAGACACAACAATTGGATTTAATTGTGAAATTGGTAAGTCCTATTTTGCTGGTAATAACGATAAGCTTGCTCATCACAATGTGATACTTGATAGTATAATAGGTAAAAATGTCTGGTTTGGAGGATATTCTGGAACAGCCAACGCTCTGCTGAATAAGCAAAGCATAAGATATGAGATTAATGGCACATTGGTAGACACTGGGACTGATCATTTTGGAGCAGTAGTGGGCAATAACTGTGCAATAGGTGCTTCCGTAATAATTTTGCCTGGACGACAGGTTCCAAGCAATTCCATAGTCCAAGCAGGGACGATTTTTGGCAAAAAGCAATAGAT
>Ga0126314_10000155_pt1 | contig 35994 bp, 34 predicted proteins | sample Plot105B_FD_92535 | JGI IMG/M metagenome (GOLD analysis project Ga0126314, IMG submission 92535) | Serpentine soil microbial communities from UC McLaughlin Reserve, CA, USA - Plot105B | ecosystem: Environmental > Terrestrial > Soil > Grasslands | place: USA: UC McLaughlin Reserve, Lake County... | reverse complement strand
GAACGAGCACAGCCCGGGCCCCCGCGTGCGCAGTGTCACGCGGGGGCCCGCTGCGTCGAGCAGGCCCCGCCGCGAGCCGCGTGGCCCCCCTGGCGCGGAGCCTTCACGAGGCCGCGCCGCAGCGCGCTGTCGGCAATTCCCTCCCGCGTCAACACGCGGGGCCTGGCTGGAGGCGCGTGCCGCACCGCGCCGTCGCCCGCATGGGTTCGCCCGCAATCATCAACTCGTTGACTCTGGCAACGACTTCATCAACGCTGACAGGGGCCTGAAACGCTCGGAAACCGCCACATCGAGAGGCCCTGTCGACTCGTGCTGTGAATTGGCCATCACCTCCCGGCTCGTCAGGGACCCGCCCTCCGTCCCGGCTCCTCGTCTGGAAGGGGCTGCAACTGTCCCGGTCGAGACAGCACACACCGACCGGCGTCGCACCCTGCCGGGCTTTCCAGGCTACTCGGTTTGGCTCACTTTCAGGGGCGAGTGCGGACGCACCACGCCTCCGCGCTCGAACTTCCAAGTCAGGGGGGAGTCCATGACAGTGATTGCGTTCCGGAGCCGGGAAAGGGAAGTCCTCGACCCTGGCTGCGAGTTGGAACGGCGACTGGGACTGGCGGCGAGCGAGGACCGGGCCCGGGGGATGTTCTTCCTGGGGGTGCTGGATGTGGTGCGCCGGGAGTCGGGCGAGACGGCGGCGGCGAGATGCCTGGCGGCCTCCGGCGAGCGCCGCTTCGTGCCCTTCTTCCTCTATCCCGTCAGCGCCTTCCTGCGGATGTCCTTCGCGGCGGCGGAGGTGCTCGCCCCCAGGCTGGGCGGCTTCGAGACGGCGATGCGAATCATTGGCGCCCAGGCGACCCATGACTTCCTCGACTCGGTGGTGGGCCGCAGCTTCTTGATGCTCGCCGCGGGAGACCCTCGGCGCCTCATCAACAACCTGCCCTCCGGCTATCGCACCGCCGTCACCTACGGCGAGCGGCATGTCACGTGGACGAGCGCCCACGAGGGCTGCATCAACGTGTTCCGGGACTTCATGCCCCACACCTACCATGAGGGGGTGTTGCTGGCGGTGCTGCAGGCGGTGGGGACGCGCGTGGCGAGAGTCCGCGGGCGCCCCTTGAGCCTGCTCGACTGCGAATACGTCATGTCCTGGGCGTAGGAAACGCCGTCGTTCCGTCATCCGCCCCAGCGGATGTGAAGTGGCGTTCAACTCCCTGGCGGGGAGGCGTGGGTTTCCCGGCCAAGGGGCGTACCACCAAGACATGGACGAGAGCACGCGCGGGGACACGGACATGGAGACGGGCGAGGAGCGCGGCGGGGTGGACCCCCTCACGGAGCTCGCACGGAGACTGGCGTTGACCACCCCGCGCGACAAGGCGCGGGGCATGTTCTTCCTGGGCGTGCTGGAGGTGGTGCGACGCGTGGCGGGCGAGGCGGCGCGAACGCGGTGCTTCAGGACGTCGAAGGAGCGGCGCTTCGTCCCCTTCTTCCTCTATCCCGTCAATGACTTCCTCCGGCTGACGTACTGCGCCGCCGGCCTGCTCGCGCCGAGACTCGGCGGGTTCGACTCCGCCCTGAAGTCAATGGGTGAGCAGGCGACGCGGGACTTCCTGGCGTCGGCGCTGGGCAAGACGCTGCTGACGACGGCGGGCGGCTCACCGCGCCGGCTGGTGGACCACCTGCCCTGGGGCTACTCCGCGTCCGTCAGCTACGGAGAGCGGCACGTGTCGTGGGAGAGCGAGCGCGAGGGCTGCCTCCACATGCGGCGCGACTTCATGCCGCCCCCGTACCATGAGGGGGTGCTGCTCGCCGTGCTGCGGACCCTCGGCGCCGCGAACGTGCGCGTCGAGGGCCATGAGCGCCAGTTGCTGGACTGCGACTATGCGGTGGCGTGGGAGTGAGCCACGCCGTCCCGCGTCACTCGTTCTGGCTGATGTAGTGGATGAGGGCCGAGTAGAACTTGCGTTCGTTGAAGAGGTCCGGCCCGAAGCCCACGACATCCAGGTGGTCCTGGTCGATGACGCTGGACATCGACGTCATCTGTTCGGGGCCCGGCGCGTTCAGGTTGGTGACGGGGTCGATGGACGTGTCCCTGATGATGGTGTCCATCCTGAGCGCGGAGGTGACGGGGGTGTAGGTCAGGCGGGGGCCCATCTGCTGGGAGTTGATGCCCACCACCCCGTCGTCATCTCGCTCGGCGCGCATGCCATCGCCCCTGCCCGCGGCACCGTCGTTGTCGCAGTCATCCACGCAGTAGCCATCACCGTCGATGTCGACGAACAACTGCTGCACCGCGAGGAAGGAGGGGTTGAGGTTCAGCCCCCACTGCGCGGTCATCAGCGACGCATAGTGGGAGGCATAGCGCGCGTCCATGGGGTTGGCCGCGTTGAAGGCCTTCGCGCCCGTGGTGACGCCGTCATTGGGGTCATAGTCGTCGTAGACCAGCTGCTTGACGGCGGCGATGGGGTCACTGTCCTCGTCGTAGACCGCGTCCCCGTAGAGCTTCGCCAGGAAGTCGGCCAGGTCCGTGACGGTAGGCCCCGTGTCGAGCACGAACTTGGCCACGGGTGAGCCCCGGAGTGGAGAGGAGACACTCACCATGACGTCCACCACGGCGCGGCGCTTGCGCGTGTAGAGCGTGCGCGCGGCCTTGAGCGAGTCGCTGCCCCCCTGGGAGTGACCGATGAGGTTCACCCGCGTCGCGCCGGTGGTCGCCAGCACGCCCTCAATCTCATCCGCCAGTTGCAGTCCGCGCACCTCCGAGGACTGGAAGGGCGCGACCTGCGCGCTGTAGGCCCGCTGAGCGGCGTTCAGGTAGGGATTGCAGGTCACCTCGAACGGCTCGTCACAGGCGTCTCCCACGAAGTTGCCCAGCTCGTCCCCGAAGTAGAGAAGCCCCAGCAAGTTGTCGAACCCGCCCAGGCCATGCGCGAAGACCACGGGATAGCGCGTCTTCTGCGCACGCTCGTTGAACTGCGCCCGCGCGCTGTCCGGGCTCGTCAGCAGGAATACACAGACGAGCAGGGCCGCGCTTCGAATGCCACTCATGTCACACCGCTCCTTGCCCGCGCCACGCGCGGGTCTCAACGCCATGCGGGCATCCCCCCGTCCCCGCACGGCTCAGGTCCGGCCCATGGAAACCAGGCAGGCACTCGCCGACGGACAAGGTGCGACGCGAGACAGACAGGCCTTGCTGGAGGACTCGCCGGAGAGCCCGCCCTAGTTAGTCACGAGCGGACGCGCGTGAGCCCTTCAAGCAGGGAGCGTCGCGAAACACACACGCCATCTGTGTATTGCCGAGACTCCCTGTCAGCCAAAGTCTGTCAATGGGCGGAAGGGACAACACTCCGGATGGCGGCCTCGAGCGTGTTGCGGATGAGCATGGCAATGGTCATCGGCCCCACCCCGCCGGGCACCGGGGTGATGAACGACGCACGCTCGGAGGCGGCGGCGAACTCCACGTCTCCCACCAGCTTGTTGTCCTCTTCCTTGCGGTTCATCCCCACGTCGATGACCACCGCGCCGGGCTTTATCCAGGCGCCCTTCACCAATTCGCGCACGCCCACCGCCACGACGAGGATGTCCGCCCGCGACACCTCGCTCGGCAGGTCGCTCTTGCTGTGACACATGGTGACGGTGGCGTTGCGCTGCAGGAGCATCAACGCCATGGGCTTGCCGACGATGTTGCTGCGGCCCACGACGACGGCGTTCTTGCCGGACGGCTCACAGCCAATCTCCTCCAACAGCCGCATGACGCCCAGCGGCGTGCACGCCCGGGTCGCCGCGCGGCCCAACAGCAGGCTGCCCGCGTTCATCGGGTGGAAGCCGTCCGCGTCCTTCTCCGGCCTCACCGCGGAGATGATGACGTCCGCGTCGATGTGCCGGGGCAGCGGCAGTTGCACCAGGATGCCGTGCACCGTGGGGTCCTCGTTGAGCCGGTGCACCAGGGCGAGCAGCTCCTCCTGGGACACCGTGGAGTCCCGGTGGTGCTCCCAGGAGTGGAAGCCCACCTCCTCGGCGGCCTTCTTCTTTCCGGTGACGTACGTCTTGGACGCGGGGTCCTCTCCTACCCGCACCACGGCGAGGCCGGGGACAAGGCCCCGCTCCGCCTTGAGCCGGTCCACCTCCGCCTTCACCTCGGCTCGCACCCGCGCCGCCACTGCCTTGCCGTCAATCAACTGGGCCATAGCGCGGCCCACTCTATGAGAGACTCCCCACCCGGCAGGGAGGGAAACCGCGGCCATGGGCTCAGGAAAAGTGCTCGGGGTGATGATAGGTCTCTGTGTCGGGCTGCTCATCGGCAGCCCGTGGGCCATTGTCCTGCTCGGGGCAGTGGGCGGCTTCGTCGGGCATCGCTTCGACGAGATGAACGCCCTGCCGGCCGAGTCGCCCGACGCGCTCGCCGACTTCCCCCCGCTGTCGCCCTCCGCCTTCGTCGGCCGCGGCGGGCCGCGCGATGCCGCCTCCGTCCAGGAGGAGGCCGACGCGCACCTGACGCGCAGCCTCTGCGCCCTCTTCGTGGAGGTCGCCCGTGCCGACGGTGAGGTGCGCCGCGAGGAGGTCCGCGAAATCCGCCGCTACTTCGAGGAGGTCCTCAAGTACGGCCCGGACTCGCTGGAGTTCGTCCGGGGGCGCCTCAAGGACTTCATCTCCGTCCCGCCGAACCTGGATGACGCCATGGCCGCCTGCCAGGAGGCCATGCCGTCCAGCGAGCGGCGGCGGCTGTTGGACGCGCTCTTCGAGCTGTCACTCGTGGACGGCTCCCTCCAGCGCTCCGAGCGGGAGATGCTCAGCCGGGTGGGCGACGGCCTGGAGCTGTCCCCCGAGGAGCAGCACGCCATCGCCGCGCTCCACCTGGGTGACAGCTCGGCGCACTACGAGGCGCTCGGGCTGACGCCGGACGCCACGGACTCCGAGGTGAAGAGCGCCTTCCGGCGACTCGCCGCGGAGCTGCACCCGGACAAGCATGCCCACCTGAAGGGCGAGGACGCCGACGAGGTGGCCCGCCGCTTCCAGGATGTCCGCGACGCCTACGAGGAAATCCGGCGCCTGCGCGGGATGTAGCCCAGGGTTACATCCCGCCATCGCCCACGACGAGGTCTTCTCCCGCCATGAGCTCGCAGAAAAAATCCCCCCCGAAGAAGAAGGACGAGGCGTTCCACAACAACCCCTTCAAGGGCGCCATCAAGTCCCTCCAGGAGCAGGAGAAGAAGGAGGCCCAGGCCCGCGCCGCCGCCGCGGAGGCCCAGAAGCGCAAGCCGGCACAAGCCCCCGCGCGCGCCACCAAGGCCAGGCCCGTCCGAGAGAGCGCCGAGGACGACGCCGCCCTCTTCTATTCCGCCATGGACGGCGTGTCGCAAATCACGAGCCGGGGCGAGCCGCCCAAGTCGAACCCTCGACTGCCGGAGCTCATCGACGAGAACGCGGAGGCGCTCGCGCAGCTCTCCGAGCTGGTCGCCGGCCAGGGAGACTTCGACATCTCCTCCGGCGCGGACGAGTTCCTCGAAGGCACCAGCCCGGGTGTGGACCGCAACCTGCTGCGCGCCCTGCGCCGGGGTGACTTCTCCATCCAGGGCCAGTTGGACTTGCACGGCATGACGCAGGCCGAGGCCAGGACGGCGCTGGAGCGTTTCCTCGCCGACAGCCGGCGCGCCCGTCACCGGTGCGTGCTCATCGTCCACGGACGCGGTTTGCACTCCAAGGACCAGATGCCGGTGCTGAAGGAGCTGATGAAGTCGTGGTTGTCACAGAAGCGCATTGGAGGACTGCTGCTGGCGTTCGCCACCGCACGTCCGCAAGACGGAGGAACGGGGGCGGTCTACGTCCTGCTGAGACGGTGACGGCGGTATCCTTTACGTGTGCCCGGCACTGTGCATACATACCGCCATGGCACGCGAACTGATCGACCTCCACATCCACGTGGGCGGCTCGGTGGCCCCCCACATCCTCTGGTCCATCGCCCATCAGCAAGGCTTCAAGCTCCCGGTCAAGACGTACTTCGACTTCGTGGAGCTCATCACCTCCCGTCCGGGCAAGGTGGGGAGCCTGGATGACTACCTGAAGATCCTCCACACCTGGACGGAGAAGATTCAGTCGTCGCCCAGCGCGATTGAGCGCTCCGTCTACGAAATCATCGGCAAGGAGTACCGGGGCAGCCGGGTGACGCAGATCGAGCTGCGCTTCAACCCCATGAAGCGCAACCTCCAGTCCGAGCTGGACCTGGACCACATCATCCACGCGGCGCTGCGGGGCATGGACCGCGCGGTGCTCGAGTACGGCGTGAAGGTGGGCTTCATCTTCTGCCTGGCCCGCGAGTTCGACCACCGGCTCAACAGCATCCTGGTGGACAAGGCCATCAAGTACCGCACGCGCGGCGTGTACGGCATCGACCTGGCCGGCACGGAGACCAACGCCATGGAGCTCAAGCCGGAGGTCGTGGCGCAGTACGAGGACCTCTTCGGCCGGGCGCGGCGCGCGGGCCTGAAGTGCACGGTGCACACCGGCGAGACGCGCGGCACGGGCGCCGAGGGCGTCATGTCCGTGGTGGAGAAGCTCAAGCCGCACCGCATCGGCCATGGCATCCGCGCGGCCTATGACGAGGCGGCGATGAAGGTGCTCCGCGAGAACGACATCGTCCTGGAGCTGTGCCCGACGTCCAACCTGCACACCAAGGCGGTGGAGGGCGTGGAGGAGCTGCGCCACATCATCCGCACCTTCTGGGACCGCAAGGTGAAGTTCACCATCAACACCGACGGCCCCTACCTGCTCGAGACGGACATGCGCCGGGAAATCGAGCTGGTGGAGAACAACGGCATCCTCACGCCAGAGCAGGTGGACCAGACACTCGCCTGGGCCCGCCAGGCGTCGTTCATCCCCGCCTGAGCCCGCGCGCATGTACGGACTGACTCGCTCGCTGCTCTTCCGGCTCCCGGCGGAGCCCGCGCACCGGCTGGGCCTCTTCGGCCTGCGGGAGCTGGGGCACTCCCAGGAGCTGTGCCAGTCCCTGCGGGCACGGGCCCTCCGGGGCGTCTCCGAAGCGCTGGCCGTGGAGGTGGCGGGCCTGCGCTTCGCCCACCCCGTGGCCCTGGCCGCGGGCCTGGACAAGGACGCGGAGGCGGTGGACGGCCTGTTCGCCTGCGGCTTCTCCGCCGTGGAGATTGGCACCGTCACGCCCCGCCCCCAGCCCGGCAACCCGACGCCCCGCCTGTTCCGCCTGCCGGAGCACCAGGCCGTCATCAACCGCATGGGCTTCAACAACCACGGCGCCACCGTGGCCGCGGCCCACCTGCGGCAGCGCGCCTGGCACCCCGGGCCGCTGGGCATCAACGTGGGCAAGAACAAGGACACGCCGCTGGAGCAGGCGGTGGAGGACTACGTGGCGTGCGTGGACGCGCTCGCGCCCCTGGGTGACTACGTGGTGGTCAACGCCTCGTCGCCCAACACGCCGGGCCTGCGCAAGCTCCAGGAGCCCGAGCAGCTCTCCGCGCTCCTGGGCGCCGTACAGGAGCGGCTGGCCACCGTGGCCCCGGGCAAGCCGCTGTTCCTCAAGATCGCCCCAGACCTGACAGCCGAGGCCGTGGACGAAGTCGTGGACGTGGCGCGCGCCCGGAAGCTCGCGGGCCTTGTCGCCACCAACACCACGGTGGCGCGGCCCTTCGAGCATCCGCTCGCGAAGGAGGCCGGCGGCCTGTCCGGCGCTCCCGTGCGAGAGGCCGCCAACGCCGTCATCCGGCGCGCGTACCTGCGCTCGGGCGGAACGCTGCCAATCATCGGGGTGGGCGGCGTCTTCACCGCGCAGGACGTCTACGAGAAGCTGCGCGCGGGAGCGTCCGTGGTGCAGGTCTACACGGGCTTCATCTACGAGGGACCCGGCATGGTCCGCCGCATCCTCCCCGCCCTGGCCGCCCTGCTCGCTCAAGACGGCTTCACGAGCGTCTCGCAGGCCATTGGCGCGGAGCACCGGAGCGCCGGGACGCCCGCTCCCTGAAGGCCGGAGCGGCTCGTCGGTCGGGGGCCTCTCGCGGGGGCCTCGCGTCTCGCGCCACCGGAAGGTGGGGACGCAAAGCGGACTGAGAAAAAGTGAGCGCTCGCCGGCGCCTTGGAGTTTCACCGGCGAGCGCCCCGGGCCGCCTGACTGGGAGGCGACCTCGAAAGCTATTCCTGGAGGGTCAGCGAGCCACTGACGGTGCTCACTTCCACCTCGTGGGTGCCCGCGCCGTAGGTCTTCTTCTTCGACCCCAGGGCCACGCTGCTCCCGTTGAAACTACCCCCCACAGAGCTGAATTCCACCCGCGCGTCCGCTCGCTCCGGCAGCTTCAGCCGGACGTTGCCCGACACCGTCGAGACTTCGGTGTCCTCGAGCTTCTTGGGAGCCAGTACCACCTCTCCCTCAACGGTACTCACCGACAAACGTCGCTCCGAGCCGTTCACTTCCACACGGCCGTTCACCGTGGCGTGCTGCTGAGGCCCCGTCACCCCCTTCACCACCACCGCCCCGTTCACCACTGAAACGTTCAGCTCCGACGCCCTCGGCACCTTCACCGTCAACCGCACGGCGCCGTGCTCGCCCCGACACGACTGCTGCCGGTCCTCGCAGGGCCCGCAGCACACCCTCACCTCCACCTCGTCACCGTCCTGGCTGACTTCCACATTCATGGCTTTCCGGGAACTGTCGGGGTTTTCCGGAACAGCCTCGATTACCACACTATTCCCGTCTACCGCATCTACACGGACCGCGCCATTAACATTGGAAAGATGGACCTGGGGAGTTCCATCCGTGTCAAATCTCCAGGTCTGCGTCGTCGGGGCGGCGGAGGCCAGCACAGCCAGCAGGGGCAGCAACATGAAGGGTGCTCCGAGGTAGGGTGCGAACACCCCACCTACGGACGGGCCGGCGCCCCATTGCCGGCGAACGACGCGAAGTATCCACGCCGGTCTGACATGCCCTCAGGGGCCGTGGACCACGCGCTGGTACAACGCGTCATGGAGGCGGATCAACCGCTCCAGGGACAGCTCGCGGGCGACGAAGTCCCGGGCCGCGCGGCCCATGCGCTTCGCCTTCTCGGGACTGGAGAGGAGCTGGCTGATGGCCTGGGCGAGCTGGGCCGGGCGCTCCGGAGGGACGACGAGGCCGCGCTCGCCGTCGCGAACGAGGTCGGTGTTCCCCCCCACCCGCGTCACCACCATGGGGAGGCCGGCGGCCATGCCCTCCATGACGGCGTTGGACATGCCCTCCGCGCTGGAGCACAGCACGCCCAGGGTGGCGCGAGCGTAGATGGCGGCCACGTCCGTGCGGTGCCGCAGGAAGTGCACGGTGTCCGACACGCCCAGCTCCGCGGCCAGCTTCTCCAGCCCCTTGCGGCGGGGTCCGTCGCCCACGAGGAAGGCCTGCACCGGCGTGCCCCCATGGTGGAGCATGGCCAGCGCCAGCAGCAGGTCCTCCTGCCGCTTCACCGGGTGGTTCATGTTGGCGACATGGACGATGACGGGTGAGTCGCCGGTGTCGGGCAGCGGCGCCTTGAGGCCCTCGCGCATGCGCATATCGAAGCGGGCCAGGTCCAGGCCGTTGTGGATGACGGAGACGCGCGAGGCGGGCAGGCCCTCCTCCTCCACCAGCAGCCGGCGGATGGCCTCCGCGTTGGCGACGACGTGGTCCGCCATGGCCGTCAGCCGCGAGTGCACCGCGCGCCGCGCCTTGCCCTGCCAGTGGGACAAGTCCAGCCGACCGACGATGACCTTGGTGCCCGCGAGCTTGGCGGCGGGCACGGCGATGAGCGTGGAGTAGAAGTCGTGCACGTGGACCAGGTCCACGCGGTTGGCCTTGAGCCAGCGCGCCATGCGCATCACCTGGTACGCGGTGTTGGCCTGCGCGACGGAGCCCTTGAGGGGAAACGTCTCCGCCGCGTAGCCCAGCTTCCACACCGCGCCCATCAGCGGTCCGGCGTCCTCCAGCACGGAGACCTGGAGCTGGTAGCTGGAGGGCAGGCCCCGCAGCAGCTCCAGCACCTGCACCTCCGTGCCACCAATGTGGAAAGACCGGGTGAACTGCACCAGGCGCATGGGCCTGGCCCCCATATTCACGTCCTCACGCCGCATGTCCCGACCCCTCCCACGCCCCCACGGACCCGACGGGGGCCTGGCCCCCCGGCACAGCCACCGTCTCCGTCACCTCCGCCGAGCGGGCGATGCGGTGCGCCGCGGCAGCCAGGCCGAAGAGCACGTAGCAATGCGCGGAGAGGATGTAGCCGGAGAACAAGTCACACGTCAGGTAGCCGGCCACGGCCGCTGACAGCGCCCGTGCAATCCAGCCCACTTCCTTGCTGCGCGACGCGGCGAACGCACCGCCGGACGCGCCTCCCGCGAACACCATGAAGAGCGCCAGGCCTACCCAGCCCAGCTCTCCCACGACGTCCAGGAAGATGTTGTGCGCCACGTACGCGCGCCGCGCCTCCGGAGGCGCGTACTCCGCCCACGCGTAGCGGAAGCTGCCCGCGCCCACGCCCAGCAGCGGCTTGTCCAGGCTCATCCGGCTGGCCACCTGCCACGCGTAGACGCGACCCATGGCGGACGCGTCCTCGTGGAAGGCCGCCACCGTCTCGTTGCGAGCCCAGAAGCTCTCCGGCGCGAAGACGACCAGGCCCGCCACGAAGAGCGAGCCCACGACGATGGCCTGGATGCGGCGCTTCTCGCGGAACGCCCACAGCCCCATGGCGACGGACAGGCCGATGAAGCCACCGCGCGAGTGAGACAGGACGATGGCCACCACCGCCAGCACCGCCGCCAGCAGACACGCCACCCGCCACACCCACGGCGAGCCCTTGCGCGCCACGAAGGCCACCGCGAGCGGCACCACCAGCACCAGGTTCATCGCCATGTGGTTGGGGTCCGCGTACACGCCCACCCAGCGCGCGCGGAAGCCCTCCACCAGGTTCTCCCCCACCATGTACCAGTTGATGACGCCAATGGACGTCACCACGGAGGCCAGGACAATGGACCCGCAGACGACGGCGAGCCTGCGCCCGCTCGTAATGACATTGACGACGGTGAGGTAGATGGCGGTCAGCTTCAACAGCTCGATGCCCGTGAAGCGCGCCACCTCCGCGTTCACCGCCCACGACACCGACAGCACGGCGAGGCACGAGAAGCCGATGAGCCCCCAGCCTCGCGCTCCATCCAGGTAGAGCGGCTCCCCCCGCCCCAACCTCCGAATCACCATCAAACCCGCGGCTACGACTGACGTCAGCAGCGCCAGCCGAAGCGGCGCCAGCACGGGGATCCACTCACCCGGCACCGCGTACATCACCGCGGCGAATGCGGTCAGCGCATAGAAGGCCCACACGTCACGGCGCTGCCCCTGCTCTCCCGGCACCATGTCCCTCCTCCTCTGGCAGTTCACGCGCGTACACCTTCGCGTGCGCCAGGCAGAAGCAGAGGGCGTGCCAGGGCCCGGGCTCGCAAGCACCCGGATCTCCACGGGCGGCGAGGCCCCCGGGTTGCCGGAAGGCCTCCCACCCTGAAAAAGCTACGGCACCGGGCTGCTCTCCATGGGCAACACCTCGGACGCGACGGGACTCCACTTCGCGTCCTCCAGCCACGCCGCGCCCAGCTCCGACAAGAGCCGCGTGAGTGTCACACCCACCATGCGCCGCAGCTCCGCGCGAGCCTCCGGGGCCACCGCGCCCTCCAGGCCCGACACGGCGCGCTCCGACGCGGAGGCGAGCAGGCGCGGCGCCTGCGGTGAGCCCTCGAAGAGTCGCTGGCCCAATTCCACCGTGCGCCCCAGCGGCACCGGGCGGGCATCCGGCCTCACCTCCAGCACCGCCATGGCGACCACGGCGGCGAAGAGCCGCTCCACGCCGAGCGTCTCCAGCGGGACACCGAAGCGGGCCACCGCCTGATGCGCGGCTTCCGGAGTGCCACCCAGCACGCCCCGGAGGACCTCCACCTGGGCCTCCGCGCGCGCCAGCACGGCCTCGCTGGCGGCGACTTCGCGCAGGGAGCGGAACGGCACCGGCTCCGCGCCCTCCACCTTGAGCGTGCGACGGGGCCGCTTGCGGCGCAGGGCCTCCAGCGCGGCGGCCTCCTCCGACAACGCCAGCAGCACACCGTCCACCACGGCGCCCGGCGACTTCGCCAGCCGGTCCGCGCGGAACTTGAGCTGGAGCGTCAGCGTGAAGCCCGTCTGGAAGATGCGCCGCAGGGGCGTGTCGCGCAGCACCTCGGTGGCCTGCGTGGGGTCCGCCCCCGTCAGGTGCTCCAGGCCGAGCGAGAGGTAGTCCCGCACCATCTCCCCCACCCGGCGCACGGCATCCAGGTCACCCGGGTCCGCCAGCTCCGCCACCAGCGCCGCGTTGGCCACGCCCGCCAGCTCGTCCTCCGCGTTCTGCCGCTCCAGGTCCGTCAGCCCTCGGAAGGCCGCGTCCAGGTAGTCCACGTGGCCGTGGGGCGCCGTCAGCGCCGCCGTGCCCGACGGAGTCGTGGTGTTCGAGGGCCGCCGCGCCGGCACGTCCACGCGGCTGAAGAGCGCCATCGCGTCCTCCAGCGTCGGGAAGCCCAAATCCAGCAGGCGCGCCTTGCGGAACTGGAAGGCCGTCTCCTCCAGCTCGGCGGGGACCTCCCAGCGCACGGCCTCCAGCAGGCGCACGGCCTCGAAGGGGTTCTCCGCGATGAGGTCGGTGACGAGCGCCCGCACCGCGGACATCTCCGCGCCCTCGGCCTTGATTTCGACCAGGTAGCGGCCTTCCGGAGTCTCCAGCGTCACGCCCTGCGGATTGACGTCCGGGTTCTCCTCCAGGTCATGCACGGCGACCAGTTCGTGCAGCAGGTACTCCAGCACCTCCATGTCCACCGCGTGCAGCTTGCGCAGGAACTCCGGGGTGTCGTCGTAGCCGCCCCGCGCGGCGTGCAGCCACGTCAGCACGGCGTGCGAGTCCAGCTTGTCGCGCTTCCAGGCGCCCAGGTCCACGAAGGCGCGGAACTGGGCGGGCGACACGAGCTGCACCAGCTCCGTCGCGTCGTCGAGCCCCACCTCCTGGATGGTGACGTAGAGGCTCTCCGGAGGCAGGGCGCGCACCACCGCCGCTGCATCCGCACCCTCCAGAAGCGCTTCCATGCGCCTCCGGGGTGAGAGCCTCATCAACTGCTGCTGCAGCTCGCGCAGGGCGAGCTGCGAATCCCTGCCATTACCCTTGCCGTTCTCGGAGGACACGGCGGCGTGCCTACCACAGCGCCTCCCCCGTCGGGAGGGGAACGCCATTGGGAGGGGCGACTACCTGATGGAGCACCCGCTCAGACGCGGGAGGCCTTGCCGAAGGTGTCCAGCAGCGCGCCCCAGACCTCGTCCACGCCCCGCCGCTCCGTGGAGGAGAACGGGAGGATGGCCTCCATGGGCAGGTCCAGCTGGCGCGACAGCTCCTGGAGCCGGGGCAGCGTCTTGGCCTTGGTGAGCCGGTCGATCTTGGTGGCCACCACCAGCACCTTGCGCTTGTGGGATTGCAGATAGTCCAGCGTGGCCAGGTCATCCGGCGTGGGGCCCACCTCCGCGTCGATGATGCTGACCACCACCTCGAGCCGGTGCCGCTTCTCGAGGTAGGTGGTGATCATCTGCTCCCACTGGGCCTTGTCCGCCTTGCTCGCGCGGGCGAAGCCGTAGCCAGGCAAGTCACACAGGCGCACCTGGTGGCGGAAGGTGCCGCGCTCCAGGTCCACGTCGAAGAAATTGAGCGTCCGGGTGCGGCCCGGGGTGTTCGACACGCGCACCAGCTTCTTGCGGCCGGTGAGGGTGTTGATCATGGAGGACTTGCCGACGTTGGAGCGGCCCACGAAGGCCACTTCGGCGGTATGTCCCTGCGGGTAGCCCTTGGGCTCCACGGCGGTGACGACGAATCGGGCGTCGAGAATCTTGATCAAGCGGCTACTTCTTCGCGGTGGAGGGGGGAGTGGCCGAAGCCTCGGTCCGGGCGGCGCGGCGGGCGCGCTCGGCCGACCAGTGGTCGATGGCCTTGAGCGACTCCTTGAAGTCGAACGGCCGCAAGGAGGGCGAGGAGGCGTCGTGGCAGGAGCGGCACTGCTTCTCCGACGGGTCCACCAACCCCACCAGGCGCGCCAGCTCCGGGTCCTTCATCACGTACTCGGGCGAGTAGTACTGCCCGCCCCCGTGACATGTCTCGCAGCTCACACTGGCCTGCGTCTGCGCCACCTGGTCCGGCGAGTGGCAGGACAGGCAGCGGCCGTCCTTCTGCTGCTGCTCGGAGAGGGAGCTCACCGCCCGGGCATGCTTGGACTGCATCCACGCCTCGTAGGCCTCCGGGTGGCAGCCCTTGCAGCTGTCAGCGCCGACGAAGTCAGCCGCCCCGGCCACGCCACAGAGGGCCAGCAGGAGGACGGGAAGAATCCTGGAGCCAGGAGCGCGCATGGCTCGCGAAGTAGCACTCCCCCCCGGACGGGGCAAGGCGTCTCGTGGTTGAATGCCCGTCGGAATCATCCGTTGAAAAGAGAGGGCAGCGCTTGAGCCCCGCCCGCCCTTTCCATTAGGGAGGAAGTCGTGATGAGGACCTTGTTTGCGCTCGCCGTGATTGCCGTCGCCTTCCCCGCCGTCGCCAAGCCGTGGCAGGGCGTGGAGCCCGGCGTCACCAAGAAGGACGAGGTCGTCAAGAAGTTCGGCGAGCCCTCGCGCACCGTGGCCCAGGATGGAAAGGAGACCATCGCCTACCTCGGCAAGGAGGCCATCAAGGGCACCAGCCAGGCGCAGTTCAAGGTGGACGCGAGCGGGCTCGTCGAGCGCATCGACGTGTTCCCCGGGCCCGTCATCGACAAGGAGACCATCGAGACGAGCTACGGCCCCTCCTGCCCCTCCGGCCCCGTGCCCGCGACGCCGTGCTACCAGCGCAAGCTGACGGACGACTTCCGCACCTACTTCCTCTACCCGAAGCTGGGGCTGGCCATCTTCTTCAACGAGGACGGCAAGACGGTGCAGTCGCTCACCTTCACCACGCAGAAGGCCGCGAAGTAGGGCCCCCACCGTGCACGTCTTCGGGCTGACGGGCGGCATCTCCTCCGGCAAGAGCACCGTCACCCGGATGCTGCGGGAGTTGGGCGCGGAGGTGCTGGACGCGGACGTGCTCGCGCGCGAAGTCGTGGAGCCCGGCACGCCGGGCCTCGCGGCCATCGCCGAGCGCTTCCCGGGCGTCGTGGGCGCCGATGGGAGATTGGACCGGGCCAGGCTGGGCGCGCGAGTGTTCGGAAACGACGCGGAGCGAGCGGCGCTCAACGCCATCACCCACCCCCTGGTGCGCGAGGCCTTCGTGGAGAAGGTCCAGGCGCTGGAGGCCCGGGGCGTGGAGCGCGTCATCTACGACGTCCCCCTGCTGGTGGAGGCGGGGATGCACGAGTGGATGGAGGGGGTGGCGCTGGTGTGGGTGCCCCGGGACCTGCAAAAAGCGCGGCTGATGGCGCGTGACGGGCTGGACGCGACGGCGGCCGAGGCGCGGCTGGCCGCCCAGCTCCCCCTGGACGACAAGCGGGTTCACGCGACGTGGGTCATCGACAACAGCGGGGACTTGTCCTCCACCCGGGAGCAAGTGGAGTCGGTCTGGCGCGCCATGCTCGCGCGCGGCTGACGGGCGAGTATGCTCCGCGCGCAATGAGCGAGACGCGCAAGAAGACCGGTGCTGGGACGTATTTCATCACCGGCTATCCCGGGTTCATCGGCAAGCGGCTGGTGGAGCACATCGCGCGGGAGGACCCGAAAGGGCACGTCTACGCGCTGGTGCAGCCCAAGGCGCTCAAGGAAGCACAGAAGCACGCCTCCAAGCTGAAGGGCGCCACGGTGGAGCTGCTCACCGGTGACGTGGTGGACATGCACCTGGGCCTGTCGGGCGAGGAGTACCAGCGCCTGTGCGAGCGGGTGACGGACATCTTCCACCTGGCGGCGGTGGCGCAGTTGGGCGTGGCCAAGGACACCGCGTGGCGCGTGAATGTGGACGGCACGCGCAACATGCTGGAGCTGGCGCGGGACTGCGAGCACCTGGCGCGCTTCAACCACTTCTCCACCTGCTACGTGTCCGGCGACCGCGTGGGCGTCATCGCCGAGGACGAGTTGGACCGCGGCCAGGGCTTCCGCAATCCGTACGAGGAGACGAAGTTCCAGGCGGAGCGGCTGGTGATGCGCGCCAGCTCCACGCTGCCCGTCACCGTGTACCGGCCATCCAGCGTGGTGGGCGACTCGCGCACGGGGGAAATAGACAAGTTCGAGGGGCCCTACTACCTGGGCATCCTGCTGGTGACGTCGCCGCTGGTGGTGCCGCTGCCCTTGCCGGGCAACGGAGTGGCGCCGCTCAACGTGGTGCCGGTGGACTACGTGGTGGAGGCGGTGTGGCGGCTGGGGAAGGACCCTCGCGCCGCGGGCCGCACGTTCCACCTGGTGGACCCGAACCCCATGAGCGCGCGGCGGGTGTACGAGCTCATCGCGGAGAAGGCGAACAAGAAGCTGCCGCGCTTCAACCTGTCGGCGCGCGCGGCGGACGTGATGCTGCGGCTGCCGGTGCTGGAGAAGCTGGCCCGGCCGCAGCGCGCGGCCATCAGCTACGTCAACCACCTGGCCATCTACAACTGCCACAACACGCTGGAGCTCCTGGACGGCACGGGGGTGAGGTGCCCTCCCCTGTCCTCGTATCTGGACCAGTTGGTGGCGTACGTGCGCGAGCAGTACCGCAAGCGCCGCGAGGGCTCCGAAGTGGATGACCCGTTGGACCAGGGCTCCGCGACGGGGTGAGCGAGCAGGGCCCTCCGTGCTAAATCAGAGGGCCTCATGGCACGCACCTTCCAGGTAGGCGATACCTTCACGCACGTCCGCGAGTGCGACCTGTACCGGCCGATCTACTACGCGGGCGCATCCGGGGACTTCAATCCCATCCACATCGACCCGGAGGTCGGCAAGGTGGCCGGCCTGGACGGCGTCATCCTGCAGGGTCTCTGCACGCTGGCCTGGGCGGTGGAAGCCGTCGGCCTCTTCGTGGGAGACCCGGGCCGCATCCGCAAGGTGAAGGTGCGCTTCTCGCGCCCCGTGCGTCCGGAGGATGTCGTGACGTTCGAAGGCAAGGTCATAGCCCTCGAAGCGGACCGGCTCACCACGGAAGTCACCGCCACCAACCAGCGCGGCGAGGCCGTCCTCAAGGGCGCCATCGTCGAAGCCTCCCTCGGATAGTCGCCATGGCCATCGACAAGCGCTTCATCGGCCGGGAATACGGCCCGTACACGTACACGATTGGCGCGGAGAAGCTGCGCGAGTTCGCCCTGGCCGTGGGAGGCGCGCATCCCGCCGCCGGCACGCCGGGCGAGCCGCCCGAGCACGTCAGTCCCCTCCTCTACGACGACGCCGCCGCGAAGGCAGGGCCGTATGGAGACCTGATTGCGTTCCCCAGCTTCGCCGTCGTCTTCGCCATCCGCCCGTTCGGCGCGGCCGTAGCGGACCCGGAACTGGGCGTGAATCTGTTGATGCTGGTGCACGGGGAGCAGGAGCTGGAGTTCCTGGACGTCATGCGCCCGGGCGACGTGATGACGACCACGGGCCGCATCGAGAACATCTACGAGAAGGCCGGCAAGGAGTTCGTCGTCGTCGCCACCGAGTCGCGCAACCAGCGCGGCGAGGTGGTGGTGAAGGGCGTCTGGACGGGTGTCATCCGGAGCTGAGCGTCAGGAGACCCGGATGCATTCGATGGTCGCTCCACGCAGGTGGATTGCGTGGAGCATGTTGACCAGACTGTCGAAGGCCTCGCCGCCGGCAGTGACGTCGTCCAGGAAGAACTGGAGCCCGTGCGAGGCGATGACGGGCGCCTTCGCGAGGAAGGTCTTGAGCGTGCCTGGAGGGAAGCTGGCCTCCGCGAAGCCTCCTCGCTGAACCAGTCCCAGCCAGGACCACCAGGCCACCTCGCAGTCACGCAGCAGCTCGGGCCCCTGCGCCTTCGCGAAGTCCACTTCGATGAAGGCCTCGGTGCTCTCCGCCTCGAAGATGTACTCGAATGGCAGGGGTTCGTAGGCGAAGGGCAGCACTGGCTCGGGCCCCCGTTGTGACGGAGCGAGCAACCCCGACGAGATGATGGCCTGCTGGATGCGGGGCCCCTCCAGGTGGATGTCGTGGAGGACGTTCTCGAGGATGAACAGGCTGGAGGCGTGAAGCTGGACCGCGTCGAAGCGCCAGCTCCAGGTGTTGCCGGGGAGCTGCTCGTGACTCGACAGCCGGAGCGAGGACCGCGAGGGAGGCAGCGTCTCCCCGCCCAAGCCTCCCAGTGCGGCGACCTGCTGGAAATAGTCCAGGGGCGCGAAGGGGTGCTCCTGGTCGCCCAGGGCGGATTCGAGCACCACCACCAGCTCCAGTTTCGTCGGTGGAAGCAGCGGGCGGTGCGAGACCTTGAAGGGACGCGTCGTCATTTCGCATCCCAGGGTTGAGAGGGTTTGTTGTCGTAGCGGGCAATCCAGGCCGGTGCGTCGAAGACCTCCCTAGGTTCTCCAAAGCCCTTTACCGTCAGTCGGATGGGGCGCAGGAGCCGCGCGACATCTGGCAGGGAGCCGATGTCCAGACACTGTCGATTCACGTCTCCCACCGGTGGGCGCTTCGCGGCGCGGATGAGGACCCCATAGTCAAGCGGTTGGAGTTCAGCGTGGGGGAGCGCGGCGCGAATGGCATCCCTGCCTCCCAGCTTCTGGATGAGGTCGTCGCGCAGCAAAGTCAGCCACTGGGCATCCCAGGTGTGATTTCGCATCCGCATCCTGACCGAGTCATAGGCCGGGTCGAAGCTGTGATAGCGCGGAAGGAGCTGATTGATTTCGCGGCGTTCCTCGCTCTCATGAACACCCATGTGCTTGAAACCCCATCCCGCGTTTCCTGACTGGAACGGAATCAGGTTGGCAATCTTCCGTATGAGTTCAAGGAAGAGTGCCATCCAGGAGTCGTCATCGGGAGGCGGCGGGGGGAACTCCAGACGCAACAGGCTGACTGCGTCAGGAAAAACCACGGGCTCCTCCGAAGGGCCATCGCCTTCGAAAAAGAGGGCATGGGTCCCCGGCTCACCTCCAACCGAGCCCTGGCTGTAATGAACCCGATAGCCATCTTCGTCCGTGGGACGGCCCCGCAGGTTTCGCAAGTCCTTGGCAATCTGCCGGGACGTCAGGGGCCGGAATTGGCCATTGTCCGCGACATAGGTGCGTAGCGTCTCCGCTCCCACATACGCCAGATAGGCCTCGATGGCATCCGCACAAGCAGGTGCGCAATCAGGCAGCGGCGCATCCAGGTAGAAGCTGGCGGTCAATCCCGTACGAATGAGGACGACGTCCTGCCCCTTCCGCCGGATTGTTCGAATGAGTGATTCCATGGATGAGCTCATACGTCAGGGACAGTCCTCACTCTTGATGAGACGGGGTGGATTCTGCTCAGTATCGATCCCCAGTGCCAGACTAAGCGCCCTGTACTTTGCGAGTTGTCCCCGTCCCCATTTGCTAGAAACACCTCCCGAGGCGGTGACCCAGCCACCGCCCTTCTTGCGACGGATGCGTGTTCCTTTCGGACATTGGAACTTGAAGTCGAACAATTGAGAAGGGTTCCCCTGAGCATCCAGTGAGCAGGCATCAGGCCAGCAGGTTCCCCTCAACGCCCTCATCAACCTGCCCCAGATGCCTCGTCCTATCTCCACCTCGGATGCCCCGCCGAACAAGCCCCCCTCCCTGACGTCCGTCGAGATGCGCTTGGCGAGTTCCTTGCGCGTCGTCCGGAGCCGCTGCGGCGGATTGCACCGCATGTCATAGCCACGCTCTCCGCGCAGCTTGGGGGGATTGGCACTGCTCTTGTGCTTCTTCAGCGCCTTCTCGCAGCAATCATGCTTCTTGTTGCCCAGTTCCGTGCAGGTGCTCTGCTTGTTGGCAACGACCTCCTTGTCACACTTGCACGCAATCTCCTGCAACTTTGCCTGGGCGGTCTGAAGGGGAACCGCGGCCCCCTGCCCTTCCCCCGGAATCGTCGCCGCGTTGGCCGGGCTGCCCCCGTTGTTCGTCATCGCATCGCCCAGCAGCTGGATGTTCTTCCCCTCCGCCTTGGTGTCCATGGAGCCGGGGGCGACCCACTCGGTCTTTCCGTGGGTCTGTCCCGAGACGACACCACCTCTGCCTTTCAACGACGTGGTTGAGATGGAGGAGCACCGCGGAACGCTCTCCTCCGCGCGAGCTGGCCCACAACAGCGGCCGAGGCCCTCGCGCATAGCTTCTTTGTCCGGAGGCCACGGCCAGACACGCCAGCAACGGGCCCGTCGCAGCTCCGACATCTCCCCAGCAATCGCTGGGTGTCACGTAGTCCGAGTGGTCCGCGAACGCCAACTGACACCGCAAGCTGGCGTAGGTGAACTCCTCGGTGCGCTGGGGTTCGCCGTTGAGGTCACAGTACATCGTGTCCGCCAGCGGAGAGGGCGGGCTTCCCAGGACACTCGTTGCACCGGCGATGGCATCGGAGAGACCCCTGCCCACGTTGATGCCCTGCGTCCCGAGGTGATGTTCCTCGTGCCGAGTCACCGCGGAGGCAATCCGAGCCAGCGGTGTCAGCCCCAGATGACGCGTCACGCGGGACGAGGCCAGCAGACAGAAGCCCGCGCCTTCTCCCGGCGTGAAGCCAGAGCGATTGACAGGTGACTTCAAGAGCCCACGCTCATCGAGCGATTCCAGCGTCTCGGCATCCAGGTACGAATCCACGCCGCCCACCAGGCAGAGGTCGGCCCGGCCAGCCTGGAGGCATTTCCACCCACGCTCGAGCGCCATCAATCCAGCGGCATGCCCATGGGGGAGCACCTCGACCTGTGCGAGGTGGAGTCCCAAAGGCAGCACATCGCGCAACCAGCGAGCCGGCGCCTCGACGTCCACAGCCGACAAGGAAGTGCGGGCCTCGGGCACCGCCACCATCGCCGCGAGCGACAAACGCTCTCGGATGGGTCGCTTTAATGGAGCCAGCGCCTCCTCCATGGCGCTCTTCGCCAGCGCCTCCACTCGCTTCTCTCCGCCCAGCTCCGCCGGCAGCAGGGCGTCCCTCGCCACCATCATCGGCTGGCCCTTCTGGTCAATCATGAAGGGGTGTTCTCCTCGGCGGCTGATGCCAGCCCGCACGGCCGCCGCCACATGTTGAGCCTTGAGCCCCACCGCGGTCCGGGCACCGAGAGAGATGATGCCGATGTCCTGACTCATGCGGACCTCCGCGTGGACAGGTATTCCTTCTGGTCGATGACCGTGACGTCCAGCTTGTCCGCGTCATGATGACACGAGAGGCTGGTATGCCAGACCAGGATGACCTGGAGCAGCTCCGGCTCCAGGATGACCGTGTGGAGTCGAGCACGATGCTCCACGCTCTTCCGCCCGAAGAAGGTCTTGAAGGCCAACCAGACCTTCGGGAGCTCGAAACCCAGTCGGGGCCATCGGGAGAGATTGACCAGCTCGACGCGCTCGCCTCCCTTCAGGAAGCCAGGAAACTGCTGGTCCACCGGAGCGCACTGGTGGAAGCGTTCATCGAAGTCCTCCGGCAGAAGCGGGAAGCGCGTCTTCCTCCACCGCTCGTCACACGTGCCCGCGAACTCCCGCCGAGGAGACCAATCACTGGGAATCGCTCCCAACCCTGCGAGAGGCGGACGGTCCTTCCATGAACGGATGAGGTGACGAGGAGACTCCACGTTGGGAACCGCCACATCCACGGCGTGGGAAGCCCGGGTGACGAAGCCCGTGCCCACGGGGTTGTCCGGATGGAGGCGATGCTCCGCCGAGTCGTCGGCCTTCCTGTCCCATCCTCCGAAGGCCCGCTCATAACAGATCGGAAGGGTGACGAAAGGCCGCGGAGCACTCATCGATGGGCCACCGAGTACCGCGCGCTTCCACTCGCGGTCTCCGAAGACTCGCAGTTGCTTCTTGAGCGCGCCTACTTGAAGCGAGACATCCAGGACGGTGGTCGGCATGCCACCGGGAGCATGTGCCAGGGCATTGACGACGACATCCGTCGCCAACTTGGGCGCCGTCAGGTCCATGGCATGGAGCAGGCTGGAAGCACCAGGCTCTCCGCGATACGTCGGTAGCAACAGCGGCGGAGGCTGAATCTCGCTCAGACAGGTGCGCTGATTCTCCTGGATGTCGTAGGTCCCCTTGACGACGACCACCCAGCGCTTGGCGCCATCCTTGTCGAGGACCCAGGTTCGCTCCGCCGCGAATGGGGTGTGATTCTCGAGGGTCCACATGACCAGACTCACCACCCTTCCAGCAGCCCAGGAAGCGGGCGGGACGACAGGCGGAAGGCCCCGGTCCGCATGGAAGCCAGCTCGCGGTTCTGCCTCGGAGAGAAGGCGCGCGTCTGAAGCCGGAGGGCCCCTCGACTGCGCAAGGCCAACTCCAGCGCATGGGCATGGCGTCGGCGCATGGGCCCCAGCTCCAGTTCGGCGAGGAGTCGCTCCATGGAGAATGGCTTGCCCCGGAGGTAGCGCTGGCCCGCTGTGAATCCCTTGCGCTCGTGCTGCCACCAGGCGCGCACCACTCCTGGATTGGGAATGGGCAGGGCATCCTCGGGTCGAGGCGTCAGGTCCGCGTCCAGGTCCTCCTCTTCCAGTGGAATGGGCTCCTCACGGGGGGCTTCTTCGCGCTCGAGGGCGAAGTCGTCCCTCAACGACAGGCCCGTGATGGCACTGAAAGACTCACCTGCCAGCGGGGCGAAGCGCGGATGCTCCAACCATGCGAGGCAGGCCTCGGCCGCCGCGGGCTGGCCACTGAAGCCCAGTGCCCACAGGACGTCCGCAAGGAGGCGCTCCTCGCCCAGCAGCCCCAGCAGTCGCGCCAGGCTCGTGCTGTCTCCACCGAGCCCCAGCAACAGGAGTTGATGACGACTGGGCGAGGCGTTGGCCGAGGCCTCTTCGAGGCAACGGTCCCAGGCCGTGCGGGCTCCCGCCATCAGCCCTGCCTCGATGGCCGCATCGAGAACCTCGGGACGGGAGTCCCTCAACAACCGGGCGAGCAGGGTTCGCATCCGCTGAGGAGGGAGCGCCTGCAACCAGCCCGAGGCCGCGGCGAGAAGCCGCGCATCCGCACTCCCCAGCAGCCCCTCCACGACGTCTGCCCTGGGCGTGAGGTGGTGGAATGCGAGCACCTCCAGGGACATGGCCAGAGGATTCGCGTGGGTGCGGGCCAACAGCGCTTTCAGGCTCTGCGCCATGGACTCGCCCTCACTCAACTCCCACGCACGTTGAATCGAGGGCCGAAGCTCCTCGGGCCCTTCCAACCCCGTGGCCAGGGCCTCCAGCGGTCGCGTATTTCCAGGGGCCGCCAGCAGCGCGAAGGTGGCGGAGAAAATCAGGGACGGATCTTCCGAGTCGAGCGAAGGCGTCAACAACAGCTCGACCACGGGCGCATCGCCGACAACGAGACCATCCAGGTGGGCCCGCAGCCGCCCCTCCAGCGAGAGGCTCTCCTCGAAGCTGAAATCCGGCGCATCCAGGGCCTGTTCCCACTGGGTCCAGAGGAAGCCAGCTTCGTTGAGGTGCTCCTCAAAGACATCCAGGAGGACGTTTTCCATGCGCACACCCACCAGACAGTGCCTGACACGGACGCGCCTCCCTCGCCCTTACCCTCTCACATGCGGCTCGCCCCCCATGCTCTCCAGGCAAGTCTAGGATGGCCATCGTCGTGACCCTGTCGTGGCATCCCACGGGCTGTCGGGTAGACGACAAGGATGAAGTGGAGCGTCGTGCCCGCCCTGCTCAGTCCTGAGCGTGAACCAACTTCGCGATGGCTTCCAAGTCCTCCCGAACCGATTCGCGCTCCAGCTCGGAGAGCACGAGTCCATCGGCGGCATGAATCCACTCACGAGCACGGGCCGGCTCACCCAGGGCCACGGCCAGTTCCGCCCGCGCCACGAGAGCCCTGGCCCGCTCCAGCATCGTCCCCGCGTCGGGCTTCTTCAGCGCGGCGTCCAGGACCTTCGCGGCCATGTCGTCTTCGCTCTTGAAGTCACGCAGCCGCCGCGCCGTCTTCAGCGCCTTGCCCAGGTGCGTGGCGGAGGCGTCTTCGTCGTCACCGTAACCACTCGGCTCGTCTCGACGGATGAACATGACGCTGTTGCCGGACGGGTCGACGACGGTGAAGCGCGTCTGCCCTTTCTTCATCCGGGTGATGCGCGGAATGCCTCGCACGGGGACCTTGCCGTACTTCTCTCGCAGCGCGGCCGAGAAGCCCTCGTGCAGAGTCTCCACCTCGTCCACGATGATGAGACAGCAGCTATAGCCCTCCTCGGGCTTCAGCTCCTTCAATCCGAAGAAGTGGAGATGGGCGCCCCCTCTGCGCGTCGCCGCGTATGGGTTTGGCGCGCGCTGCCGATACGTCACCTCGAACCCCAGCCGGCCATAGAACTCGAGCGTCGGCTCCAGCTCCACACAGGGGAGCGCCGGAATGCTGGCGTCATGCTTCATGGAATGCCTCCCGCGCGCCTCGGACCAAAGACGGGCCCCGACTCATACGCGCTGAAAACAACCTGTCATCATGACAGCACCCTGTCAATTCGACTAAAAAGACACCAGGGCCAGGAATCTGGAACGGGGCGTCCGGAGGGTCAGGCGGCGGCGATGACGCCTTCGTCGAGGAGCTGCGCGAGGATGCGGGCGGTATCCAGCCGCGTCATCCCGGACAGAGAGAAGAGGTCCTCGAATGTCACGGCGCCATCAATCTGCGCGAGCACGAAGCCCGCGCGGTGGTCCAGGCTGAGCCAGATGATGTCGTCCGGCTGGAGGCGCACGCGGGGCACTCGGCCCAGGTCGCCCAGCTTCGACTCCAACATGGCCATCAGCATGCGCTCGCTGCGGATGAGCAGCACATCCACGCGCGGGTCTCCTGGTGCCAGCTCCCGCGCCTTGAACAGCAGGTCCACCGCGCCCGAGTGGTCATCCAGCTCCAGCAGGTCGGCCGCGCCGCGCAGCAACCGCTCCAGCTCGCTCTCGGTGATGGGGACGCCGAACTCGTCGGTGTCGCCCTCCGGGACGCCGTACTCCTGTGTGGTGGGCTCGTCGCGCGAGAGCAAATCCAACACGTCGTCCCCGGCCGGAGGCCCATCCCCCTCCGGAATCAACACGCTGGGAGAGCGCTCCTCGTCCTCTTCATCCAGCGGGTGGCCCTCGCCTTCGGCCCACGCACCCCAGTCGCCGTCCAGCGACGGCAGCGGTGTCCCCCGCGAGGACGTGCCCCCAGGTGACGCATCGAAGGGAGCCCCGCGCCCCGAGGGCGACCCCAGCGCCGCCAGACTCTCGCGCGCCCGGACGTTGTCGGGGTCCAACACGAGCGCCCGCTCGAACAGCTTCTGCGCACCCTGGGCGTCGCCACTCAGGCGCAGCCACAGTCCCGCTTCGACGAGCTGGTTGGCGCGCTGGGTGCTCATCTATCTCCCCGAGCCACTGCGCGCCGGCCCCTTGAGCTGGGCCAGACACCCCGTCAGCAACTCACACGCGCGGCCCAGCGCGCCCACGTCCTCGCCCGCGCGAACCTGCCTCGCATGCTCCAGCACCTGCTCGGCGCGAGGCACCGCGTCGGCCGGAAGCCCTCCCCCACCGGGCAGCAGCCGCGCTCGCGTCAGCGCATCCATGACGTCGCGCGCGAGCGAGTCCAGCTCCATGCGCTTGACCTTCATCTCCTCGGAGATGCGCGCGGCCATGAGGTAGCCGCGCTGCTCGTCCATGATGCGCTTGAGCTCCTCTTCGGTGAGCCCGCTGGACGCGGTGACGGTGATGGACTGGCGCAGGCCCGTCTCCCTGTCCCGCGCGGAGACGGAGACGATGCCCTCCGCGTTGATGTCGAACGTCACCTCTATCTCCACCTGCCCGCGAGGCGCCTCGCGCAGCCCGGTGAGGACGAACTCGCCCAACAGCTCGTTCTGGTGCGCCAGTTCGTGCTCTCCCTGGAGCACCATGATCTTCACCAGCCGCTGGAGGTCCTTCGACGTCGCGAAGACCTCCGTGGCCGACGTGGGCACCGTCGTGTTCTTCGGGATGATGCGCCGCACATAACCACCGGCGATGGCCACGCCCAGGCTCTGCGGCGTGACGTCCAGGAGCAGCAGCTCGCCCTCCTGCGCCAAAAGCGCGTGCGCCTGCACCGCCGCGCCCAGCGCCACCACCTCGTCCGGATGCACGCCCTTGCACGGCTCGCGACGGAAGTAGCCGCGCACCGCCTCGATGATCTTCGGCATGCGCGACATGCCACCGACGAGGATGACCTCCTTCAGCTCCGAGGCCCGCACACCCGCCTCGCCCAGCACCTCCGTGGTGATGCCCACCACGCGCTCGGCCAGGTCCGCCGTCAGGTCATCCAGCTTCTCGCGCGACAGCGCGGCCTGGAGGTGCAGCGCCGCGCCACCCCCGGGAGGCGTGCTGATGAACGGCAGGTTGAGCTGCGTCTCCTTCACGCTCGACAGCTCCACCTTCGCCTTCTCCGCCGCGTCCTTGAGCCGCTGCAACGCCATGCGGTCCTTGCGCAGGTCGATGCCGTGCTCCTTCGCGAAGCCGAAGACGAGCCACTCGATGATGCGGTTGTCCCAGTCCTCGCCGCCCAGGTACGTGTCGCCGCCGGTGCCCACCACGTCGAAGACGCCCTGGTTGATCTCCAGCACCGACACGTCGAACGTCCCGCCGCCCAAATCGAGCACGGCCACGCGGCCATTCACGGTGCGGCTGAAGCCGTACGCCAGCGCCGCCGCCGTGGGCTCGTTGATGATGCGCAGCACGTCCAGCCCGGCGATGCGCCCCGCGTCCTTGGTGGCCTGCCGCTGGGCGTCGTTGAAGTACGCCGGCACCGTGACGACGGCCTTGCTCACCGGCCTGCCGAAGTGCGCCTCCGCATCCGCCTTCAGCTCCTGGAGAATCATGGCGCTGATCTCCGGAACCGACAGGTCCTTGCCCCCCATGCGGATGCGCAGGTCATCGTGCTGCCCCGGCACCACCTCGTAGGGCAGCGAGCGCAGCGCGTCCTGCACCTCGTGCGAGGAGAACTTCCGGCCGATGAGCCGCTTGGCCGCGTACACCGTCTCCTGGGGATTGGTGATGGCCTGACGCTTGGCGATGCCGCCCACCAGCCGCTTGCCATTCTTGGCCATGGCGATGACAGACGGCGTGAGCGCCTGGCCCGTGCGGTTCTTGATGACGACGGGCTGCCCGTCCTGGACGGTGGCGACGATGCTGTTCGTCGTCCCCAGGTCGATGCCTATGAGGGGTTCGGGCTCAGCCATGAGAGAGCGTGCTCATCCTAGAACGTCCAGCGCAGCTTCTTGAGCGCCGCCTTGGCCTCGGCGTTGTCCGGGTCCAACTTCGCCGCGTCTTCATAGACGCGCTTGGCCTGCTTCTTCGCTCCCGAGTCGGCGAGCACCCTTCCCAGCAACAAATGGTGCTCGATTCGCCCTCCCTGAACGTCCACGGCGCGCTGCGCCAGGACGCGCACCTCGCCCACATCCTGCCCCTGCTGGAGTCCCAGTCTGGCCGCACGGAAGGCGGCTTCCGCGTTCTGCCCATCCAGGGAACAGGCCAGACGGTAGGCCGCGAGCGCCCCGACGTCGTCGCCGTGCTGCTCCAATTCCTTCCCCCTCGCCACTTCGGTTGAGGCGCGCTGCTCGTCATGGCGGCGGCGCGCCTCCACCAGCAGCGGCGGCACCTCGCGGTTCTTCGGGTCCAGCGTCTGGACCTGGTGGAAGTCCTGGTAGGCCCGCTCCCAGTCGCCCCGGGCGACGGCCGCCCTGCCGCGCGCCACCAACTCCGACAGCCGCACGTTGCGCGCCATGTACGGGTGCCGGGCGAGCCGCGCCTGCCGCTCCGCCTTCCGCGCCTCGGACTCCGCATCCTGCACCGGAGGCGGCGTCGACGGGGCGGGCGCCTGCGATGGGGACGCGAGTCGGAAGGGCCGCGGCGTGGGAGAGAACGGCATCAGCTCCTGGGTCGGGTCCGCCGTCGGAATGGGCGCGGGGGCGGGCGCGGGAGGCGTGGCCGCGGCGGAAGCCGTCGCGAGCGCCGGGTGCGCCTTGAGGTACGCGTCCCGCTTGTCCTGCTGGGTGAGGACGTTGTGGGCATCCGTGAGCCTCCGGAAGATGCGCTCCATGCGCGCGCGGAAGCTGCCCAGGTTCTTTCCGAAGTAGCGGTCCGGGTGAAAGCGCCGCGAGGCGTTGTAGTACGCCTGCTTCACCTCGGCCGCCGGAGCGCCGGGACGCAAGCCCAGGACGGCGAAGTGGTCCATCCCGTCCAGCGCCCGCTCCAGGTCGATGATCTCCTTCTTCCGCTCCGGCTCCAGGTCCACGTCCTCGGCCAGCGCGGCGTCCACCGCGGGAGCGGGCTGGTTTCGCTGCACCACGCGCGCGGGGACGATGGCGCCCTTGGCCCGCAGCGCGAGCAGCACGGCGATGGTGCGTGCCTCACCCAGGGTGGAGCGTGACAACACCTGGTCGATGCGCTCCACCCGGCCGACGAGCGACAGGACGGACGACTCCTCCGACGAGAGCTGGAGGCGAGCAAAGTCCAGATTGGGCACCGTGGCGACGTGGTCCGTCCGGGCCCCCAGGCCGACAATCGTATTTGGCGCGCTCACAGGACGGTCCACGGATGGGTTGCCGAAAGACCGAGCCTAGGTTTGGGGACGCGGGGCGTCAAACACCCAGTGCCCCCCGCCCAGGCTCCGGCCAGGGGAAAGCCAGGCTCAGAGAGCGATCAGCACCCGCTCGATGATGGCGAGGCTCTGATCCATCTCCTCCTGGGAGATGGTGAACGGCGGGGCGAAGCGGACCGTCCGCTCACCAGCCGCGTTGCCCAGCACCCCCGCCTCGCGCAGCTTGCCGAGCACCTGGGGCGCCTCCCGGTCCATCTCCAGGCCCACCAGCAGGCCCTGGCCTCGGACCTCCACCACGCGTCCCGCCGGCAGCCGCCCCTGGATTTCCCTCAGGCGCTCCAGGAAGTACGCGCCCTTGGACGTCACCTCGTCCAGGAAGCCCGGCTGGCGGATGACCTTCAGCGCGGCGTTGGCGGCGGCGGCGGCCACCAGGTTTCCACCGAACGTGGAGCCATGGCTGCCCGGGGAGAGGCTCGCGCCCACGTCCTCGCGGCACAGCATGGCGCCAATGGGCAGGCCGTTGCCGAGCGCCTTCGCCATGCTGATGGCGTCCGGCTGGATTCCGTCGCGCATGAAGCCGAAGGGGATGCCGGTGCGCCCCATGCCCGTCTGGATTTCGTCGACGAGCAGCAGCAGGCCCTTCTCGTCGCACAGGGCGCGCAGCCCCTTGAGGAAGCCCGGGGGGGCCAGGCGCACCCCACCCTCGCCCTGGATGGGCTCCACGAGGATGGCGGCGGTGGCGGGGCCGATGGCGCGGCGCACGGCGTCCACGTCACCGTAGGGCACGTGCTGGAAGCCGGCCGGCAGCGGCTCGAAGCCCGCGTGGTACTTCGGCTGCCCCGTCGCGGTGACGGTGGCCAGGGTGCGGCCGTGGAAGCTGCGCTCGAAGGTGATGACCTCGTAGCGCTCCGGGGTGCCCCGGTCCTTCATCACCTTGCGGGCCAGCTTCAGCAGCGCCTCGTTCGCCTCCGCGCCGGAGTTGCAGAAGAAGGCGCGCTGGAACCCGCTCCACTCACACAGCTGCGCCGCCAGGTCGATCTGCGGCTGCGAGTAGAACGCGTTCGACACGTGCCACAGCGAGTCCAGCTGCGCGTGCGCCGCCGCGACCAACTCCGGATGACAGTGCCCCAGCGCGCACGTCGCCACCCCGCCGATGAGGTCCAGGTACTCACGGCCGTCCGCGTCCCACACGCGCGTCCCCCGACCTTTGACCAGGACGATGGGCTGCTGCTTGTAGTTCTGCAGCAGGTGGCTCTTGGCCTTGGAGATGAGGGTGTCGTTGGAGGTCGAGGCGGTGGCGGACGGCACGGGCTGCGGCAAGGGTGTCTACCTTCCTTGGTGGTGAGGGAGCGGCTGCGAACGCGCCATATACCGCGCTAGAGGATGTAGCGCGACAGGTCCTCGTCCTGGACGATGGAACTCAAGCGCTCACGCACATAATTGCCGTCCACCTGGAAGTCCCGAGGCCCCAGCTCACTGGCGGAGAAGGACACCTCGTCGAGCAGTCGCTCCAGTACGGTGTGCAGGCGGCGAGCGCCGATGTTCTGCGTGCGCTCGTTCGCCTGCTGGGCGATGCGCGCCAGCTCCGTCACCGCGTCGTCGGTGAAGGACAGGCGCACGCCCTCCGTCTGAAGCAGCGCGGTGTACTGGCGCAGGAGGGAGTTCTTCGGCTCGCGCAGGATGCGGATGAGGTCGTCGCCGGAGAGCGGCTCCAGCTCCACGCGGATGGGGAAGCGCCCCTGCAGCTCCGGAATCAAGTCGCTGGGCTTGGAGACGTGGAAGGCGCCCGCGGCGATGAAGAGCATGTGGTCCGTCTTCACCATGCCGTACTTGGTGTTGACGGTGGAGCCCTCGACGATGGGCAGGATGTCGCGCTGCACGCCCTCGCGTGACACGTCCGGGCCACCGCTGCCCTTGGCGCCCTCGCGGCTGGCGATCTTGTCGATCTCGTCGATGAAGACGATGCCGCTCGACTCGGCGCGGACAACGGCCTCGCGCTGCACGCGGTCCGGGTCCACCAGCTTCTGCGCCTCCTCCTGCCGCAGCAGGGCCAGCGCCTCCGGCACGCGCACGCGACGTCGGCGCGTCTTGCTCATGCCCGGCATGTTCTTGAAGAGGTCCTGGAGGTTGACGCCAATCTCCTCCATGCCCTGGCCGGAGAAGCCGCGCATGAACGTCTGCCCGCTGTCGCTCGTCTCCACGTCCACGTACTGGTCATCCAGCGTGCCCGTGCGGAGCTGGGCGCGGAGCTTCTCCCGCTCGGACTCTCCCAGGCGCTGCGGCGCGGGCGGAGGCGGCGGCGGGGGCGAGAAGCCGAAGGGCGGCGGAGGCGGCGGGGGCGGACGGGAGCCGCCGCTGTGGAGCAGCTCCATCAGCCGGTCCTCGGCCAGCTCCTCGGCGCGGGGGCGGACCTTCTCCGTCTCCTCCTCGCGCACCAGGGAGATGGCGTTCTCGACGAGGTCGCGAATCATCGACTCCACGTCGCGGCCCACGTAGCCGACCTCGGTGAATTTGGAGGCCTCCACCTTCACGAAGGGCGCCTGCGCGAGCTTCGCCAGCCGGCGGGCAATCTCCGTCTTCCCCACGCCGGTGGGGCCAATCATGATGATGTTCTTCGGGTGGATTTCGTCCCGCAGGTCGTCGTTGACCTGCTGACGGCGCCACCGGTTGCGCAGGGCGATGGCCACCGCGCGCTTGGCGGCGTTCTGCCCGACGATGTAACGGTCCAGCTCGCTCACCACCTCGCGAGGCGTGAAGGCGGACGGCTTGCGCGATTCGGCCACGGGGTGGCTCCTAGAGCTCTTCGAGGGAGATGTTGGAGTTGGTGTAGATGTCGATTTCGCCGGCGATGGAGAGCGACTCCCGCGCCACGTCGCGCGCGGGCATCTGCGTGTGCGCCATGAGGGCGCGCGCGGCGGCGAGCGCGTACGGGCCTCCGCTGCCCACCGCGGCGATGCCGTAGTCGGGCTCAATCACGTCACCGGCGCCGGAGAGGATGAACGTCTTGTCCTTGTCCGCGACGACGAGCAGGGCCTCCAGGCGGCGCAGGAACCTGTCGGTGCGCCAGTCCTTGCCCAGCTCCACGCAGGCGCGCGCCATGTTCTTCTGGTGCTCCTTGAGCTTGCCCTCGAAGCGCTCGAAGAGGGTGAAGGCATCGGCGGTGCTGCCCGCGAAGCCGGCGAGCACCTGGCCCTCGCCCAGCTTGCGCACCTTCTTCGCCGTGTTCTTCATCACCGTCTTGTCGAGGGAGACCTGCCCGTCGCTGGCGATGGCGACCTTCCCGTCACGCCGCACACAGAGGATGGTGGTTCCGTGGAACATGGAGCGGGTTTAACAAGCCGCGCCCCGCGTTTCCAAGGAACACCGCCTGCCTGTCCGCTCCCGCACCGTTTCCTCGTGCTTTTGGAAGCGGCGCGCGCCTCACGCCCGGGGATGGGCGGCGTCGTAGACCTGCTGGAGCTGCTCCCAGGAGACGTGGGTATACCGCTGCGTGGTGGACAGGCTCGCGTGACCCAGCAGCTCCTGGATGCTGCGGATGTCCGCGCCCCCACCGAGCAGGTGCGTGGCGAAGGAGTGACGCAACGCGTGTGGACTCACCTTGCGCGCCAGCGCGCACTTGAGCACGTGCGCGTCCAGGTGCCTTCGGATGCTCCGGGGCGTCAGCCGGCCCCCTCGGAAGTTGAGGAAGATGGCCTCTGGCGCCTGGTTCGGCTTCGGCTCGGCGAGCAGCTCTCCGCGCCGGGCCAGGTACGCCTCCAGCGAGCGGATGGCCTGCGCGTTGACGGGCACGAGGCGCTCCTTGCTGCCCTTGCCCATGACCCGGACGATGCGCCCGCTCCGGTCCACGGCGAGCAGGTCCAAATCACACAGCTCGCTGATGCGAAGCCCGCCGCCGTAGAGCAGCTCCAGGATGGCCTTGTCGCGAAGGCCCAGCACCGTCTTCAAGTCATGCACGTCCAGGAGGGCGAAGACCTCCTCCACCGGCAGCACCTTGGGCAGCGCCTTGGGCAGCTTGGGGCTCTTCACCAGCTTGGCGGGACTGGCGGGCAGCAGCTTCTGGCGCACCAGGTACTTGTAGAAGGACTTGATGGACGCGAGCCGACGGGCGCGGCTGGCGGGGGCATGGTCCACGCTCAGCGTGCCCAGGTAGCCGCGGATGGCGGCGTGGGAGCCGGCCAGGAGCGAGAGCTTCATCCGCTCGACGAGGTAGCGCTCATAGTCCACCAGGTCGATGAGGTAGTTGCGCACCGTGTGCGGTGACGCGCCCTTCTCGTCTTCCAGGTGGACTCGGAACTTCTCCAGCAGCGGCGAGAGGGTCGTCATGGCGTTCGCCAGCGTAGGGGGCCCGGAGAGGCTCGCAAGATTCCGGGCCCCGCGAAACCCCTACTTCGTCGGCACGACGGGGGCCACGACAGGAACCACGGGCGTCGGCGCGGGCAGCAGCGCGACGCAGGTGGCATCCGACAGCCACGCCTTCTCACACATCCACGTGAGGATGGGGTTGCGCACCTGCCAGAGCAGCACGAAGAAGATGAGCGCCCCCAGCCCGAACCGCGCCCAGCCGGACAGCCCCTCCGTCTCTCCATCCTCGTCCTGCTGGGCGAGCATGGCCGGACGAATCATGTCGCGGCGGTCCACCTTCGCGCCCTTGGGGAGCCGGGGACGCCGGGTCACCAGCGTGGACAGGCCGTGCGTCAGCATGAGGCGGTCATTGAGCGCCCAGCCGGAGCCCTCCAGCAGCAGCGCCAGGTTGCGCCTGCGCAGCTTCAGCCAGCCGAGCAGTCCCGCCGGCGCCATGACGACGATGGCGATGAGGGACGCGGCGGTGATGACGTCCACCATCGTCAGCGACTTCACCTGCGTGACGATGAACGCGAAGGACGAACCCAACGCCGCCGCCGCGATGCTGCCCGCCGCGATGACTCCCGCGAGTCCCCCCGGAGACGGGGCTGGAGCCGCCGCTGGGGCCGCCGCCGGAGCGGGCGCCGCCGCCACGGTCTGCGAGTACCCCTGCTCCAGCGTCGAGTCGAAGGTCTTCTCCCCCGCCGACGCCAGCCCCTCGACCTTGCCGGTGATGAACGAGGCCATGCGCGTGAAGGGCATGGTCATCGACTCCCACAGCGACACGGGCTGGCGGACGATATGCGTCACCGTGGCGTCGTGCTCCTGGCCCGCCACGTCGTAGAAGACGCCGCGCTTGCCCACGACCAGGTCCGTGCTCCGACCGCGTGTCACGGGCACCGCGACTTCGTAGCCGGGCGTGCCGTCCTTGGGTGCCACGAGCACGTAGAGGATGCACGTGGTGCCCTGGCTCGTCAGCGCCGCGTGCTCCGCGCGGTTCTTCACGAGCACCGACAGCGTGTACTTGCGCCCGCCCAGGATGAGCGTCCCCTTCTCCATCAGCGCGGGCGCCTTGGGGAGATAGAGGTTGGGCATGCTGATGAAGTTGTTGGCGAACACCAGGAGCCAGCGCTGGTAGAGCACCAGGCGCTCCAATTCGACGATGGCGGCCAGCGTGGGCGCCAGCGCGAGGTCCGCCTGCGAGGCCGCGTTGAGGGCGTCCAGGTCCGTCAGCGACACGGTGGGCAGCGAGTCGGCCAGCTTGTGCACCGGGTTGGCATCGCGCTGGGCGAACCACGCGAGCACCGCGTCCGCCTTCGCCACCAGCTCCCGCCACGCCGTGTCCGACAGGCGCTCCGAGTCTCCCGTCACCGGCGCGGCGACGTCGCGACGAAACGCCTGGAGCTGCTCGTAGGAGGGGCCGCGAAGGAGCCGCGACCACTCCAGCACGCCCGACGCATCAGGCATGGCGATGGGCAGGTCACCCGCGGCCTTGCCCAGCGCGGCCGTGTCGCCCAGCGAGCTCTCCACCCGCTCCGCGCGCAGCCGCAGATTCGCCGCCGCCTCCGGCTGCACCGCCACCAGGCGGCACTGGAGGAAGTAGGTGTCCAGCAGCGGAGCGACCTCGCGGATGCGACGCGCGCGCGCCTCGCTGTCCTCGCCCCACACGAAGATTTCGCCGCGCTTGCCCAGATGGGCCAGCAGGGCCTCGCGTGCGTCGCGGAAGCTCTTCAGCATCGCCGGGTCCACGCCCGCCTCGCCCGAGCGGTTCTTCAGCTCGGGAAAGGACGCCATGATGTCCTTGGCGAGCGGACGCAGCGACTCCGGCAGGCGCTCCGGGGCGATGATGCCGTCCCCGTTCTGCCCGGACTTGCGCAGCTCCTGGTCGCTCGCGCGCACCTGGGCCAGGGAGATGCGCCCCATGTCCGGTGCGCCCACCGTGCGCAGAATCATCTCCGCCGCCACGCGCAGGGAGGCCGCGTCCGCGGACAGCGAGTTCAGCTCCAGCACGTCACTGCTCGCGTCGGCGCCGCGCCTGTCCTTCAAGTGCTTCGCGGCCCAGGCCACGGCGGCGCGAACCTCCGCCACGCGGACGCGGGCATTGCCGTCCGTGTCCAGGAACTTGAGGAAGGCGGGGTCGCAGCTCAGTCCTTCCAACGGACACGCCGTGGCGATCCACTGCGTCTCGGGAATGGTCGCGGCCTCCACGAGCACGTCGAAGGAGGGAATGTCGACCTGGAGCGAGCCGCCATAGCGGCGATAGGTGAGCGGAGTTGAAGTCATACAGGCGGCGGACCTAAGCACACCCGAAGTCGCCTCGCACGGCTCCGCGGCAACGTCGCTTCACGGCGCCAGCCGCTCGGCTGTCCCCTGAGACCGGGTGTCCCGGCACCCGGACGACGGCGCGAGCCAAGCCACCGCGATGACACGCGCCTGCGAGTGGCGAGGCTCCTGCAATCGGCCCGGCGGCACTCCAGGCCTCGCCCGACGAAAGGCATCCGATGCACACCGCCGCCGCCGAATACGACGACCGCTTCCACCTGAGCCGCAAGCGCTTCTACCAACTGCTCGCGCCCTCCACCCTCTGGTTCACGGTGAACGAGACGCCGCTGCTGCCCATCGGTCTGCTCTTCGCCCTGCGCTTCGTGGGGGCGAACTACGAGACGACGTTCTTCCACTCCCTGCGCACGGGCCGGAAGGTCGCCCTCACGTGCCTGGGCCTGGCCCTGTTCTCCCTGCTGCTCTTCGGCCCCCACGCGGGCTTCAGCGTCGGGCCCGGAGGCGTGAGCTTTCAACTCACGCTCCGGTGAATCCCTCGCGGCTCGCCCGACTACGGCAAGGCCGACACGCTGTAGACGCCGGCCTTGGGCCCCTGGGCGATGATGTACACGGCGCGCGAGTCGTCCTTGCCTCCGAAGTACACCGGCACCTGGACGCCCTGGTCCAACGGCTTTCGCGCCTGCGTCTTCGCGTCATACACGGCGATGTCGTACGTGTCCGAGTCCATCCGCGCCGACGTCGCCAGCACGCGCT
>Ga0126314_10000154_pt1 | contig 36044 bp, 28 predicted proteins | sample Plot105B_FD_92535 | JGI IMG/M metagenome (GOLD analysis project Ga0126314, IMG submission 92535) | Serpentine soil microbial communities from UC McLaughlin Reserve, CA, USA - Plot105B | ecosystem: Environmental > Terrestrial > Soil > Grasslands | place: USA: UC McLaughlin Reserve, Lake County... | reverse complement strand
CGAACAGGCGGGGCAGGTGCTCCGCGGCGATGCCCACGCCCGTGTCGGAGACCTCCACCATGACGCGGCCGCCGTCGCCCATGCGCGCGCAGACGCGAATCTCATGGCGGTCCGGCGAGCCCTCGGGGATGGCCTGCGCGGCGTTGACCAGGAGGTTGAGGAACACCTGGCCCAGCCGCGACTCGTTGGCGCGCACGGGCGTGACGTCCTCGAAGAACTTCACCAGCCGGGCGCGGTGGCGGATTTCGGTGGTGGCCAGGTTCAGCGTGGAGTCGAGCACCTGGCGCACGTCGACGACGGCGTCCTCGAGCGAGTCCACCCGGCTGAAGGTCTTCAGGTCGCGGACGATGGTGCGCACGCGCTCGGCGCCCTGCTGGGCCTCGGCGAGCGCGGACTGCGCATCCGCCAGGGCCTCCGCCAGCGAGGGGTCCACGCCGGGCGCGCCGGGGACGGGCAGGTTGGACAGCTCCTCGCGGGCGAAGGCGAGGTTGGCGGTGAGGTAGGCCAGGGGGTTGTTGATTTCGTGCGCCACGCCCGCGGCGAGCGTGCCCACGGAGGCCATGCGCTCGGCGAGCATCAGCCGCGCCTGCATCTGGTGGCGCTCCGTCAGGTCATGCGCGACGGAGACGATGGAGTCCTCGCCGTCGAAGTGCAGCGGGAAGGTGGTGGACTCCACGTGGAGGATGCCGCCGTCGCGCCGCACCATGCGCCGTTCTTGAAGCGCGTTCTTGCCGGTGCGCAGGGCCTCGTGCATGCGCGCGTCCGCCGAGGCCAGGTCCTCGGGGGGAATCATGTCGGAGATGTGCTTGCCGATGAGCTCGCGCACGTCCGAGTAGCCCAGCGCGCGGGCGACCTTCAGGTTGGCGTAGCGCACGCGCGCGTCGCGGTCGAAGACGGCCACCAGGTCCGGCAGGCTCTGGATGAGGGTGCGGAAGCTCACCTCGGAGCGGCGGACCTCCTCCTCCGCCTGCTTCAGCGGGGTGATGTCCGGGAAGAAGGAGATGACGTGCGGCTCGCCCGCGTAGGGCACCAGACCCATGAACAGGAGCGTGTGCCGCACCTCGCCCGTGCGGGTGTGGTACTGCGCGTCCACGCCCCGCACCGAGCCGTGCTGGCGCAGCCGCTCCATGACGTGCGAGCGGTCGAACGGCCGCTCCCACAGCCGCAGCTCGACGGTGGTCTTCCCCAGCATCTCCTCGCGCGAGTAGCCGAACGCCCGGAAGTAGGCGTCATTGGCCGCGACGACGCGGCCCTCTCCCAGGGTGGTGATGGACGTGGGCACGGGGCTGACGGCCAGCATGGTGTCCCGCAGCTCGTCGCCAAACGGCACGCCCGTGCGCGACTCGCGGCGCAGGTACCGGCGCTCGGCCATGTCCAGCCGCAGCCGCAGCTCCTCCTGCTCCATGGGCCAGGCGAGGACTTCGTCCGCTCCGTCCTCCAGCGCGGGCTCCAGCAGGTGCAGCCCGCCGCGTCGTCCCACCAACAACACCACCGCAGAGGGGCCACCGGGCAGGCTGCGCAGGGCCCGCACCAGGGGCATGCGCGAGCCCGGCTCGCGCGCATCCAGGACGACAAGAGGACAGGGCTCGGCGCGCCAGGCCGCCGGAACGTCCACGTCGCGCGCGACATGGACCACCGTGTTCCCCCTGGCTTCCAGCAGGGTTTCCAGTGGCGACAGGTCCGCCCCTCCCTGAGCGACTATCAGGACCCGCATGGGACTCCTTGCATCGAAACGACCATCGTTGCACGAGCCCTCGTGTTGTAAAAGTGTGCTGAGGCGCTAGTTTCCCGGGGCAAGCAAAGCCGTGAGAGCCGCGGGCTGTTAGAGTGGTACCGGGCCGGTGCGGACCGGCGGATTCGGAGGGGGGAACGCCATGGAGCGTCGGGGCTCGAAGGACGCGGAGGTGGGGCTTCGCAAGCCGCCCTACGTGCCAGTGCAGGTGCCTCGGCGCAATTTCGAGGGGCTGTTCGTCCATGCGCTGAAACCCTCCGGCGCGTTCGCCCAGTCGCTGCGGGACATCGGCTACGACACCGAGGTGTCCCAGGAGTACTACCCCCTCAACGTGTGGCGCGCGGCGCTGGGTGTGGCGCGGCGCTTCGCGTGCGCGGGACAACCCGCTGAGGTGGCCAACCGGGCGCTGGGGCACCACTACGTGGAGGGCTTCGCGCAGACGCTGGTGGGGCGCATCTTCGCCACCGCGGCGCCACTGTTGGGTACCGAGCGTTGTCTGACGCGGCTGCCCACGTACCTCAAGGCGGGGCGCGAGGACATGAAGATGGTCCTGGAGCCGGTGCAGGAGCGCGAGTGGCGCGTGCGGGTGGTGGACGGAGACCCGCTGCCGGACTTCGTGGCGGGCGTGGTGGAGGGCGTGCTGCGGCGCACCCGGGTGGAGCCTCGGGTGGAGGTGCTGGAGCGGCAGCCGTCCGGCTACGCGCTGCGCGTGCGTTGGGACGAGGCGTGAGCCGGCGCTTCAGTTGAGGTAGCGCTTGGGCAGTGCGGCCGAGGGCCGGGCGATGCGGGAGGCCTCCGGACGGATTTGCAGCCAGCGGCCGATGACGTCCAGGAGCCCGTCGAAGGTATCGCGCAGGGCCCAGGCCCGGTCGTCGGAGTCGGGCAGGTCCACGCAGCGGGTGAGGCCGTCGCGCAGCGCGCGCTGGGCGCCGGGGAACGCGTGGCAGGTGTCGATGAGGCGCTCGGCGGTGCGGGCGTAGAGGCGGTAGCAGCCGTCCACGTCGCCGCGGTTGTACGCGGGGGCGCCCGCGTTGATGGCGTGGCCGAGCGTGGTGGCGATGGACTCCAGCGTCTCCGTCGTCGCGCCCTCCAGCAGGCTCAGCGGATGCTGCGGCACATGACGCACGCGGCCCGCCCTGCGACGCGGTGCCTCCAGCGCTGACAGCGGCGAGGCGGCCGAGCCCCGCAGCAGCGGCGCGATGTAGCGCGTGGGGATGACGAGTCCCAGCGAGCGGCCGTTGGCGAGCGCCGCCGTGGCCACGCCCACCACCGCGCCGCTCGTGTCCAGCACGGGTCCGCCGGAGGACTCCTCCGGAAGCGTGCGGGTCAACTCCAGCAGGGTGAGCCAGTCGCCGAGCACTTGCACGGCCCGCACCTGCTGGGAGCGGACCTCCGGTGCGGGGCCGATGCCAGGGCGGAGGACATAGACGGTGTCCCCCTCGGCGGGCAGGGGTGCGGGCGTGAGCCCCAGGGGGGGCGCCAGGTCCGTCACCGGTAATCGGAGGATGGCTAAATCGCGGCGGTCATCCATGGCGGCCACGTGGGCCACCTCCGCGCGGGTTCCATCCGCCATCACCGCGTGGATGAGCCGCGCGCCGGCGACGGCATGAAGACTGGTGACGAGATGTCCTTGTCCGGTGGCCACGAAGGCAGAGGCGGTGTGGCCGTCGATTTCCAGGAGCACGAGCGAGGGCGAGGCATGGACCAGCGCGTCACGGGGGGGAGACCTGTCGATTCCCTCGGCCATGGAGAGCTCCTGCATCGCGGGGCATCTGGGCACCTGGGCCGGGCGCCGCCCCCGCGCGCTCATTGTACCCCAGTTGTAGCAAGCCGCTCGCCCTTCACCCAACCAGGGGGGGCATTCCAAGGCCCGTTGGTTCACTTGTCTGTGGCGTTGAAGTGTCAGGTCGTTAAACCTCCGACCCGAAATGCACAAGACCCACCTCGTAGGCGCGCGCACGCACAACCTGAAGGACCTCTCCGTGGATTTGGCGGAAGGGGAGCTGGTCTGCATCACCGGCGTCTCCGGAGCGGGCAAGTCCAGCCTGGCGCTCGACACGCTGTACGCCGAGGGGCAGCGGCGCTTCGTGGAGAGCTTCAGCCCGTATGCGCGGCAGTTCCTGGAGCGGCTGGAGCGGCCGCCCATGGACGCGCTGGAGCCGGTGGCCGCGGGCGTGGCGGTGGACCGACGCGCGCCGGTGAAGAGCTCGCGCTCCACGGTGGCGACGCTGGCAGACGTGGAGCCGTACCTGTCCGCGCTCTTCACGCGTGAGGCGATGCCGGTGTGTCCCACGTGTGGCGTGGAGGCGGTGCGCACGGATGCGCGCGTCGCGGCGGCGGCGCTCCTGCGCGAGTCGCCGGACGCCCAGGCCCTCATCGCCTTTCCGCTGCGCATCGCCGACACGGCCGCGTTCCTGGACGTGCGCGCGCGCCTGCTGAAGGACGGCCACCACCGGCTGGTGGTGCAGGGCGAGGTGCGGGAGCTGGAGTCGCTCAAGCCATCAGAGGCGACGGACGCGGCGGGCGTGGCGCGGGTGCTGGTGGACCGGGTGAAGCTGTCGGCGTCGCAGCTGTCGCGCGTGACGCAGGCGATGGAGGACGCATGGGCGCGCTCGGAGGGCGAGGCGGTGGTGCTGGTGGCCGGCGCCGAGCCGAAGCGGGTGCGCCGGGGGCTGGTGTGTCCGAAGTGCGCGCGGGAGTTCGAGGCCGCGCGGCCGGGCCTGTTCAGCTACCAGTCGCCGGTGGGCGCGTGCGCGGCGTGTCGGGGCTTCGGGCGCACCATCGGCATCGACTGGGACAAGGTGATTCCCAACCCGGCGCTGAGTCTGTCGGAGGGCGCCATCCGCCCCTGGTCTGGCGCATCGACGGAGTGGGAGCGGGGCATGCTCCAACGCTGGTGCCGCGCGAAGGGCATCCCCATGGACGCGCCCTGGGGGACGCTGACGCCGGCGCAGCAGGAGTCCGTGCTGCAGGGCGCGGGGGACTACGACGAAGGCCGGGCGTACCCGGGCGTGCGCGCGTGGTTCCGGTGGATGGAGGGCCGCACGTACAAGATGCACGTGCGCGTATTGCTGGCGCGCTACCGCGCGTATTCGCTGTGCGCGAGCTGTGGGGGCGCGCGGCTCAACGAGCAGGCGCGGGCGTACCGCGTGGGCGGGTTGGACCTGCCGGGCTGGCACGGGCTGGAGCTGACGGAGGCGGTGTCCCGGCTGGAGGCGCTGCGCACGACGACGGGGCAGGGGGAGCTGGCGCGGCGCGAGCTGTCCGGACGCCTGAGCTACCTGCGGCGCGTGGGGCTGGGCTACCTGACGTTGGACCGGCAGGCGCGCACGCTGTCCGGAGGCGAGGCGCAGCGCGTGTCGCTGACGGCGGCGCTGGGCACGTCGCTCACCGGCTCGCTGTTCGTCCTGGACGAGCCCACCGTGGGCCTGCATCCCGGGGATGTGCCGCCCTTGACGGAGGCCATCGCGGAGCTGGCGGAGCGGGGCAACATCGCGCTCGTGATTGAGCATGACCCGCTGGTCATCCGCTCCGCGCACCGCGTGCTGGAGCTGGGCCCTGGCGCGGGCCGCGAGGGTGGCCGGCTGTGCTTCGATGGCACGCCGGAGGCGCTGGCGAAGCGCAAGGATTTGCCCACCGGACGACTGCTCGCGGGTGGGGGCGAGTCGTCGAGGACGCCGCGAGCGAAGACGGGCTCCATCGAGGTGCGGGGCGCGCGGGAGCACAACCTGAAGGCGCTGTCGGTGAGCGTGCCCTTGGGTGTGCTGTGCGCGGTGACGGGGCCGAGCGGCTCCGGCAAGAGCACGCTGGTGGACGAGGTGCTCTACCGGCACCTGGCGCGGCGGCTGGGCGTGAAGGACGTGGAGGCCCCGGGCTCGGTGGACGCGCTGGAGGGCGCCGAGGCGGTGAAGTCCATCACCTTCGTGGACCAGTCTCCGCTGGGGCGCACCTCGCGCGGCAATGCGGCCACGTACACCAAGGCGTGGGACAGGCTGCGCGAGCGCTTCGCCGCGGAGCCCGACGCGCAGGTGCGAGGACTGACGCCGGCCCACTTCTCCTTCAACGTGGACAAGGGGCGCTGCGAGGCGTGCTCGGGCGAGGGCTACGAGACGGTGGAGATGCAGTTCCTCGCGGACGTGGCCCTGCTGTGCGCGGTGTGCCGGGGCCGGCGCTTCAAGGAAGAGGTGCTCGCCGTCCGCCACCAGGGCTTCAGCGTGGCGCAGGTGTTGGAGATGACGGTGGCGGAGGTGCTCCAGCACTTCGGGAGCGACGCGGCCCTCCAGCGCGCGCTGGGGCCGGTGGCACGGCTGGGCCTGGGCTATCTGCCGCTGGGACAGCCGCTGTCCACGCTGTCGGGCGGCGAGGCGCAGCGGCTGAAGCTGGCGCGCGCGCTGGCCTCCGAGTCGAAGGGCTCGCTGTTCCTCATCGACGAGCCGAGCGCGGGTCTCCACGCGGAGGACGTGCGTCACGTCATCGACGCGCTGCACGCGCTGGTGGACCGTGGCGCCAGCGTCATCGTCGTGGACCATGACGTGTCGGTGATGAAGGCGTCGGACTGGGTCATCGACCTGGGGCCGGTGGGTGGCAAGGACGGTGGCCGGCTGGTGGCGGAGGGCACTCCCGCGGACGTGGCGCGGGGCCAGGGCGCGACGGCGGAGGCGCTGCGAGGCGAGCGCAAGCCGCTGGGCCGCGCGGTGAAGCTGCGCAAGCCGGGCAAGGAGGCCGCGCCGGCCATCGAAGTGGAGCACGCGCGCGAGCACAACCTCCAGGACGTGTCGTGCAAGATTCCGCTCGGCAAGATGACCGTCGTCACCGGGCCCAGTGGCTCGGGCAAGAGCTCGCTGGCCTTTGACGTCGTGTTCGCGGAAGGGCAGCGGCGCTTCCTGGAGACGCTCAGTCCCTATGCGCGGCAGTTCCTTCCCACCATGCCCCGGCCGGACGTGGAGCGCGTCAGCTCCATTCCGCCCACGGTGGCGCTGGAGCAGCGCACCTCGCGCGCGGGTGGCACCAGCACGGTGGCCACCGTCACCGAGGTGGCCCACTACCTGCGCCTGCTGTTCGCCAAGCTGGGCGAGCCGCACTGCCCCAAGGACGACACGCCCATCACCTCCATCTCCCCGGAGCTGCTCTTCGCGCAGCTCACCGCGATGAAGGGGGACGGGACGGTGCTGGCGCCCGCGGTGCGCTCGCGCAAGGGCACGTACCTGGATGTCTTCACGGCCGCCGCGCGCGGGGGCATCACCAGCGCCATCGTCGACGGGCAGCTCGCGTCCACGGATGACCCGCCGCGCCTGGCGAAGACGCGCGAGCACGACATCGACCTCGTCATGTACGAGGGCAAGCTCTCGAAGCTGCCGCGTGACGTGTTCGACAAGGCGCTGGGCTGGGGCCAGGGCGCGCTGAAGCTGCGCGCGTCGAAGGGCGAGACGCTGCTGTCCACCGAGCGCACCTGCCCGAAGTGCGGCACCGCCGTGCCGGAGCTGGACCCGCGCTGGTTCTCCTTCAACACGAAGCAGGGCCGCTGCGAGTCGTGCGAGGGCACGGGCGTGCAGGGCGGACCGGCGGCGCAGGCCGAGGGCGAGACGGCGCCGTGCCGCGCGTGCGGTGGCAGCCGGTTGGACCCGGTGCCTCGCGGCGTTCGGCTGGAAGGCGCGCGCTACCACGAGGTGGTGAAGCAGTCCGTGGCCTCCGCGCTGGAGCGAGTGAAGGGCTGGAAGTTCAAGGGCGACCGCGCGCTGCTCGGCGAGCCGTCCCGCCAGGAGCTCTTGCGGCGCATGGAGTTCCTGGAGCGCGTGGGCCTGGGCTACCTGTCCCTGGACCGCAACGCGGCCTCGCTGTCGGGCGGTGAGATGCAGCGACTGCGGCTGTCGGCGCAGCTCGGCGCGGGGCTCACTGGCGCGATGTACGTGCTGGACGAGCCCACCATCGGCCTGCACCCGCGCGACACCCACCGCCTGCTCGACAACCTGCGCGCGCTGGTGAACACGGGCTCCACGGTGCTGGTGGTGGAGCACGACTCGGACACCATCCGCGCGGCGGACCACCTGCTCGACCTGGGGCCCACCGGTGGACGGGGCGGCGGACGCATCCTCGCGGAGGGGCCTCCGGACGTGGTGCTGCAGAGTGACTCCCCCACGGCGCGGGCGCTGCGCGAGGCGCAGGTGCGGCCTCCTTCCGGGCGTGGCGAGCCGAAGCACTGGCTGGAGCTGAAGGGCGCGCGCGCCAACAACCTGAAGCGCGTGGACCTGCGGCTGCCCCTGGGCCGGCTCAACGTCGTCAGCGGCGTGTCGGGCTCCGGCAAGAGCACGTTGATTCGCCAGGTGCTGTACCCGGCGCTGCGCGAGGCGCTGGAGCTGGTGTCCTCGAAGCCGGGGCCCTTCGAGTCGCTGAAGGGCGTGGACCCGGTGAAGCGGGTGATGTCGGTGGACCAGTCGCCCATCGGCCGCACGCCGCGCTCGGTGCCGGCGACGTTCCTGGGCATCTGGGACGAGCTGCGCCGGGCCTTCGCCGCGACGCCCGAGGCCAAGATTCGGGGCTTCTCCGCCGCGCGCTTCTCCTTCAACACCGCCGCGGGTGGACGGTGCACCGCGTGCGAGGGGCAGGGCTCCATCTCCCACGAGATGTCCTTCCTCCCGGACGTGGTGACGCCGTGCGAGGCCTGCGGCGGCGCGCGCTTCGACGCGGCCACGCTGGAGATTCGCTACCACGGCCTGTCCGTCGGCGACGTGCTGCGGCTGTCCGCCGACGAGGCGAAGGACGTGTTCCGCTCCATCCCCAAGGTCGCCGCGCCGTTGCAATGCCTGTCGGACCTGGGCGTGGGCTACCTCCAGCTGGGGCAGGGCTCCAACACCTTGTCGGGCGGCGAGGCGCAGCGACTGAAGCTGGCCTCCGAGCTGACGGCCTCCGCGCGGCACGAGCCCACGCTGTACGTGCTCGACGAGCCGACGACGGGCCTGCACCTGGGCGACGTGGAGAAGCTCATCACCTTCCTGGGCCGGCTGGTGGACCGGGGCGACACGCTGGTGGTCATCGAGCACCACCCGTCCGTCATCGGCGCGGCGGACCACGTCGTGGAGCTGGGGCCAGAGGGTGGCGACGAGGGCGGACTCATCGTCGCGGAGGGCACGCCTCGCGAGGTGGCGAAGCAGAAGACGGCCACCGGGCGGGTGCTCAAGTCACTCTTCTCGGGAGAGGAGCGCTCCGCGTCGCGTCGTGGCGCGGCGGGGAGTCGGTGAGGGTGGGATGTCGAAGTCAGGACAGAAGGCCGTGAAAAGGGCGCGGGGCTTCGGCATCCTTGCGGCCACATGAGAACCCTCCGTGTACTGACTGTCGCCACGGCGCTTTTCGTCACCCCGGCACTCGCCGGGGACACGGCGAAGAAGCCCTCCACTCCCGCGAAGTCCCAGCCCCCGAGCGAGAAGAAGCCCATGTCCCTGCATGACCTGTCCGCGAACCGTCTCGATGGCAAGGCCGAGAAGCTCTCCGACTTCCAGGGCAAGGTCCTGGTCGTGGTCAACACCGCGTCGGAGTGTGGCTACACGCCGCAGTACGCGGGCCTGGAGAAGCTGTACCAGGACTACAAGGACAAGGGCGTCGTCGTGCTGGGCTTCCCGTCCAACGACTTCGGCGGGCAGGAGCCGGGCAGCTCGGAGGACATCAAGAAGTTCTGCGAGCTGCGCTTCAAGGTCACCTTCCCCATGTTCGAGAAGGTGAAGACGAAGGGCGACGGCCAGTCCCCCGTCTACGCCTTCCTCGCGAAGGACCACGACGCGCCCAAGTGGAACTTCCACAAGTACGTCGTGGGCAAGGACGGCCAGGTGAAGGCGGGCTTCCCCAGCAAGGTGACGCCGGAGAGCGACGAGCTGCGCAAGGCCGTCGACGCCGCGCTCGCCCAGCCGTAGCCCTCGGCTGACCTCTCGCCGGCCCGGAGCAGGCATCCGCACGGGCCGGTGTCGTGTCGCCCGTAGGGGGTGGCATGAGGGCCTCCAGGGGGCCACCGTCGTGGTGGACGTGGCCCTTGAGGAGGGAGCCGCATGGCCATCGCGTCGATACCTGGATGGAGCTCGCGGGAGGAGGCGTGGCCCGCGCTTCCCTTCGCGGAGTGGAAGGACACCTATGCCACGTTGCACCGGTACACCCAGGTGCTCGGCAAGGTGCGGCTGGCGCTGACGCCACCGGAGAACCACTGGTGGAACGTGTCGTTCCGCGTGACGGCGCGGGGCCTGACGACGACGCTCATCCCCTACGGCAACGGTGGCTTCGAGGTGGACTTCGACTTCCTCGCCAGTGAGCTGCGCTTCCTGACGAGTCGGGGCGACGTGCGCGTCATGGAGCTGACGGCTCGCCCGGTGGCGGAGTTCTACCGGGACGTCATGGCCACGCTGCGCTCGCTGGGCATCGAGGTGAGCATCTGGGAGCAGCCGGTGGAGATACCGGACGACACCACGCCGTTCAGCCAGGACAGGCACCACGACACCTATGTGGCCGAGCATGCACGGCGCTGGTGGCGGGCGCTGCTCCAGGCGGACCTGGTCCTGAAGGAGTTCCGCGGGAGTTTCACCGGCAAGTGCAGCCCGGTGCAGTTCTTCTGGGGGAGCTTCGACCTGGCGGTGACGCGCTTCGCTGGTCGGCCCGCGCCGGTGAAGGAAGGCGCGGACGCGGTGACGGCGGAAGCGTACTGCGAGGAGGTCTGCAGCGCGGGCTTCTGGCCCGGCACCGAGGCGTTGGGAGGCGCGGCCTTCTATTGCTACGCCGCGCCAGAGCCGACGGGCTTCTCCTCCGCGCGCGTGGAGCCGCCGGAGGGAGGATACGACCCGAGGCTCAAGGAGTTCCTGCTGCCCTACGAGTCGGTGCGCCGCTCGAAGGACCCGAGGGCGTACCTGTTCGAGTTCCTCCAGACGTCCTATGCCGCGTGCGCGGACCTGGGGAAGTGGGACCGGGCTCGGTTGGAAAGGCCGCTCATCATCCCAGAGAGCCTGAAGGCGGCCCGGGGCGTCGGTGGGGGTACGGCGGCCGAGCAGCCCACCGCCGATACACACGTGTGAGTGGCCAAGGCGGCGCGGACCGCCGCGTGTTCATGAGGGCCCCGTGCATGAGGCCTGGGCATGTGTCTCGCGGTCGAGGCGCTCAGTAGGGCGGCAGCAGGCGGCGGAAGCCGTGCGCCAGCACGATGGCGAGGACTCCCAGGTTGCGCGGAAGCAACCCGGGCCAGAAGAGGGCGAGCGGGCCTGTCCTCTCGACAGGTGGCTCGCCGGTTGGGAACTGCCGCGCCAGGCGTTCGGCGAGCGTGCGCATCCACTGCATGGAGCGGGGCCACTCGGCGACTCCGTCCAACCAGGCGGGAGGAATGCCGCTCGCGCCGACGGTGGCTCCGAGCATGCCTCCGACGATGGCGCCCACCGTGTCCGTGTCTCCGCCGAGCAGGATGACCTCCTCCACCGCGCGAGGGAGGTTGTCCGGGTGGAGCAGCCACGCATAGAGCGCCACGGGCACGGTGTGCATGACGTAGCCGGTGACTCCTCGCTCCAATCCGAGTGACTGGGTGAGCTCCGCGAGGGACGCACCTCGCGCCAGGTGCGCGCTCAGTGTGTCGAGCACGGCATGGAACTCGGCGGTGGTGGTGGCCTCGCGCAGCATCCGCAGCGCGGCTGCCGAGTCCTTCACGCCTTCGGGCCCGTGCAGCGCGCCGTACGCGGCGGCCCGAGCGACGAGTCGTGCCCCATCCTCGGCCCGAGGGTCTCGATGCGTCAGTCGCGTGGAGGCTCGCACGAAGGCGTCGAGTCGCTCTGGATGCGTGGCGAGGCAGGCCCCCAGCAGCGGCGCGCGCATCGCGGGGCCATTGCCCGCGGAGACGACGCCGCTGCGCTCGGGAGAGAAGCCGAGCCAGAGCTTCGCGATGGCGCGCACCGTCGCCCAGCCGATGCCCGCTGGCAGTGCCAGGAACCACCCGCGCAGTCTCCATCCCAGGTCGCGAGCGAAGAGCGCCGCGTCCTCGGATTGCGCGAGGAGCGCCTGGCCCGTCATGCACGCGTGCTCGGTGTCATCACTCGCGAAGCCTCGGCCCAGCACGAGCCTGTGTTTCAGCGGAGCGCCGCCGAACATGCGGAGTGCGCGCTGTGGGCTGAGCCCCTCCCGAGGCAGCCCCAGCGCATCTCCCACGAGGGTTCCCAGCAAGGCACCGGTGATGAGGTCCTGACGCGAGCGCGGGTCCATGGCTGGGACGAATGCAATCACGAAGCCCGCCCTGCACAGAGGAGATTCCCGGCCTCGGCGCGAGGTCCGCCTGACAGATTGGCAAGGCTGGTCAGTTGGTGGCGTCAGGATGTCGGGGCCGCCACGCTCCGCTCAACCCAGGCGTCGCCGCCATGCGCGCGTGAGCAGGAAGGCGACGGCGATGGCGCCCACCACGCCCAGCAACGTCAGCCCGAGCAGCCACAGGAAGACGCGGTCCACCAACGTGGCCGCGCGCTGGAAGGCGTGGTCCACCAGTCCGTAGCCGATGCGCTCGCCCTGCTGGAGCGTCTCCACGCGCTCGGTGTGGAGCGCGGAGAGGATGGCCTGCCGCTCTCCGCTCACGTCCACCATGAGCGCCTGTCGCTCCGATTCGATGAAGCGCTGGAGCGCCTCCCTGCCTGAATCGAGCGCGCTCAGCACGGCGGCCCGCTCCCGGGCCACCAACGCGGGCGTCCCCGCCGCCAGCCCTCCGAACTGGTCCAGCGTGTCCACCACGCGCTCCAGGTCCTTCATCGCTTCCCGCGCGGGGAGCATCTGGAGGGCCTCCTGCGCCATCGACTCCACCTGCCACCGGGCCTGGCGGGGCAGGGAAGCGGCGTAGAGGTCCATGCGCGCCGTGAGGTCCCTCACGTCCTCCACCAGCGCCCCCGCTGTCGCCCTCGCGCTGAGTCCTGACTGCGACGTCATGTCCGCGAGCAACCCCACGGTGGACACCCGTGCGACGAGCGAGCCCACGAGCGGGTTCTTCGCGGCCCACTCATGGACGAGCTGGTGCGCGGCGGACGTGTCCTCCCTTCCGGACACGTCCTTCCACAGCGCCTCCACTTCGGCCTCCTGCTCGCGCAACATCCGCTCGGCCTTGGCCGTCACTTCCGGCGTCGCACCGGCGCTCGCGGCCCACGCCGGCAGCGCGAGCTCGAGCTGCGCGAGCAGGGCCCACGCATCCACCAGCGCCGCCACGGGGTCGGGCTGGAGCAGCGCGGCCTGCATGGCCGGCACGGAGTTGATTTTGAACGTGGTCATCGCCTCGCGCACGGAATCGGAGCCCGAGCGCGCGGCGATTTCATCCGAGGAGATCTCCAGCAGTCCGGAGAATCGCCGCGCCATGTCCCGCACCCGGATGCGCAGCGCCGCCACAGACAAATCGGAGCGGCCCACGCGTCGCACCAGCTCCGAACGCGGCGCCGAGACGGAGCAACCGTCAAGGCACGCGAGCAGCAAGAGGCAGCCGGCGATTCGGCGGAGGCGGGACATGGAGCCCGCGCAAGCTGCTCACGCCCGCTCGCTCCGACGACTCTGCTCCGAGGACAAGCCCGTGTCCGGCGCCTGACGCTCCCACACGTCGGTGGCGCCGGACACGGACCCCGCACGTCACTTCTTGCCCGGCTTCGGCGGGAAGCGCTCCAGCATCTCCGTCACGGACTTGGTGATTTTCGACTGCTGCTGCTCCGCCTTGGCGTTGTCGTCGATCTCCGACTGCGCCTGCCCGCGCCAGACGAGCTTCTTGGACCGGGCGTCGATGATATCGAGCAGGAGGGTGCCCTGCTCGTACTCCCGCACATACGTCTCGGGCGCGGCCATGGCGACGGGTCCACCGCCGTAGAACGGGTCCCACATCGGGTCGTAGGGATAGCCGTAGTACGAGTTGACGGTGTCCGCTTCAATCTTGTTGTCGATGGCCCCATGCCAGCCGATGAGGAAGTCGGGGTTCGCCCCCGTCTCCACCTTCTGGTGGCCGTGGGACCGCAGGTAGTCGTCGGCCGCGCGCTGCACCTCGCTCCCGACGATGGGGTTGTAGACGCGCTTGTCACTCCCCTCCGGCTGTGGGAGCCACGCATAGGTCTTGTAGGCGTCGAGCTGCTGGACGGCGCCGGGGTCGTAGTTGCTGCTCACGTCGATGCTCGCGCAGGCCGTGAGGGCCAGGCCCATCAACAGGGGCGCGAGTCGGGGCAGTAGACGCATGGAAGCCTCCTCGGTGGCGGCGCTCCACGCGCCGTCGGCTCCCTGACGGTAGGCACGGGCCCAGGTCGCCCCTGGAGACGACTGCCCGTCCGTCCCAGACCCGAGTCTCATCCCCCGGGGTGGGGCATCAGTCGTCGCCCCGCGCGTCCCCTGGCGGCTCGTTCCTCCAGAGGCTCTTGGACTTGAGGCCCCCTCGCGCGAGGGCGAGCGCCAGCTTCGCCCGCTTCTCGGGAGCAAGGTCCTTGGCCAGCGCTTGATACATCTCCCTATCCAACGCCGCGATGCGCTCCCGCGCCTCGAACGCACGCTGCGCGGCGGCGTCCACCTGCGCCAGCGCCGCGCTGTCGCCCCGCGCCGCCTGATGCAGCGTGCGAGCCGCGTCGCGCACCTGCTCCCGCAAGGGGCGCCGCTTCTCGTCGAAGCCGCGCAGCGTCTCCTCCATCTTCAGCGCCTGCGCATTGTCCAGCTCCAGCGCCTCCGACAACGTCAGCACCTGCCGCAGCCGCAGCCGCTTCTCCAGGCGCTCCATCCGCTCGGCATCGCGAGGCCTTGGCTCCGCACCCCCCTTGTCGCCGGGCCGGGCCAGCGCCAGGAAGGGCACGAGCACCCCCATCAACGCCACCCACGACGTGCGAGTCATTGTCTTCACAGCATCTCTCCCAGCGGATCTTCCTCGTCCCAGCCCGCGACGTCGTCGAGGGCCTCTTCGTCTTCCAACTCGCCGCCGGACTCCAGCGGCTCCAGCCCTGCCCAGGCCTCGAAGTCCGCCAGCGTGCGCGCTTCCACGGCGAGCTCCTCCACCACCGGCGCGTCCTGGGGCTCCGGCGGGGGGCCCGGCGCCCACGGCCGCGGAAGGCCTGGCACCAGGACCATCACCGCCACCGCCGCGGCGGCGGCCACCAGCGAGCCCACGGTGCGCCGGCGCAAGGCCTGGCTCGTGCGCTCGCGCTTCCACGTGTCCAGCGCGCCCTGGGGCAGGGCCTCCTGGGCGAGCTTCTCCGCCGTGGTCGGCGCGGGCAACGTCATCAGCGAGAGAATCTCCACCGACGCGGCGAAGGCCTCGCGGCACCCCGCGCACGACTCCAGATGTCGGAGCAGGGGAGCCGTCTCCGACGCGTCCAGCGCCCCCGCGGCGTGCAAATCGAGCCGCGCTTCCTGTTCAGGGCATGCAGCCATCAGCTCATCTCCTCGGGCTCGCCCACCCGCGCCTTCAGGCGCTTCACCGCATGGTGGAACTGCACCTTCGCATTGTTCTCGGTGATGCCGAGCGTCTCCGCGATGTCCTTGAACGCCAACCCGGCGTCCACGCGCAGCGTCAGCACCTCGCGCTGACGCCGGGGCAGCGTCAGCACCTCCTCGCGCACCCGCCGCGCCCGCTCCGCCCGCTCCAGGCCTTCTTGCGCGGACTCGCCAGGGGCCTCCGCCACCTCGTCATTCGCCGCTTCCACCAGCACCGGACGCCACCGCTGGCCGTGCCGCGCGTGGTTCTTCGCCAGGTTGAGGGCGATTCGCACCAGCCACGCGCGGAAGGGCGCCGGGCCCGCCGGCGTGAAACGCGCGAACACCCGGCGCGAGGCCTCCAGCGCGCGCAGGAAGGCCGCTTGCGTCAGGTCCGCCGCGTCCTCGGGCCGCGTCGTGTAGCGGCGCACCAGCGAGAAGACGAGCGAGCGGTGCCGCCTCACCAGCACCTCGAAGGCCGCCTCCTCGCCGTCCAGGAAGGCATGGCAGAGCACCTCGTCCGGCGCCCGCTCCAGGGCCAGCCGACGAGACGGCATCGCCACCACCCGGCCGCCTGTCTCCCTGATGCTCACGACGCCTTCAACCCCCGAGCCGCCCCCAGGTTATTTTTCACCGTGTTACCCGTGTGGCGTGAATTCAGGAATCTCAAGAAATAACAGCGAATTGGGCGACAGTTGGTTGGGACATCAAGTTGCCCTGCTCGCCGAGCCGCTGTCACAATGGCCGCTGTTGGTGCAACCCACGGACTTCTCATGGTTCTGGAAGGCTCGGGCTCTCGCATCAAGGGGGGCGTGCTCATATCCCGGCTGAACATGCTGCGCCGACACGGCGGGCAGATTCGCGTCGACGAAGTCCTCGGGCGGCTGCCTCCGTCTGACCAGGCGCTGCTGCGCAAGTCGCTCTTGCCGGTGGCCTGGTATCCGCTGGAGCTGAACCTGCGGTTGGACACGGCCATCGCGGAGGTGCTGTCGCCGGAGGACGAGGGCCGGGCCTTCATCGACATGGGACGTGCGTCCGCGGACGAATCGCTGCATGGCCCCCAGCAGGCCTTCGTGAGGGCGGGGGACCCACACTTCCTCTTGAGTCAGGCGGCTCGCATCTACCGGTTCTATTACGCGGTGGGCTCGCGCACGTACGACTGGACGGGGCCCCGGTCCGCGGTGCTGCGCACCTTCAGCGCGGAGAACGTCACGGAGGCGGACTGCCTCACCATCATCGGCTGGCATGAGCGCGCCATCGAGCTGTCGGGGGGCCTGACGCCGCGAATCACGCACCCGATGTGCCGCGCCCGGGGCGCCTCCCATTGCGAGTACCACTGCTCCTGGGATTGAAGCCCGGACCTCAGGCGGCCGTGTCGTAGGCGACGGGGAGCGGGGTGGACTCGAGGTAGCGCAGGACGTCGTCCAGGTGGCGGTACACGCGCACCTCGTGGCGGATGACGTCCTCGATGCGGCCGTCGGGGCCGATGATGAAGGTGACGCGGCGGTCCACCCGGAGCACGGGCCAGAGCACGTCATAGGCCCGGCTGATGACCCGGTCCGGGTCTCCGAGCAGGGAGAAGTGGATGTCTTCCTTCCGCGCGAAGTCGCACTGGGTGCGCTGCGTGTCCACCGACACGCCCACCAGCTCCGCGCCCAGGGACTGGAGGCGGTGGTGGTTGTCCCTGAACGCCCGGTTCTCGATGGTGCAGCCGAGCGTGAAGGCCTTGGGGAAGAAGAAGAGGACGACCCGGCGACCCCGGAGCGCGGACAGGCTCAGGGGGGCGCCATGGCAGTCCGTGGCGGCGAAGTCCGGCGCGAGGTCTCCGATGGCGAGCATTCCGACAGCTCCCTTGCTGGTGGCCGCGACGGTCCACCGGTACCACGTTTTCCGAGCGAGTCCGGGAACCGTTTCCCCGCATGACGCCACCCGTTGTCCCCTCGACGTCGGGACTGTGTCCTTCCCGAGTCCCCGAGGGGGGCGCGTCCTCCATCGCATGGTTGGAGTCCATGGGGTGTTAAGTAGTGTTGAGCGTCCCCCGCCTCACTCCGGCAGGACGATGGGCGAGTCGTCGTACGTCCGCCCGGCCTGGTCCCCGAACCAGAACCCGCGGTACGTGACGCCGTCGCGTTGGCCGCTGGAGTCGAGGAACACGTCGATTCGTGTGCCCTCGGTGTCATGGGCTTCGACCTCGGCGTAGTCGTTCTCCAGCCCCATGCCGGCCTTCACCTTCTGGGCCTTCGCGCCGCTGACCTTCACCTCCAGCTTGCCGTTCACCTCGTTGACGGCGGGGCCCGTCGGGTCGAACACCAGGTGCAGCTTGCCGTGGAAGCCCTTGGGCACGGTGAAGTGGAGGGTCTTCGCGGTGCGCGCTTCCCACCAGGAGGCGGTCAGGTCGTCGAAGACCACGGCGAAGAGCCCCACCGCGCCGACCACCAGCAACACGACTCCCATGCCAATGGCCACGGGCGTCGTGAACTTGAAGAGCTTCTTGAGGAGCAGGGTGAGGCCAAGGCCCACGCCGCCGCCCATCACCAGCAACAGCAGCATGCCCAGCAACACCGCGATCGCCATCCCACTGTCCGGACCGTTCACTTCGTTCGACTCCTCGCCACGAGGGCGCGAATGCGGCGCGAACCCGAGGCCCCCTGAGGTCGCGGAACCTGACTCAAGTGCTCGGGCCGCTGCGCACGGAGCATAGGACACAGAGGCCGCTTCCACGCGAGGTGAGGCAGGGGTTCGCGGGACCTGGGGCGCGCCGGCTGAACCCTCTCAGGCTGTCGGCTTCGGTGGCCTGGGTGCTCTTGAATAAGGGGAGGTGAGGAGCGCTTTGCGTGGCTCCAGGCCCCTGTTATTCCGAGCACTTGCCGAGCGGCGCCCGAAGGAAATCGTCGCCGTGTCGATCTCCTGGGCGGTCATTCGTCGTGACGGCAGAGGCAGGGATGCCGAGGAGGAGTACGCCATGGGAACGGATACGACGTTGAATGGGAATGTCACCGGAGCTGGGCAGGACACGAAGTCGCTGGCTCGCCACCTGCCGACCGTCGCACGGGTCCTGACAGGGCTGCTCTTCTTCGTCTTCGGGCTGAATGGCTTCCTGAACTTCATCCCGCCGCCCCCGGAGCCCATTCCCGAAGGCGCCATGGCGTTCAGCGTCGCGCTCGTGAAGACGGGCTACATGATGCCGCTCATCAAGGGCACCGAGGTGCTCGTGGGCCTGCTGCTGTTGACGAACCGCTTCGTGCCGCTGGCGCTGGTGCTCCTCGCGCCCGTCACCGTCAACATCGTCGCCTTCCACGCCTTCCTCGCCCCCACCGGGATGGTGATGACCTTCATCGTCCTGGCGCTCCACCTCTACCTGGCCTGGGCGTACCGGGCGGCCTACCGCTCCGTGCTCGTCGCGCGCGCGGTGCCCGGAGCGAAGTGAGCTTCACCGGTCCGCCCCAGGTTCGCGGGAGTGGGTTGGAACCGGAGGCCACGAGGTCCCGGGCTAAAGCAGGCCCAAGCGTCTCCTCAGCGCCTGCTCACGGTTGAAGTCCACCCACGCCGCATCCGGCGCGTCCAGGTTGCCCGTCTCAGTGACGAGCTTCTGCCAGACCTTCTGTCCTTCACGGATGTGTTCTACCCAGTGGGGCAGGGTCATGTGATGGACGTTCAGCGGGCTGTCGAGGACCGCGGGGGTGAGGCCCGCATCGACCAGCAGCCGGTTCAACACCAGGCGGTTGGTGCGGGTGTTGTAGTCCACGTAGGCATGAAGGTTCTCCAGCGCCTTGTGCGTTCGAGCCACGGCGAGCAACGCCTCATCCGGGTCGAAGACGAAGCGCATGGCCTGGTAGTGCTCCCGGAGGAGCCTGTCGACCTCCTCCAAGGGGTTTTTGACCGCCGCGAGGACGATGCGGCAGGTCCCGGGAGTGGAGATGTCGATCCGCGCGATGAACGGGTCGTGCTCATCCATCAACTCCTGGGCGCTGTCATGGAGTTGGTTGAACGTGAGCGTGAGTTCTCCGACACGAGGGTGGGCGCCAAAATCGTATTGGTCCCTGGAGACGAGTCCATGGAGCCTGGCGTAGGCCTCCCTGTCGAAGTTGCCGAAGTTGAAGGTCGAGCTGACGAAGCGGTCCGCATTCATCATCCTGGCGTTGTACTCAGGGTCGGCGACGTCCTGGGGCCGGGCGTGGGGATCCTGGTGAAGTCGGTGATGCCCCCTGATGTAGACATTCTCACCCCAGTGCTGATGGCGCCCGTCGATGTGCTCGCGCCACTTCTGGGCGGGCCCCAGCAGGTCATACCGCTGCTGTTTCGACAGGGAGATGAGCTTGAAGTCGAAGGCCATCTCCGCCGCGAGCTCCCGCTGTTCCCGCTCGCGCCGCAGCCGGGGCATGCCCCGCTCGCGCTGCGCGGTGGCGCGTCGCTCGTAGGCTTCCAGGGCCCTGCGGCGCTGCTCCTCTTGCAGTTTCGGATCTGGCATGGGGCTCCTCGGCTGAGCCTGGGCAGCGTGTTGCCTGGGCGTAAGAAGGAGTGCGAAAGCAAGCGGCATACCGCGTGAGCGCCCATGGGGCGACACGGTGCGAGTCATCGGATCCGCGTCCTCCGGGAACGCGGCTGCGTCCCAGTCCGCCGAGGCTCACCCTTCATCGGGTGGGGCGCTGCATGAAGGCGAAGTGTCTGCCCGGCCCACGTGAGGTGCCGGTGATGAGCGCAACCTTGCCCGCGATGAGGTTGGCGTGCTGAACCGCGAATGACTCCCAGGTGGCATCGCGTCCACCCGGGAGTCTGTCTTCGCCGGGTCAAGGCGCCCCGTCGAAGTGGGCCTCCAGCTTCACGTCGGAGTAGGGCGTTCGGGCCACGAGCATGAGGTAGTAGTAGCCACCCGTCATGGGGGTGGGGATCTCCACTGACTCCTCATTGCCCGGCAGGTAGGGCCGGTGGTCATACGCGGTCGTGGTGGGCCACGTGCCGGCGCGGACGTACAGGTCCGCGTTGCCGGTGCCACCGCTGGCCTTGAAGCGCAGGTGGCTCGCACCTGGCGGCATGTACAGATAGAAATAGAGCGCGTTGCCGGTGGAGGCGAGCGGACCCCGGTAGCAGCCGTTGTCGAGCTTCTGGGCATTGGTCGCCGTGCAGGGCGGAGTCGTGCCCGGCGGGGGCCCGGAGTCGGGTGGCACGCAGGTGCTCGGGTCCGACGTCATCGCGACACAGAGGATCCACGAGTGGAACTCCGCGTCGTTCGTCGTGCCCAACGCATCCAGGGACTGTCGATAGGCGCTGTAGTTGCCCGCGCGGAACTGCGCGAGGAAGGTGTTCACCTGGTCCGGATGCCGCTCGAACATGAAGCGCGTGGCCAGATAGCCCCACGAGTACACGCGGTCCGCGCCGCTGTTGTAGTCGTTGCGCAGGATTTGACTGAGCTGGAAGGCCCTGCTCGTGCCCGACGTCACCACGCTGTCGTTGTCGTCCTGCTTCGAGAGGTACTCGGCCAGGCCTTCAATCCACCAGATGGTGGGCTGGCTGCTGCTGGTGGTGAAGTCACCCTTCATGTTGAAGCGGCCGTCCAGGTAGTGGATGTACTCGTGGCGCAGGTTCCAGATTTCGAACGCGGGCCGCAGCCACTCCGCCTCGTAGGCGATGAAGCGGGCCTGGTTGCCGGAGGCCGCGGGGTCTCCTTCCAGGTACATGCCGCCACTGTTGGTGGTGACGCCGAACAGCACGCCGGCGTACGTCTGGTAGTCGAACCTGCTGTCGAAGACGACCACCTCCAGGGATGTGTTGTTGTCGCTGGCCACGGGCACGCGGTTCGTCTGAAGTTTGTCGTGGAAGTAGGACTCCTGCGTGGCGAGCTGCTCACAGCTCTGCGTGAGCTGCGAGGCCGTCATGTCCTGCACGCGCAGGCGCAGCGTGGCGCCACAGGTATGCGTGGTGCCGAGCACCGTCTGCTCCACCGTCCGGCGGAAGTCGCAGATGCCGTACCAGGCGCAGTTCGCCCTGTCGTAGTACTCGGCCATCTCCGCCGTGCCCACCCAGAGGCCCGCCGTGGGGCCCGTCATCGCGTGGTTGTCGAAGACCCCCTTCACCTTGAAGCGCGTCAGGGTCTGGAGGTTTCCAGGGTGCTGGAGGAAGCGGGCCAGCTCTCGCGCCGCGTTGACGGTGAGGTACTGGTTGGAGGTGGCCAGCAGGTGTCGGGTGCGGGTGATGAAGGACTCGAGCGAGTCGAGGATGGACGGGTCCGCTCGCACGGCCGTCACGAAGTCCGTGTTGTATTGGCCCCGGTAGAGGCCATTGAAGACGCTGTTGGTGGCGCCGCGCATGGATGACGAGGCCACGGTGGTGTCATTGAACCGGTCCAGCAGGCCCCTGAAAGTATCCAGGTTCCAGGCGGTCTCCCCCGCGCTGTCGATAAGGGTGACGAACTCCTGCAGCACCGGGCCGTGCGTGTCGTTGATGTCCGTGAAGTGGCTGTTGGCGATGAAGGCCGCGAGCGCCGGGCGGATGGCATTGCGCAGGGCGGTGCCGTAACCGCCCACCGCACCGGACTGGTAGAACTGCACGTAGTAGCCAGCGCGCAGGAACAGGATGAGCTGGAGCGTCTGGGCGGTGTTGTCGCCCGCGTATTGCTGGGCGTTGGAGGTGAGCGCAGTGGCGATGGCGACCATCTTGCTCTCCATGAAGACCTGCCCGGCCAGGGTGCCCGTCACACCAAACAGCGTGTTGAGGCACGCCTCGGTGGAGCCCTTCACCAGGGTGATGAGCTGGGGGCCCGTAGCGACCGCGAAGGCCCCGGTGTCACACGCCAGCAGGGACCGCGATGCCGCAGCGGAGGCTGGAGCCTCACGCAACAGCTCGGGGGCGATGTCCGGCTCGCGCTCGGCGGGCTGGATGCGACGATGGGTGTGCTCCAGCCCGTGGATTCTCCATGTGGACTCCGCGGGGGGAGGCTTTGCTGGACGGGCGAGCGCTCCCGTCGCGACGAGGGTGAAGCCGACAGCGAAGACAAGGGGATGGCGATACGCATCCGTGAGGGGACGGCGCATGAACTCAGGCTCCTGGGTGGCAGGCACTGCGGCGCGGTGTCAGTCGTTCCGGGTGACGCCGAGGCGAGCCTCGCGGGGCGTTCCTACATCCGGGTACAAATGCAACTCCCGGGCGACGCCCCGTCATGAGGTCTGTGTCAGCGGCTGTCCCGGTCGGCTCGACGTGTCTCGATGAATTCGAGGCATCACGGGAATAGCAGTCGGGTCTGACAGTGGACCTCGATGTCGGCTTCCCTCACCGGGGTCGTGAGTCTCGCGCCCGCCTCGCGGAGTCTGGCCGGATGCGCGCCCTTGACTGGGGCGATGGGCTTCCGGTTGGTAAATACAACTGGGTCTACATTATTGTCCGACGCATTGGGTACGAACCTCGAGGGCATCACCGCGATTCGCGACCGGCTGGACGACGACGCGCCCCGGCTCGCGCTGGCCAGCACCCTCACCGCGCGGGGAGACCCGAGAGGTGAGTTCATCGAGATGCAGTGCGCGCTCGCCGCCTATCCGGATGACACCCTCACGCGGGATACCCTCCTCGCCCGCTCCGAGGCGCTGCTGGCGAAGCACCAGGAGGAGTGGCTGGCGCCCCTGGGCCTGCGACGCCGGGAGGTGAAGTGGGCCCGCGGCTTCGTCGACGAGGTGACGCTGTCACCGGAGCGGCTCGAGGAGGTGGGCCCCCGGCTCCTGCGCGGCGAGCCGGTCCGGACGCTGAAGTTGAGGGGACTCGACAGCCGCGCCGAGCGGCTGGAGCAGGCCCTGGGTTCTTCCCTGCTCGATGCCATCGAGGTGCTCGACCTGACGCACTGCAAGCTGGGGCCGGACGCGGGCGAGGTGTTCGCGAGGGCCCAGGGCCTCACCCGACTCCGTGAGTTGCAATTGAAGGGCAATTCGCTGGGCTTCGAGGGGGCGCGGGCGCTCGCCTCCGCGCCGGGGTTGAGCGGGTTGACGCATCTGGACCTGTACGACAACGGCGTGGGCCCCGGTGGGACCCGGGCTCTCGTCAAGTCGTCGTACCTTTCCAACCTGCGCGAGCTGGGGCTGGGGTCCTGGCAGTACCGGGGGGATGACGAGCCCGGCGGACTGCTAGGCGATGCGGGGGCGCATGTGCTGGCCCGGGCCACCCACATGCCACGACTGAGGGCGCTCGGAATCGAGTGGAGCGGGCTCACCCAGAAGGGCGCCCGACTGCTCTCGGAGGCGCCCCATCTGGCGGACCTGCGCAAGCTGGCGATGGCGGGTAACGACGTGCGGAGCCATGGGGCGCGTGCGCTGTTCGAGCGGATGACGCGGCTGGAGTACCTGGACATCCGAATCAATGGGCTCGGACTCGCGGGGATGCGCGTGGTGACGTCGTCGTTGAGCCGGCTCACGTCGTTGGACCTGGGCGACAATGGGCCCGGAGCCGCCCAGGCCCTCGCTGAATCGCCCCGCCTGACGGGCCTGCGCCAGCTGTGGCTGTTCTCCTCCGCGGTGGGAGATGAGGGGGCACGGACGCTCGCGAGCCTTCCCCACCTGTCCCAGCTCAAGACCTTGATGCTCTCTCACAATGAAGTCGGTCCCGAGGGCGCGAGGGCGCTCGCCCACTCACCGTCGATGGCGGGATTGACGTCCCTCGATCTCGGCGGCAATCCCATCGGCTCGGAAGGGGCGTGCGCGCTCGGCGGCGCATCCTCCTTGAGTCAGTTGTCGACGCTGAACCTGTCGTTGACCTTCATCGATGAGGCGGGATGCCGGGCGCTGGCCGCCGGTGAGCACTTCCAGCAGCTGACCGCGCTGGACCTCAGCATCAATCGAATCAGGGACGGAGGTGCCCAGGCGCTGGCCCAGGCGCGTCACCTCTCTCGACTCCGGACGCTGAATCTCCTCCAGGGCGAGATTGGGGAGGCGGGCATGAGCGCCCTCGCGGCGGCCCCTCACCTTTCGGGGCTGAAGTCACTCAACCTCTCCGGGAACCTTCACACGCAGGAGATCCTGCGCGGATTCACCTCGGCGCCCTGGGCGGCGTCAGTCGAGGAGTTGGGGCTCACCCGCCGGTGGTTCCAGGAACAACCGGATGCGGGCGCGGCCCTGCTCGCGGAACTCTCCCGTGCGATGCCTCACGTCAACTTCGACAGGTATGTCGGCGACTGAGCGCCGCCCCCAGGACCGCCCGGCGGGAGCGCGGCGAGAACCTGCCAGGGACATTCGCCGTCGGGCAAGAAGTTGCCGGGAGCATCCTGCCAGCGGGAAGGCTCCGCTCCTTCGCTCGCTCTGAGGCGGCTGTTTCTCGGGAGCTGGTCCGTGTCTTGCTTTGCAGGTCGGGCGAGGCAGTACCGCCTCGTCGCCGCTCACGAGCCTCCCGCTCCGCGAGCGGCTCACTCCAAAGGAAGGCAACCCATGGTCGTTCTCTACAAGCCCAAGGACCCCGATATGGCTCCGTTCTTCAAGCGGACCCAGTACCCCCAGCGCCAGCGCAACGAATTGGCGAGCGCGGGCACCCAGTACAGCGTGGTCGCCACCAACAACAGCACGGCCACCTGGAACTTCTACGTGTACCAGCAGCAACCGGGAAGCCCCTCGCCTGGGGTGTTTTCACTGGCGTGGCTGGTGCTGCCCGTGGCGCCCACGACGGCGGTGACCTTCTCCTGGAGCCTCGACTACAACTTCACGTGGTCTCAGACCGGCATGCTCAAGCCCGGCGTGATGTTCAACGCGAGCCAGATCTGGGATGCCGACCCCAATGGCGAGAACCTGGTCAGCTTCGGTCTCAATGGCGCGGGGGCTCCGACCTTTTCCGACGAGGGAAGCGGTGGAAGCGCGGGCTCGCTCACCATCTCCCAGGACCGTACTTGCGCCGCGAACGCCTATTCGGTGGGCATTGGCATGTCGGGTTCGGGCACGTTCGTGACCCAGTCACAGCCTGGCACCAAGGCCATCTTCACCCCGGAGCCGGCCTACTGGATTTCCTTCGGGACGCAGGTCCAGCAAGGCGTTGTCCTGGAGACGGTCGTGGGAGACAGCGCGAAGGTCTCGTTCCCCATCAACGTCTACACGATGTACGCGAATCTCGGCGCCGATAACAGCTGGACTGTCTCCCAGGCCAAGTCCACGTAATCCCCGCCGAGTCGTCCGCGGTGCGGCTGAGGTCTCCGGGAGCCCCCGCTCCCGGAGACTCCTGAGCCCATCCCACGTCGAGGTCCGCCATGGAATCCAAGCAGTCGTCTCCAATCCTCCTGATTCGTGTACTCGCCTCCATGACCCTCATGGTCGCCGCGAGCTGTACCTCCTCCCGCCCGCCGGAACAGGTCGCCGAGCCGCTCGCGACTTCGACCGAAGTCATCGCCTGCGGTGCGCTCTCCTGCAATATCAGCACGGCCACCTGGACTCACATCCAGCAACGCCATTGCACGGGTTGCGCGGTCGGAGACAGGAGTGCATTCGTCGCGGCGTACTGCGCCAACCAGGCCGCGGCGGTGACCTTCTGCACGGCCGTCCTGGCTTCCGCCTCCTGCGCCGCCACGCGTCAGTCCAATGGTCGAATCGCCGCGACGGCGGACCTCGGCCATGCGGTGGGCAACCTCCGCGCCATGGGCTGTCCATCGTCCACGACGGGGACTGTCATCTTCGCCAATGATGGAGGCAGTGTCGTCACCCAGTTTCCCGGCACTCCATGAGCCTGTGCGGGATTTCCCAGGTCCGATGATAGGATTCACCCATGGGCATGCGAGGCATCTGGCTCACGGACAGGGAGGGAGCGCGGCCTCGCGGTGGGCCCATGGCGCTGGGGCTCTCCACGCAGGTGTGGAATGACCTGTATGGGCGTATCATCTCCGACTCCACGCTCCCCCTGCTCCAGCGAGCCTGGCGGGAGCAGTGGGGCGCGGAGGGCGATGTCTCCTTCACGGCCTCGGAGCTGCCAGTCCTTCGACGTGAGCTCGCCACCGTGCTCCCCGACGTCCCTGGAATGGAAGCCCGGTGGCTGCTCGAGGGGCTCGTCAGCCTGACCTGGGAGGCCGAGGAGCAAGGCGTGGGGCTGGCCTTCGTGGCGGAGTAGCCCCTCGCGGGAAGCAGGCTCACTCCTGTTTGTGATGTCCATACAGGCCCAGCGAGCGGAGGTGGTCGGCTACGAGCCGCCGGGCCTCGGGGTCGAACAGGGTCTGTGCCCATTGAACCTGCGCCTCGTCCTGGAAGAAGCGCTCCACATCGACGATGCCCTGCTCCTCAACCCAGCGCTGGAAGTCCTTCGCCGCGAGCAGCCCGCGCGCGCGCCGGAAGTGGTCCATGGCATCCCGCAGCACCGCGCCCTGGATGGTGCGGTTGTGCTTCCGTGCCAGCTCCAGTGCGAGCGCCCTGGCCAGGGTGCCCCACCGCACCGCTTCGACGTCGCCTTGTTGCTCCAGCCAGGGCGCCGCGGGAGCCAGGGCGGTCGCTCCGGGCTCGAAGGCTCGCTGTCGGGCCCGGGCCCTGATGAACTCCCACGCGTCGGTGTTCTCGAAGTGGTAGCGCACGCGCTTGGGCTCGCACGGGCCGGAGAAGCGCTCGCGAAGGACGCTCAGCAGGAGGATCGCATCCTGGCGTTTGGGGTTGGCTTGATTCGAAGGCAGGAAGGCCTGGAGGGCCGAGCAGTCGGCTGGGGAGAGGCCCGCCGTCGCCGCCCGCGCGAGCAAGAGGGGGTAGCAGCGGTCCGGATAGAAGAGGCTCCGCGCTACCTGCTCGAAGGCGGCGCGCGCCCGGGCGTCCAGCACCCCCGCTTCCTCGGCGGCGCGCAGGGTGGCCCGGATGTTCACCAGGGGCTCGCTGGTCGGCCGGTAGCCGTCTTCGGCGTCGGAGTGCGTCAGGGCCACCTCGTCATCCGCCTCCAGCTCCCCGCGCTGGTAGGCCTGGAAGATGGTGCCCACTCCCTCCATGCCGAACGGAGCCAGCTCCGCTGCGCGCAGGGCCCCCATGCTGGCGGCCCCCAGCACATGGACTCCTTGTGACATCGCCCAGAGCACCTCCTTGTGTGACACGGAGGGGATGCGCTCGAAGTAGCCGTCGATGATGGCAATCGCCACGGGGCGCTCCAGGGCCGCGCGGTAGATGTCCCCCTGGGCCGCCGGTGGCAGGAAGACGGCGTCAAGGTGCTGGCGTCCCTCGTCGGCCGAGAGCGTGGGGCCCGTGAAGACGTAGACGCTCACGGAGCAGTCCCCCGCAGGCACCTGTTGGCGCGAGCGCCCGGCACATAGCCCGGCGTGTCGTAGAGGGGCTCCAGGCCCGGGACGACCACCCGCACCACGGGGATGGCGAACTCGGGCCGGGTGAGGTCCACCACCACGGCCTGCTCCAGCCCCGCCTGGCGCAACCGCTCCAGTTCCCAGGCCACGTCTTCGTCGAAAGACTCGCCCTCGAAGTCGGGAGCCTCATCAAAGCCACGCATGGCGGGAGCGGCTCCGTGCCGGTCGAGCCACTGGCGCGCTGCCTCGAGGTCCTCTGAAGGATGCCCCATCCCGAAGCGCACATCGTCGCGGGCTCCTGTAATCAACGTGAGCCGGCTCTGCGCCGCCTCGGTGAGCGCGCGCAGCAGGGCGATGGCCCGGGAGGGGTGGCATCCCATGCCTCCCATGGGCGCGATGGCTCGATGGGGGTTCGGGTCCCTGTCCACGATGATGCAAAGATAGGCGGGGATGCCGATGTCGCTGGTGGTCTCCCACACGAAGACGGCGACGTCGGCGCGTTCGTAGCAGCCAAGGATGTCCTGGCAGGCCGGGTCATCCACCGTGGCGAGGTCCACTCGGGTGCGACGCCGGTGGTCCTCGCTCTTCATGTGCCACAACGTGCCGGCGTCTCGCTCCACCAGCTCGCAGAGGCCGTGGCTCAGGGCCTCGAGCGGATGATTGCCCGAGGCGAGGCCGCTCGAGCTCGCCAGGAAGGCGCCACTGCCAGGGGCCAGGGGCAGCGAGTAGTCCGTGTGAACCAAATCATAGGGCAGCCATACGGGAGCGTTCCGCGCCACGTCCCGTCCCTCCACCCACAACAGCCGGAGGTCTCCATGAAAGGCTCCCAGCGATACGCGTGGCAGGGAGGTGATGTCCGCCATGGGGTGGGTGAAGCGAAGCGCGTTGAAGGTCGACAGCTTGAGCGGGAGCTGGATGCGCTCCGCGTGGTAGGCCTCCACGGACTCCATCAACCCGGAGGCTTTCGCCGCCGCGAGCGTCAAGCCCTTCCCCTGCGAAACGGCCAGGGACCTCGCATTGGGCCGGCAGACCATCACCACCGGGATGCCGAGGGTGTCCAGCCCCGTGACATCGGAGATGCGAGTGATTCCCATGATGGGCATGAAGGGCCGCACTCGCGCGAGCGTCTCCTCGGGAGAGATGAGCCGGTGGGTCCCCTCGCGAAAATTCTTGGAGGCTCCGAGCGCGGGTCGCGATGAGGGGCCCGCCGCTGTCTGGGCGTCCCTCATATCTTGTTGAGGCTGTCGAGGTTCAGCAGGAAGCACGTCATCAGGGAATAGGCACGAGGGTTGGTGGTGAGCACATACTCCTGCTTGATGTCCACCGCGACGACGCCATTCATGATGAAGACGTCGGTGACCTGGGGACGAACCGGCAGTTTGCCCATGGTCCACGGAGTGACGTTCATGTTGATGACGTGGGTCTCCTTGTTCTCGTCATAGATATACAGGACCTTGTCCGGGTCCGTGTGGGCCGCCAGGACGTAGAGCTGGGTCTTCTCCGTGACGACTGTTGATTCGTTGGGGAGCGTGTAGCTGGCTATCACGGTCAAGGGCACGAAGGCGGTCGACGGGGGAACGTCCACCCAGTCAGCGGTGATGTTCAGGCTGCCATCCTCCTGCGGCGACCAGTCTACCTTCAGGTGTTCATCGCCGCTCTTCGACCAGGTGATGGCCTGGGTGACGATGGCTCCACTGTCTTCACTCAAGTAGAACGCCCAAAGCTTGATTTCCTTTCCCGCCGAAACCGCCTCATAGCTGGGTCGGATCCTCAGCCCGGGCACCTCTGCCGCTCTCCGCATGACGTGCCGCTCCTCTCCCCACGGGGCCGCCGTCTTGGGAGCCATCTGGGGTTGTCAGAGAAATCCGTCAAGAATTGCGGCCCGGAGCGCCTGAGTCAAGCCATCGCCGCCCAGCATCATCCCTGGGGCCCCTGCCGAGGTCGCCACGACCTCCCTGAGGTAGGTGACGACTCTCCTGGGGAGCTGTTGCTGTCTGGGTTCAAGCAGTCCTCGCGCGTGGGTCAAGGCCCGCGCATCCTGGCCTCGGGCGGACTCGATGGCGGCGAGTGGAAGCAGCGCGGCCCATTGGAAGGGATGAGTGCCTGGCAGCGTGCTCCACTGCTCCAGGGCGTTCAACGCCAGCGTCTTGGCTTCCTCGTCCCTTCCGTCCCTCCAGGCCACCCAGGCGAGGTTGGCTTTCGCCGAGCCGAGGAAGTAGGGCATCCCGGCCAGTTCCGCCAATCGCAGGCACCGGGTCGCGAAGTGCCGGGTCTCCTCGGTCCGGCGGCGCCTGCGGTGACACAGCGAAAGAAACGCCAGCGCGATGGTCTGGAGCTGGATGCTTCCAATCTGCTCCGCGGTCCGGAGGGCCTCCGCCAGGTGCTGTTCAGCCTCGTCGAAGGCTCCTCTCAAGAAGAGTGTGAAGCCCAGCGACGTGCGGTGCTCCACCAGGAGGAAGACGTCGGCGGCCTCCTCCGCGGCGGTGAGACATTGCCTGGCGCAGGCGAGGGCTTCATCCGAAGTGACGTAGTGGTCACGCTTGATATGCATCTGCGCCAGCGAATGATAGAAATACGCGCGCTGGGTGGGGGTGCCGTGCTGAAGCACGACGGGCCTGAGCTCCTCCACCACCGTGCTGAGCTGCTCGACCTGGCTCAGCCAGTAGTGCGCGGAGATGCGTTCGAACTGCACCTGGATCCACTCACTCCACCAGTCCTCGGCGCTTGACGGAGGAGGGGAGCCCAGCGAGGCCAGGGCCTCCGTGTAGGCTTGCAGGGAGATGTCATTGCGATGCAGCAGCTCCCACGTCTTGCCAAGCTTGCGCAGGAAGCGGGCGCGGGTGACGACGTGCCCGGGGGGGGCATGCCGGAGGGCCTCCTGGTAGGCCTCTCGGGCCTCCTTCTGGGAGCCCGTCAGGGAGCGCACGTCCCCCAGGTTTTCGTGAAGGCCGACGAGTGACGCGAGCCGGTCTTCGACCGCCGCCGGGTCCAGCGGGGTGGTCCGCCCCAGCTCGTCGATGGCGGCCTGATAGTGATGGACGGCCTCTGCATTGGCGTAGACGGACCGCGCATGGTCTCCAGCCCGGGAGAAGTACCGGGCCGCCCGCGCGTGAAGCGCGGCCTTCGCGCTGTGGTGCGCCAGCGCCGGGTAGAGGTCGGGCTGGTGTGGCGCGCGGGCCTCGAGAACCTCTCCCGCGCGGCGGTGCAGCTCGGTGCGCTTGTGCTCGGAAATGCGCTCGTAGGCGCTCTCGCGCAGCTTGTCGTGTACGAAGCGCAGTCGACCTTCTCCGGCATCCTCGATGATCTGCCGCACCCGGAGCTCCTCGACGGCCTCCATCGCCGCCACGTCGTCGGCGAAGACCTCGCCCGCCATCAACAGGGTGCCCTCGAGTTCCCGACCCAGCACTGCCCCCCACTCGAGCAACGCACGGCCTGGACTGCTGAGCCGGCCGAGCCGCTGCTCCATCAGCTCTCCGAGGGTGTGGGGGAGCGGCAACGCGGCGAGCCGGTCTCCCGCCGACAGGTGCTCCGCGAAGCGCCACTGCCCCGCGCCATCCCGGGCGAGCATTCCCGCGTCGATGGCCGCGCGGAGGTACTCCGCGACGAAGAAGGGGTTGCCGCTGGACCGGGCCGCGAGCACCTCGAGGACGCCAGGCGGCGGCTCCCGCAGCGCCAGCATCTCCGAGGCCATGGCCTTCATGTCCTTTGCGTCGAGCCGGTCCAGGGTGAGGGTGGTGTTGCCCACGGTTCGCACCAGCTCCTCGAGCTCCAGGCGGGACTCCTCGATGCGGTAGGTGCCCACCACCAGCAGCCGTCGCGACCTCAGCTCGGCGGGTGAAAGCGCGCGCAGGAGGTTCAGCGTGAGCTCGTCGGCCCACTGCAGGTCGTCGAGGATGAGCAGGACCGGCGTTGACTCCGTCAGGGCGAAGAGCGTCGCCTTGAGCGCATCGAGGACACGCGCCCTCGCGGCTTCGGGAGGCAGTGGGGGAGGAGCTGGCTGGTCGCGCACCCATTGAACGTCTCTCAACGTGGGCTCATAGGCCGCGAGCACCTTGCCTCGCGAGCCGAGCAGCCGCGCCGCCTCCATCACGCCTTTCTCCCGTGCACGGCCGACCACCGTGAGCAGCAGGGGACGCAGTGGCTGCAGTGGAGGAGCGGCGACGCCCTCGTGCATGCCGGGCTGTCCCAGGCCCAGCGCGACGCATTGCCCGGTGATGACGGTCATCTCGTGCCGGGCCGCGATGCGTGCCGTCTCCAGGGCGAAGCGTGTCTTGCCCACGCCACTCTCACCGCGGATGAGCCACACCCCTCCGCGCCGCTCGCGCGTGCCGTGCTCCACGGCCCTGGCGAGCAACTCCAGTGCGCTGGCGCGTCCGATGAGCGCGGGCCGATACAGGTAGGGGCGGGGCCTTGGCCCTCGTTCCGGCTGGCCCAGCGCGCCCAGCTCCGTGAGCGCGGTCGCCACGTCCTCGGCATAGCCGAGACGTTCTTGCGGACGCTTCTCCAGCAGCCTCAGGATGAGGCGGTCCAGGCCTTCGGGAAGCCCCTCGCTCAGGGCGGACGGGGGCTGCGGCCTCATCTGCAGGTGCTGGTGGAGGACCAGGGCCGCCTCCGAGCCAGGGAAGGGGGGCCTGCCTGTCGCCACTTCGTAGAGGATGCACCCGAGCGCATAGAGGTCGGCCCGGGCGTCGACGGGCTCTCCGCGGATCTGCTCGGGCGCCATGTAGGCGATGGTGCCCATCGGCTGGCCCTCGGACCAGAGCTCCTCGCGGGCGTCCATGCCGACGAACCGCGTGGCGATGCCGAGGTCGACCAGTACGGGGCGGCCCTCCCGGATGAAGATGTTCTCTGGCTTGAGGTCGCGGTGGACCAGCCCCGCGCTGTGAAGGACTCCGAGCGGCGTGCACAGGTCGCGCAACAGCGTCAGGGTGGGACCCAGCCCAGGCGCCGCGCGGCGCGAGGGAGCCATGCTGGCGCCAGGCGCGAGTGCGTCGGTCGGAGCCGTCACCCTCAAGGTTCGAGGCGTGTCCGGCGCGGAGGCGGGAGTGGCCGCGGGCCAGGACTCCACCAGTTGCTGGCGCAGCGTGCGGCCCTGGAGCAGCTCCATCGCGTACCAGGGGAGGCCCTGGTCGTGGCCCTCCTCCACGATTCGGACGATGCCCGGGTGTCGCACGCCTCGCAGGGCGTGGATTTCGCGGCGGATGGTGGCCAGCAGACTCCCGGACACCGTCCGCACGGTCTTGAGGGCCGCGACCTCACCTGTCTGGAGGTGCTCTCCGCGGTACACGACCCCCATGCCGCCTCGGCCCAGGGTGCCCTGGATGCGATAGGGACCAAGCCTGGAAGGGGGGTCGAGTTCGCGCGATTCAGTCATGCCCACAGGGGGAGGGAGAGCGTGTCGGCGCCGCTGGCTATGACGCGGGCTTCTTCACCCCAAGGACCTTCATCCGATACGACAGGGTCCGGACCGGCAAGCCGAGCTGGCCGGCGGCGACCTCCCGGTTCCATCCCGCGGATTCAAGCGCCTCTTGAAGAAGCTTCGACTCGTAGTCGCGCACCTGTCGCCTGGCCTCTTGGCGTCGCTGGTTCTCGGAGGGCCCGGAGGATTCCGGGGGAACCACGCGCAGGGGCCCTGGAGCGACTGCGGGTGGCTCCACCGCCCTGCCCGTTGTCCTGATTCGTCCGGGAAGGTCTTCGGGGCCCAGCCACTCGCCTCGCGAAATCACCACCGCGCGCTCGATGGCGTTCTTGAGCTCACGGATGTTGCCTGGCCACACGTAGCGCTTGAGCAACTCCATCGCCTCGGGCGCGATGCCTTGGACCGCACGCCTGTTGGCGACGTTGGCCCACCGGAGGAAGCGCAGCGCCAGCGGCTCGATTTCATCCGTGCGCTCGCGCAAGGGGGGGATGTGGAGGGTGATGGCGTTGAGGCGATAGAAGAGGTCGGCCCGGAATCCTCCCTCGTCGGCCATGCCTTCCAGGTCCCTGTGCGTGGCCGCGACGATTCGCACATCCACGGAGAGCTCCCGGCTGGCGCCCACGCGACTGAAGGAGCCGGTCTCCAGGACCCGCAGCAGCGCGGCCTGCGCACCCAGGGGCATCTCCCCAATCTCGTCGAGGAAGACGGTGCCCCCGTCCGCCTCCTCGAAGATGCCCTTGCGGGGCTGGACCGCGCCGGTGAAGGCTCCACGCTCGTGGCCGAACAGCGTGCTTTCAACGAGCTCCTTGGGAATCGCGCCGCAGTTGATGCGGACCATGGGGCGCTGCTTGCGCGGCCCGTGGTCATGGAGGAATCGGGCCAGGACCTCCTTGCCGGTCCCCGTCTCTCCCTGAAGGATGACGGGCACGCGCGAGTCGGAGACCTGGCGCGCGGTCTTGAGCAGCTCGCGCATCTGCTGGCCAGAAATGGGGGCCTCGTCGTCCCCGGCGCCGCTGGGGGACCCGGAGGCCATGGCGGCGACTTCGACGGGCTGGGTGGTGGTGCTGGCGCGGTTGGCCGCGGCGCGAGTCTGCTCGATGAGCGAGTCCACCGTGGAGGCCGGGCCAGGATGGATGCCGACGCCCACGACGAGCGCTGTCCCCGTGGTGGGCTTCCCGCTGGCCAGGGCTCGGGCGATTCTCATGGCCTCGTCGGGGCTGGTGTCGGGCAACAGCACCTGGACGGCACAGTCGCCATGGGGTGAGAGCCGGGCCATGCGCCGCAGCTCCCGGTGCACCCGTTCTATCCACTGCGCGAGGTATTGCTCGGGTCCTGGGCGCCCGCCTCGCGTTGGAGGGGGCGCCGCGCGGACGACCAGCAGGGCGAAGGGGCGGTGGGATTTCCGGGCACGCGCCAGTTCCTCCTCGAGCGCGCACCGGAAGCCGTCCTCTCCGTCCAGTCCCAGCAGCGTGCCTGTCCATCCGAGGAAGTGCACTCGCGCGGTCAGCCCGCCCACCAGGATTTCATCACCCAGCTCCAGCGAGGTCTTCTCGATGCGCTGGCCCGCCAGCCAGGTCCCATTGGTCGAGCCCAGGTCCTCGACGAGGATGCGGCCAGCGGACAACACGAAGCGCGCGTGGGTCCGGGAGAGGCGGCGGTCGCTGATTCTCAGGTCGGAAGGCTCGGTCCTCCCGATGACCAGGGGGACCTCCGGGCGGAGCAGCCGCATCTCCGCTCCGCCCGGGTGATGCACGACCACCGCGAAGCGCTGTTCATGTTCTTCAGACAGGCGCCTCCCGGTGCCGTCTGGGATGGGCTCGGTCTCCGTGTTTCCGTTGTGCTGGGAAAGGCCCCCTGACTCGATTCCCATCTGCCACCTCCCGAAGTCGTCGGCCATCATGACATGAGTCAAGCTGGGGGGGCGGTTCTCGCGACTCCGGTGCCGTGCGGTCCCTCTCGGAGGTGCGCTGACCATTGTCTTTTCAAAGGGGTCGAGTCCAAACCGACCTGGGTCCTGTCTGCCTGGAGGGCAGGGCATGGACCCAGGGCCCGGAGACGACACGGGCCCGTCTGTCCTTCGCGCGTTCTAGAAGCACGCTCCACAGGCGTAGTCGCCCGTCGGGCCCGCGTCGTAGAACTGCGTGGCTGACTGACAATACAGATGCAGGACGTTGTAGTGCCCGGGCCCGGCGTAGTTGCACGGAGGCTGGTGGGCCGCCAGTCGATTGCAACCCCAGAGATACACTTCCGTGAAGCCCGCGGGGCAACTGGGCGCGAGCGACTGCTCCTGCTCGGCGTCAGCGGGGGCTGACACCTCCGCCTCCAGACCACCACAGCCCATCACCAGACCCGCCACCAGGAACGAGACACCCATCAAAGGCACTCTTCGCACGTGACCTCCCGGAGAAGCACTCATGTCTGTGCAGCGCCGGCATGATAGCGCATTCCGTGAGGCTTGGCGGGCGAGGCGTGATGCCGATTCGTGGTGGATATTTCCGTCGGCGATAGACGGGTGGTGGTTGATGAGTCTTTGCCTTGAGCCTGAGGTGAGCTGGAGGCGCTCGTGGCCTCCAGCTCCCGCTCGGGACGAAGGGGCCGCTTTCGCCCGGCGGTGAGTCAGACGGCTAGCAGTTCTGGACGCACGCGGAGACGCTCGAGGACGGGCGGACCGTCGCGCTGCTCCCGCAGACGTACTGCTCGGCGCCGCACTCCTGGCGGTACTTCTGGGTGCCCGACTGGTACTGCTTGCAGGCCCAGAACTTCCACCGGTACGTGCCGCCGGTGCAGGCGGAGTCCACGTAGCCACCGCCGCCCCAGTCACGACAATTGTTCGTGAACGAGCCCATGGCACAGACCCGTTGCTCCACGTCATCCACGACGACCTCGGCTTCCGGTGTCTCGGTCTCCGCGCCGCCGCAAGCGCTCACGCAAGCCACTACCGCCCCCAGGAACAACGAACGCACGAAGTGCTTCGACATGGTTCGACTCCATCGGTTGTGTGTCTGCTCGCCAGCCACCCGGTGTCTGCCTTGGCCAATCCCGGTGCGTCCGGCGAGTGGGGTCCTTATCCCAGACGTCTTCGCCTGCCAGGGATTAAGCGGAATTAAGTCCGATTAAGGCGGGGAGACCGGGGCGCCGCGTGGGTCTTGCACCGCATCCAGGGAAAGGGCTTCACGCGTCGCTGCTGACCTTGCCCGGCCGAGGTGCTATCCGCCGGGGGTGTCCTTCGAACGAATGACGTCGTCCCGGCTGGCCCGGGCCATGGG
>Ga0126314_10000153_pt1 | contig 36066 bp, 18 predicted proteins | sample Plot105B_FD_92535 | JGI IMG/M metagenome (GOLD analysis project Ga0126314, IMG submission 92535) | Serpentine soil microbial communities from UC McLaughlin Reserve, CA, USA - Plot105B | ecosystem: Environmental > Terrestrial > Soil > Grasslands | place: USA: UC McLaughlin Reserve, Lake County... | reverse complement strand
TCCCCGAGCAGGGACTCGAGGTCGACATTGGCCAGGAGGTAGTTCAGCTCGGCGGCGGTGGCGTCCCGCAGGAGGTCCAGGATGCGGCGCTCCTCGCTGGTGTCGGTGTGGCCGGCCATGAGCGTGCGCAGCGTCTCCAGCTTCTTCGTCGCGGCGTGCGGATCCATGTTGCTCCCCCCATCCCGGCGCGGGGCCGGACTTGGACGTCCGAGCCTACGCGGGGTGCGGTCCGCCGTGGTAGAGGAGAGGCATGTCGACTGTCGCAAGTCCGCTGGAGCTTCGTCCGGACGAAGTCCATGTATGGATTGTCGAGCCCGAGCGCATCCAGGAACCGAAGCTCCTGGAAGCCTACTGGGGACTCCTGGACGCGGACGAGCGCGCGAAGCAGAAGCGCTTCCGCTTCGAGCGTCACCAGAAGCAATACCTGGTGAGTCACGCGCTGGTGCGGCTGACGCTGTCGCGCTACGCGCCGGTGGCGCCCTCGGCGTGGAGCTTCTCGACCAACGCGTACGGGAGGCCGGAGATCAAGGGCGAGTGGGGCGCGCGCCTGCGCTTCAACCTGTCGCACACCGACGGCATGGCGCTGGTGGCGGTGGGCCTGGACGCGGAGCTGGGCGCGGACGTGGAGGACGCGGAGCGGCACGGTGAGACGGTGGAGATCGCCGACCACTTCTTCGCGAAGCCGGAGGTCGCCGCGCTCCGGGCCCTGCCCGCGGCCGAGCAGCGCGGGCGCTTCTTCGAGTACTGGACGCTCAAGGAGTCCTACATCAAGGCGCGCGGCGCGGGCCTGTCCCTACCGTTGGACCAGTTCGCCTTCCACCTGGAGGCCGGCAAGGAGCCGCGCATCTCCTTCGATGCGCGGATGGTGGACACGCCGGAGACGTGGCGCTTCATGCAACTGCGCCCGTCCGCGCGGCACCAGGCCGCCGTGGCGATGCGGGGGGCCCGGGACAGGCCCTTCCGCGTGAGCTGGCGGTTCACCGTGCCGCTGGAGTCGGACGGGCCGCCTCGCGTCGAGGAGGCCTGAAGCTCAGGCCCCGGCTCAGGCCGGCGCCGCCATCCACCGCGTGAGGTCCTCGCGCAGGGCGGCGAGCATGGCGTCCTGTTGCTTGCGCAGGAAGAAGTGGCCTCCCTCGAAGTGGCGGATGCGGAAGTCGGGGTTGCGCGTCTCCTCGCGCCACGTCTCCAGGCGCGCCAGGGACACGTGCTTGTCCTCGGTGCCGCCCATGACGGAGATGGGCACGTCGAGCTTCACGGGCACCGGGCCGTTCTCCCACCACGCCAGCGCGAAGTCCGCGCGCAGGGTGGGCACCAGGAGCTCCAAGAGCTCGCGGTGCTGGAGAATCTCCTCTGGCGTGCCGTCGTAGCGGCGCAGCTCGTTGATGAACTGCTCCTGCGGCAGGTGGTGGATGGGCTTGCGGTCCGACTCGCGGGGAGCACCGGACGCGGCCAGCACGAGGCCCCGGGGCAGCGGCCCGTTGCGCGCCTGCAGCCGGCGGGTCAGCTCCAGGGAGATGCGCGAGCCCATGCTGTAGCCGAAGAAGACGAACGGCTTGTCCAGCAACGGAGCGAGCACAGGCAGCAGCGCGTCCATCAGCGTGGGCAGGCTGTCGAAGGGCTTCTCCATCAACCTCCGCTCACGGCCAGGGAGCTGCACCGCGCACAGCTCCACGCCGGGCGGCAGACCTCCCTGCCAGGCGCTGTAGATGGAGGCGCTCCCTCCGGCGAAGGGCAGGCAGAACAGCCGCAGGCGCGGGTCCGGCAGCGCCTTCCGGGAAGGAAACCAACGTTCGGGGGAGTTCGGGTTCGAGGTGGGAGCACTGGGCATGGCGGTATGGTTCTGTCGCACAGCCGAGGAAAACGGGTCAAGGCCCCGGCACTTCGAGCAGGTTGAAGACTTCCGCCCATCCTACAGGGATGACTGTCAGTGCTCGGTATTCGCGAATGAGTGGACTGGCCGGGCTCCTGTCGAGGCGTGCTAGCGTTTTCGCGTGAGCTACGAGCTGTCGCACCTGGACGCCCTGGAGGCGGAGTCGGTCTTCATCATCCGGGAGGTGGTCGCCGAGCTGGACAGCCCGGTGCTGCTGTTCTCCGGAGGCAAGGACTCCGCGGTGATGCTGCACCTGGCGGTGAAGGCCTTCGCACCCGCGCCGCTGCCCTTCCCGCTGATGCACGTGGACACGGGGCACAACTTCCCGGAGGTGCTCCAGTACCGCGACGCGCGCGTGGCGGAGCTGGGCGCGCGGCTGCACGTGGCGTCCGTGCAGGAGGCCATCGACGGGGGCCGGGTGGCGGAGGAGAAGGGCCCGCGCGCCTCGCGCAACCGCGCGCAGACGGTGCCGCTGTTGGAGGCGATTGAGAAGCACCGCTTCAACGCCGTCTTCGGTGGCGCGCGCCGCGACGAGGAGAAGGCGCGCGCGAAGGAGCGGGTGTTCTCGTTCCGCGACGAGTTCGGCCAGTGGGACCCGAAGAACCAGCGCCCGGAGCTGTGGAGCCTCTACAACGGCCGCCACCGCCGGGGGGAGCACCTGCGCGTCTTCCCGCTGTCCAACTGGACGGAGCTGGACGTGTGGCAGTACATCGCGCGGGAAGGCGTGGCGTTGCCCTCCATCTACTTCAGCCACAGGCGCGAGGTGTTCCGCCGGGACGGCATGCTGATGGCGTGGTCGCCCTACCTGCCGCTGCTCCCGGGTGAGGCGGTCTCCACCGCGTCGGTGCGCTTCCGCACGGTGGGCGACATGACGTGCACCGCGTGCGTGGAGTCCGACGCCGTCACGGTGTCGGAGGTCATCACCGAGATTGTCGCCTCGCGAGTCACCGAGCGGGGCGCCAGCCGGGCGGACGACAAGTTCAGCGAGACGGCGATGGAAGACCGCAAGCGTGAGGGGTACTTCTAGTGGAACTGCTTCGTTTCGCGACCGCGGGCTCCGTCGACGACGGGAAGAGCACGCTCATCGGCAGGTTGCTCCATGACACCCGCTCGATTCTGGAGGACCAGCTCGCGGCGGTGGAGCGCACCAGCCGCGCGCGAGGGGACGAGTACGTCAACCTGGCGCTGCTCCTGGACGGCCTGAAGGCCGAGCGCGAGCAGGGCATCACCATCGACGTGGCGTACCGGTACTTCGCCACGGCGCAGCGCAAGTTCATCATCGCGGACACGCCGGGGCACCTCCAGTACACGCGCAACATGGTGACGGGGGCGTCCACGGCGGACCTGGCGCTCATCCTGGTGGACGCGCGCAAGGGCGTGCTGGAGCAGACGCGGCGCCATGCGTTCCTGGCCTCGCTGTTGCGCGTGCCGCACCTGGTGCTGTGCGTGAACAAGATGGACCTGGTGGGCTTCGACGTGGCCGTCTTCGAGCGCATTCGCGAGGAGTTCCGCCAGTTCTCCATGAAGCTCGACGTGGCGGACCTGTCGTTCATCCCCATCTCCGCGCTGGGCGGGGACAACGTGGTGACGCGCTCGGAGCGGATGCCCTGGTACCAGGGGTCCACGCTCCTGCACCACCTGGAGAACGTGCACATCGCGTCGGACCGCAACCTCATCCACGTGCGCTTCCCCGTGCAGAGCGTCCTCCGGCCCATGTCCTCGAAGTTCCCGGACTACCGCGCGTACGCGGGGCAGGTGCTGGGCGGCGTCTTGCGGCCGGGCGACGAGGTCATGGCGCTCCCCACCGGCTTCACCACGCGCATCCGCGAGCTGGACCTGGCGGGGCGGCCGGTGGCGCAAGCGTTTCCGCCCATGTCGGTGAATGTCTCGCTGGCGGACGAGCTGGATATCAGCCGGGGCGACATGCTGTGCAGGCCGGGCAATCCGCCCCTGGTGGGGCAGGACCTGGATGCCATGGTGTGCTGGCTGGCGGAGGGCGTGTCGCTCCAGCCAGGAGCCCGGTTCGCCCTCAAGCACACCACGCGCTCGGCGCGGGCCCAGGTGAAGCAGCTGCACTACCGGCTGGATGTGAACACGCTGAGCCGGGACGAGACGAGTCCCCGGCTCGGGCTCAACGAGATTGGCCGGGTGACGTTGCGCACCACGGTGCCGCTCTTCTTCGACGAGTACCGCCGCAACCGCTACACGGGCAGCTTCATCCTCATTGACGAAGCCACGAACGCGACGGTGGGCGCCGGGATGATCAATGGCCCCGCGGTCTGAGGTGCGCATGAATCGGCAAGGCTCCGGGTTCATCCTCTGGCTGACGGGCATGTCCGGCGCGGGCAAGAGCACGCTCTCGCGGGCGCTGCGCTCGAAGCTGGAGCCGCTGCGTCCCGTGGAGGTGATGGACGGCGACGAGGTGCGCACCTGGCTGACGCGCGGCCTGGGCTTCACGCGGGAGGACCGCGAGGAGAACGTGCGGCGCATCGGCCACGTGGCGCGGCTGCTCGCCCGGCACGGCGTGGGCGTCATCGTCGCCGCGATTTCTCCCTACCGGAGCTCCCGGGCGGAGGTGCGCGGGCTGGCGGAGGAGGTGGGGCTGCCCTTCGTGGAGGTCTACATCGAGGCGCCGCTGGACGCGCTCATCGCTCGCGACGTGAAGGGGCTCTACAAGAAGGCGCTGGCGGGGGAGCTGCCACACTTCACCGGCGTGTCGGACCCGTACGAGGCCCCCGAGGCCCCCGAGGTCACGGTGCGCTCGGACTCGGAGGCGGTGGAGGTGGGGCTGGAGCGCGTGCTGGCCGCGCTCCAGGCCCGGGGCCTCGTGGCGCCGCGCGCCGCCTAGAGTACCCGCTCCATGCGCACGTAGGGCCGCTCGGCCTGCATGCCCTTGGAGCGGCAGTGGTCGATGAACTTGTTCGACTCGATGAGCTGCGGAGTCGTCTCGTTGTAGACGAGGATCATCACGTGGCGCAGCCACGGCTCCTGGCCCATGGCGTAGACGTAGACCTCCTTGGGCGTCAGGTGGTTGGTGATTTCCATGGCGCGGTTGCAGTCGGAGCCGTTGAGGCGCCGCGCCTGGTCCATCTTCCGAGGCAGCGGGTTGGACAACAGCGGGCCGTACATCCAGCTCATCGGTCCGCCCTCGCACTCCATGCCGAGGAACAGGATGTCGATGGGGCCGATGATTTCGCGCAGGTGCTGGTACATGCGCGGCTCGATGGCGTTGGAGTCCGCCGCCATCAGGATGGACTTGCCACCCACGCGCACCAGGTGGGCCGTCTTGGCCTGGATGGCCAAATCACTGTGCTCGCCGAGGAAGGGCAGGCCGGTGATGGAGCCGCCGGGGATGGTGATCTCCTGGAGGTCGTCGATCTCCACCACGTTCTTGAAGCCCGTGTGGTGGAGCATCAGTCGCAGGGACGGGTCCGCCAGCGAGTTGCCGTTGTTGCGCGGGACGATGATGGTGCCCACGCGGTGACGCAGTTGGAGCAGCGTCTCCATCATCAGGTGGTCGGCATGGCCGTGCGTCAGGACGACGTAGTCCACGTGGTCGGGCAGGTCCGCGTGCGTGTAGCGCGGCAGGTCCGTGGGGAACTCGTAGCTGATGACGGGGTCGGTGAGGATGCTGACCTCCTTCGTCTCCAGCAGCACGCAGGCGTGGCCGAAGTAGCGCACCCGCACGCCCTCGCCGTCATAGCGAGGCGCCTTGCGAGGCACGACGTCGGTGAAGAGGTCGGCGAACGCGGCGGCGGATGAGGACGGCACGCCGAGCATCTCCGCCACCTGTCCCGGTGAGCCCGGGGTGTGGCGCATGCGGAACAGCGCGTCCAGGCCCTCGTGGCGGTAGGGCACCTTGAGGTGGACGGGCATGTCCTCCTCGAGGCGCGGCGTGCTGAAGATGTACGGGCGCCAGTCGCCGTCCACCTGCATCAGTGTCACGCTCTGCGAGGACTCTTGATAGAAGCGGCTCTTGTACAGGAGCGGCTCGATGAAGCGCGCGCTGGCGCGGTTGCTGAGGTCATACGTGAGCTCCACGTAGCCGCGCAGCAGGTCCGGCACCTTGGGATAGAGGGCTTCCAGGGAGCCGCCATTGTTCGGCGCCATCAGCTGCTCAAGCTCCGCCACCGCCTTGGTGTACGCGAGCATGTGCGCCTGTTCCTTCTGGTTCCGCTCCAGCAGCTCCTTCACCTTGCCCGCGCGCGCGGTGGGGTGGTTGATGAACGGGCCACCCATCAACATCGGGTTCTTCAGCGCGGCCACGTGCACGTCGGGGTTGGCGACGAAGGACTGCATCAGCTTCTGGTGCAGGTTCGTGACGAACAGCGGCGCGGTGGCGGGAGACAGCAGGTACCACCAGGCGTACCACTGGTTGTACAGTGGCTCGAGTGCCACGTTGGGCTTGAGGTACATCGGTCGGTCCAGCATCGGGTTCTCCAGGCGAGCGTCGATTATCTGGGACGACATGGAGACAGGGAAGCCCCTGTTGACGATCGCCTGCCTGCTGGAGGTGGGGGGTAGGGCCCTCGGTGCACACGGGGAGTCTCTCCCTGTCTCGGCTTTTCACCCTGGGGGCTTTCTCCTGCGGTACGCTTGCGTCGGACTTTCAAGGGTGCGCATGTCTTGCGCGTCGGAGTCCGGAGGTAGCTCCCCGTGACGGCTTCTTCGACCTCCTCCGAGTTGCCGTTGGCGTCCTGGGCCCGGCGACTGGCGCCCTCGGCCATCCAGGACATGTTGCAGAAGATCACCCGGCCTGGGGTGTTCTCACTGGCGCTGGGGCTCCCCGCCGCGGAGCTGTTTCCCACGCAGGGCATGGCGGAGGCGGCTGCGCGGGTGCTGGCGGAGCAGGTGGGTGCGTTGCAGTACTCGGCGACGCTGGAGCCGCTGCGCGAGCAGGTGGTGGCGCTGATGGCGAAGCGCGGGGTGCGCTGCTCGACGAGCCAGGTGTTCCTGACGACGGGGGCGCAGCAGGGGATGAATCTGCTGACGCGGCTCTTGTTGGAGCCGGGGCAGGCGGTGTTGCTGGAGGACCGGGTGTATTCGGGGTTCCAGCAGGTGTTGGACCCGTTCCAGGCGCGGCGGCTCACGGTGAAGCGGGATGGGCGGACGGGGTTGGACCTGGAGGGGATGGAGTCGCTGCTCAAGTCAGGGGAGCGGCCGGCGTTCCTCTACACGATGAGCGACGGGCACAATCCGCTTGGGACGAGCCTTGTGCGTGCGGAGCGGGAGCGCCTGGTGGAGCTGGCGCGGGAGTACCGCATGCCCATCATCGAGGATGATGCGTACGGCTTCCTGCACTACGAGGAGGGCGGGGCGCTGCCTCCGCTGCGCTCGTTGGATGCGCAGTGGGTTTATTACGTCGGGTCGTTCTCGAAGATTCTGGCGCCGGCGTTGCGGGTGGGCTGGGTGGTGGTGCCGGAGGCGATGGTGTTCCGGCTGGCGACGGTGAAGGAGTCGAGCGACATCGACACGGCGACCTTCACGCAGCGGATGGTGCTCGCGTTCCTGGAGTCGGGGCGGTTGGACGCGCACCTGGAGCGGCTGCGAGGGGAGTACCGGCTGCGGCGGGATACGCTGCTGCGGGCGCTGGAGGAGCACCTGCCGGAGGGGGCTTCGTGGACGAAGCCCACGAGCGGGATGTTCGTCTGGGTGGAGTTGCCTGAGCGGTTCGACACCACGGTGTTGCTGGCGCGGGCGCTGGAGACGCAGCAGGTGGCGTTTCTGCCGGGACAGGCTTTCGCGGTGAGCGGCGGGCGCTCGGCGTCACATGGACTGCGATTGAACTTCTCGCACTGTGAGCCTTTGCGCATCGAGGAGGCCGTGCGTCGGCTGGGCACGGTGCTTCGGGTGGGCTGAGCCGAGAGGTCGCCATTCCAACTGACAGGATGCCGGATGGGGTGTGCATGCGAGTGATTGCGTGGTTGGCGGTGCTGTCTCTTGTGCCTCGAGGAGAGATTCTCTGGTCCTCGGCTGGCGACCGGCGCAAAGACTAGATTTTCCTGCCAGACGGGCGTTGCTGGAGGATTTCCGTGTCTTTCTATTGAGGCAGGGTCTTCCTTTCTACTCACCGGTCTTCAAAGACCCAATGTGAAGCAGGCGCGACCCTGTGTGGTTCTTGTTTCCGTTTGTGTCCATCCGGGCCCCCTGTTTTCTTGGGGTCTTGATAGTGTATGCTGGTGCATAATTACGCTGACCATGGACCCCACGGGGCAAAGGTCCGAGGCTGTTCGGCCCCCTCCGCCATGAGCGTGATCCTTCCGGCGGCGGCGCACCACCACGGGCGCTGACGGCGGGAGTTCCCCTGAACGCTGTGTGGAGTCAATTCAATGCCCAAGCCGTGGCCCCGGTGGCCTCTGCTCCTCGCCAGTCTTTTCTCGGCGAGCTCTTCCCTCGCGGCTGAGAAGCTCACGCCCGTTTCCCTCCCCACGCTGACGCAGCTCCAGGTCCAGGAGCCAGCCCGTGTGGCGGAATCCCTGGCAAGCCTCAAGTCGCAAAGCCTCAAGCTCGGGCTGGGCTCGCGGGACGGCTTCCAGCTGTCCAGCTCCAGCACGGATTCCTTTGGTCAGACGCACGCGCGCTTCGAGCAGACATACCAGGGCGTACCCGTATGGGGCGCCGTGGCCATCACCCACCAGGGACTGTCTGCAAGGGACCTCCGCATCACCACCGACGGGCTGCGCAAGGGCATCCGTCTGGACGTGACGCCCACGCTGGACGCGAAGTCCGCGGTGTCGAAGGCCACCCAGGAGCTGGCGCCCAAGGGCGAGTTCGGCGTCACGCCGAAGAGCGAGCTCATCGTCTACCCCCAGACGCGGCTGGTGAACCGCTACCCCGGCAAGCCCGTCGCGAAGCAGAACGCGGCGGACTTCGACACGCAGGTCGTGGGCTACCGGCTCGCATACCACGTGCACACCGAGCTGGAGAACGCGAAGGACGGCGTCAAGCACACCGACTTCATCATCGACGCGCACTCGGGCGAGGTGCTGAAGAAGTGGAGCTCGCTCCAGACGGCCGCCGCCAAGGGCCTCGGCCGCTCGCAATACAGCGGTGAGGTGCCGTTGGATGTCTTCCAGAACCCCCAGGGCCTCTTCGAGCTGCGCGACGTCACGCGCGCCGGTGGCGAGGGCATCCGCACCTACGACGTCAACCACGCCGCCGTGCAGAACGGCGTCATTCCCACGCTGACCCTCTACACGGACGCCGACAACGTCTGGGGCGACGGGCAGAACTACATCGTCGGTGCCAACAACACCCTGAGCACCAACGGTCAGACAGCCGCCGTCGACGCGCACTACGGCCTGCTGGCGACGTGGGACTTCTACAAGAAGATCTTCGGCCGCGACGGCGTGGATGGCTTCGGCTCGCCCACCTACAACCGGGTGCACGCCAGCAACCTCTACAACAACGCCTTCTGGAGCGACGGCTGCTTCTGCATGAGCTACGGCGACGGCTCGTTCCCGGCCGCCGGCGGCTTCAGGTCCATGGGCGTGCTCGACGTGACGGGCCACGAGATGACCCACGGCGTCGCCTCGCACACGGCCGGCCTCATCTACGACGGCGAGTCCGGCGGCCTCAACGAGGCCAACTCGGACATCTTCGGCACCCTGGCGGAGTTCTGGGTGGCCAACGGCCGAGGCAGCACGATTGGTGACACCGGTGGCAACTGGCTCATGGCCGAGCAGCTCAGCGCCTTCCCGCTGCGCGTCATGTTCCGCCCGTCGCTGGACGGCGCGAGCGTGGACGCCTGGTACCCCGGTCTCGGCAACATCGATGTGCACTTCAGCAGCGGCCCGATGAACCGCGCCTTCTACTTCCTGTCCCAGGGCGCGCAGCCGCTGGTCATCGGCACCGACTACTCCAGCACCTATCTGCCCGCGGGCATGAGGGGCATCGGCAACGACAAGGCGGCGGCCATCTGGTACCGCGCGCTCACCGTCTACCTGTTCCCGTCGTCCAACTACATGTCGGCCCGCACCAGCAGCCTCCAGGCCGCGGCGGACCTCTTCGGCTCCCAGTCCAACGAGTACCGCGCGGTGCAGAACGCCTTCGCGGCCATCAACGTGGGCTACACCGCCGGGACGTACGACGACCGCACGGCTCCCACCGTTGCCGCGAGCACCTCTGGCAGCGCGCCTGTTCTCCAACTGCAGGCGCAGGCCGACGACAACGTGGGCGTGGCCCGCGTGGAGTTCTTCGTCGACGGCGCCCTGGCGGGGAACGTCTCTGTCCAGCCGTACCAGAGCCCGCTGGACGCCACTTCGCTGTCCAACGGCGCGCACCAACTGGTGGCGGTGGCATACGACGCGGCCGGCAACTCCACCGCGTCCGCACCGGCGAGCTTCACCGTCGCCAACAGCTTCGATCAGCTCCTGACCGACCCGGGCTTCGAACTGGACGGCCAGGGCTGGGTGGCGGACCCGCCGGAGAACATCAACTTCCCGGTCTCCTCCGGCACGCACTCCGGCCAGGGCTTCGTGTGGCTCAACGGCTGGGGCTCGACGCATGTCGACCGGCTGTGGCAGGACGTCACCATTCCCGCCGGCGTCACCCAGGCCTCGCTGACCTTCTTCCTCAACCTCCTCACCTCCGAGACGACGACCACCGCCGTCCGCGACACGCTGACGTTGCAGGTGCGCGACACCTCGGGCACCGTGCTGGGGACGGTGGCGACGTGGTCCAACCTGGACGCGACGCCGGGCTGGGTGCAGCAGAGCGTGGACCTGACGGCCTACGCGGGCCAGACGGTGCGCATCTTCGCGGAGGGCAGCGAGAACGCCTCGCTCGCCACCAGCTTCCAGTTGGATGACTTCGCGCTGCGCGTCACGCGCGCGGCGGATGCCGAGGCGCCCCGGGTGAGGGCCGCCGTGGTCTTCTCCGGCACGCGTGTGGGCTACCTCGCGGACGTGTCCGACAACGGCTTCGTCAACGCGGTGGAGTTCCTCGTCGACGGCGTCTCCCTGGGCAACTCGGTCAGGTCGTTCGCCCGGATCGTCAACGTCTCCACGTTGACGGGCGGCGCGCACACGCTCGTTGCCCGGGCCACGGACGCGGGCGGCAACGCGGGGGAGTCCTCCGTGGTGACGTTCTACGTGGACACCACCGCCACCCAGCGCGTGCTCAATCCCAGCTTCGAGACCTCCACGAGCTGGACGGGGGCGACGACCTTGTCGGGCTCGGCGGGCATCTTCAACAGCCCGTCCTTCGCACACACGGGCAGCCGCATGTATGTCTTCTGGACCAACGCGGGGCCGGCGCGGCACTCCGTCCGTCAGTCCGTGGCGATTCCGGCGACCGCGACCTCGGCCATCTTCAGCTTCTGGCTGCGCATCTACAACGCCGCGTTCACCGACGCCGTGGCCCACCACACCATCAGCGCGAAGGTTCGGGATTCCGCCGGCACCGAGCTGGCGACGCTGAGGACGCTCTCCAACGTGGATGACACCAACGCGGAGTACCGTCAGCATCGCTTCGACCTGACCGCGTACCGGGGGCAGACGGTGCAGTTGTTCTTCGACGCGGACCAGACGGCGACCCCGCAGGTCCCGGACGAGGTCACCCAGTTCTTCCTGGACGACGTCAACCTGGTCACCTCGACGCAGGCGGATATCCAGAGCCCCACGCTCTCCGCGGCGGTCGAGGGCAGCTACGGGACGGTGCAGCTCCGGGCCTCCGTGGGCGACAACGTGTGGACGTCCACCCTCGCGTTCCAGGTGGACGGCGCCCCGGTGGGCTCGTTCACGGATGTCGAGGGCATCTACGCGACGGCGTTCGACACGAGGACCCTGTCCAACGGCTCCCATGAGTTCAAGGCGACGGCCACGGACAAGGCGGGCAACACGACGGAGCGCACGGTGAGCTTCGAGGTGCGCAACTCCACCATCCAGGACCAGGGCGCGCCGCACATCACCGCCAGCGTGGAGGGCCTGTACGAGAACTACACGATGCGGGCCGAGGCCACCGACGACACGGGCGTGGCCTACGTGGAGTTCTACGTGGACGGCGCGCTGAAGGGGAGGAGCGCGTCCGAGCCGTACACGCTGCCGCTGTTCCCGATTCCGCTGGCGCCTGGGGCGCACGTCCTCGAGGCGGTGGCGTACGACGCCTACGGCAACTCATCCAAGGCGACCACCCCGTTCACGCTCCATCCCGTCACGGTGGAGTTCGCGGTGGCGCAGCACGTGGTGCCGGTGGGGGGCTCCGTCGCCCTGCAGGCGAACGTGGCGAACGCGGTGGACACGGCGGTGAGCTGGTCCGTGGCGGAGGGCCGCATCTGCGGCACCGTCAGTGAGGACGGCGTCTACGCCGCGCCGCAGGTCCGTGGCGTGTGCCACGTGTCCGCGGTGAGCGTCGTGGTGCCGACGGCGAAGGCCGTGGCGACCTTCCGGGTCTACACGGGCGACATCAATGGCGACAACGTCGTGGACGGAGAGGACATGGGCCTGCTCGCGCAGGACTACGACACCAACGGCTCCGAGGCGACCAACCTCGACGGCGTCGGCTCCGTGAATGACAGCGACATCACCCTCTTCGTCACCCAGTTCGGACGGTAATCCCCATGAAAACGTGGATGAAACTCATTGTTCCGCTCCTGATGGGGGCGCTGGTGGCCTGCTCCGACTCCGATTCGGGGCCGGTGACGGTGACTCCAAAGACTGTCACGGTGAAGGCCGGTGAGAAGGCGACCTTCAGCGCTTCGGTGAAGGACGCGAAGGACCCGCGTGTCCTGTGGTCGGTGGAGGGAGGCGACTCCCACGGCACCATCAGCAGCGCGGGCATCTACACCGCGCCGGCCGAGGCCGGCACGTACACCGTGGTGGCCACCAACGCGGTGGACACCTCGAAGAAGGACACGGCCACCGTCAAGGTGGAGGCGGTCCAGACTCCGACGGTCATCGTGAAGGTGACGCCGGAGGTGGTGACCATCGGCCAGGGGACCGCCACCCAACTCACGGCGGAGGTCTCCGGTTCCTCCATCACCGCGGTGCAGTGGTCCGTGGAGGGCGGCGACGAGAACGGCACTGTCAGCAGCACGGGCAAGTACACGGCGCCCAACACGCCGGGCACGTTCACCGTGACGGCCACCAGCGTGGCGGACCCGACGAAGAAGGGCTCCGCCTCCGTGACGGTGGAGCCTGTCGTCGTCGGAGAGGTGGTGGTGACGGTGAGCCCCTCGTCGGGCAGCACCACCTGGGATGGCATCGTCAACCTGACGGCCGAGGTCACCGGCACCAACAACCTCGCGGTGCAGTGGTCCGTGGAAGGTGGCGACGCGAACGGCTTCGTCAGCAGCACGGGCGTGTACCGCGCGCCGAAGAAGACGGGCACGTTCACCGTGACGGCCACCAGCGTGGCGGACCCGACGAAGAAGGCTTCTGCCTCCATCACGGTGGAGCCTGTCGTCGTCGAGGAGGTGGCGGTGACTGTCTCTCCGAAGACGGGCACGGTGGTGCAGGATGCCTCCTTCTCCCTGTCCGCGCAGGTCACTGGGACGAACAACCTGGCGGTGCAGTGGTCCGTGGAGGGCGGTGACGACAACGGCACCGTGAGCAGTACGGGCGTGTACCGGGCGCCTCGTCGCGCGGGCACGTTCACCGTGACGGCCACCAGCGTGGCGGACCCGACGAAGTCCGACTCAGCCACCCTCACCGTGGACCCCATCGTCGTTCCGACGGTGGCGGTGAGTGTCACTCCGAAGACGGCCACCGTGGGGCCGGGGGCCGTCGTCAACCTCACGGCTGAAGTCACGGGCACCTCTGTTATCGCGGTGACCTGGGCCGTCGAGGGCGGCTCGGCCAACGGCACCGTGAGCAGCACGGGCGTGTACACCGCGCCGACCAGGCCGGGCACGTACACCGTGACGGTCACCAGCGTGGCGGATGCGTCGAAGGCGGACTCCGCCGTCATCACCGTGCCCGTCGCCAGCACGGTGGCTTACGTGGACCCCACGGGTACGGGCTGGCGCCTGGTGCGCAATGCGAGCCTGTCCTCGGGCAACACGCTGGTGCTGGACCTGGTGGGCCCCACGGGCCAGTCCGGTCGCGGCGCGGACCTGACGCTGGGGCTGGATGCGGCCACCGCGTCCTGGTCCACCGTGGACGGCTCCGAGTACGTGGCCAACCGTGGCTACGCGCTCGGCGACGCGCCCCACCTGCTCAAGTCGGGTGTGAAGGGCCGCACGTTGAGCGTGGGCGTGTACCAGAAGGGCGCTCCGGCACACGAGTACGACGGCGCGCTGCTGTCCGTGGCGCTGAGCGTGGAGGCCCTCGCCGAGACGCCGGCCGGTACCGTGGTGCCGCTGAACGTCCTCAAGGCGCACGCGCTGCCGGCTTCCGGCTCGCTGCAGGCCATCAACGTGGCGGTGGGCACCATCACCACCGCGCAGTAGTCCGGAGTCCGAAGCAGTGAGAGCGGCGGCCTTCCCCAGGGGAGGCCGCCGTTTTCATTTGCTGGGCTGTGGGTGTTCCTGTCTGAGTTTCAGGGAGATGTGGGGACCAGGTAGCTCATGCAGCCCCTGTTCATCTCGCAGTAGTCGATGGACGCATACCCAATACAACACTCACCTTCTTCTGTTCCACACCCGACTCCGCACTGAGGGCGGCAGTCGGCATTTCGAGCTCCCGGGGATGGATAGATGCAGACGCTGCGCCCATTGTTACACAGTGAATAAGGGGCAGCTCCCACGACACAGGCATTGATTCCATCCTCTCTGGATTCGAGTTCGGACACCGAGTCCAGATCCGCCTCCATGCCACAGCCCGCCAGTAGGACCGCTGCAAGCATGGTTTTGAGAATGCCAGGCATGATTCCTCCCATGAGTCGCCGTTGCTGGGACGCGGCCCCAATGGCTGGTACGTCCCGCCTCGCGCTTCTGGTGCTGGAATCGAAGCCAACCTGCTGCCCTGCGCTTATGCCAATCATATGCGCGTGTGCTCCCGGCATGCAAAGGAGAGCACTGAAGTTCATTTGCCCCGCAAAAAGCCGCTACATCGCTGTGTGCGAGCGGAGGGGTTGTAAAATCTTGGCGCCACGGGACAGTCATCACAGTGCAGACAGTTGTTTGTGCGACATCTGGAGCGAGGGAGGAACCGTTCGTCCCACCCGGGTTGACAGGATTTGGGTGTAAACATAAACACAGCCTGTTGGTTGTGGGCGATAAGCCTCCTTGCCAGTTACACGTGATTTGGGAGCCTTGAATATGAGAGCGTCGAAATGTTTCGCCCTCGTTGTCTTCTTGTGTGCTGGGGTTGGCCTCTATGGTTGCGGCACTGGCTCCGAGCTGGAGTCATCCTCGGACACCCTCATCTCTCATGAGGAGGACACAGGGATGGGGGCCATCTCCGCTGATGACATGAATGAGCTCGTTCCCGTCGAAATGGAAAGCGGTGGAGTGACCGCTATGGCCTGCACGCACAATTCGACCCAGTATGTGCGCAACGGCTGCTGCACCCAGACGGCTACGAAGTTCCAGCAGCAGATCTGCATCTACGGAACCTGGTACTGGCAGACGCCGTACCGGTGCGAGTACCCCACCTCGTACTGCCTGCCGTAAGCAAGGCAGACCCGACGCCGTCTATGGGCTCGACGGCGTCGGCTACGGTGGTCTCGGCAACCTGGTTCGCGCTCACGGCTTCTTGGGGGTCGCGGTCGGGGGGACAGCCGGGGCGGGATCCACCAGCTTGTCCCACTCGATGTCCGAGTTGATATCCGCCAGCTTCCCGGTGGTGGACTGCCGCCGCTCCTCCTTCCGGAGGTCTCCGGGGTGGACGACACCGAAGGGCAGCTTGGTGGCCTCCGCCGCGTCGCGTGTCTTCAGCGCCTTTTCGCGGCTGGCGCGCAGCTCCACGTTCTTTCGCTGCACCCCGCGCGCCGCTGCGGCTCGATCCAGGAAGCGCTCCCTCCGCATCTTCAGCTCATCGCGTTCCGGACCGTCCGTCAGCTTCGAGATCTCTCGCTGCATCTCGGCTGCGGCGGCCTCGAGCTCGCGGACGAGCGCCTGATCCTTCAACCGAGGGTCGCTCTCCACCGACTGAATCTCGACCTCGATGTCTCGCAGCTGCCTGGCCGCTGTCGCCGACGCGGCCTCCTTCTTTTCCTTCGCCGCCTTGTACGTCGGATCCCGCTTTGCGTAGTAGGCGCGCATGTTCTCGTCGAGCACCCTGGCGTTGGTGCTCAGGGTGCGCAGCCGCTGGAAGAGGCGGACCAGCGCCTCCAGGTCTTCGCCCCGGTTCACGTCGCGGAGCACGTCGCGCTGTCCTGGGTCCAGGTGGGTCCCCAGCGAGGCCATGAAGGACTGGTTCTTGTCCCGAAGCCACGCATTGAGCTTCTTCCGGTTCACCGGCCCCTTGAGCTTCTTCCCCTTGAGGAAGTCCTCGTTGTCCTTCGTCAGCTTCGTTGCTGCCGCGCCAGTGCGGCCTGGCAGCATCTCGGCCGCGGTGGTGGCGGGCCCGGTATCGGGTGTCACCCGCGAGATGTGCGTGACGGGCGTGACGAAGGGGTCCAGGTTGTTCGCGGGGTTGGGCACGAAGCGGTCGCCCAGACGCGCCTTGTGCCGCACGCCGCCGGTGTCGGGTCGCGGCTGGCTCCAGACGATGGCCACTCGGAAGCGGGCGCCGGGTGGCGTACGGACCTGGTCCTTCCCCGTCTCCCAGTGGGAGAAGATGACGCTGTGCCCACCGCCTTCCGAGGCATTGGCGTTGTAGATGTACAGCCAATCTCCCGTTTGGATGTCGTTGAGCTTCTCGAAAGGCAGATGCGGTTGCCGGTAGAACTTCGCCCCTTTGCCGGGGTTCGCAGCCTCGGCCTTCTCCGCCGCCTCCGCCTGCTTCGTTCCCTCGTGCAGGGGTCCCAAGCCGCCGGGCGACGGCTTCACTGGGGCCGGCGACACGTCTTTCATCGTCCCCTCCAGCCCGGGGCCGCAGGGCGGGGGCGTCTCGACAACGCCCGGGGACTCCTCGGTGGGGAGGTCTGGCTTTGAGACCCGCTTCGGGTTCGAGACGTCAATCTCCTTCCCCGTGGTGAGCACCGCGGCGCCCATCGGGTCGAAGGTCCCCATCACCCCGCCGGAGAAGCCGGCTCCGGGTGGGGTGGCGCCGGCATAGTGGTGGACGATCTGCACCCAGTGGAAGCAGAACTGCGCGTGCACCCGCTGGTCGAACGAGCCGGGCCGGTAGATGCCGTTCGCGAGGATGTGGGCTGAGAGGAGGAGGCGCTGCTGCGCGGTGGTCTTCCCTCTGTCGATGCTGTTGAACAGGCGGTCGGGGATGCGCCGGGAGATGATGAAGTCCTGCAGCTTCTTGCGCTGCGTGTCCGTGAAGAGCGCCTGGAGCCTGGCGGGCACCAGCGGGGTAGGCGGCACGCCGAACACGTTCAGCACTCCCGCGAACTCCTTGTTGAAGAGGGGCGCAAACGCGTCCCACACCGTCGTCCTGGGCAACGCCGGGCCGAGGCGAGCCTCCAGGCGGGCGAGTTCCTCGTGCAGGTGCTGCGTCGTCGCGTTGTCGGTCCCGGGGAGCTGCCGAGCCATCCAGCGGCGAATCCGAGCTATCTCGCTCCGGACTGCCTGTGGGTTCGAGTCGTCGATGGAGCCTGTCAGTGACTGCGGATCGTCCGTGCCGACGTCAAGGAGTGGCGTGTCCGACGGCTGTCGGCGGAGCGTGGTCGCGCCGCCCTGGAGGGTGTGCGCCAGCTCGTGTGCCAGCAACCGGTCTCCGGCGGCCGTCCCCGGCCCGTAGCGCCCGGCGGCGAATACCACGTCGCTCCCAACGGAGTAGGCGTGCGCGCCCACCGACAGGGCGCTCTCCGCTGCCCGAGCGTCGTCGTGCACGCGCACGGAGGAGAAGTCGGCGCCTCCAAAGCGTCCTTCCATCGCGCCGCGCGCGGCCGGCTCCAGCGGGCGCCCGGGCCGAGCGAGCACCTCGTGGACGACCGGCGGCGCGAGCGTGGGAGACGTTCCCCCTTCAGCCTTCGCCCGGTGCAGCTCCGAGCCGATGGGCGCCGTCTGCGGCGTCCGCATGACCTTGTCGGCCACCTTGTCTGCCTCGCGCTCGACCGGGTCCTCCGGGGAGCTGATCGTCAGCTTGCGCTGAGTCAGTGGCGGCAGGATGGGGATGCTGGCGAAGTCAAACCGGGAACCGGACGCGAGCGGCGGCGACAACTCGCCTCCCACGTCTGCGTCCGGGGCGGCACGTCCGGCGGCTGCGGGCTTCGATTCACGCTTCGGGGCAGGAGATTGCGCCGAAGACGGACGCGGCTTCCGGTCGAACGTGAACATGGAGGAGGCCCCCTCGTGGGAGCTGACGATATGGCCGTTTAGCGGCGGACGCAAAGCAGAGGGGAGGGCAAGGTGGCGCGGACGGAATCGCCGTCCTGTTCGAGTCCCTCCGCCAAGGTATCCACCGCGCGTACCCCGCACGCACGAGCCTCGCCCGACCCACGCTTCAAAGGGCCTGCAGGACCTCGTTGGTCCTGCTCGCCGCGAAAGGTCCCGCGAGTGCACGAGTTCGCGGAACCGCTGGGTCAATGCTACGACACGCGACGCTTCTGCCGCATGGGGGAGTTCCCCTCCTTGACCAACCCATACTGGAACTACGAACAGTCCTCCCAGCAGGCCGGGCTCTCGCCAGGATCACAGACGTTATCGCCACAGACAAAGCCTTGCGTGCAGGTGGCATAGAGTCCGTTGCAATAATCCATTTTGTAGTCTCGAATCCAGTCCACAGGCTCCCAGCTTGCCCACTCAACACAGGCAGCATACTCCTCGTCGCACGTCTCTGGCGAATTCGCGTCGGCTGGGGCGGCCCACAGCGCTGCCATGGCGAGGGTAGAAACAGCGAACCACGAACTTGTCTTTCTGGTCATTTCAACTCCTCCTTCGCTTATTGTCAGTCGGGACGACACAGGCATGCTATCGCATCAGGCGAAGAAAGACAGGACCCTGCCGCCGATTCACTCTCTCAACCAGGTGCGAAGGAGGCGAGCGCGGATGCCCTGAGCGCTTCGGACCTGGCCTTGCGCATTCATGAGAGGGGTGGCTTCCGACGGTGCGCTTGGCGCCAGATTCCAAAGAGGACTTGTCGGTGCGCTTTGCCCTGCGTCGAGCCCGTCGCAGCGGGTGTGCCCCAGCGCGAGCAGGAGCCGCTGAGACTGCTCGGTCTCCCAATCCACGCATCGGGCAGGTGCGGTGAGCGTCAAGGTAGAATTCGCGTGAGAGGGTTCAGTCGAAGCGCTTCATCTCCTGCTTGATGCGCGCCAACGTCGCGGTCTCCCCGGAGGTCAGCTCCGAGGGCCTCTTCACGCACAACCCTGCCAATTGCTTTGGTGAGGAGCGCGCGTCAGGGCGCGTGCCCTTCGAGCACCGGTTGCCGCCGGGGTCACTGCGCGCACGTGAGCGAGGCAGAACGGTCCGTGAATGGTCGACGATGTCCGGTCCGGGCACGCGCGCAGCGTGCTCCGGAAAGACTTCGGCGTCATGCGTGGGAACACTTCGCCCGCACTCACGCATTCTTGAAGTGACCAGATCGTCTCAGGTGTTCATCTACCTACGAGCTGTCCCACTATCGCATGGACGCTCTGCTGATCCTCGGCGCTCAAGGAGAAGATAGAGGCATCGAACTCCTCGATTGCCGCAAGATAGGTTTGACCATCTCCGGTTTCGTGCGCCTTCTGAGCCTTGCCGATGGCGATGCGGATTTGGCTCAATTGGGGCTTGTCAGCAAGTGTCACATCAATGGCGCGCATGAATGCCGCGCTTTGTGCCGTCACAAGGTCCAACGTCTGTGCCTGGGACAGTTGCTGAGACGAGCTGCCCGACGACTTGCAGACCGGGCTCCCAAAAAGACTGCACCTGCAGGAGCAGTTTGGACCATTCGCGGAGCAGTTGCCTGTCGCGCAAGTGATGGAACATGAGGTTTGACTCAGCGCTTGAGTGGGAGCCAATGCCCCCAGGAGCATTGTGAGCGTCGGAAGGATCGCGATCATCAAACGGTGGTTGTGCATGAGGAACCTCTCAGGTGGGAAAGGGGTGACTGATCGATAGAAGGGCCACACGCTCAATCACCTGCAGTTCTCACTCCTCCGCTTCGGAGTTGGCAATGGGCGCGCCCTATGGCCATGCTTACCACTCCTTCATCGAATCCGTGTCAGATGCCCTTCAAATGAGGATCTTCTCGCCGCAGGCGGTCGGGATGTGCCGCACCTGATTGTTGAGATATCAGGATGGTAGTAATCAGGTGGCTTAGAGCCTCTATCCTTACATTTGATAGAGGCTCTTATATTCAGAGGAGGCGTGGTCTTCAGTCCGGCCAGCGCTGGAATGAACCCTCGAGGTACTTCGTCCGACAAGCCCGGCGTTGGACCTTGCCGCTGGACGTCTTGAGCACCTCGCCGTGCTGGAGCAGGACGAGCTCGTGGACGTCGAGCGAGTGTGCCGCGGCGACGGCCTTGCGCACCTTCTTGAGCACCTCTGCCTGATCCAGGACGTGTGCTCCCGCTCCGTCTCCGGGGGGCGTGTACTGCCGGTCTACCTCGATGAGCACCACCAGCTTCTCCTCGTTGGCCTGCTCCACCGAGAAGGCCACGCAACAACCCAGCCGGAAGCCCTCGTGCTGCGTCTCCACCGTCTGCTCGATATCCTGGGGATAGTGATTGCGCCCATCCACGATGATGAGGTCCTTCAGGCGCCCGGTGACGAACAGCTCTCCCTCTCGCTGGAACCCCAGGTCTCCCGTGCGCAGGAACCCGCCCTCGGCCTCGTGTCCTCGGACTCTCGCCTGGAAGGTCTCCGCGTTGTGCTCGTCACGGCCCCAGTAGCCTTGGGTGACGTGCGGCCCGGAGACCCAGATCTCTCCCACCTCACCGTCGGCGCACGCCTCGGACGTCTCCGGATTGACGATGCGCACCTGTCCTCCCGCCCATCCCCTCCCGCAGCCCACCAGCGTCCGCGTGCCCTCCGCGCCAGGGGCGGCCTCGACGACTCGATTGCGCTCCAGCGCTCCCGCGTCGACGCCGAGGGTGCGGTGAGTGACCATGCGGGCCCCTCCCGTCGCATAGAGCGTCGCCTCGGCGAGCCCATAGCAAGGATAGAGCGCCGCCTTCTGGAAGCCCTGCGGCGCGAAGGACTCTGCGAAGCGCTCCAGGGTGTCCGCTCGCACGGGCTCCGCGCCGTTGAAGGCGATCTTCCACGAGCTCAGGTCCAACCCCTCACGCTGCTCGGGCTTTACCTTCCGGACGCACAGCGCATAGCCGAAGTTGGGACCTCCGCTCACCACGCCCCGGTACTTGCTGATGGCTCGCAGCCACCGCACCGGACGCTGCAAGAAGGAATAGGGAGACATCAACACCCCGTGCGAGCCCAGGAACATGGGCTGCAACACCGTGCCGATGAGCCCCATGTCGTGGTACAGCGGCAGCCAGCCCACGGTCGTCGAACTCGAATCGTTGCCGAAGCCCTGGCGAATCATCTCCTCGTTGGCGAGCAGGTTCCGGTGCAACACCATGACGCCCTTGGGCGTCGACGTGGAGCCGGACGTGTATTGGAGAAAGGCCATGCTGTCGCCCGTGATTCGCGGCGGCCTCCAGCGCGACTCCTGGCCCGCGGGCAGCGCATCCACCGCCAACCACCGCAGCTCCTTCAGCAGCGGGTACGTCTCCGAGAAGGCCTTCACGCTCTCCAGGATGTCGCTCGTGGTGAGCGCGAAGCGCGGCCTTGCGTCCGTGATGATGGAGAGCAGGCGCGCCAGGGTCTGCTCGTTCTGGGGAGGGTAGACGGGCACCGCCGCCACGCCCGCGTCGAGGCAGCCGAAGAAGGACCCGATGTACTCCAGCCCCGGCGCGAACAGCAGCAGGGCCCGGTCATTGGCGGCGCCCTGCTCCTGGAGCGCGGCGGCGACGGCCCGGGAGCGTTGGTCCAACTCCGCGTAGCTCCAACGCTGCTCTTCGTCCTCTCCGTTGACGAGGAAGGTGTAGGCGGGCGCATCGGGCTGGACGCTGGCGCGCCACCGCAGCAGCTCGCTCAGCGTGGCGATGGACGGAGGAATGACGGCGCTCAAGGTGTGGCTCCTTCAGAGGAGGGGGAAATGGGCGGCATCCCGGCGTGCGGGCCAGGTGCCACCTCGCGCTCGGCTTCGAGCGCGCGCAGGGGACGATGGAGGGCGACCAGGCCCGTCAACAGGACGGTCAGTGAGCCCGCGAGGATGAACATCACCGCGATGCCTCGCCCCGCGCCCGTGCCGACGAGTGTCCCCAGCAGGGGGACCAGCGCCCCACCTGGACGGAGCGCTGGCTCGAACACGAGGTCCGCCAGGGGACCGGAGATGGCGTAGGCGAGCGGCAGCATCATCCCGGTGAGGGCCCCGCTCATGGCGAAGACCCGACCCCGGAGCTGCAAGGGGACGATACTTTGGAGGATGGACTGGCTGGAGCCGTTGATGATGGGAATGCCGAAGAAGAACGCGAAGGCCACTCCCGCCAGCAAGGGCAGTGACGTCCCGAGCCCGACCAGGACGAGGCACAGGCCACACGCGAGCTGGAAGAGCAGGACGCCGTGAATCTTGCGCCGGGGGCCGCCCCAGGCGCTCATCACCACGCTGCCCGCCATCAGCCCCACGCCTCCCGCGGTGGTGAGCATTCCCAGCGCCTTCACGTCCGCGAGCGCCAGCACCAGCGGCGTCACCAGCACCTCGACGACGCCGGTGATGAAGTTGCTGCCCGCCAGGAAGCCGAGCAGCGCGAACAGACCGGGCGTGGCTCGCATATAGGCGCCGCCTTCTCGCACCGATGTGAGGAGAGAGGGCGCTCCCGCCTCGGACAGGGCAGTGGTGGGGCGCTCCGGCAGGCGCAGCACGAAGAGCGGCAGGACGCCGAGGGCGAAGCTCACCGCGTCGATGAGCAGGATGCCCTCCAGGTCGACCACCGCGAGCAGGAAGGCGCTCATCAGAGGCGCCCCCAACTGCGCGCAGGCGAGCCCCAACTGGAGCATGCCGTTGGCTCGGCCCAGGTGTTGGGGCGGCACCATCGTGGAGACCAGCACGGCGAAGGCGGGCTGTTGGAATGCGCCGGCCACGGAGACGATGGCCGTCGTGACGTACGCGTGCCACGGGCGGAGCTGCCCCGTGAAGAGCAGCAGGGCCAGCACCAGCGTCGTGAGTCCGGCCGTCAAATCACTCAGCAGCAACACCCGCCGGAGCTTCCACCGGTCCACCAGCGCCCCCGTCACCGGTCCCAGCAGGACACCCGGGAGCGCGGCGCACAGCATGATGAGCGCGAAGCGCGTCACGCCTCCCGTCGTCTGGTACATCCAGACGCCCAGGGCGAAGCTCGTCAGCGAGGAGCCCAGCAGGGACACCACCTGCCCCAGCCAGAGAGCCAGGGCGCGCCCGAGCGAGAAGTCAGGCGCGGGCGCCACCGTGGCCTGCGTCATGAGCCACGCTCCGTGGACGGGTGCTCCAGGTGCCAGCGCACGCGCTCCGCGAGCTCATCGACATGGGGCGCGGCCAGCATCGTCATGTGGTCGCCCGGGATGTCCTCGACGAGGACGGGGCGTGTCGCGTGATGCTTCCAGCCCCAGGTGGCGTCCTCACTGAAGTCGCCCGGCAGGACACCGTCGTCCTCGTGCCGCACCCTGGCCCGGAAGAGGGTGATGGGGGCGGGGCGTGCCTCCGCCGGAGGGATGTAGGTGATTTCGTAGGCGCGCTTGTAGACCTGGATGAGGCCGCGCACCTGCTGGCTGTCCGCGTCGGGAGGCAAGAGGCCCCCTTGGACGAGACGCCCGGTGACGTGGGCCAGTCGTTCCTCCGGCGTGAGGGACCTGAGCGCCTCGGCGGAGACTCCCAGGTCCACGCCATACAGCCGGCCCGCGACGCTGGCGACGGAGGACATCCAGTCCGCGTCGTCGAGCACGGGCTCGTCGGCGGTGGACTCCTGGTGCCTGGGCACAGGGGTGTTGAGGAGGCCCAGGAAGGCGACCTCCTCGCCGCGCGCCTGGAGCCGCCGCGCCATCTCGAAGGCCACCCAGCTTCCGAAGGAGTGGCCCAGCAGATGGTAGGGGCCGTGTGGCCGCACCCGCTGGAGCGCCTGGACGTAGCACTCCGCCATCTCCTCGACGGAAGCGTGTGGCGGCTCCGCGCCGTCGAGCCCCCGTGCCTGGAGTCCGTAGAGGGGCCGCGCCGTGCCCAGCCTCCGCGTCAGCTCCCGGAAGTAGAGGACGTTGCCGCCCGCGCCCGGTACGCAGAACAGCGGCGGTCCCTCGCCTCCGGCCTGGAGTGTCACCAGCGGAGACCACGGGCTGTCGCCGTCCTGCTCAATCGCTCGCGCGAGCTGCTCCAGCGTGGGGCCCTGGAAGAGGACCGCCAGGGACGGCGCCTTGCCGAAGCGCTCGCGTATCCGAGCCACCAGCCGGACGGCGAGCAGGGAGTGTCCGCCCAGGTCGAAGAAGCTGTCGCTCGCGCCGATGGGGCCCGTCCCCAGCAACTCCTCGAAGAGCGCCGCGAGCTTCTGCTCGGTGTCTCCGCGCGGCGCGATGAAGCCCTCCGCCGCCTCGCGCCGGGAGTCCCCGGGCTCAGGCAGCGCCTGCCGGTCCACCTTGCCGTTGGGCGTGAGAGGGAAGGCGTCCAGGAGGACGAAGGCCGAGGGCACCATGTACAGGGGCAGGTGCTGGCGAAGGTGTTGGCGGAGCGCCTCCTCTCCCACCGCGTCGGGCGACGTCAGCGTGAGGTATGCGACGAGCTGCCGTGCCGCCCCGTCGCCTCGGACGAGCAGCTCCACGGCGCGCACGCTCGCGTGCTCCAACAGCCTCGCCCTGATTTCATCCAGCTCGATGCGGTGGCCGCGCAGCTTCACCTGCGTGTCGTTGCGCCCGATGAACTCCAGCGTGCCGTCCGCCGCGTGGCGCGCCAGGTCTCCCGTCCGGTACAGGCGGGCGCCGGGTTCCGCGCTGAAGGGGTGCGGGATGAAGCGCTCGGCCGTGAGGCCCGGCTGCGTCCAATAGCCTCGTGCCAGCCCCACGCCGCCGACGAACAGCTCGCCCGGGACTCCGATGGGCACGGGCTGCAGCGCCGCGTCCAATAGGTACATCTCCGCGTTGGGGAAGGGGCGGCCAATCGGGACGGTCTGCTCGCTGGGGCTGGGCGTGACGGACTCGAAGAAGGTGCTGTCGATGGTCGCTTCGCTGAGGCCGTACGAGCTCACCAGCCGCGTGTCCGGGCCGCACAGGCTCCGGAGCTGGGTGTACTCGCGCATGTCCCATGTATCCGAGCCGACGATGAGCAGCCGCATGAAGTCCAGCCGCTCTCCGCGCTCCTGGAGGTGGGCCATCAGCAGGCGGACCACCGCGGGCACGAACTCTCCGCAGTCCACGCGTTCACGCACCATCAGCGCGTGCAGCCGCGCGGGCTCCAGCAGCCACTCACGGGGGCAGAGCACGAGCGCCGCGCCCGAGCCGAGCGCCCGCGCGAGGTCCCCGCTGAAGACGTCGAAAGAGAAGCTCGCCATCTGCAGGTGGGCGCGCAGCGTGGGCAGCCGATAGTCGTGCTCCCACGCGAAGTAGGCGTTCGCGAGAGCACGATGGTCCACCATCACTCCCTTGGGGCGCCCCGTGGAGCCCGACGTGTAGACCACGTACGCGAGGTGCTCCGGCCTGGAGCCTCCCGTGGGGGCCGTGTCCGGGCGAACCTCGATGGCGACGGCGTCCTCGTCCAGGCTCACCACCGTGGGCCGAGACGCGGGCAGCGTGGCGCGCAGCGTCCTCCGGGTGATGAGCAGCGCGGGCTGGCTGTCCGAGAGCATCAGCGCGGTGCGGTCCGGTGGATAGGAGGGGTCCAGCGGGACGTAGGCGCCCCCGGCCTTGAGCACGGCGAGGACCGCCACCACCAGGTCGACGGAGCGCTCCAGGAAGATGCCCAAGCGCTGCTCGGGGCCCACGCCCAGGGCGCGCAAGTGGTGCGCGAGCTGGTTGGCGCGCCGGTCGAGCTGGGCATACGTGAGACGGCGCTCCGGGTCGACGACGGCGAGGGCGTCCGGCGTCCTGGCGGCGTGGGCCGCGATGAGGTGATGCAGACAGGTGCCGTCCGGGACGTCCAGGCGGGCCTCGTTCCAGCCGTGCAGCACCTGCTGTCGCTCTTCCGGCGGGAGCAGCGGCAGCGTGGCCAGGGGCTCATCGGGCCTGGCGGCGATGCTGGCCAGCAGCGTCTGGAAGTGCGCCACCATGCGGTCGGCGGTGGTGGCGTCAAAGAGGTCCCGGTTGTACTCCCACGTGCCTTGCAGTCCGTCCGCCTCCTCGGCGAGCCAGAGCGTGAGGTCGAACTGGGCGAAGGACTCTCCCGGGACGGAGTAGGACTCCAGCCGCAGTGTCCCCACCGTGGCCTCGGCCTCGGGGGTGTTCTGCAGCACCAGCATGGCCTGGAAGAAGGGCGGGAAGCTGGTGTCGCGCGTAGGGGCCAGCTCCTCCAGCAGCTTCTCGAACGGGACGTCCTGGTGCGCGTACGCCCCCAGCGTCACGTCCACCACGCGCCGCAGCAGCTCGCGGAAGCGCGGGTTGCCGGACAGGTCCGTGCGCATGACGAGGGTGTTGAGGAAGAAGCCGATGAGCGGCTCGATGGCGGCGCGATTGCGATTGGCGATGTACGTGCCGACGCTGAGCCGAGGCTCGCGCGTGTAGCGGTGGAGCTGGGCCTGGAACGCGGCCAGGAGCACCATGTACAGCGAGGCTTTCTCCTGGCCCGCGAGCGCGCGCAGTCGTCGCGTCACCTCCGCGCTCACGACGAAGGTCCGTTTCCCACCCGCGAACGTGCGCACGCGGGGACGCGCCCTGTCCGTGGGCAGCTTCAACGGCGCGTCTCCGTCCGTGAGCTGTCGGCGCCAGTAGCCGAGCTGGGTTTCCAGCACGTCTCCCTGGAGCCAGCGCCGCTGCCACACGGCGAAGTCGGCGTACTGGATGGGCAGCTCCGTCAATGGGGAGGGCTGTCCGCGCGAGAACGCGTCGTACAGGGCCGCCAGCTCACGCACGAGCACTCCGGTGGACCACCCGTCGGAGATGATGTGGTGCATCACCAGCAACAGGACGTGGTCCTCCGGGCCCAGGCGCACCAGCGTGGTCGCCAGCAGCGGTCCCCTCGCCAGGTCGAAGGACCGGCCCGCCTCGCGCAGTGCCAGCTCCCGGCAGTGCGCTTCACGCTCGTCGGCGGGCAGGGACGACAGGTCCACCATGGGGACTTCGAGCGCCAGGTGCGGGACGACGTGCTGCGTGGGTTCACCGTGCTCGGCCGCGAAGGTGGTGCGCAGCACCTCGTGTCGGTGGACGACCTCGGTGAGGCCGCGTGTCAGCGCCTCCACCTGGAGCGGGCCGCGCAGGCGCACGAACTCGGGGATGTTGTAGGCGGGCGTCCCGGGCTCGAACTGGTCCAGGAACCAGAGCCGGCGCTGGGGGTAGGAGAGCGGCAGCGGCCCGGTGCGTGGGGCGCGGAGGATGGGGGGCGGGCCCTGTGTCGGCGCGGGCGCCGCGGTCTTCTGTTGCTCGCGCAGCTTCTTCAGCACGAGCTCGCGCTTCTCCGGGGACAAGCCAGCCAGCCGCTTCTGGAGCGCGTCACTCATCGCTGGCGCCTCCCATCAGCAGCGCCACTTCCTCGTCCGACAATCCGTCCACCTCGTCCAACGCGCTCGCGAGCGCCGCTGCGTCCGCGGCCTCCAGTCGCGCGAGGACGATGCGCTCGGCCAGCGCGGCGACGGTGGTGTGCTCGAAGAGGGCGCGCAGGGGCACCTCCACCTGGAAGGTGGCGTTCAGCCGGGAGAGGATTCGGGTGGCTAGCAGGGAGTGGCCACCGACGGCGAAGAAGTCGTCCAGCACTCCGAGCGACTCCAACCCCAGCACCTCGCGCCAGATGGCGAGCAGCGCCGCCTCTGTCTCCGTCCGGGGCGCGACCAGCGGGTCATCCACCGCGCGCAGGCCCGCATCCGGCGCCGGCAGCGCCCGGCGGTCCACCTTGCCGTTGGGCGTCAGCGGGAGCGCGTCGAGCCTCAGGAAGAGGGCAGGGACCATGTAGTCGGGCAGCCGCGCCCTCAGGAAGTCCCGCAGCGCCGAGAGGTCCTGTGCACCCGCGCCCACGAAGTACGCGACGAGCCGAGCGGGCGCGCCGGGGTCTTGTCGCAGCAGGACCACTGCGGCCTCGACAGAGGGCGCCTTGCCGAGCACTGACTCGATTTCGGCCAGCTCCACGCGGAAGCCGCGCAGCTTCACCTGCGTGTCCGCGCGCCCCAGGAACTCCAGGTTCCCATCCGGCAGCCAGCGCGCCCGGTCTCCCGAGCGATAGAGCCGCGCGCCCGGAGCGCCGAAGGGGTCGGGAACGAAGCGCTCCGCGGTCAGCTCGGGACGGAGGCGGTAGCCGCGCGCCACGCCCTCGCCAGCGATGAAGAGCTCGCCCACGACGCCCACGGGCACGGGCTGGTGGCGTGCGTCCAGCACATGGATGCGCACGTTGGCGAAGGGACGGCCGATGGGGACGAGCCGTGCGTCCGCCGCCTCCAGGCCGTCGCTCTCGAACCAGGTGCTGTCGATGGTGGCTTCGCTGATGCCGTAGGAGTTGATGAGCCGCGTGTCGTCGCCGATGACGCCTCGCAGGCGGTGGTACTCGTCGACGTACCAGGCATCGGAGCCGGCGATGAACACCCGCATGGAGTCCAGCCGCTGCCCGCTCTCCTCCAGGTACTGGAGCAGACCGCGCGCCACGGCGGGGACGAACTCGGCGCAGTGGATGTCCTCGTCACGCAGCAGCGCGTACAGCCGCGCGGGCTCCAGCAGCCACTCCCTGGGGCAGAGGACCAGCCGTCCTCCCGAGAGGAGCGCCCGGACCAGGTCTCCCGCGAACACGTCGAAGGAGAAGCTCGCCAGTTGTAGATGATTGCGGCAGCCGTCCTCCCGCAGTCCGTAGTCCCGCTCCCATCCGAGGTAGGCATTGGCCCAGCTTCGGTGCGAGACCATCACGCCCTTGGGTGTCCCCGTCGAGCCGGAGGTGAAGACGACATACGCCAGGGCGTCGGGGCCCGCGAGTGGGGCAGGGGGCTCGGTGGGGAGCGCGGCGCGAGCGTGCGCCTCGCCGTCCATCAGGTAGCGCGCCACGCCGGGGGCGCTCAAGGAGGCTTCCAGGGCGCGCTGCGTGACGAGCAGCGACAGGTGGGCCTCGGAGACCATCAGCGCCACGCGGTCAGCGGGGTAGGCGGGGTCGAGCGGGACATACGCACCGCCCGCCTTGAGGATGCCCAAGAGCGCGACGTACAGCTCCGGCGCGCGCTCCAGGTACACGCCGACGAGGACCTCGGGGCCCACGCCGCGGGCTCGAAGGTGGTGGGCCAGGCGGTTCGCCTGCTCCTCCAGTTGTCCGTACGTGAGCGACGTGCCCCCTGGTGCGCTGACGGCGATGGCGTCGGGCGTCTGGCGGGCCTGGGCCCTGAAGCGCTCGTGCACGCAGGCGTCCAGGCCGAAGGGGACGTGGGTGTCGTTCCACTCGACGAGCAGCCGGTGCCGCGCCGCCTCCGAGAGGATGGGCACGTCCCCCAGGTTCCGCGCCTCGACGGCGCAGAGGCCCACCAACGCGGTGGCGAGCTGCTCCAGGAGCTGCTCCACGGCCCGCTCATCCAGCCGAGGGGACTCGAAGTCGATGTGGAGCAGCAGCTCCTTGTCGGCATGGGCCGTCAGGGTGAGCGGGTAGTGGGTGCGCTCCTGGGCGGTGACGTCGCGCACGTCCAGCGCGCTCGTGCCTTGCATCACCGACTGCTCCACCGGGTAGTTCTCGAAGACGAGCAGGGTCTCGAAGAGAGGCGTGCCACGAGGCACCTGACTCCAGCCCTGGACGCGCACGAGCGGCGCGGACTCGTGGGACGAGCGCTCCACCTGCGCGGCCTGGAGCTCCTTCAGCCAGTCCACCACTCGCATCCCTGCGGGCAGCCTCACCCGCGCGGGGACGGTGTTGATGAACAGGCCCACCATCTGCTCGACACCGGCCAGCTCCGGCGGACGCCCCGCCACGGTGACGCCGAAGAGCACGTCCTCCGTGCCGGCATGGCGCCCCAGCACCAGCGCCCACGCGCCCTGGACCAGCGTGCCGAGCGTGACCTGGTGCCGCCGGGAGAAGGCGCGGAGCCGCTCCGTCGCGTCCGCGGGGACCAGGACCTTGCGCGCCCCCATCATCGGCGTCGCGCTTCGGGCTCGACCACCCTGCTCGCAGGGGACGGGCGTCGGCTCGGTGAAGGCGGCCAGCTCTCGCCGCCACCACGCCTCCGACCTCGCCGCGCCCCGCTCTCGCAGCCAGCCGATGTAGTCGCGGAACAGCGGTGGCGCCTCCATCGGCGCCAGCTCACGGCCCTGGCGGGCGTCGTACCGCGACAGCATCTCGTTCAGCACGCGGCCCACGCTCCAGCCGTCCAACAGCAGGTGGTGGAAGCTCCACACCACGCGCCACGTCCGCTCACGCAGGCGCAACACCGCCACCCGCATCAAAGGGGGCCGCGCGAGGTCGAAGCCCCGCGCCTCGTCCTCCTTCATCCACGTGGCCTGCCGGGCCTGCTGCTGCTCGTCGGACAGGGCTCGCCAGTCCGCTTCCTCCCAGGGCAGCGCGGCTTCGCGGTGGACCACCTGGTGCGGCTCGTCCATGTCCTCCCACGCGAAGCTGGTGCGCAGGATGGGGTGGCGCTCCATCGTCTCCTGCCAGGCGCGTCGCAGGGCCGCCACGTCCAGGTCCGTGTCGAGTGTCCACGCGGCCCGTTCGAAGTACATCCCCGCGCGAGGCTCCAGTCGCGCGTGGAAGAGCATGCCCTGCTGCATGGGCGACAGCGGGTAGAGGTCCTCCAGCGCGGGGTGTTCACGCAGCAGTCCGTCCAGGGTGGCCTGCGTCACCTCCGCCAGGGGGAAGTCCGAGGGAGACAGTCGCTTCGCGTCCGCCGTGTCTTGCTTCGCCACCAGCTCGCGCAGCGCCTGGACGAAGCCCTGGGCCAACGTCTCCACGGTGGAGCGCTGGTGCAGCGCCTCGCTGTAGGTGAAGGACACCTCCAGCTTGCCCTCCAGCACGTGCGCGTTCACCTCCAGCACCTGCCGGCGGTGCCCGAGCGCGCTCTGCTGCGCGCCCATGGACTCATCGGCGGGGACGAGCGGGGAGTCGGACGGCAGCGCGGAGTCGAGCTGTCCCAGGTAGTTGAAGGCGACCTGGGGCTCGGGCACGGCCGCGAGCTTCGCGCGCACCTCGTCACGTCCGAGGTAGCGCAGCAGCCCGTGGCCCAGACCCTTGCGAGGCACCCGCCGCAGCGCATCCCGCACGGCGCGGAGCCCATCGCCCGGTGTGCCGCCTGGCGGCAGGTCCACCGTCACCGGGTAGATGCTGGTGAACCAGCCCACGGTGCGACCGAGGTCCACGTCCTCGAAGAGCTCTTCACGGCCATGGCCTTCCCACTGCACGCGGTGCAGTCGCTGGCTCGTCCATCCGGCGAGCGCATGCACCAGTCCGGTGAGCAGCACCTCGTCGACGCGGGCGCGCCACGCCCTCGGCAGTTCCTGGAGCAGCGCGCGCGTCTCCTCCGCGTCCAGCGCGGCATGCACCGTTCTCGCCGATGCGAGCGTGTTGTCTCCAGCGGGGAGGTCCACGGGCAGCGGCGGCACGTCCGCGCTTCGGCGGAGCCAGAACGCCGCCTCTTCCTCCAGCTCGGGTCCCTGGGCGTGGGCCTCCAGCCTGCGCGCCCACTCCTGGAACGACGTCGTCTTCGGAGGCAGGGCCACGGGCTCGCCCTGGAGGAGTTGCTGGAACGCGGTCCCCAGGTCCTGGAGCAGCACGCGCCACGAGACGGCATCCACCACCAGGTGGTGGACGGCCAACAACAGCCGGGTGCCACGCGGGCCCAGGTCGAAGAGGACGGCGCTCACCAGGGGCGCCTTCGCCAGGTCGAAGCCTGACTGCGCCTTCTGGGCCTCATGCTCCAGCGCGGTCCGCTGGGCGTCTGTGTCCAGGGCGGACAGGTCCACCTCTCGCGGCTCCACGCCGTGCTCCAGGCCGGTGTTCTCCTGACGCCAGCCGTCCGGAGTCTCCTCGAAGCGCAATCGCAGCGCGTCGTGATGTGCCACCAGCGCGCTCAGCGCCTCGCGCAGCAACTCTCGTTTGGGACGCTCGCGCAGGCCCAACAGGAGGGACTGGTTGTAGTGGTGCGGATGGGGGAGTCGCGACTCGAAGAACCAGCGTTGGATGGGCGTGAGGGGCACGGGGCCCGTCACCACGCCCTGCTCGCCGCGAGAGGCTCCGGCCACGCCCACGTGGGGCGCCAGCGCGGCGATGGTCTGGTGCTGGAAGAACTGCCGGGGGGTGATGCGCAGCCCGGCATCCTGCGCCCTCGCGATGACCTGGATGCTGACGATGGAGTCGCCGCCCAGCTCGAAGAAGTTGTCATGCGTGCCCACACGCTCGTGTGACAGCACGGCGGCCCAGATGCTCGCCAGCGTCCGCTCCACGGGCGTGCGCGGCGCGACGTAGGTGTCCTTGGGCTTGCGCTGCCGAGGGGCCTCGGACACCAGCGCCCGGCGGTCCACCTTGCCACTGGACGTCAGCGGCAGGGCCTTCAGCGCGATGAAGGCCGAGGGCACCATGTAGTCCGGGAGCCTCGACTCCAGCGCGCGTCGGAGCGGCGCCGGGTCCAGCGCTTCTTCTTCTGGTTCTTCTCCGGTGACCAGCCACGCCACGAGCTGCCCGCGCCCGGACGCATCCTCGAGCAGGGCGACCGCGGCCTCGCGCACGTCGGGCAAGTCCGTCAGCGCGGCTTCGACTTCTCCCAGCTCGATTCGGAAGCCTCGCAGCTTCACCTGGAAGTCATTGCGCCCGAGGAACTCGAGGTGGCCATCCGCCAACCAGCGCACTCGGTCTCCGGTGCGGTACAGCCGCGCGCCCGGCGTGCCGCTGAACGCATCCGGCAGGAAGCGCTCGGCCGTCAGCTCCGGCCGGCCCAGGTAGCCGCGCGCCACGCCCATGCCGCCGACATACAGCTCGCCTGGCACTCCCGTGGGTACGGGCCGCCCGCTCGCGTCCAGCACGTACAGCCGCACGTTGGGCCAGGCCCGGCCGATGTCCGGCCGCTCCGCGACCACCTGCTCCCGCGCGGAGGCGCATACCGTCACCTCCGTGGGGCCATAGGCGTTGACGAAGTGACGACCCTCCACCCACCGGCGCGCCAGCTCCGGCGTGCAGGCCTCGCCAGCGGAGATGACGGACGCCAGCGTGGGCAGCCCCGCCGGATCCAACTGTGCCAGCACCGAGGGCGTCAGCGTGGCCACGGTGATGGCCTGGGACACCAGCAGCCCCTGGAGCGGCGCGCCAGGCATGAGCGAGTCACGCGGCGCGAGGCACAGGCGCGCGCCCGCCAACAGCGTGGAGAACGCCTCGCACACCGAGGCGTCGAAGCCGATGGCCGCGAACTGGAGCACCCGGCTGTCCGGTTGGATTCGGTGAGCGCGGATGGCGGACAGCGCCGTATTGCACAAGCCCTGGTGCGCCAGCAGTGTCCCCTTGGGACGGCCCGTGGAGCCGGAGGTGTAGATGACGTAGGCGAGGTGCTCCGACGACAACGTCACCGGGGGTGGCTCCACCGGCTGCCGGGCGATGACCGCGGCGTCCGAGTCCAGGCACACCATCAGCTCTGACTGGATGGGAAGCTCGTCCGCCAGGTGCTCCTGGGTGACGATGACCGGAGCGCCCGCGTCGCGCATCATCATCCCGAGCCGCGCCATGGGAGCGGTAGGGTCCAACGGCAGCCACGCGCCGCCGGCCTTGAGGATGCCGAGCATTCCGACCACCAGCTCCGGCGAGCGCTCCAGGCACAGGCCCACGCGCACCTCGGGCCCCACGCCCAGCGCGCGCAGGTGCCAGGCGAGCTGATTGGCGCGGGCGTCCAGCTCCCTGTAGCGGAGCTCTTGTCCCTCGAAGCTGACGGCGATGGCGTCCGGCGTGCGTGCCACCTGGGCCTCGAAGAGGCGGTGGGCAAGGCAGACGTCGGGCAGCGGCGTCGCCGTGTCGTTCCACTCCACCAACAGGCGTTGACGCTCCGGCTCGGACAGCAGCGGAAGGCGCGATACGCGCTCCTCCGGCCTCGCCACAGCGCCCACCAGCACCTCGCGCAGGTGCTCGCGCATCCGCGAGATGGTGTCCTGCTCGTACAGGTCGCTGCTGTACTCGCACAGGCACTCCAGCCCGCGCGCGGTCTCGGTGACCACCCAGGTCATGTCGAACCGGGCGGTGCTCGTGGTGCTGACCTCCTCCTTCAGCACGAGGCCGGGCAGCTCCAAATCCGTGTCCGGCACGTTCTGGAGGATGAGCTTCACCTGGAACAAGGGCGAGTGACTCACGCTGCGCTCGGGGTTGACCGCCTTGACCAGCTCCTCGAAAGGGAGGTCCTGGTGGGCGTAGGCGTCCAGCGCCGAGCGCCGCGTCTGACGGAGCAGCGCACGGAAGGTCGGGTCGCCCGAGAGGTCCCCGCGCATGACGAGCTGATTGATGAAGAAGCCAATCAACCCCTCGGTGCCCAGGTGGTTGCGGTTGGCGATGTCCGTGCCGACCACGACGTCCGTCGCGCCCGTGTAGCGGTGCAGCAGGGCCTGGAAGGCGGACATGACCGCCATGAAGGGCGTGACACCCTCGCGGCGGCAGAGCATCCGCAGCGCCTCGGCCTCGTCGGGAGTGAGGAGCGACCCTTGGTGCGTGGAGCCTCGGAATCCCTGCACGGGCGGGCGAGGGTGGTCCGCAGGCAGCTCCAGGAAGGGCGGGGCGCCCGCGAGCCGCTCCTTCCAGTAGTCCAACTGCCGCTCCAGCGCGGGGCCGGACAGCCACTCCCGCTGCCAGCGCGCGTAGTCCGCGTACTGCACCGGGAGCGCGGGAAGCGGCGAGGGACGCTGCGTGCTGAAGGACGAATAGATCGTCGCCACCTCGCGCACCAGCACCGAGAGCGACCAGCCGTCCGCGATGATGTGGTGCAGCGTCAGCAGCAGCAGGTGCTCGTGCTCACCCAGCCGCAGCAGGGCGCAGCGGAAGCCAGGGCCGTGCTCCAGGTCGAAGGGGCGCCGGGCCTCCTCGTCCACCAGGTGCCGGGCCTGGGCCTCGCGGTGCTCGGGAGGCAGCGCCGTCAGGTCGATGACTTCAAGGGGCTGGGGCTCGGCGGGGCGGACGAGCTGTGCCGGCGTCTGTCCGTTCATCAGGAACGTCGTGCGCAGACTCTCGTGGCGCTCTCGCAGCGCGTCCAGGCAGCGGCGCGCCACCTCCACGTCGAGCGCGCCGGACAACCGGAGCACGGCCGGCATGTTGTAGACGGGGCTCCGTGGCTCCATGCGGTAGAGGAACCACAGCCGCTGCTGCGCGAAGGACAGGGGGCGAGGTCCGTCGTGCGGGAGGGACTGGAGCGGGGGCGGCGGCGGCTCGCCCGTGGCCCGCGCGCGGAGTGTCTGGATGCGCTCGGCCAGGCCCGCCACGGTGGGGGCCTCGAAGAGGGTGGCGATGGGCAGCTCCACCCCGAAGGCCTCGCGCACGCGTGAGACCACCTGTGTGGCGAGCAGCGAGTGGCCGCCCAAATCAAAGAAGGCGTCGTGGAGTCCGAACCGCTCCGTGCGCAGCACCGAGGCCCAGATGCTGGCGACCAGCTCCTCCGTGCCATTCCTGGGGGCTCGGGTGTCGCCGCTCGCGCTCGACGTCGGCGCTGCCAGCGCTCCGCGGTCCACCTTGCCGTTCGGAGTGAGCGGCAGGGACTCGAGCGTCATGATGCTGGCGGGCACCATGTAGCCGGGGAGCCGTCGCTGGAGGAAGGCACGCAGGTCGCCCGCCTCCATCGCCTTCCCGAGGTGGGGTACCACGTAGGCGGCGAGGCGCTGGTCTCCGGGCTCGTCCTCGCGCACCAGGACCACCGCGTCACCCACGGCCGGGTGCTGGCGCAGCGTGGCTTCGATTTCCCCCAGCTCGATGCGGTGGCCGCGCAGCTTCACCTGTCCGTCGCGGCGGCCGAGGAACTCCAGGGCGCCGTCCGGCAGGTAGCGCGCGAGATCTCCCGGGCGATACAGCCGCGCCCCCACGCGCCCGCTGAAGGGGTCGGGCACGAAGCGCTCGGCGGTGAGGCCCGCGCGTCCCAGGTAGCCGCGCGCCACGCCCACGCCGCCGATGTACAGCTCGCCCGTGACGCCGACGGGCACGGGTTGGAGC